>Ga0207026_1008_pt1 | contig 47716 bp, 43 predicted proteins | sample Alteio_BWMinCont_42_FD_153274 | JGI IMG/M metagenome (GOLD analysis project Ga0207026, IMG submission 153274) | Enriched cells from forest soil in Barre Woods Harvard Forest LTER site, Petersham, Massachusetts, United States -... | ecosystem: Environmental > Terrestrial > Soil > Temperate forest >...
CGGAATTGCCGCGGCGCAGAACAAGCTGTCCGTAGGTTACGGCGCAGAAGCCGGGCATATGGACCCTCTTGTGGCAAAGATGTGCGGCCGGTATTGCAAAAATTCATTTGTGATTACACGGAACGAAGAATCTCGTGGCGTGTTGCGCGAACTGGGCGTGCCGACTGAATTGGGTACCGATACTGCATGGACGTTTGAGCCGCGTCCGCCGGAGTACGGCCAAAGCGTGCTGCGAAAAGTTGGCTGGGACGGGCGAACCCAAGTGTTGGTCGTTTGCCCAATCAATCCGTTTGAGTGGCCGGTCAAGGCGTCGGTGGCGAAATATGCGGTGCGTACTCTGACAGGAGCATACAAAGACAGCCACTACCGCACGGTGTATTTCCACAATTCAGGTCCAGCCGCAGAGCAGGCGTACACAAAATATTGGACGGCCATTGCGAATGCCGTGGGTGCATTCCGCAAGAAGAAAAATGTATTCGTGATCCTGGCGGCGACCGAGCGGCTGGATGCGCGTCCCGCAAACCGCATCGCAGAAAAACTGGGCGGGGTTCCGGTGCTGACCTCCGACGAGTACAACATGTACGAATTGGTCAGCATCTTGCGAGCGTGTCATATGATGGCGTCGTCCCGCTATCACGGAATTGTCACTTCGATGCCCGGCCTTGTGCCTTCGGCAGGAATCACAATGGATGAGCGTATTCGCAACTTGATGCGCGAGCGCGGACATGAAGATTTGCTGATGACCGTGGACGATCCGGAGCTTGATGGCAAGCTGCTAATCGCGCTGGAGAAGCTGAGTTGTGAAGGCGAGGCGATTGCTTCCGGAATTGCGCGGACCGTCGTGAAGAATCTGAAAGTGATGGCGCGCATGGGTGTTTATTTCGAAGAAGAAGTCCAAAGAAGGTATCCGGAGTTTGAAACGCGCCAGGGTGAGTGGAGTTGGGAGGATTACCTGCCGCCGATTAGCGGCGGACTGCGGGAGTTAATGGCGGCTTACAACTAGCGGCTTGCGCGCGACGGGGCCCGGAGTAGAGCGGAGCAGAAATGATTTGCCGGATGTGGCATGGATGGACGAAGGCATCGCATGCCGATGCTTACGACAATTACTTAACGAGCGAGCTCTTCCCACGGCTGGAGCGGGAACTCACAGCGCAAGGCTACCGCGGATTCCATGTGCTGCGTTTAGAGCGGGGTTCCGAAGTGGAGTTCGTTACCCTGGTATGGTTTGAATCGCTGGCTGCGGTTCGGTCGTTCGCCGGAGAGAATTGCGAGATTCCTGTAATTTCGGACAAGGCGCGCATGTTGCTCTCGCGCTACGCCGAACGAGTCGATCACTTCGAGCTCAGTGCATCAAGCTGGCGCGAATTTCAACCGAAATAGAGGACCGATTCTGAACAAAGTAAGCATGCCGTTTATCGGCGAGATATTCTCGCAACTGCAGTCGACTGCGGACATACGGATTCTCGCCGAAATTCGCGACGGTGAAATCACGGGTGTGACCGGCGGCGAGTTATTGGAACTTGTCCGCAAGACGAGAACTTTCATTGCTTCAAAGGGACTGAAGAAAGGTGACCGCTGCGGTCTGCTGGCAGCTAATAGCATTCGCTGGGTCGCGGCGGACCTGGCGCTCATGGCCGAAGGCTTGATCGTCGTACCCCTATACTCGCGGCAGGCACCTGCCGAGTTGGTGGCTATGATGAAGGATTCCACGCCGTCGCTGGTGTGCTGCGGGGATGCTGCGCTTCGCGATGCGATCGAGCAGAGTTGGCCGGAGGCGCCGCCGCAGTTTTTATTCGACGAGATTTTTGCGGGCGCAGATGGTGTGCAGTTGGACCAGCCGCAGGTAGGGAATGAGAGTCCGGTAACCATCATCTACACCTCGGGAACTTCTGGCGAAGCTAAGGGTGTGGTGCTCACCGCGGCAAACGTGGGCTTCATGCTGGACCGTACGGCTGAGCGGCTGGACCAGTTGATGTCGGTGAGTGCGAATTTGGCTGGCCAAGATCGTATCTTTCATTACTTGCCGTTCACTTTTGCAGCTTCGTGGATTGCGCTGCTGACATTTTTGAAACGGCGAAGCTTGGTCACGATCAATATGGATCTGGCGAAGATTGCCAGCGACATGCGGATGGTGGCTCCGGATTATTTTCTGAATGTGCCCCAGTTGCTGGAGCGGATGCGCCGCGCGGTCGACGAACAACTATGGCAGACCGGCGGGCCCGCGCAGGCGATCTATGGGCGCGCGAAGGGCGCGTGGGCGCGAAAGCAGGATGGGCAACCCAAAGCGGGCGATTCGATGTGGCTGGGGCTCGCGAACCGGTTGGTATTTCCGGCGATCCGCAAGAAGATGATCGGTAGGAATTTGAAGGCGCTGATCTGCGGGTCAGCTCCTCTGAGTCCGGAAACCCAACTCTTTTTCATGATGCTGGGGATTCGCGTTTTGCAGGTTTATGGACTGACCGAGACGACAGCGATTTGTACGATGGATGATCCAGCCCAAGTCGAGGTTGGGCGCGTTGGGCCTGCGATTCCGGGCATGGAGATGAGGTTGGGCGAGCATGACGAGATCGTGGTACGTGGGCCGAATGTTTTTGCGGGTTACTGGAACCGCCCGGAACAAACGGCGGAGGCACTGCGCGACGGATGGTTCCACACCGGCGATCAGGGCGAAGTCAACGCCGCCGGGAACTGGCGAATTGCGGGGCGCATCAAGAATCTGATTGTTCTGGGGTCAGGTCACAAGATCTCTCCGGAACCGGTCGAGACCGCGATTGCGAAAGTTTTGCCGGAAGCACAGCAGGTTGTTGTGGTCGGAAACGGGCGCGGATATTTATCAGCGATCGTGACGGGTAGCGTAACCTCGCAGCGCGTGCAAGAGGTGCTCGATGCAGTGAATCCCGAATTGCCGCACTATAAGCAGGTGCGGGCGTTTTACGTGCGCGAAGAGGGATTTTCCATCGACGGCGGTACGTTGACGGTGAATGGAAAGCTAAAGCGGGACGTGATCGCGGTCCGAATGAAGAACGAGATCGAGGACATGTATCGAGTGAAGCAGGCCGGATAACGTCGTGGTCGAAAATCAGAGAGTTTGAATTATTCAAGACAATGAGGGTGCACGAAACAGAGCGCGAGGCGAAATTGGCGAACGAGTCGAGTACGAGCGCTCTGTCCTGGACCGTTCAGTCCGGCGTGATTGAACTCGCATTGCATCGCGCGCCTTGCAACGAACTGGGGTCGTTGTCTCTTGAAGAATTGGAAAAGTTTGCGACGGCTTTACAGCTTATGCAGGGTGAGGCCCATGCGCTCATTATTTATAGCGAGATGAAGCCGGGGTTTTGTGCAGGAGCCGATCTGCGCGAGTTGTATCAGCGCTCGCAAGCGATGCATGAGGTTGAAGCCGCGAAAGGCGTGCGGGATTTTCTGGAGCGCATTCACCGTGTCTTGAATCTGATCGACGCCGCGCCATTAACGACAATTGCCGCCGTGCACGGAGTGACTTTCGGTGGAGGATTCGAACTGGCGCTGACTTGCGACCTGATTATCGCTGACAAAATGGCGCGCTTCTGCTTCCCCGAGTTGAGGCTTGGGCTGATTCCGGGGTTCGGAGGGATTCCGCGTCTGAAGCGGGATTTGGGCAATGCCGTGATCAGAGATCTATTGCTGACGGGGCGTAGTTTCAACGCCACCAAGGCGCAACAGATCGGCCTGGTGAGCCAGGTAGTGGGCGAAGGCGAGGCGCTGCGGGCTGCGCGAGCGACGGCGGCACAGTTGGCGAAATTTGATCAAGCAACGGCTGTTGCGGCGAAGAAATTTATCAAACCGATTCCGCACGACGAGTTGCGGCGGGAGATCGATTTGTTTTGCGAATTATTCGCGCGCCCCGCCGTGGAGGAGGGGTTGCGGAAGTTTGCCGAGAGCACTGACACGCAGCCGTATCTGCCGTAAGCACTCAACAAGCAGACGATTCGTAGCCAGGAACAGCAGATTCCTCACCGGGCTTGGCCCGGTTCGGAATGACAATATGGTTTTGAATGATATTAGTGCGGAATGACATCAACTTTGGATGGGAGATATGCAGACGGCTGAAGAGACGCTCGATGAGATTCTTAAGCTTGCCGCGGCGCATTTCAAAGTGCCGCTGGTAAAGCTGCAACCGGACGACGATTTCTTTAAAACTCTAGGCATCGACAGCTTGCAGACGCTTGATCTTCTAACCAAGCTCGAGAATCATTTCGGCGTCGAGCTTCCGGATTACGAGTTGCAGGGAGTGTCTGACTTTCGCACGCTGGCGGGGAAGATTCAGGCGAGGCTCTAACCAAGATCTCCAATTGTTGATTGCTGATTGTGGATTGATGATTGTTACCGTGCGGACCCCGGTTGTTAATCGGCAATCATCAATCTACAATCAGCAATTCCCTAATGCTCGATCTCCAAAAATACAGCTGCCTCGGAGCGGCGTTGCGCGACGCTTTGGATCGCTTTGCGGGTGAGACCTGTCTGATCGAGGCGGATCGCGAGCGCGAGAAGACGCGGCTCACCTATTCCGATTTCAAAGATGTTAGCTTGCCTCTGGCGCGGGCGCTAGAAGACGCCGACTTCGATTCCGGGGACCGCGCTGCCATCCTTATGACCAATCAGTCCAAGTGGCTGATTTCCGCATATGCAATTTTCTACTGCGGTGGTGTGCTGGTGCCGGTGGATTACAAACTGACAGCAACCGAGCAGTTGCAACTGCTCGCGCACTCAAACGCCAAAGTTCTTGTGGTGGAGTATCACCTGTGGCGCGCAATCATGCAGGTGCCCGAGTTTCAAAACATTAAGACAAAGCTGGTGCTGGTGACCGACGCGCCGGTAGGAGCGGACCTCGCTGGTGGTTTTCGCTGGGAAGATTTCAAACGCAAAGGCGCGCCGGATTTCGTAATGCGGCAGCGCGAGGATGCGGCTTGCATCGTCTATTCCTCGGGCACGGGCGGACATCCCAAGGGATGCGTGCTGACGCATGAAAACTATCTCGAGCAATGCCGGGCGCTGACGGCCTGGTATCCATTTTGGCCGGGAGTGCGATATCTGAGTATTCTGCCCACCAATCACGCTATCGATTTCATGGTGGGATTTATTGGTCCGTTTGTGTGCGGCGCGTGCGTGGTGCATCTGCGGACATTGCGCCCGGAATTTGTGCGGGATGCGTTTGTGCGCTACCGAATCACTTACGTGGCGCTGGTTCCAATGATCGTGAAAAACCTGGAGCGAGGTCTGCGGGCAAAGTTCGACGAACTCCCATCGTGGAAACGCGCACTGCTGAATCGAACGATCGCGATCAACAAGTTGCTGACGCGCAAGAAACCTCGAATCGGCTTGAGTCGCGCCTTGCTGCCGCAGGTGCATCGGGCATTTGGCGGAGAGTTGCTGGCGCTGATCACCGGTGGAGCGTTCATGGAGCCTTCGACGATGCAGTTTTTCTACGATCTGGGAATTCCAGTCGTGAACGGCTATGGCCTCACCGAGGCAGGAACCGCACTCACGTTGAACGATCTGAAGCCGTTCCGTGCCGACACTGTGGGCAAACCTTTGCCGGGTGTGGAATTGCGTGTACTGAGTCCGAATGAGGAAGGCATTGGAGAAGTTGCGGCGCGGAGCAAGACGGTGATGTCCCATTATCTCGACGATGCGGAGTTGACGCTCGAAACGATTGTGGACGGATGGCTGTTGACCGGGGATTTGGGGCGCTTTGACAACAGCGGGCATTTGCAACTCTTCGGGCGCAAGAAAAACATGATCGTGACTGAGGGAGGCAAGAATATTTATCCCGAAGATATTGAGACGGTTTTCGACGGGCTTCCAGTGAAAGAATACTGCGTCTTTGCGGCGAACTTCGTGTGGCGGCAAAGGGAACTCGGACACGAGATGCTGGTGCTGGTGCTGCGGCTCGAGCAGAACCAGAAATTCGACAGTGCGTTGCTTGCGGAGTTGGTGAAGCGCAACCGGCAATTGCTGGATTTTAAGCGTCTCGGTGGATATCTGGTCTGGGAAAAAGATTTTCCGCGAACGGCGTCGATGAAGATCAAACGGCTGGCTCTGGCGGAGGAGATCAGAAAATCTATCGAGCGTTCGGCGGTGGTGGGGTTGTGAGTGTGCCGGCATCGTATCTGGCCATTGTGAACCCGCACGCGGGTGGCGGGCGCGTGCGCAAATTGCTGAGTCCGGCGATCGAGCGGTTGCGGGCGGGCGGGGTAGCGATTGATGTGGCCGAGACGCGGCGGGCCGGCGATGCCACGCGGATGGCCCGCGAGGCTTACCAGTTGGGCCGGCGAAAGTTTATTTCCGTGGGCGGCGATGGAACGTCGTACGAAATCGTGAACGGTTTGTATCCGGAAGCGGCGGCGGGCGAGCGTCCGACACTGGGGTTCCTGCCCTTGGGAACGGGAAATTCCTTTCTGCGCGACTTTAGCGACCGTGGCGTGGAACACGCGATTGAATACCTCATTGCCGGGCAAACTCAGGTCTGCGACGTGCTGCGGTTGCGGCATCGTGAGGGCATCATCCACTACATCAACTTGCTGAGCCTTGGTTTTCCCGCCGATGTGGCCACTTTGCGAGCGCGCCGTTTCAGCGGGCGGGGAGAACTGGGATATATCATCTCAATTTTTCTCGGCTTGGCGCGGCTGAAGCGGCGCCCCTTTCCGGTGCGGCTCGACGACGCGGTGGAATTCGACCGGCGCCCCTGCTTATTTCTCACCTTCAACAACAGCAAGTTTACCGGCGGCACTATGATGATCGCGCCCCAGGCCGAAGTGAACAGTGGTCTGATCGAGCATGTTCGCTGGGGAGCGATTGGGCGTCTGGGGCTGATCCGCAACTTGCCGGGACTCTATGATGGTACCCACATCATTCATCCCCTGGCTGAACGCAAGGCTGCGAAAAGAGTGGAATTCGATTTGGACAGCACGGTGGACGTAATGGTCGATGGCGAAGTGTTTACGCTGCACTGCGAAGAGTTGGATGTGCTGCCCGGGGCGTTGGACGTTGTGGCCTAAGCCCGTGATATAAAAAATGAGTCATGAGGAAAGGCATTCATGTCTGAAGAGCGGCGAAAACGGCAACTGGAACGGGTTGGCGTGCCTGAGGCAAGTCCTCCCTCGCGCAAGACCCTGATCTGGGGCGGCATCGCTGTTGTGTTTGTCCTTGCGTACGTCGCGGGCTGGTATTACACGAATCACCGCTATGATGAGTTTGCCAAGTGCCTCACCGCACACCAGGCGAAAATGTACGGGTTGTACTGGTGTCCGCATTGCGCCGAACAGAAGGGAAGGTTCGGAAAATCATTTCAATATGTTCACTACGTCGAGTGCGCGATTAAGGGTTCGAAGGAACTCGCGCCCGAGTGCAAGGCCGTCGGAGTGAAGCTATTTCCCAGTTGGCAGTTCGGGGCGAATCCGCCGGTCGAAGGTATCTTCCCCATGCAAGAGTTGAGCGATAAGACCGGGTGCGCTTTGCCGTGAGTACTGGGCCTGAGAGTCATCCGGCCGGGGTAGGCGCAAGTCCTGCCAGGCAAAATCAAATCCTGTATCTGGCGATCTCGGTCCTAGCCGTGGCGGGGGTGTTTGTGTCGGCGGTCTCGCTGCAACGGCACTATGCGAAGTCGGCGTCGACGTTTTGCGATTTTGGCGAGCGATTCAATTGCGACATAGTGAACCGCAGCGAGTATTCAACTGTGATGGGCATTCCAGTGGCGGCGGTTGGAATTGTGGGTTACGGATTCTTGCTGGCGCGGGCGGCGGTTTACCGGTCGCGGCCACGTACACCGCTGCAGTTGCTGGCTGCGGCGCTTGCGGGTTTGGCCTTCGCTTCGTATCTGACTTATATCGAGGGGTCGGTGTTGGAGACCTGGTGCATTCTGTGCCTGAGTTCACTTGCGCTGATTGCCTTGATCACCGTGCTGGCCGGAGTTCTCAACGTGAAGGCAGGCCGCAACGGCTGAAGTTCTTCTGATGCCAAGAATCCCAAAAATTAAGAACAAGGGTAGCACCGTTTCCGCAGTAATCCGCGCCACTGGCGCGACGGGCGATCTGCGCCTGCATGAATTTCGCAGCCGCATTTTCCGTAACACGCGATTTCTGCGAGTGTGGCTTCCTCCCGGCTACGACGATGCAGAAAATCATGATCGCCGCTATCCGGTTCTCTACCTGAATGACGGGCAAAATCTGTTTGAATCGTCAGCTGCGTTCGCGGGAGTGGAGTGGCAAGTAGACGAGACGGCAGATCGGCTCATCCGCGAGGGCGCAGTTCCTCCCATGATTATCGTTGGGATCGACAACACAGGGAGAGAGCGGCTTGGCGAGTACATGCCGCATCGATCCATGCATCCCATGATGCTGCGAGAGCGGGGACGGCACTATCCGGATTTTCTGATGAAAGAAGTGATGCCGTTTGTCGGGCAGACGTATCGCATTGCTTCAGGACCTGAAAATACTGGGCTGGGCGGATCGTCGCTGGGAGCGCTGATTGCGCTCTACACCGCGACGGCGCGCCCCGGAGTAATCGGGAGACTGCTGCTCGAGAGTCCGTCGCTGTGGGCGTCGGGCCGGCAGTCGATCAAAGAAAGTCGCATTGTTCGCGACTGGCCGGAGAGAATATTTCTTGCCGTGGGGACTGCTGAGACAGGAAGCGCAGAGCGCAGTCGAACAGTAGTCGATGATGTACGGGAACTGGCAGCGATCTTGCGGCGGGCGGTGTTGAGTGAGAAGCGGCTTCGGCTGGTGATAAAAGAGGGTGCTGGGCACAACGAGGCTGCATGGGCCGATCGCTTTCCTGAAGCCTTGCAGTTTCTGTTCGGGCCGTAGGTTCCTGTGTTTGCCCCCACGTAGTGAGTGATATCTCTTCAACTGGAAGCTACGGCGCAAGGCTCTTTTCTGCCAGGTTCCATATTCCAAACAAAAGAGCGGCCATCAAGGGAACGGAAAGCTGTAGGTGCGTCCAGCGTGCGAGTGGTCCGATCAACGGAAGGATGAAGGCGAGATACAGAAGAATTGCGAACAACCTACATAGGTCCTTCGGCCCGCAAAGAACGCGGGCCTCAGGATGACAATGCGTTAGTGTTGTTGGCTGACTGGCGCGATCGACCATCCAGTCGGAGAGCAGCAGAAATGCCGGCGCGAGGATAACAAGGTCGTAGACGGTGAGGTGCGGGGCGAGCAGAACGGTTGAGAGCAACAGAGCTGAATAGCGCAAAGACAAGGGAAGGCTGCTCCGCCAGCAGGCGATGGTCAACACGGAAACGACAATCGATGTAGTGGCGTAAAGCGCAAGTGAGCCTGAAGGCCAGGGAATGAGCATGCTCCAAAAAGTGCGCAGGGAATGGGTTTGGTAAATCCTTGGCTCAAGGAGCGGAAGCACAGCAGGCAGATTGAGCAGCGAGTGAATCCAGTCGCGAAGCGAGCCGACGCCATAGTAGAAGCCGGCGGCGCCTAATTGAACGACAGCTGTTACGAGCGCGCCAGCGATGACTTTCCACTGAAGTGAGAAAAGAAAGACAACGCTGGCGGCGATCCCCAACTGGGGCTTGAAAATGAGACATCCAAGCGCGAGGCCGGCTGCGAATTCGCGTTTCGCTCGCAGGGTCAAGAATGCAAGGGTGAAACAGGCGAGGGCCAATGCGGATGTCTGTCCCCAGGCGACGAGATGCCAGAACGCTGGGAAGGCAAGCGCGAGAATAAACGCGGTGACTTTGTAGTTGCGCAGCTTGGGGCAGACGCGCCATATGGCATAGCAGCACAATCCGTAAACGAGCGCGCAAATAGCAAGCCATAGAACGAGGGCCAAAGGATAAGAAAACCGAGCCAGTGGCGCGAACAGGATCGAAACCTGCGGCGGATAAAGCGGCAGGTAATGGATACCCGCCGCGGCGGGAACGCGCTGCGCCACGAGTTCCGACTGTCCGCGCATGTTGTAGAGATCCGCGCCGCGGTGAGCGAGAGCGAGCGATCCCAGAATGTAGAAATGAAGAAAATCAGTACCTTTGAGGTGGCCTCCGCGATCGAGCAGGCCGGGCGTAACGATGTTCCACAGGTAGACTGACCACAGGCACAGCGCGAGGACGACCCCGTGTGCGCGAATGCGGCGGGCAGTGAGCCACGAGGCAGCGGTAGCTGGAATCATGAACCCGCCCATGATAGCCAATTGAGAGTCAAGAGGGGCGCAAATAGGTGGTTGCCAGTTGGGATAGGGCTGCATCGCGTCTGGTCATCAGCAAGAGCGGCAGGAGAAGTGGAAAAAACAAAACCAGAAGTGAAGGCAACAAAGGCAGCCGATTTGGAGAATCTAACCGAGGCGGGAAAAGCAGCAAGACCGAAGAAATAATCCATGGCCAGCTTACGTTGACAATAAAGGCAAGTCGGGAGAGCTGTGGCAAGGCCTTCCAGTCTTGTAAGAGAAGCATTACAGGAAGAATCAGCATCACTTGGTTGAATGGCGTCAGCAGCGGAAACGCGAGTAACGTGCCCATGAGAAATGCGGCGAAAGTGGTAGCGAACTCTCGCGAACCTGCAGGTTCTTTGCGCCTACGCCACCCAAAGACCAGCAGTCCGAGAACGATGAGGCCTCCCAGGATTTCTCCGAGCATGTCACCGAGCGCCACCCGCAGCAGGGATGTGGTCGGAAAATATTTGCGATAGGCCGCTGCGCCCGCGAGAAAATAGCCGATCCAACCAGGAAGAACGAATTCTCCAGCGCCAATCAGGGCTAGCAGCATCGCCATAAAACCCGCCAGCAGTCGCCATCTCTTGCGCCAATTCCCGATGACCCAAATCAAGAAAAAACACAGAGGGAAAAGGGCCATCTGGGGTTTCACGGCGGACCATGCCAGAAGAACGCCAGCAGTCGCGAGATAATTTTTGCGGACACACCATGCCCCCGCAAAGATGAGAAAACATACTACCACGCTTAACTGCTGATGCAGCAGACCCTGGACAATCTGCGGGCTGCTGACAGTGAACAAGGTGATGGCCGCGATCGCTTCCCACGATAGTTGCCACCCCAAAAGATTCAAACAAATAGGCACACTCAAAGCAGCCAATAAACCCAGAAGCGTCGGAGCCCAGCGTCGCACCGTAGCAAAGTCGGCGTAGATCGTTGGCGCCATCAGAAATACGACATAGACGGGATAGACGAAACGCTGCTCGTCGATAATCTTGTGACCTGGCCCGCGATCGTCTGGCGTGACGATGCGCCCGTAGAATGCCATTTGAATCTCACCGCTCACCTCGGGTCCGTAGGGATTGCGCCCGTGCAGCAAGAGTTCGCGTGTCCCTACCCAACGCGGATAGAGGTCGCCCATCTGGGACTTGACCCCATCGTGCAACTCGCCGATGTATCGGTCCCAAGGCACCAGAATCCTGGCTGCATAGAGCCATGTGATGGCCGCCGCGAGTACGCTCAATAGTAGCCAGATTCGGGGTTTCATCTATCGGGAAACCTCGGAAAGTGCCGGCCGGGGCGGTGACACGTCTGCATTCACATGCCAGACGCTGCGCTCTTTAAAGTACCTCAGCAATTCCTGATTCCCATCGTTCCCCATGTCGCGTGCCCACACGACCTTGGAACCATCGATGTTGGCGTCGTTCCAAACCCATTCGCGATCGAAGTTGTGATGGGGCTCGTAGCTTACGAGAACTAGTTGCTTGCCCGGAAGCCGCGCCAACTCGCGCTTGATTTCGAAGCGCGCTAAGTTACCGCGCGGCCATGCAGATTCGATCTGGACGTGGACGGCGACTGCCGATATGCGGAGAAGGATCATAGCGCAGGCCAGCACTGGAATTGCGCGAACCAAAGCTGGTCCAACGACAGCCGGTCCTGCGGCGACCGATCCAATGACGACTGGTCCAATGCGGCGGCCGACTGGGCGCCAGTGCCAGAGTTGACGCATGCATTGGGCCAGGAGGATGTACAGCGCGCCGACTGCAGGAGAGAAATAGTGCGGAAGGGTCCAGCTCTGGACGGCAAAGCCGGCGATCATGGCAATGCAAATAGCAACCGGCAATCGCATCTTTGGCTGCCGCACCACCCAAGGGAGAGCCAGCAGGGGAATGGTGAGCAATGGCTCCAGATAGAACCGCCACATGGATTTGGCTTTGTCCGCGGAGCGTTCCAAAAAGCCTGCGAGCGTGGAGTTCTTCTCGAAGTCCGCTCGCTCCGAGAGATAAAGTTCGCGCATCACCTCGTGGTGGTAGCTTGGTTCAGGTGGCTCGGCTTGCCAAAGGAAATAGGGCGCGGCGGCGTAGGTGGCCCGGTTTACCTGATAAGTCATGCGAAACGCATTGCCAGTCACGCGAAAATAGTAGTAGCCGGTGGCCAGCGCGCCGCAGGCGAAAATCAAAAACACAGGCATTACAAGGCGAGACAATGAAAGCTTGAATTGCGGCCGTCCTTTACCGGCGAGCCACAACAACATTGCCGCTGCCACTGGAAGGCTAAAGACGAGACCTTCGTAGGGGCGGCTATCGGCCAAAATCACTAGCCCTAGACCCATCAACAAAGAATCACGCAGTCGAAGATGCCGGCGCAGACGCGGCCAGGCTCCCAGCACCAACGCGCCGCCGAACGCCACAATCGATGCCGCCCAGTAGCCGTTCATCCAATAGCTGAGGAGGCCCAAGCGCAATACTGCGAGCGCGGCTCCTAGCAAGGCCCATGGCGGGGGAAGCCAAGCCTGCAACATCCAGCACAGGGCTGAGCACATCAGAGCGGTTGCGAGAACCTGGCCGATCCAGGGGTGACCAAGTAGTTGTCCTGCGGCAAGGACTAAACCCTCTGCAGGCGGATACATCGACATGTAGGTGGGTGTTTGAATGATGTGGAAACTCTCAAAATGAATCCACATGGGATGGCTTGGATTGGTCAGCCTGCCGTGAGCGAAAGTGTCAGCGGCGAGCAGGTAGCTGAACTCGTCATGGTAGCCAGGCTGGGGAACACCGAGGATGGGGAGGAGCGCGACTCGAATTGCGATCACACTGAGTCCCGCGGCTAACACACACAGGCGCTCGTGCCGTGCTAGCCGCGCACCTGCCTGTTCCAGGCGAAGGATAGTACCAGGCCGTTCGGGGCTAGCGAAGTTTGCGGAAGACCGCGCAATCAAAGCGCATGCGGTCAACAGCATGAGGGCTTCGATCAGCTCCATTAAGGAGGGGGCGAGCCACAGGAATAGACTCTGCATCGTGACCGGGCCGCGTTCGCAGCCGGAAAACTCTCTCAGACTGGTTGCTTATCGGCAGCCTTTTCGAACAAGCCGTCAACGATCCGGATCATTTCGTCGTCGACCACGCGGTTTCGCGAGATGGCTTCTGCCAGCTGGATGGAAACAATTTTGTTAGCGCGGAGAGCCGCCATGCATCCGAACTCGCCTCGGTGCACCATATCGATCGCGCCCAGGCCGTAACGCGTCGCCAGTACACGATCGAAGGCACTGGGAGAGCCGCCGCGCTGAATGTGACCCAGAACCACGGCGCGCGTTTCGTAGCCGGTGCGCTTCTCGATTTCGCGGGCGAGGATATTCGCGATGCCTCCCAGCTTAACGTGGCCGAATTCGTCTTTGCCCATGTCTTGTAGAACGGGCGATCCCTGACCCGGCTCGGAAGAAAACTTTGCGCCCTCGGCGACAACGACAATTGAAAAGTAGCGGCCGCGCTCATGGCGCTGGCGAATGGAATTCGCCACCTTGTCCACGTCGAAGGCCCGCTCGGGAATCAGTATCACGTCGGCGCCGCCGGCGATGCCGCTGTAAAGCGCGATCCAGCCCGCATCGCGCCCCATTACCTCCACCACCATCACGCGGTTATGTGCTTCGGCGGTTGTGTGAACGCGGTCGAGGGCTTCGCAGACGATATTGCAGGCGGTGTCGAATCCAAAGGTATAATCGGTGCCGCCCAAATCATTGTCGATCGTCTTCGGAACACCGACAACCTTGACGCCGCGCTCGTGAAGTCTCTGGGCAACCGAGAGCGTATCGTCGCCCCCGATCGCAATCAGCGCCTCGATTTTGTTTTTCTGCAGTGATGCCAGGCAGCGGTCGATGCCATCTGGCCGCTTGGATGGATTGGTCCGGGAAGTGCGCAGGATGGTGCCGCCGCGAGGCAGAATGCCGGCTACCGCTTCCAGATCGAGGGCCATAATTTTCTCATCGATGACGCCGCGCCAGCCTTCCATGAAGCCGACGAACTCGTCCTCATAGGTAAAAATGCCCTTGCGCACTACCGCGCGAATCACAGCGTTCAGCCCAGGACAGTCGCCTCCGCCGGTTAACATGCCAATCCTCATCGTTTGCTCCACTGAAGAAATTCAGACAAAATTTCCTGGGATGCACCCGAAGCGCGGGCTGGATTCATCGACAGCCGGAAGCGCGGGATCAGCAGTCGCCGGGAAGAATAAGATTATCACCAAACTGCAATCTTCTTCTGCAGATGGCTTGCGATCCAAGAGCCATGAGTAAATCGACGGCTTAATCGCCCGTTTGGCAGCCTTTGGCGCTACAATGTCATGCCTAGGGACGTTAGCGCAGACGGCTGTATGCTGATGCGTCAGAAGTATCTGTTCAGAAGTATCTGTAACGAAAAGACGTAACGAAACAAGAAAGAGTTCTCATTTCCCGGAATCGATGTAAGGGACTTCTCAGCCGCGCAACGCAGGCGCGGCTATCAGGGAGAGCAGGAGCATTCTGGCTTCCGCTCGGAAGGAAAACGATTATGAGGAATCGATTGTTCATTCTGTTGTTGTCTGCCTTACTGGCGGCGCCCGCACTGGCACAGCAATCCAATATTGCTTCGAATATTGCTTCGAACGCGCCGGCCGGGTCCGCGAATCAGAGCGCTTCATCTACGCAACCCGCTTCTCGCGAGGATTTTTGGGATGGTGAAGAGCCCAGCTTCGGAGCGCTCCTCCTCCATCCTTTCGCCACCAAGGAATATGTCCGCCGGCATGTTCAGCCAATTCGCGATCGGCTGAACGAACTCGAAGAGATGACAGAGGCGAACCGCAAAATGACGCGTGATGTTGATGCCCGCGCGCAGCAGGGAATTCAGCTTGCATCCGCCAAAGTGAATCTGGCTGATGAACATGCAACGGACGCTACCAGCAAGGCGCAGACGGCGCATCAAGCGACGGACACCATCGCCACGCGCCTCACGACCGACGAGAAGCTGGTCGGTAACATCGACCAATTTAAAGCTAAAGCGCAGACCGATATTCGCTTCCGGCCCGGGCAGACTGTCTTGAGCAAAGAGGCGAAAGATGCGCTCGACGAGATGGCCGCCCCGCTGAAGAATCAACATGCCTACATTATCGAAGTGCAGGGATTCGCTTCCGGGCAGGGTCAAGCCGCTATTGCAAACTCGCGAAAGATTGCAGATGCGGTTGTGCGTTACCTAGTATTGAACCATGAGATCCCGGCTTACCGGATCTATGTGCTTGGGCTGGGCAATGCTTCCGCAACCAAGGGTACGCATGTAGAGATTAACCTGCTGAAAAACGATCTCGACCAGATGGCGAAACAATAAGCCCGAGTTTTTCCTGAGTGGTTTGATGGACGGTGAGCGACGTTGGACAGGGCAGAGCCTCCAGCTCTTCAGCCGACGGGCTCCGGCTTCCATTTGCTCGTGGACTTCCTGCACACGCGGAGCGCAGCTTGCACGTTATCGCAAGTATTCTCCCGGCTGACGACCTCTTCGAATTCAGCCTGATGAATCAGCTGGCAGGTTGCTCCCTTGCGCCGCAGAGGATCAGAGTTCGATTGCTGCCTGCAGTTCGAAACCAGGATTCAAAGATTTGCGCCCATGGCTGGCTTTGTGCACAATGCTGCTCTGGTACGAAACGAAATGCATAAGACTCTTGGGATTCTGGCGTGGGCCATGGTAGCTCTGCTGGGCGCCATAGCGGTGGCGACGGTCGCACTGCACCGCGGGGAGCCGATCAATGCTCTTTGGCTGGTGACGGCGGCCACTTGCTGCTACGCGCTCGCGTATCGCTTCTACAGCAAATTTATCGCGGCGAAAATTCTGGCCCTCGATAGTCTGCGAGCCACTCCGGCCGAGCGACTAGAGAACGGACGCGATTTTCTGGTTACGAACAAATGGGTGGTATTCGGCCATCACTTCGCGGCCATCGCCGGACCGGGCCCGCTGGTAGGCCCAGTGCTGGCGGCGCAATTCGGTTATCTTCCCGGCACGCTGTGGGTACTCGCCGGTGGCGTATTTGCCGGCTGTGTGCAGGATTTCGTGATTCTGCTGTTCTCCGTCAGGCGCGATGGAAAATCTCTGACCGAGATGGCGAAAGACGAGATCGGACCGATCGGTGGTTCCGTGGCTTACTTGGCTGTGATTGCCATTCTCACGATTCTTCTCGGTGTAGTGGCATTGATCGTGGTGAACGCCTTGAAGTCGAGCCCTTGGGCTACGTTCACAATTGCGATGACCATGCCGGTTGCACTGCTGATGGGCGTTTACCTGCGGCGAATTCGTCCAGGCAAAGTATTGGAAGTGTCTGCGCTGGGATTCATCCTCGTTCTGGCGGCGATTTGGGGAGGGCAGTATGTCTCACAAAGCCCAGCGCTGGCGCAGCTGTTCACGTTTAGCGCTCCAACGCTGGCGATTCTAATCATGGTTTATGGCTTTGCCGCGTCGGCGTTGCCGGTGTGGCTGCTGCTGGCGCCGCGCGATTATCTCAGCACGTTCGTAAAGCTGGGAACCATCGGGCTGCTGGCCGTCGGAATCGTGGCCCTGCACCCTACGCTGCACATGCCGGCACTCACTCGATTTGTCGATGGCACCGGTCCTGTGTTCGCGGGAAAAATATTTCCTTTCGCCTTCATTACGATCGCCTGCGGAGCGATCAGCGGATTTCACGCGCTGATTTCGAGCGGAACCACTCCAAAGCTGATTGCACGCGAGACCGAGACTCGCATGGTCGGCTACGGCGCGATGATGTGTGAGTCCGCGGTCGCGATTATGGCGATCATTGCGGCGTGCGTGATGGAGCCGGGAGTCTACTTCGCAATCAACAGTCCAGCGGGGATCGTAGGCCAGGCGCCCGCGACGGCGGCGGCAACGATTTCAGCCTGGGGATTTCCTGTGACCGCGCCGCAGATGCAGGCACTGGCTCACGCCGTGGGTGAGCAGACGCTCTACAACCGGACCGGCGGCGCTCCCGCATTTGCGGTCGGAATGGCGCACATTTTTTCGCACAGCCTGGGCGGCGAAACATTAATGGCTCTGTGGTACCACTTCGCCATCATGTTCGAAGCGCTTTTCATCCTGACGATTCTGGATGCCGGCACGCGCGTGGCGCGCTTCATGGTGCAGGACGCGCTGGGCCATGTGTACAAGCCGCTGGGGCGCACGAGTTGGTATCCGTCGATCCTCGTAACCAGCGCGCTGATCGTCGCAATGTGGGGATATTTCCTATGGCAGGGGGTGAAAGATCCGCTGGGCGGGATTAATTCACTGTGGCCACTGTTCGGCATTTCGAATCAACTGCTGGCGACGGTGGCGCTATGCGTGGCCACGACCATCATCATCAAGTTGCACCGGGCGAAGTATGCGGCGGTGACTCTTGTGCCGCTCGCGTGGCTGGTCGCGGTAACGTTCACGGCGTCCTGGCAAAAGATATTCGATTCAAGTCCGCGAGTAGGATTTCTGGCACAGGCTCGCGTGCTGGAGACAGTCCCAGCGACCGCCGCGACAGCGCGGCTGATCTTTAACAATCGGCTGGATGCGGCGGTCACCGGAGTTCTTGTGGTGATGGTAACGTTGGTGCTGTTCGAGTCGGTGCGGGAGTGGTTGGGAATTCTGCTGGGAACGAAAGAGGTGCGGCTGAAGGAATCGCCGTTCGTAAGGACGCGGCTGGCGATGGAGGAGCAAGGATGAACCGGCTAAAAGATTCGATCGGTGGATCTGCCGCGAAGATTTTTGAGACCGCGATTGCGGCTCTGCGCGAGATTTTTGATGAAGCTCCATATGCACGATTTCTGAATCGGACCGGACTGGAATCGTCGAGCGAAGCCTATGCGGCGTTCCGCAGGGAGTTTGAAGAGGCTAAGGTGCGGCGGCCGAAGTGTTGCTGAATCCTAGCGGCTGTGCGCCTGTAACTCGCTGCGCTCGGCTGAACCTCGCCTTACCCTAGCCAGGCCGTCGAGGCTGTCCCCATAACAACCAAATAACCATGAACTATTGTTGATTTAGAAATATGAGCGTGAACTGGTTGGTGTCGGTTTCAATTGCTATGGCGTTGCCTGCGGGGTCGATCAGATAGAAGTTGAATTGATCGGCGTTCGTGGGCGTGGTGACGTCCAGGCCTGTAATTGTCCCAGTAAAGATGCCGTTGGCGGCGGCGGTTAAATTGCCAGAGACTGCCAAGCCCGGACGAGTTGGAGTCGAGCTGTTGAGCCAGCTGAGATCGACTGTTCCAGAGAATGTTCCACTGCTTCCAGTTGCGGTAATGCCTCCGACGGCGTCGAGTTCGCCGGTAGTCTTCGCGTCCCAGCCAGTCGCATCCATACCGTATTTCCCGTTGAAGGAGAACGTGCTGCCTGCGCTCTGCGCGAAGCCAACGCCCTCAAGCACATGGCCGGCGTCCACATTCAGGGTGTCCACAGTAATTGCCATGGCATGGCCGTTTCCGTCCAAATAGAGCGCAGGAGTGAAGGAGTTCGGGCCCACAGTCAGGCCGCTTACGGCTACTCGTCCGGTGGTACCCACCATATAGTTTGGCGCGGCTGCCGCGGTAATGGTAAACGGGCTCTGCGGGACCTGGCTGCTGCTCACGGAACCACTTATGCTGGTATCGGAGTTGAAAGTGAGCAACGCGGCAATCTGCAAGGGTGCAGCGGTACCGTTAGTCAAATGAGAGCCGGTCAAGCCGAGAACGTAGCTGCTGCCCGCAATTGAGGCCGAAGAGAAATTCCCAGGGTTGCTTTGGCTCAAGGCGGCCCCGCCGAGCGTGCCCTGAAACGGATCGAAGGTTTCGATCAACTGGATGCGGCTTTCGCTGATGATGTAACCGATCAGATTGAATTGCAAGGGTGTCGATGAAGCCGGGAACAGTTGGAACTCCACCCGGCCGAAACCGTCGGGCACCGTAACCGAACTGGCGAGTGTGAAGGCCTGACTTACCTGAATCGCGCCGTCGTCGTCGATATCGAAAACACTATTAGCTTGCGAGACCTGCCCGGCGACGGGAACATCGATGACGCCGCCAATCGATGTTGGTTTTCCATTTCTGTCTTGGCCGTTGACGGCGAAGGCGTACCCACCCACGGGCGCGGTGGCGGCAGCTTCCGAATCCTGCAACTGCAGAATTCCGCTGGCCGAAGCTGAAGCATCGAACTCGATGAGGTTGGCTTTTTGCGGATTCTCAGGAAGGAATGAAGCGTTAAGAGTTTCCACGCCGTTAACTCCTGGGCAGTGAGTCCCAGGACAGCTGATTGCGAGAACGATCTGTAGGTTGCCGTCAGCGGTTTGCGAAAGGCTGCTGCCGACCGGGTTGATTTGGTCCGCAACGCCGAAACTAGCGGCGTCGTCGGAGTCCTGCTCTCCGGCGGTGATTGACCCATTCTTTACGGTAAAGGCTCCCGTCACGAAGTAGGGGCTCAGCGCGTTGTTAGCCATGTCTGTTCCCGCGAGCGAGAAGACATAGTTGCCGTCGGCCAACGGCGACGGAGCGATGGTGACTTGCGCATTGGCGTGGGCCGAACTTTGGTGGACCGAGGCCACGGTTATGGTCACGTTTCCGGTAACGCTGGGCGCGGTGTAAGTGGTTTTGACGGAATCATTGGAGCTGAATTGCCCACAGGTGGCAGCGGAGTTGCCCGGTGAACAGCTCCATACCACGCCTGAGTTTGTGGTGTCGCCGGTTATCTGGGCGAGGATGCGAGCGTTCGAGCCGGTTGTCATGGTTGCCGGAGGGGCTGTGCTGATTGTGACTGTGATGCTTCCCGAAGAGGAGCTCGATCCTCCTCCGCCGCTTTGGGCGCAGGCCACCAGGAACGCGCACACGCTCGAACTGAGCAGAACGAGGATCAACTGACGGAACGTGATAGCGCGGATGGTCATAACACACCTCTTGACTAGAGCGGGACCGGGGTAGAGCTGGCAACTTGAGACCTGAGCGCTCCACTATGGCCCGGGAGTTGCGGGGGAGGTATTCAGGAGCGAAAAAAATCCCCGCTCCTATGGTGCAGGGACTTTACTGCGGGCGGCTTTTTCATGTCAAGAAGATTGAGAGCTCTGTGGGGTCCAACGACTCTAGAGAGGCTTCCGATATATTGCAGCTGTATTTGCAGCTTCCGCGGGGGCGGTAATCCAGCTTTGGTGTCGGTCGTATCCGTTGGAGCCTAGCGGCGGTATAACGCAACAGGTTCGATCCGCTAGGCTCGGCAATGTTTCCGCGATAAACTGCAATCACATGCGAGTTCTGGGCATCGATTGCGGCGGAGTGTATACCGGGTACGGTGTGGTGGAGATGGATTCCGGTGGGCAGTTGGTGTGCCTGACGTGCGGTGCGATCAAGCTCTCTCCGCGCGAAGCGTTGCCGCGCCGGCTTTCCCGCATTTACGACGAACTTGGGTTGCTCATTGGTCGGCATCGTCCGGATGAAGTGGCGATCGAAGGGATCTTCTACGCGCTGAATGTGAAATCGGCGTTGAAGCTGGGGCAGGTAAGGGGAGTCGCAATGCTGGCTGCGGCCGCCGCAGGGCTGGAGGTGGCAGAGTATTCTCCGCTCACGATCAAAGCTTCCGTGGTCGGATATGGCCGGGCAGAGAAGCAGCAGGTGCAGCACATGGTGACGCGGCTATTGAGTTTGACTGAACCTCCGACGCCGATGGATGCTTCGGATGCGCTGGCCATCGCTATCTGTCATCTGCACACGGCGGGCACGCTGGAGCGGCAAAAGGTTACGGTGCTGTGAGCATGCGAGCTGCAAGCGTGCGAGGAGCCGTTGCCCTAGCTTCCACCGTAGCCGGGATGTGTGGGCTGCTCATGGCTCAGGCGGCAACGGGCGGCAACACGTCGTCGAACACCGTGGTTACTTTCACACTGGACTTCCCTGGGTCAACTCCGCCGCACTATTCAATCACTGTCGCTGCTGACGGAAATGCAAGCTATGAATGCACGGTAAAGATCGAAGACAATGCCGACGAGCAGACCTATAAAACAGAATTCGAGATGTCTCCGGCGAATCGTGAACGTATCTTTAATTGGGCAAGGCAGGCACAATATTTTGCGGGCAAAATTGACTCAGGCAAACGCAACCTGGCATTTACCGGCGCGAAAGTCTTGAGCTATCAGGATGGTCAGCATTCTTTCCAGGCGCGATACAACTATTCGAGTCTGGAAGCAGTCCAGCAATTAACCACTCTTTTCCAAAATGTGGCTGGAACGCTCGACTATGGCCGCCGTCTGGCTTACTACCATCACTACCAGAAACTCGCGTTGGATGACGAATTGAAACGCATGGAAGCCGAAGCCAAGAACAACCAGTTGAGCGAAATCCAGAGCGTGGCGCCGGTGTTGCAGCAGATTGTCGAGGATAATTCCGTGATCAATGTAGTGAGGGCGCGGGCGAAAGAATTGATTGAAATGAAGAAATAGCTGTGAGTTTCAGGCAGTCCACATGGAATTTCAACCTTCATCTCAGCGGACGATAAGGCCGGCATAGCCCACGACCATATCGCGGTCCCCCGAAATATCACCTGAGGTTGCGTACTTCACCAGTTTGGCGGAAGTCGCGCCAAGCTTCCGCGCTGCGGTAAGCATAGCTACCGCGGGTCCGAAGCCGCACATGCTGATGTGTTCCTGCATTACCACATCGTATAGAGCGCGTGCGTCGAGGGCGAGGATTGCAGCAATCGCGCGCTCATCTTTCACTCGTGTGATTGCGTCCGACTCGTAATGATTCATGTCGCTGGAGGCGACGAGAAGAACCGGTTCGCCGTGTGCCGCGACCGCGTCGGCAATCGCGTTCCCGAGTTCATCGAGCACTCCAAAATCACGAGTACCAAGCGCAATTGGAACAAACTTGACATGGGGCTGGCGCATTTGCAGAAAAGGCAACTCGACTTCGATGGCGTGTTCGCTGCGGTGGGCGGAGGAATCCTCCTCCAGAAGTGAACAGCGCTGCACAAGCGCGGTGGCGAACGCGCCGTCAATCGGAACGCGGCTGATCGGCGTCTCCCAATCGCCCTCGCTCATGATCGCCAGCGGTCGGCCCATACCAGTATGGTTGGGGCATATCACGACGCACAACTCAGGAACCTCGAGTTCACTGAATACCGCGCCCGCGACATGACCCGCATAAACGTATCCCGCGTGGGGAACGATGCAGCCGACGGCGCGAACCGGTTTCAGTCCTGCCTGAGAGATATACGACCGAACCTCCGCACGCAGCGCCATCGGTTCGCCAGGATAGAAACGTCCCGCAACCGCGGGATGGCGAATGGAGGTCGAGGTCATAAATGAGACTTCTGCGAACAGATCGCAAACGGCTTAGGAAGATATTGAGAATGTATTTGGCAAATTCCGCAGTTACTATGCTACGAGCCGTCGCGATTCTGACGCAAGGCATGATAGAGCGCTGCATTTTCCTCGAGAGTTAAAGTTTCAGCGCGAGCGGCAGGCTTCACTTTTGTAGAGGCTAACGCCGCGCGCAGTTGAGCCTCCGGATAATTCGCCTTGAGATTGTTCCACAATGTTTTGCGCTTCTGTCCGAAGGAAAGCTTCAGGAAGTCGATGAAGCCGTCGCCGGAAACGCCGAGTTCCTCCTGCCGCGGTGCAATCGTGAGCCTCAGCACTGTGGAATGCACCTTCGGCGGTGGAGCGAACGCTGTCGGCGGCAAACTAAAAAGCTTTTCCACCCGGGCATAGAGTTGCGCCGTAGCCGAGAGCAGACCGTAATCGCGGCTGCCGGGTTTGGCGGCGATGCGATCCGCGACCTCGCGCTGCACCAGAATGACGATGGTCTCGAAATATTTCGAATACTCGAACAGCCGAAGCAATATGTCAGACGTAATGTAGTAAGGAAGATTGCCGATAACCTTGACTGGCTCGGGACGTAATTCAATGCCAGGCCGGCGCAGGCCAGGTTTCGGTCCAAAGAGCGAATCGAAGTCGATGGAGAGAATGTCGGCTTCGATGACCTCGACATTGGGAAACATTCCAAAACGCAGGCGAAGTTGCGCGGCAAGAACGCGATCCAATTCCACGGCGATGAGCCGGCGAACCCGTTTCGCAAGAAGAGAAGAGAGAACGCCGCGGCCGGGGCCGATTTCAAGGACGGTATTTTGCGATACGTCGCCAAGCGTGTCGACGATTTGCAAGGCAAAGTTATCGTTCGCAAGGAAGTGTTGTCCCAACTTGGGTTTGAGTTGCGGACGGCGTGTGGAAACGACCTTCGGCACGTTGACCCTCTTTTCCTCGGACCTATAGACTTTACACATTGACCCGCTTGCCTTGCGCGGGAGACTGAAAGCCCACAAAACGTATTCCATCATAACGTGCGCCCGCGAAAAGCAGGTCATTCATGGGAGGATTCATGCATATCGCATTCGTGGCATCGGAAGGCGTCCCGTTTTCGAAAACTGGAGGGTTGGCCGACGTAGTCGGCGCTTTGCCGCGCGCGCTGGCGGCTCTGGGGCATCAAGTGAGTGTATATCTGCCGCGTTATCGGCAGACCAAATTGGCCGATCCGGTAACGGTCGTGGGCAGCATCACGATTCCATTCGATGATAAGTATCGATTTGCCTCGGTGGTAAAAGGAGGAAGCCAGCCGGGCGCGAGTTTTTACTTTATTGAATATCCCCAGTATTTCGATCGCGACGCGCTTTATGGCACGCCTGCGGGCGACTATCCCGATAACGCCGAACGCTTCGCCTTATTCTGCCGTGCGGTGCTGGAAGCCTCAAAAATTATCGGTGTCCCGCACATTTTCCATTGTCACGATTGGCAATCGGCTCTGGTGCCGGTCCTACTGCGCACCGTGTATGCCGAGGACCCGGCCTTCCGCGATGTGGGAACGGTTTTCACCATCCACAATATGGGCTACCAGGGCCTGTTTCCGGCGGAAGTTCTGCCGCTGCTCATGCTGCCTTGGGATCTGTTCACCATGTCGAAAATGGAATTCTTCGGGCAGGTTAATTTCCTCAAAGGGGCGCTCACGTATTCCGACTTCGTGACGACGGTGAGCCGCAAATACAGTCAGGAAATTCAAACTGCCGAATACGGGTTCGGACTGGAAGGCGTGCTGCGCGACCGCGCCGCCACCGTGACGGGAATTCTGAATGGGGTTGATTACGACGAGTGGAGTCCGCAGGTCGATAAGTTCACTGTGGCCAAGTACTCGCCGCACGACCTCTCGGGCAAAGCCAAGTGCAAGCAGGATCTGCTGGCGACGTTCGGAGTGAAGAATGCCGATCCCAAGGTTCCGTTGATTGGTATCGTGTCCCGCTTCGCAGCGCAAAAGGGCTTTGACCTGATCGCGCAGATCATGGATCGCCTCGCCCGCGAAGAGATGATCATGGTCGTTCTCGGCTCCGGGGACAAAGTGTACGAAGAAATGTTTGCCCGCCTCAACAAACAGTTCCCCAACAAAATCGCCGTGAAAGTCGCCTACGACAACGCCATCGCGCACAAAATCGAGGCCGGCGCCGACATGTTTCTGATGCCCTCAAGATACGAGCCCTGCGGCCTGAACCAGATTTACAGCCTGAAGTACGGCACTGTGCCTATCGTCCGTGCCACCGGCGGCCTCGATGACACGATCGAACCGTGGGACGCGACCTCTGGAAAAGGCACAGGATTCAGATTCACGGAGTACACCGGCGAGGCGCTGCTGCTGACCATCAAACACGCGCTGCAGGCCTTCCGCGACCAGACTTCCTGGCAAGTCATGATGCGCAACGGCATGAGCAAAGATTTTTCCTGGAATGCCTCAGCTCGGGAGTACGGCAAGGTTTATGAGCGAGTGAAGCAGATGCGGGGTGGAGTGCAGTCGGTGGGGAAAGGGCTAACCGCGGTGGGTTGATGTGGGGGAGTCGGCGAGTGTAAAGGCGATTTTTCGCCAATTGACCGCCCGTTGTCTGGTGTCTATTCCCATGGAGTACCGAATCCAGGAACGCCGCATGAAGAAATTGGCGTTCATTCCAGGGTTGGCAGTTGTGGATGGTGTTGTGTTCTACATCAAATCGTTGTCCCTAGCTTTCTTTAGCACCTATTCGGAAGTCTTTGCCGTAAGGTGGACCCGGGTTCGATTGTATGACGGGTCAAGGCACCTACCGCCAGTTCCCGATCATCATGAGGTCGCTGGAAGCGGAATCCACTTGCGGGTAGAGCATAAACTTGCCATCCTTTGAAACCGGCATTCCGCCGATCCACTCAGGCGTAGGTTTTTCTAACGTGAAGATTGGTCGGGTTTGCCTGCTCTGAAGATCAAATAGATTGATCATCGTCTTGCCGTTTGCGTGGGAGAGGAAGTAGATACCCGCCTCAGCCGGGAACCATTCATCCCCAACGGGGTTGACTTCGGGCATGCCTTCCACCGGTTCCTCAGTCGATCCGCCAGTTTTGGTCCGCCAAAGCTTCTCACCGCGAGCAAAGTAAACGTACCCACCATCGGGGGATTCAATGGCGAAAGATGCGGGGCTCTCGGCGACCTGCACAGCGTGGCCTCCATTCGTCGGCACTTTCCAAACGCCGGAACCGCGAGGGTCAGTAAAATAGATCCAGGCCCCATCCTTCGACCAGCTAGGCATGCAATTGTCGCGTCGGTCAATCCTCAATTTGTGGGGAACGCCGCCATTAGGGTCGACAACGTAGAGATCGGCTTCGCCACCTACCCGCGAGTCAAAGGCGATGAGCTTGCCATCGGGAGACCAGCGGGGGGTTCCGGTCACCGGGTTGCGAAAGTCGGTTACTTGTTGAGCGTTCGAGCCATCGGCGTCGGCAACCCATATCTCCCTTACACCACTTTGGGTGGACTCAAATGCAATCTTGCTCCCATCCGGCGAGATGCCAGGAGCGCTTTGTTCGCGAGATGAGCCGCCCAGCTTCCGAGCTTGCGGTGGCGACGCAAGCAAGTCCAAACGCCAGATGTTTACGTTTCTCGATCCTTGCACGTAGGCGAGTCCCTGGCCTGAGGGTTTCGCGGCGAGGTCCGAAGCGTCGTGTCCAATCGGCAGTATTTCGAGGTCGTCAGGCCGAGCCAGGGAAGTTTCCCAAAGGGCTCCATAATTGGATGGGGAACTGAAGACGATCCGGCGTTCATCGCTCGACCATGCCAAGCCATCTATCTCGTCGGGCCAGCTTAGTAACTGAGTTTGACGGCCATCTTTCAGCCGCAAGAGCATTAGAGAAGACATGAACTCAATATCCCAACACTCCCACGCGAGAAATGTTCCGCGCGGCGAAAAGGCCGGGGTTTCCACCTGATTACAGTTCGTTTGAATCTGGGTTCGTTCGAGAGTACCTAGCGACAGCAAAAACGGCTGTAGAGCACCCTTCGCCGACAGACCGATGTAGGCCAGAAATTTGCCGTCCGGAGACCAACTGATTTCCTTTCCGTAATTGTTATACACATTGGTTCCCAGACTTCGGGCTGCGAGCTTCCGTTCGGGTCCGCCCGTCGGCGGGATCAGGTAGATGCCCGAACCATCTTCTCCCGCTACTCTTGAGATTGCGATGCTGCGACCGTCAGGTGACCAATCCGCGGAAAGCCAGTCCGCCGGATGATAGGTAAGGCGTAGCGGTTTATCCGAGCCGATGACTTTGACGTAGAGATCATACCCTTTGCCATCGGATCCTCCGTCCCATCCGAACGCAACCTGGCTGCCATCTGGAGAGAAGGTCGGTGACCCCACGTTTCCTGGCAATGCCGTGAGCGGCACCATGGTCAGGTGCTGCAGTTGGTACAGCCTCCACAACCTCTCGATCTGCGGCGCAATCCAAGGGTAGAGCAAACCAGCTACGCCTACGCAAGCCGCAACCGCAATTGCCGCCTTGCGCTTCCACCAGCGTGGCTTAGGAGGTTCTGGCTCTGGTTCTGGAGGTTCCGGTTCAGGCAAAACAAGCCTGGCGATGAAACGGTAGCCGCGCCCCGGCACGGTCTCAATGTATTTGGGTTCGGTGGCGGAATCGCCGAGCGTTTCGCGCAAGCGATTTACGGCCGCGTTGAGACCATGCTCCGGGTCACCATAGCTGGCTCCCGGCCAAAGCTTCTGCTGTAGCTCCTCGCGTGCGACCAACTTCCCTGGGCTGGCCACTAACAGCACTAATACCTCGACCGCCTGACCAGACAGTTTCAGCCGCACACCCTCTTTGCGCAGCTCTCCAGTCTCGACCGACAAGTCGAACCGGTCGAACCGGATCGAGCCGAGAGTCTTGCTGGACTCTGCCATACCTCACCACTCTGATGCGCGCAAGTTTAGCACGGCCTTCCCTGCCGCGACTGTCGAATCTCGCTCCGCAATCTGCTGCTACTGCCCTTAACCATCAATCGCTTAAGCAATGACCCAGATCTACCTAAATCGGACTTTAGTGGAATTGCGGTAGCAGAGGGCAGAGGCCAAGTTCGGTGGCACCAGAGAGGTGACCACCGTGAAAACCAGTTTTCTGATCTTTGTTCTCGTTGCCGCCTGCGCGGCCCAAACCCAAACCCAGTTGTGCAGCAGCCAGGATCCCGATTGCCGCCGGCGTACATCAGGGACGAAGCTATGCTCCGGCACTGCTATCGAGCTTCCCATTCAGCTTTACTGGGATTATCTTGTGGTCGTGGAGGGGTCGATCGGGAATCTGGAAAAATTGGCTTTCATTATCGATACGGGAACCTACCCGAGCGTGATCGATCAGAAAATCGCAATAGCTCTCGGTCTCAAGGAGATGGATAGCGAGGTAGCGTTAGTCAACCGGAGTGTTCAGACCAAGCTTGTCACACTCCCACTCGTCGCAGTTGGTCCCGTCCGGATCGAAGACGTTCCAGTTCAGGTGCAGGACCTTTCCTCTATTGAGAAGGGACTAGCGCGGAGGATTGACGCCGTCATTGGTCTGGACGTGCTGGGCAGAAATAGCTTCAGCATTGATTACAGGACGAAACGACTGCGGCTCGGCCCGGTGAAACGAACCCCCTCCGCAGTATCATTTGAGACCGGCGCCTCTCTTGTCATAGTGCACGCGCGGCTGAACGACCACCCAGTGCGCCTGATGGTCGACACCGGAACTTCTGCTTTGGTGCTCTTCCAGAGTCACCTTAAGAGCCCCATCTCTCAGTTCTCGGGGGGCAGGACCGCCACAGCGACTGATGGCGTTGGCGGAGATCTTCGGCTCCAGCCGGTACTTATCCCGGACGCACGCCTTGGGAAACAGGAGCTTGGCTCGCTGAGAGGCTTCATTGTGGCAGACCAAGGACATGATGGACCCGACTTCGATGGCCTGTTGAGTGTACGAGGTCTGCACCTAGAAGAAATCGGTTTCGACTTTGAAAACCACGAGATCAGTTGGAGGAAATAAGACCGGGGAAGCGGGTCCAAATGCAGATGACGATGATTCATCGGTTGCATAGGAGCCCAGGAGGGGCCGGCCGAGGATGTGTAAGGAGACTCTTAAGCTTTTACCAGGGACAGGCACGCTGACTTCTTCGATGCGACGAAATCGCTGTGAGTCTCTCGGAGATGGCTGTCAATGTCAATTTGCGAAATGAGGCCAGTACACTTACTGGAAACTCATTAGCAGCTTTCCTCCGTGGCGGAGCGCGCAGTGCTTTCCAGCCGGCTGCTACAATCCGCTCATGGCCGTCACATGCCAGCTGCCGACTTTTGCCCGCACCATCTTCCACGTCGATATGGGCGCGTTCTTCGTCTCGGTGGAGGAGTTGTTCGATCCCTCGCTCAAAAGGCAGTGCAGGACCGGAACACGCCGGCGCCAAGAATCGACCTGAAGAGCGGCGAAAATATATGCTCGAAATTGATAATTCTTTTAAGGCACGGCCCTCGCTCAACTGCGGGACAGATATCGCTACGGCGGGAAATATTAACGGACTATTCACAGTTCTCGCCTTGAACGCCGCCAGTTTCATTTGCTATAAGGGCCAGTTCACTCCGAAAGGATGGTTCCCGTGTCCTCTTACCGCCGCCCCTGGGTCATTACGTCTTCTCCGACAAAACCACTCATCATAACCCTTGCGGTTTGCGGGCTAATTCAACTCTGTATTGCTCAACAGACATTGGGTTCATTGAACGGTTCTGTGACAGACACAAGCGGCGCCGTGGTTCAAGCCGTCACAGTGAAGGCTCATGCGCTGGCCACCAACCTTGAAGTGACGGCCACCACCAGGGCAAACGGCTCCTTCAGCATCGCTGATTTGCCGATCGGCACCTACAACCTCACCTTCAGCAAAGATGGCTTCCAGACCGAGTCCTATCCCCAAATCATCATCCAGGGCAATCGCACCGCAACGGTCGATGCGAAGTTGAAACCGGGGTCGGTCTCCTCGACCGTAACCGTTACAGCCACTCCGCTGCTGAACGAGACCGATACGACCACCGGTTATGTGCTGGACCGCTTAGTGATCGACAATACTCCTCTGGGAACAGGGAGTTTCACACAACTCGCCATCCTGAGCCCGGGCGTAAATGCCGATCTGCTGAACACGGCCGGGACCAATGCGGGCTTCGGCAACCAGAGCATCTGGGCCAACGGTCAGCGCGATTCGAGCAACAGCTTTTCGTTCAATGGCGTCAATGCCAATAACATCTTCAACGGGAAGTCGTCGAGCCAGCTTACCTCGGGGCGGGTTGCGGTCAACGTTGGAGAAGGCAGCAACGCTCAAACCGGCGAGATTCAGACCAGCACGTCCGTGTACGGTGCAATCGGTCAGGCTTTGCCGACTCCTCCGCCGGAAACGATCCAGGAACTCCACGTGAACTCGGCGATGTACGACGCATCGCAGGGTGCCAACAGTGGCGCGCACATTGAGGTGATGACCAGATCCGGCGCCAACCAAATTCACGGAGGTGGCTGGGAGTACTATCAAACCGGAGGATGGAACGCAAATCCGTGGTTTAACAACGAGGCGGGTTTCCCGACGCCGGCGCTGCACCGCAATGTTTTTGGAGGGATGATCGGTGGACCCATCAAGCGGGACAAGCTTTTCTTTTTCGCCTCCTATCAGGGGCAGCGCGTTAAAGATCAACTGTTGGGGAATTCGCTGATCGCAGTCCCCGCTCCGTTCCAGAGCGGCTCCACACTGAGCGGCCCCGGACTGACGAGCGATCGTTCTGCGGCCGGGCTGGCAAACTTGGTTAATCAATCTTTTGGCGGGTGTTCGGCAGGCCCGTGTTCGGCGGCCAACATGGATCCCGTTGCCCTAAAGATCATGCAGCAGACCGCGCCCGGTGGCGGCTTCTTAGTTCCCAATGCCGCTTCAGATCCCAATCAACTCAGCACCCTCCAAAGCCTCTTTGCCGACGCCACGATTCAAGGGCCTCCGGCCGACTTCAGAGCAGACCAGGTGATCACGAATCTGGACTACAACTTCAGCGCCAAAGACCGTCTGGCGGGGAAGTACTATTATCAGAGAGACCCCAACACCAACACATTCTCCAATAGCGCCACACTTGGCTTCCCGACAACGATGCACGCGGGAAGTCAAGTCGTATCCCTAGACAACACGACCGTTCTTAGTCCAAACCTGAGTTGGGAACAGCGCCTTGGATTTATCCGTGAAGTGGCCTACGCCGGTACCAGTCAGTTCCTCACGCCGTCGAGCGTTGGGATTAACCTCGCCGGGGATAATCAGTTCCCGGAAGTTAGTATCGCGAACATCGATGGCGCGGGCGACTCGCTTACGATCGGCCCTTCACAGTTCGCGAATGCCGGAATATTCCAGAACAATTTTGGCGGCAGCAGCAATCTTGGTTGGGTACATGGCCGGCACTCAATCCAGACCGGATTCAATTTCGATTACACCCAGCTCAACGTTACGAACAAAGATTCCGAGACGGCACGACTCAACTTTGCCAGCTTTGCGGGGTTCATGCAGGGGCAACTCTGCAGCTTTATTAACTCCTGCGGATTTTCCAACGGGCCGGCGGAAATGTTCTCCGGGATATCGAACCGGCACTTCCATTCGCGACAAGCCGGAGTGTATGTGCAGGATGACATTCGACTGAAGCGGAACCTGAGCGTCGATCTCGGCTTACGCTGGGATTGGGACGGACCCCTAGTCGAGAAAAACGGGCTGCTGGCCAACTTTTATCCTAAGGATTATCAATACAATGTAGCGTCCGACTCGTTTGGAAACGGCGGTGATGCCATCGGTCTGGTAATCGCCGGAAACAACAAGGGGTTCGGCACGAAGGGCGTCAGCGATTCCACGCTCACAGGCCGGCAATGGGGGTTTGCTCCGCGCATCGGATTCGTATACAGCCCGACCTTCGTGAAGAATGTTGTCGTCCGAGCAGGTTTCGGGCTGTACTACGACCGTGGCGAGTATTTTGCATATTTTTCGCAACCGGCTGGGGGAGGAATCAGCGGACCCTTTGGCGTAACTATGTCTGAGCCGTTTGTGGTTCCGAATTTTGCCAATGGGAATACGGCCACATTTGCCGTTCCTTTTGGTACCGCCCCGCTGGCGCCGCCGCCCAACAACTTCTCTCAGGTGGTGTCCCTAATCCCGAACGCGAGTCAGATCGTTCAGAACACAACGCCTTTCTGCCTGGCGCAGACACCACAGCAGTTCGGTTGCAGCGGGTTGTTTTTTGCGGGATATAACCCGGCGAATAAACTGCCTTACTCTGAGAACTGGACGCTCGATTTGCAGTGGCAGCCCTCGAATACCTGGGTTACCACGCTTGGCTATGTTGGCAACCACGGGGTGCATGAGGTGATTCCACTGCCCTTCAATCAGGCACAAATTGCCACTCCGAATCACGTTCTTCTTGCGGGAGGTCCTTTCCCGCAGCAATATTCGTACGGGTGGCAAACTCCGGGCCTCGCCGTCGAGGATCCTTCGATCGGAGGAATTCAGACGCTGGTCGCCGGTTTCTCCTCAGGGAATGCGTCGCTGCGAGCTCCCTTCATCGGATACGACCCCAATTCCACTTCTTACCAGGCCCGTGGAATTTCGAATTATGACGCTTTACAAGTTGGCCTGAACAAGCGGATGAGCCACGGCCTGCTGGTCACCGCTTCCTACACGTATTCTCATACCCTCGACGAGCAGAGCGGTTTGGGGTTGTTCTTTACCGGCAATGACCCGAATAATCTGAAGTCGGCCTATGGGAACTCCGATTTCGATCGGACCCATGTCTTCTCCATCAGCTATCTGTATCAATTTCCGAAGCTCGGGGCGGCTAAAGGAGCGTTGAATTACGCTGTCAATGGATGGGGAATTAACGGCGTGACCACACTGCAAAGTGGCCAGCCGTACAGCGTGAACGACTTCAGCGGCGGCGCTGCTAGCATTTACTGGGGCGGCGGCAATGACTTCGTTACCAATCCGATTGTCCCGGTCGGCGGCGCCGGCTCGACCAGCAACAATCCAATCCTACAAGGAACCACAGGGATCGACGCTCACAAACCAGTTCTGAATGTGAACGCGTTTGGCCCGCCTCCGCTCCTCAAACCGGGTGACCCCACCTACGGTGTCCCGCCATGCGATCCCAACACCGGGGCTTGCGACTACTTTGAAACGCCCTACGCCTCTGGCGGCCGGAACATTTTCCGCGGGCCGTTTCAGAACCGATTTGATTTCGGAGTTTTCAAGGAATTCAAATTTAACGAACGTTTCTCACTCAAGTACGACGCCCAGTTCTTTAATATATTCAACCACCCCAGCTTCGATGTACCCAGCAATAGCGTGGAATATGTGACTCATTTTCGTAACCCACCGATCTATGGTCCCCAGAATTCTACGACAGGCGAACCAGCACCTTGCGTTCCCCTGCCTGTCGGCCCGAACACTCCGGCGGGTTCCGGCGCCTTCCAATGTCCGCCGGGCCTGCAGTTGGGTCAAATTCAGCACACCATCGGCAGCCCACGCTTCATTCAGATGGCGCTCCATCTAACGTTCTAATGGCCATTACACTTATTGGAAACTCATCGGCAGCTCTCCTCCGTGGCGGAGCGCGCGGTGCTTTCCAACAGGCTGCTACAATCCGCTCATGGCCGTCACATCCCAGTTGCCGGCTTTTGCCCGCACCATTTTCCACGTCGATATGGACGCGTTCTTCGTCTCGGTCGAGGAGTTGTTCGATCCCTCGCTCAAGGGCAAAGCTGTGGTTGTCGGCGGACAGAGCGGCGAGCGGGGAGTTGTTTCGGCGGCGTCTTATGCGGCGCGGAAGTTTGGCGTGCATTCCGCTATGCCGTTGCGAACCGCGGCAAAACTTTGTCCGCAGGCCATTTTTGTCGACGGTCACCCGGATCGCTACCGCGAGTGTTCGGAAAAAGTCTATAAAGTTCTGACTGGATTCTCGCCGCGGGTGGAGATGGCCTCCATCGACGAAGCCTACCTCGACATGACTGGGACGGCGCGATTGCTGGGCCCGCCGCTCAAGGCGGCGCACAAGCTGCATCAGCGGATGAAAGAAGAAACGAATCTGAATTGCTCGATCGGTATCGGATCGTCACGTCTGATTGCAAAAGTCTCGTCGGCGCAGGCGAAGCCCAATGGCGTGCTCTGGATTGTCCCGGGAGAAGAAGCAAAGTTCCTGGCCCCGCTCGATGTGCGCGAGATCCCCGGCGTAGGCAAGGTGATGGAGAGCCATCTCCACGAGTTGGGCATCAAAAAAGTGGGGGACCTGGCGCGACTGGAAGACTCCGAACTCGAGCAGAGATTCGGCAAGTGGGGGCTGGCGCTTGCGGGCAAAGCGCGTGGGGAAGACGCGGGCGGATGGTTCGACACCGAAGTGGGCGCCGACGTTGCAGCAAAATCCATCAGCCACGAACACACTTATAACGAAGACACGGCGGACTTGAGCCAGCTCGAAGCGACGCTGATGCGTCTGAGCGAAATGGTAGGGCGGCGGCTCCGGGAAGCGAATTTCTACGCGGGGACGATTCAACTTAAGCTGCGCTACAAAGATTTCACCACGATTACGCGCGCACATACCTTGGCGGCGGCGACACAGCTCGATGGCGAAATCTTTGAACAAATCCGCACGCTGTTTCGCAAGAATTGGAAGCGGGGAAGGGAAGTCCGGCTGCTGGGCGTGCAGGCGTCGTCATTCGAGGATCGCACCGAGCAGATCAACCTGCTCGAAGGCGGGCGCCAGCAACGCTGGAAAGATGCCCTGGCCGCCGCCGATCGGCTGCGCGACAAGTATGGCGAATCAAGCGTGAAACTCGCGGCGGGCATGCGAGGTACCTTCCGCGAACGGACTCACGAGAATCCCGCGGGACTGCCAGGGAAAAAGCCTGGCAGTACCTAGTACCCAGTACCTAGTGCCGAGCGAGCCGTATCTCTGGGTACTGGGTACTAGGTACTGTCCCACAAAACGCAGGCCGGGTATCCCGGAAGGTGATTCCGGATCCCGGCCGACGTCTTATTGCAACTTGTAACTGAGTTCGTTAGTTGCCCGAGGGTTAATTCGATGCGGTAGTTGGTGCTGCTGCCGGAGCAACCGCAGTGCCGTAGCGGCTCAACCGCGGGAAGAAGGGCGTGACTTCAAACGGCATTTTGTCGCGCACTGAAGTGATGGCGACGGGAGCCGTTTTTACCATCTCAGCCTTGTCATCCCATGGATTGATCTTGACGCGTCCGCCCAGCGGCAGGGCCGCAACCTGATCCAGCTTGGTGTTGTCGAGCGCCGGACCTTGCGTAGACAGCGCCGTCAAGCGCGTGATGCTGCCGTTCTCGCCGAGCGAATTGCCCAGGTGCGTGGTCAAGAGAGCGTTAAGCTGAGTGGAGCGAGCCTGCAGCGCCTTTAGGAACAAGCCGACGTTGTCGAGCTTCTGCGCGTAAGGCGAATTCTTCAGCAAATCCACAGCCTTCTTGTCGGCCGCGGTTTCTTCTTCCGGAATGTGTTTGAAGCCCAGGTTCGCGTAGGTTGAATCATCGGAAAACAGCATGCGGTCGTTGAACGCATACTTGCTGCCCAGGTTGTGGCCGAGCACGATGTGCGCCAGTTCGTGCGAGAGCACAGCAGCCAGGCTGGCCTCGTCGGGAAGCACGTCGATCAAACCCCGGCTGATGACGATAGTGTTGCCTACGCTGAAAGTTTCAAGCGGCGCCGTGAGCAGCACTCGCGTGCGCACCGGACGCGGCAGGTCGATGTTGTTGGTGACTTCAAGATTGTTGACGACGGTCATAAGAATTCGATCGACATCGCCTTCAGGGGCAAGCAAGCCCGCGCGGGTGAGTCGCTCGATGACGTTGTCTTCCGCCTGCTGCTGCCATTCGCGCTCGGCCTGCAGCGGTGAGGCATCCTGCGTGGTGGCGCTTTCATCCTTCACAGCGTCCACGCGAATCTGCGTGAGTTCGTCGTCCTTGTCGCCCTTCTTTAGGTCATAACCCCAGATGCGCGTCTGCGCCTTGAAAGCCAGCTTGTTCTTCACGCCGGCGCTGAAGTCGCCTTCTTCGCTGTAAATGTAGGCAGGCACCCAATACCCGGGAATCAGGTTGAGGCGCCAGCTATCCATGTGAAAGAAGTAGGAATTCCGCGGCGCGGGAGCATAGGTGCCATTCAGCCGAACGATGTTGTAGTCCTGATCTTCGACCCACACGCGACCCAGGAAGCGTCCTCTGCCGGCAGTCTTCTTTGGCGTGACATCGAAAACCAGGCAGCGAATATCGCCGAGAAATTCGCGGCGGATGTAATGGAACTCATAGTGTTCGCGATCAAAGTCGCTGCGGTCGGCATAAACCATCCAGGAGAAGCCCATGGGCTGATACTGCACCTTGAACAGTTTGTGGAAGCCGCCCATCAGGCGCGTCTCCATGCCCTTGTCCTGATCCTTCAGGTAGTCTTTGCGGTCGACTGTCTCGCCCATGTCCATACGGCCAAGGAAGTAGTGGTCTTCGCTGGGAATTGGACCAAGCTGCGGGTCGGCGCTCAGATTTTGCAGATAGGTTTCCACCACCGGCGTGCGAGTCGCCAGCGCCTTCATCAGGCCATGCTCACGGTCGATGAAGCGGTCCACCACCTGATCCATGGTCGTAGGCTGGGGCAAAGCTGACGGAGTTGGCAGCGGCGCTGTGGTCGTGGTCGTGGCCGATGCGGGCTGCGCGGTTTGCACAGGTTGTGCGGCTGCAGTCGCGCCCGGTTGCGCCACAGGTTGCGAATCCGACGATTGCTGAGCGGAGGCGCTCACCGAGACCAGCAGTACGGCAGTGAACATCCATTTCCAAGTACGCATGACTCTGTTCTCCAATTTCTATCGAACGATGTTCCTGATTTTCCGGAACTAAGTTTCCGAGAACCAAAACTTCTTCAAGCCAAACTTTGCAAACAGCGCAAATCAGTACGCCAACTGAAACAACACGTGAACAACCGCCGTCGAATCTGTTGGCTGCCCCATGCGCAGCGCGGGTTTGAAACGCATCTTATTGGCAGCAGCAATTGCAGCTTCATCCAGACCATGACCGAGCCCTCGGACTACACGATTCACGTGCAACGTCCCGTTGGCGCTGAACATGACTTCCAGTAGAACTTCGCCTTCAAGTTTCAGATTGCGAGCCTCGTCGGTATAAACAGGTTGCGGCTTAAAAGTAATCTCGACGGGAGTGGTTGCTGGACCGGCATCTGCCTGCGCCAGCTTCGGCCCGCCGTGAACCACTTGTTCCGCTCCGAATCCTCCGGTTGAAACTCCGGCTCCCGAGCTTCGTCCGTCGCCTCTGCCGCCGGTTGCGACGCCGTTGCCGAAGTCGGCGCTGGCTACGGTTCCTTTAATGCCTTTCGCGCCGCCCGATCCGTTTCCTTGTCCCGGACCCACAGGCATGTCGAAACCTCCGGCCTGCGCGGCGTAGAGCTTGGCGTTGGGTTTGCCCTCGCCCTTCAATCCGTTGGGATCGCCAAAGCCTCCGGTCTGCACCTTCTGCACGGCCACGTTCACCGTAGGTGCGACCGAACTGCCGGAAAAATCTCCAGTATGCAAGAGCTGCGGACGCGCGCCACCAGCCGCGAGCTTGATCTGCGGAGCGGCAAACTGATTCATCACAACTTTTGGCGCTTCCACCGGCTCGGTCGTGTGAACGCGATGAACTTCATGAGGCACAACTAATTTAGGCCGGTCAAAAACTGGCGCTGGCGGAAGAAGCTTAGTTTTTAACTTCACCGGCTTCGGCTTGATTGGAGCCGGTTCCGGCTTCAATGCCGGCAGCGGAATCAATTCAGTCACGCGATATTGCTTGAGTTGCAGTCTGTCGGGAAATATAACTCCAAGATTTATAAGGAGCAGAAGCGCCACCACCATGAAGGCGTAGCTTGCGGCCAGAGCACGCCTGTCGATCTTGCGTTCTGGCAGAATCCCGAGCTCAAAAGTGCGTTGAGGCATAGCCATGCATTGACTCCAAAGGGGACCCAGCCGAGGGAGTGGACCGGGATTGGAGTTTTCACATTAAGTGAGAAAGGACAGGGGGTAAACGTGCCCACGGCTCTTGACCGAAGGTAACCAATGAAGAGTGGTTACGGGAAGCAGCCCGAAACGGGCTAGTGGCACGGAGAGAAGGTACGCCGGGAGAAAATGTCACGCGATGAGTAACAGCGGGCTAGCGCGCCCTAGTCTGTCATCCTGAGGCCCGCGTCCTTTTGCGGGCCGAAGGACCCCTGCACTCTTTGGCCCTGCAACGGATGCCTCAGGGAGTTCATACGATGCTGCAGTCCGCCGTCCTAATCACGAAGCGGACCTTGGCGCAGGCCTCCAAAGCGCTCCAAACTCGGTCATTTCATCACGTCCAGTTGTTACCAATTGCCAACGGCGCTCTCTAACATTCCTCCGCTTCGTTCATCGTGTGAGCGCAATCATGGTAAGATTGTCTTACCATGCAAACCAAGGTTTCCACCCGGGGACAGGTCGTTCTTCCTGGCCCGCTACGCCGCCGGCTCGATATCCGCACCGGCGATTGTTTGGATGCGAACGTCGAGAACGGCCGCATCATCCTGACGCCCCGCTCCAAGCGGCAACATCGCGTAAAGTTTGTCACCGACCCGGTCACCGGCCTGCCCGCCCTCAGTGCGGGACCGAACGCTCCAGCATTAACCAGCAAGGAAGTGGAAGAGATACTGGAAAATTTCCCCGATTAGTCGCCCTTTATCCGACTTTGTCATCCTGAGCGTAGCCGTTTTTCAGGCGTAGCGAAGGATCTCCTCCTTAACCGGCCTAATGCGAAAGCCACACTGTACCGCGCCGCATGATCTATCTGCTTGACGTAAACGCCTTAGTCGCTCTGGGCTTCCTCAATCACAAGTTCCACGCGCGTGTTGCCACTTGGGTTCGGTCTCACAACTCGCCCAGCCTTGCCAGTTGCTCCATCACCGAGCTTGGATTTGCCCGCGTGCTCGCCCAGGCTCCGGCCTACGGATTCACTGTTGCCCAAGCCCGCACCCTGTTGCTGCGCCTGAAGCGGGCAAGAAACTCCGCTCTCACCTTCATTCCTGACCACCACGATATCTCGGATCTTCCCGCCTGGGTTCGCGCTCCGAGGCAAATTACGGACGGACACCTGAGCAAACTCGCCAGCGCCAACGGCGCAATTCTGGCAACTCTAGACGAGAACATTCCCGGATCGTATCTGATTCCGAAGTGAGGGGCGGTCGCTGCCGTTGATTTTGACGTCGCTCGTATGGACGGACACTCCCTTGGGCAGGCTCTTTGCAAAAGAAGCAAAGGTGGGGCATCCTCGGCTATGATTGCTCGGGCAGAGTTGGGCCAGCCCCCGGAGAGCGTCTTGAAGACGCCGAATAGGAAGAGGTCGAATGATTCCCAGGCCGGGACCGAGAGTCGAGCAACTACCGCCCCTGAAACTCTACAGGGAAGATCTCGACAAACTGCTATCCCTCTTTCTCGAACATTGTCAAAACGTGACCTTTGGAGATGAGGGTCACAACTACGAGACTCTCGACGAGATGGAAGGCCAGAGTCCCGCCTCTTTGTCGTGCTTCATAGTTCAAGGGCTACTCCCACACGCGGAGATTGTGATTCGAGGTTCTCATGCGACACGCCTCAACGTTCAACGGAGCACGTTGTTCGTCGTTGAACGCAACCCGAAATCTGACCTTCTCTTTCTGTCCGTCAAGGACTTCCTACTGAACCGTAAATCGAAATTGAGAATCTTCTTCCGACAGGCTGCCATCATCGCTGGCGTAATTGGAATCGCCGCCTGCGTCTTCACGAAGGCATTGTCGCACTCGCACGGCACGAGTGAACTCGGATACGACCTTGCATTTCTGGGTTCATTCGGGTTGCTCCTGCTCGGGCTGCTGGTCAACACGAAGCAAGTGAGTTACATCACCCTTCGTCTTCGTTCAAAGAGCCAATCGTTCTGGGAGCGCAATGGTGACAGCATCGGGATGATGGTCATCGGAGTCGTAGTTGGAGCATTGGGAACGCTTATGACTGAGTGGTTGAAACACTTTCTGTCGAAGTGAGGTCATCGAGTGCCAGAACCAACAACAAACGAACTACAACCACCACTCCCCCTGGCCGAAAAGCTTGGCCTCGAAACCATCCCGACGCGTCCCTTGTGTCATTACACGACGCAGGGTGGCTTGATCGGAATTCTCAAAGACAAGGCAATGTGGGCAACCGACGCCGCGTATCTCAATGACTCCCAAGAGGTCGTCTACGCGGTCAATCTTGCGAAGAAGTATTTCAGGAACCGGACGCCCAAAGACCTCCGCTTTGAAATGGAGATGAGGAACATTCTCGAACAGACGGAGGGACTAGCGGGAAGACTACCCGCCTATGTCGCATCGTTCTCCGAGGAACCAGACTTGCTCAGTCAATGGCGAGGGTACTGTTCTGAAGGCCCTGGCTTCACCTTGTGCGTATCTGCTGGCCGCATGATGACTTTGGCAGGGACGCATGACTGGCAATTCTTCAAGTGTATCTACGATGAAGACGCACAAGTCGAGATATTGAAGAAGATGCTGGGGGAGGCAGTCGACGACCCGGCATACGCACAATCGTTTCCGACCCAAGTCGCATTCGGTTTGCTCCTCCTCTACCTCGCTACAGCGTTCAAACATCCCAAGTTCAAAGAAGAATCGGAATGGAGAGCCGTGAAACGAACGGGCGGCACTCCATTTGTTCAACCGGGGGCGCCAGTAATCCCTCCGAAAGTTCGGCCCGGAGCATCGACGCTCACTCCCTACATTCCGTTCCCGTTGACGGTGAAGGATGAGCCTGTTGAACTCGTAGCACTGGTTGTCGGGCCGACGCCGCATCCGAGTCTCGCAATCCGCGCAGCCAAGGGCTTATTGCAAGAGAGAGGCATTATTTGTCCCGAGCCTGTTTCATCAGAGATACCGTTCCGAAATTGGTGAGCATGAATCCGGCATGTCGATAGATGACGAACAACCCGATGTTGCGCTCGACATCAGCAAAGAAGCGAAACGGACCCTCCAAGCGAAACTTGCATCTTCTGGTGTCGCAGGAGTGCTCTCCCTCATTCCCGGGGTCGGCGCTGCGGTCAGCGAGTTGATCACAGAACTCGCGATAGAAAGAACCAATAACCGAGTCAAAGAGATGTTCGAGCACTTCACTAGTAAAATACGCGAGGTTGGAGAAGACAAAGTTGACCGGGAGTGGTTTCGCAGCGAGGATTTTCAGTCGCTCCTTTACGATGCGCTTCAGCAATTATTTGTCACTCACGACCATCAGAAGATTGAAATGCTTGGCATAGCGTTGGCTAACAGCGGCATGGAAGGCTTCAAAGAAGATGACCGCAAGGACCTGTTCATACGCCTCCTGCGAGACCTCACGCGTCTCCATCTACAACTGCTCATTGCGATGGCTACCGACCGTGTGAAGTTAGTGAAAAAAGGCGAAAGCCCGTACTTTTTCGCCGGAGATGAGGATGAACTCCGAAACTCTTACCTTGAACTCACAGGTTATAAACCAGTGCGGAATGACAACTTGCTGGCTATCAGAATGCTGCAATCTTATGGATTAGTTGACGACTCACCCTATGGGTCGACCGCGCAGGCCCCTTACTTTGAAATCACCCGATGGGGTCAGGACTTTCTGCAGTTCATGGGACTCTTGAAGAACTCTGTTCGCAATGGTGCAAGCCAAAAGCCAGGAGAGACCTAGCGCATAGCCGTTCATTCTTCGTTGGAAGTCAGATTTTAGCTAGATTCGAGCCCAGATTTGATCCGTCTCCTAGCTCTGAGCCAGCGAAACCACCCGAATACGGGCACGCCGGCCAGAATTACCAGCAATCCGTAGAAAGAATTCGGCCAGTCCGTGCGAAAGGTGTAGTAAAGAAGAACGGCCGCGACGGCGATGAAAATGGCGGGCACAAATGGATAGCCAAGCACTCGATAGGGACGAGCCGCTCCCGGATTGCGCCAGCGAAAGACGAAAACGGTGCTTCCAGCGATCATGTAAAACAGCCACTCCGCGAAGATGGCGAGTGAAAAGAGTTGGCGAAAGTTTCCTCCCAACAGCAATAGCGCAATCGACAACACCGCTTGCAACAGGATCGCGACCGATGGTGTATGAAACCGCGGATGCACCTCGGCCAGAGCGGAGAAGAAATATCCATCGCGGGCTACGGCGTAAGGAACGCGGGCGCCGCTCATGATGGTGCCGTTCAGAGTAACCAGCATCGAGATCGCCATGCCGGCGGAAACAATGGCTGCGCCCATGTGTCCGATGATGAGCGCGACTGCATCGGAGGCTGGCCGCGGCGATGCCGCAATCACATTTGCCGGCAGCACGTATTGCACACCCGCATTCACCAGCACATACAGCACGCCGACTGTGGCTACGCCGGCAATCAGCGCGATGGGAATATTGCGCTCCGGCTTCTTTACTTCGCCGGCGACCATGTTGAGGTCATTCCATCCGTCATAGGCCCATAGCGCCGCCACCAGCGCGGCCATGAAGCCGGCGATGCCACCCTTCGCTCCGGTAAACGTGCCGGTAAAGTTGCTCCAGCCGCGTCCGGCGGCGGCTCCAGCGCCGCTGAAGCACACGATCACAATGCCGAGGATGATAGCCACTTTCAAAACCGTGAACACCAGCTGAAATTCGCCAGCCTTCTTGACGCCAAGATAGTTGAGAACTGAAATAAGAACCGCTGCGGCGATTGCGACCAACTGTCCCCAAGTGACGGCGAAAACATGAGACAGAAGGTTCGCCGCGAAGATATTTTCGGAGAAGAAGGAAAAGATAGAAAACGTTCCGAGGATGCGGACCAGCCCGGTTGCGATCGTGGCCACAGACGCGGGTTTCGCGATGACGAACCAAGTCCAGGCATAGAGAAATCCGCCGAGTGGTCCGTAGGCGTCGCGCACATACACATACTCGCCGCCAGCCTGCGGCTTCATCGCCCCAAGCTCAGCGTAAGTGAGCGCGCCGAAGAAAGAGAGCAGTCCGCCTACCAGCCATGCGAGATAGACAAGCTTGGCCGAGCCGACGGCCTGCATCATCTCGGCGGGAACGAGAAAAATTCCGCTGCCAATGATCGTGCCCACGACGACTGCCGACGCGTGGCTTACGCCGAGATCGCGGGAGAGTTCAGGGCGCTCGGGGCGCATCATAGTTGTCCGGCCGGGTTCGGGCATGGTCGAGGTGAGCCAGTATACGTGAGCGATATCAACTTGGGTCTGCGATTATTCTTGCGCAAACAAGCTGGCGACGTATCCCACGCCAAACGTCACCATCGTCCCAATCATCACCCACCATGTCCACGGAACATGCGTCCATTGCCAGAGGTAGATTTCGATACCGAAGCCGAACAGCATGCCCACCGCTGCACCTTTCTGATTTGCGCGCTTGGTGAGAACGCCAAGCAGGAAGACTCCGAGCAGCGCGCCGTAGGCTATTGACGCGAGTTGCAGACCGACTTCAATGACCCGCCCGACCTTGTGCAGCGAAAGCACTGCGATGGCAAATAGCAGCAGAGCCCACACAAATGTGGAAAGGCGCGAGAGCCGCATGCGTGTGCGCTCGTCGGCATGCGGACGGAAGCGCACATAAAAATCCATAATGGAGCTTGACGACAACGCATTGAGAGCGGCGCTGAGGTTTGACATTGCCGCCGCCAGGATCGCGGCGATCAGCAGTCCCGAGATTCCATGTGGCATCCGGCTGACAATGAAGGTAGGATAAATCCGGTCAGGCGTGCCGAAATTCGTCGAGGGCACGCGATAGTAAGCCCACAGCATGATTCCGACGATTAGAAACAAGGCGAATTGAAAAAAAATGGCGACGCCGCTCGAAAGCAGCGCGGTCACCGACTGTTTCTGGCTGCGGGCTGCCAGCAGACGCTGCACAATCAGCTGGTCCGTGCCGTGGCTCGCCGTCGTCAGAAACGCACCGCCGATCACGCCCGCCCAGAAGGTGTAAGGAATCCAAAAGCTCGGAGTAAAGTCGAAGACGCGCAGCTTACCAGCGGCAAATGCGGCTGTGTGGGCGGCGCCCCAACCTCCGGGTACAAGATGCAGAATCGTCCACAAGCCGACAAGCGTTCCTCCTACGTAGATTGCAGTTTGCACCACATCGGTCCAGATCACAGCCGCGAGGCCGCCTTCGAATGTATAGATGAGCGTCAATATGGTGATGATGGCGATGGATGCGACCTGGCCGGTTCCCAGCGCAATGGAGACGACAATCGAAACGGCATAAACGCGCACACCCTCTGCAGCGGTGCGGGTCAACAAGAATAGTCCGGCGGTCAGCGAGCGCAATCCGCGCCCGAAGCGGCGCCCAATCAGCTCATAGGCTGTGTAGAGATCCCCACGAAAATAATGAGGCAGGAGGACAAAGCTGATCACCACCCGGCCTACAACGTATCCCATCACCACCTGCAGGAAGGTGAGGTTCGTGTCATAGGCGAGTCCAGGGATGCTGATGATGGTGAGTGTGCTGGTTTCAGCGGCTACGATCGAGAGGGATATTGCCCACCAGGGAATGTCTTGTCCCGCAAGAAAGTAGTCGCGCAACGAACGCTGCCGCTTGCGGAAGCGCAATCCGAACAGAGTGATACCCACCAGATACAGCGTGATAATCGCGAGATCAAGTTTGTTGAGGCCCATGCGTCCAGCAAAAATACCGAGTTCACTAAACCACCTTGCGCGCCACGCTATCACGGGGATCGTAAGGCTCAGAGGAGCACGCTACCAGCCACAACGGCGCATCTCCATCATTGCGCACCGCGTGCGATGCACCCGGTGAAACCAGAACCAGCACCGCGCTGCCGCCATCAAACTGGCGATGTTGCGCCGTGGTGCCCTCGCCCTCATCCCAGTGCAAAGACCAGTTTGAGCCGGGCAGCACGACGATCGCCTCACGGCGCCGCAAATGGTAGTGATTGCCGCGTATGGCGCCTGAAGCCGTCGAGGCGAGATGCATGTCTGCGACGCGGCCGACGAAATCGAGTGCTTCGCGCGGGGCGGTGAAGCTGAAGCCGCGAGCGTCACCGAAATTGCCGAGTACCGAAACTTGAATTTTCATGTGGATCGCCTTCAATTATGGAGGCAATCCTCAGGCTGCGCGAGTGAGGGTTTATGGACGTGGTTGCCGAGACAGCGTTCGCGATTCCCGGGTGACAAACTGAGAACTAGGACCGAGAGCTTAAACTAGTCTGTGGTAGAACTGACCCGTGGCGTACTTTCTCGGCGTCGATGGCGGCGGCAGCAAGACAACCTGTGCTGTGGGGGACGAGGTCTCTCTGTTGGCCCGGGTCACGACCGGACCCAGCAACATCAACCGCGTGGGCGAAACTCGTGCCCGCGAATCGTTGCACCAAGCCATCAGGCAGGCGTGCGAAGCGGCTGGGATTGATCCGCGGCAGGTCCAGTGTGCTTGCGTGGGAGTCGCCGGCGTCGGTAATGAAGAGACTGCACGCGCTGTTCGGAAGATGGTTGCGGAAATTATGCCGGCGGAAATTGAAGTCGTGGGTGACATGCAAATCGCTCTAGAAGCGGCTTTCGGCGGGGGGCCGGGCGTGATCATGATCGCCGGGACCGGTTCGATCGCATACGGGCGCGATGCGCAGGGAAGAACCGCCCGTGCTGGAGGCTGGGGATTCGCTGTGTCTGATGAGGGTTCTGCGCATTGGATTGGCCGGACTGCGGTTGCCAACCTGTTGCGCGCAATCGACCAAGAAGAAAAGGTGGCAGCCGGGACGCCGCTCTTCCTCGAACTGCGAGCAGTCTGGAACTTTCATTCGGTCGATGAGTTGGTGCGGTCCGCAAATTCCGGGGCCGACTTTGCAGCTCTCTTCCCGGTTGTCCTAGCTACCGCCGACGCTGGGGATGCAGTGGCCAAGCGCGTTCTCGCTCAAGCCGCAGTGGAGCTCGCGCGACTCGCGGGAATTGTCATGCACCGGCTCTTCGACAGCGGCGACACGAGCCGGGTCTCGCTCGCAATGGTCGGTGGGGTATTCCGTCATGCGAAACCAGTACGCGAGGCCTTTCAAAAAGAGACCTGCATGGCGAATCGCAAAGCACACCTCAATCCTGAAGTCGTCGAACCGGTCCACGGCGCACTGCAGCGCGCGCGTGAGGCTGGCCGTGAATGCCTAGGGGAGGGGAATGAGCTCAAGTAACGCGTCGCGGATATTTCATTTTGAATTTGTAAGACGCCAGCTATAATGGGCTCGAATGAGGAGGATTCTATGTTCATCCCCCGCTTTCTTGCTCTGCCTCTGGTACTTTCGCTAGGCGTTGGACCCCTTGCAGCGCAGTCGATGCTGGACAACCACGAGCAGCCTAATGTCCCGCCTCAGGGTGCACCGCCAGGTCTTCGTATCGGGCCGCTCCAGGATTTTCACTTGCACGGCACTAGCCCAGCGCCGGAGATTTATCAAGATGCGCCGCCCCCGGGAACCTACCGGAAAACCCTTCCCCGTGATCAGAGTGAGGTTACCTGCTATTCGATCCAGGGCTATCGTGTAACTCGCGACGATCCTAAGTCGGATTCAACTAGGCCTTCGGGATATTCCACCTGCCAGCCTTCGGATCGGTTTCAGGTGAAAGATGCCAGGGATCAGCAGATTCTTCTTCGTTGACGGCAAGTAAGCGAAGCTTGAACCTTTATCCACTGCACTTGACGTAAGTCAGCGACCGCCGCCGACTTCCAGGATTGCGCCGGTGGTGTAAGAAGCCGCAGGAGAAAGTATCCAAAGGACTGCCTCGGCGACTTCGATTGGCGTACCGGGTCTTTGCATCGGAATGGTCCCCGCAAGTCGATTGAGCCGGTCGGGCATGCCGTTGGCAGCGTGCAGTCCGGTCTCGATTAGACCCGGAGCGACGGCGTTTACGCGGATTCCTTCGGGGGCAACTTCACGCGCCAAGCCAATGGTGAAGCTATCGATTGCACCTTTCGATGCGGCATAGTGTACCCATTCACCGGGCGATTCCGTATGTGCCGCGCGCGAAGAAATGTTCACGATAGCGCCACCGGTTCCTCCATGACGAGTTGACATGCGACGCACGGCCTCGCGCGCACACAAAATCGCTCCCGTGACGTTGACCGCCATGACCTGTGCAAGAGCTTCCGCGGTTACCGACTCCACGCGCGAAAATCCGCCGGTAATGGCGGCGTTGTTGACCAAGGCTTTGATTGGGCCAAGCGCGTTCTCCGCTGTCTCAAAAAGCCGGACGATGTCGTCTTCGCGGGAAACGTCGGCTTGAATCGCGTGGGCACGACCACCCGCGGAAATAATCTTTTCTACGATTGCGCGGGCTTCGGACTCGCCGGTTGAGAAGTTAACCGCGACGGTGAATCCGCGCTCGCCAGCCAGCGTGGCGATGGCTGCGCCGATGCCGCGACTAGCACCGGTTACGATTAAGGTTCCGTGGCTGACTTGCATGTCATGCAATCGAAGTTTGCTAAGAACAATGTAACAAGAAACCGTTTGTCTGCCGCTGGGATGCAACCCTGATTTCCTATGGATTCGCGTTTTATCCCCACCGAAAGGAGCGCTTGCATTGTGTGCCTGCGATGCCTACAATTGATGCATGCAATATACTATTCGCCAGGTGCCACGGAGTCTGGATGAAGCCCTCCGCAGGGCCGCCCGCGAACGCGGAAAAAGCCTGAATGAGGTAACGATTGAAGCTCTCGCACGGGGGGCTGGAGTTGGCGGGGAACGCAACCGGCAGCGCGATCTCGCCGACATCGCAGGCACGTGGCGCAAAGATCCCGCATTCGACAGCGCCCTGGCAGCGCAGCACACCATCGACCAGCATTCCATCGAAAAAGAGATGGGACGGTGAGGCTGGCACTCGATACCCGGCGCTATACCGACCTTTGCCGCGGCAACGCCTCCGTGGTCGAAACGCTGGAACTCTCCGATGAAGTCTGGTTGCCGTTCATCGTGCTGGGAGAATTGCGTGCCGGATTCGCGGTGGGCAGCCAGGGAACCCGCAACGAAGCTGTTCTGCGCCGGTTTCTGCTGAAGCCCGGTACCGGAGTGCTCTACGCCGATGAACAAACCACGCACCATTACGGCGCTGTCTACCGGCAACTGCGCAAGCAAGGCACTCCCATCCCGACCAACGACATGTGGATCGCGGCCCTAG
>Ga0207026_1011_pt1 | contig 40594 bp, 32 predicted proteins | sample Alteio_BWMinCont_42_FD_153274 | JGI IMG/M metagenome (GOLD analysis project Ga0207026, IMG submission 153274) | Enriched cells from forest soil in Barre Woods Harvard Forest LTER site, Petersham, Massachusetts, United States -... | ecosystem: Environmental > Terrestrial > Soil > Temperate forest >...
CGCGGGAAACCGGGTACGTTTGGCTGCGGCGGTACCGGCAGTCGGGTGTGGCGGGGCTGCTGGAACGAAACCGGAGAGCGGAGCGACATCCCAACCAGACGCCGGGCGAGATCGAGCAACTGGTTTTGGAGTTGCGGCAGGCGCACATGCACTGGGGACCGCGGAAGTTGAAACGAGTGTTGGAGCGCGACGAAGCGGGACGGAGATGGCCGGCGGCGAGTACGATCGGTGAGTTGCTGAAGCGAGAAGGATTGGTGGTGGCGCGCAAGAAGCGGCGGAAGACGGCGCCATACAGCGAACCCCTGGCGCATGCCGACGGGCCGAACCGGGTGTGGTGCGCGGACTTCAAGGGCTGGTTTCGCACCGGGGATGGCGAGCGCATCGATCCGTTGACGATCAGCGACGCGCACAGCCGTTATCTGCTGCGCTGCCAGGCGGTGACCAAGACGGACACGGCGCGGGTGCAGGCGATCTTCGAAGCGGCATTTCGGCAATATGGATTGCCGCAAGCCATCCGCACCGACAACGGAGCGCCCTTCGCCTCGACGGCGATCGGAGGATTGTCGCGGCTTTCGGTGTGGTGGATGAAGTTAGGGATCGTGCCGGAGCGGATCGAGGCGGGACATCCGGAGCAGAACGGGAGACACGAGCGCATGCATCGCACGCTGAAGCAGGAGGTGGCGATGCCCCCCGGCCGAAGATCGGCGCTGGCAACAACGGGCGCTGGAGGACTTCCGCCAGGAATACAACGAAGTGCGGCCGCATGAAGCGCTGGGGGTGCAGACGCCAGCCAGCGTGTATGAGCCGTCGGAGCGGGCGTATCCGGCGAAAGTGAGAGAGCCGGAATATCCGTCGACGATGCTGGTGCGCAGCGTGCATTCGCACGGACATTTTCGCTGGAAGAAACGTCACGACGTATTTTTGAACGAGGTGTTGTGGGGCGAACGCGTGGGCCTGTTGCCGATTGATGAGCGTTGGTATACGGTCTACTTTGCCGAGCTTCCCCTGGCCCGGTTTGATAGCTGGCAACGGCAAGTGCAGCCGCTGCCGCCGGAGAAAAATCCCAAGGGAGCGAAAGTCGTGGAACCGGCTGGCTCCTACATGGCTGAAGCAGGGGAAGAGGAAGTATCCCTTCCCCTGCACCCCATCCCCTCACCGGGATGCAAGAAAAGGAAAAAGTGTCAGGCATGTGCCCAGTCTAAAATGTCAGACATGTCCCCGGCTGTTCAACATAGGCGGGGCGGGGGTGGCGCGAGGGTATTGGAATCGGGCGGAACTGATAGCGGAGCGCTTTGTGAGGGATCCATTCGTAGCCGACGGGGATGGACGGATGTACAAGACGGGGGACTTGGGAAGATGGCTGGCGGAGGGAACGATAGAATTTCTGGGGCGCAACGACGATCAGGTCAAGGTGCGGGGGTTCCGGATTGAGTTGGGGGAGATCGAAGCGCGGCTGCGGGAGCATGAGGAGGTGGGAGAAGCGGTGGTGATGGCGCGCCAAGACACGATTGGGAGCGCGGCGAGTATGCGCCGTCCTCCTTTGCACAGCGGAGGTCGTGGTTTTTAGCACAGATAGAGGGGTGTGAGTGACGCGTGGCGGCCTCACATCAAGCCGCTCGGTCGAACTTCATTAACTGCCATGCGCAATGCCTCTGCAGAGATGAGCAAAGGGCCAGAAATCAGTGCCGTGACAGTTGCCTTGCAGGTTGGCAGAAGTAATGCGCTATCGCTCTTCTGTGTGCCTGGCGCGGGCGCTACTGGCGCAAGTTTCCATGAACTCGTATCATGCTTGCCTAAAACATGGCGCATTCACAGCTTCGAACCAGAACCACAAGGAGATGGGTCGCTTCTTCCTTACTCGACAGTTTCGGCTGCGGCAGACGGTTATCTGGCCGCGCTTGGCGAAATCCATTCCAAAGGTCCGGTTCACTTGCTAGGGCATTCCTTTGGTGGATGGGTGGCATTCGAAATGGCTAAACAACTAACTAAAGCCGGACGCGTTGCTTCACTTACGATTCTGGATAGTCAGCCACCACCCCACCATCTCGGCGCTTGCCCTTTCGTCAGGATAATGAATGATAGTTCGTATGATTGCTTTCCATTGTGGCTTGCCTCCGCTGTGATACACGAGTGTCTCCGAGTATTGTGGCCGGACGGTGCGGCTGCAGCGACTCAATCACAGGGAGGTAAACCATGATAAGTACTGCAATTGAAGTTGGAAAGAGGAACAGCTTTTCTGGGACTTGATACCCACAAGGAAAGCATCGCTATCGCCATTGCCGAGGACGGCCGTGCTGGTGATTAAGTTCGTGAAGAAACTCAGCGAGAAGTACGACAAGCTGTTCTTCTGTTACGAGGCAGGTCCTTGCGGATATGGCTTGCAACGTCTCATCACCGGTCTCGGCCACGATTGTGCTGTCATTTCCCCGTCGCATATTCCCAAGAAAGGAGTCCACGTTAAGAACGATCACCGCGATGCCTTGGAGTTGGCCCGCTTGCATCGCGCCGGTGACCTGACCGCCATTTGGGCGCCCGACAAAGCGCATGAAGCGATCCGCGATCTGGTTCGTGCCCGCATCACGGCGATGCAGATGATGAAGAAATACCGGCAGCACCTTCAGGGATTTCTGCTCCGGAACGGGCGAATTTTCCAGGGCAGGAGCGCATGGACCAAGGCACATCTCAGGTGGATTCGTGGACTGGAGTTCGAGCACCCGGCTCACTACATCGTGATGGAAGAAAACCTGGCGGCGATCCGAGACAGCGAGGCTCGGTTAGAACGGCTGGAGCAACAGATCGCGAACATCGTGCCAGACTGGACTCTCGCTCCAGTGGTGGAGGCGATTCAGGCGATGCGTGGTATCTCGCATATTGCCGCCGTGACCCTGGTTTCTGAGATTGGGGACTTCCAACGATTCGGTCATCCACGCCAACTCGTCAGCTATGTGGGGCTATCGCCCTCCGAACATTCCTCGGGAGAAAAGACCATCCGAGGGTCAATCACAAGGCCGGTACAGAACGAGGACGACGCGTGCTCATCGAAGAAGCTTGGACTTACCGAATGCCCGCCCGCATCGGTAACCATATCGCGAAACGCCACCATACTCTCACAAAGGAGGTTCTGGACATCGCCTGGAAGGCACAAGTGCGGCTTTGCCAGTGCTACCGATCCATGACCGCACGCGGCAAGAACAAGAATGTTACTATCACGGCCATCGCCCGTGAGATGGTCTGCTTCATCTGGGCGATTGCGCGGACGGTTCAGTTGCCGTCCCCAGCGATGGCTCTTGTCTCATAGGGTGAAACACGGCGGGGGAACCTGCACGCTTCGCCTTCTCTGGCTTTGGCGCTACATACAGCTCATGGTCGGTGCCGGAGACAGAGTTCCATTTAGGCAACCCGGGACGGACGTTTCTTGCTGGATTCTGTTTGCTCATGACGGACCTCCAATGCACGCTGATAGTTTCCGGAAGGCCAAGACGAAAAACGGTCCTGCGGTATCCAACCCGCGTATAAGAGTGTGATAGGCCGTCGCTCTCGGAACTCTGTCTCCAGCCCTGACCGCGGCTCATATCCACATCTCCGCGAGGTTGCAAAGCCCCGCACACATTCCTATTGAAATTAGAACTTGAAATCAATCATAAGAACGTCCGTGGGTGTTGAAAAAGTGCGTCAACAGAAACGTTGTTTCGCCTGGGAGTGTGTGGGCCGAGTCCTTCTTTTCTCCGTTTGGCTACGTGGTAGCTGGCAGAACCGGCGTGGTTGGGTGGCTGAGAAAGCGCACGAGTCGCTTGATGTTCTGAGCCGCCGCTGCCAGGAAGAACTGCTCCCGCACAAACTTCAGTCTGCGCAGGCGCAAGCGACGCAGTCCGATCTGATTCTTGAGTTCCGCGAACAGGGCTTCTATTTTTTTCCTCTGCCGTTGTGCCTGCGCAAACTCTGGCGTGTTGGCCAGTTCGCGTGTCCGTTGCCGAACCGGCTCATGCATGTGAATGGCAAGACAGCGGAAGGCTGCGCTCGTGCATTGCGCTCTTAGCGCACACGCGCCACACCGTTTGCGGGTTCCGATTAGGCATAGGTGCAGTTCCGAGCACACCGGCCACCGTAGTTCAGTGGCTGCCCGGCCGGGTAGCGATAGCTGTTGCTTTCCGGCTGGTAAGTGAACCGCTCTGGGCCATAGAACGGGCTGTTCTTTCGGTGAATACTGTCGCGGGTCCGCATGTAAGGAGTGATGCTCCGATCCGCCAACCATTGCAGGAACTCCCCGTTCCCGTACGTCGTGTCGGCCGCTACTGATTCGGGCGCTTGTCCTTGCCACTCGGCGAAACGGGTCAGCATATCTTGCGCGGCCACCGTCTCCTGACTCATGCGTGCGGCCGTCGCTTGCACTCCGACAATCACGCAGCTGTCGTTGTCGACCAGATAGTTGTCGTAGTAACCGAGCCGGGCCGGCGTGCCGCCTTTCGTGGCATAGGTCGAGTCCGGATCGGTGGTTCGACACTTGATCTTGCTCATGCACCGGTTCTTCCACCGGATTCTGCTGTTTCCACTTCCCGCAGATATTGGCGTACGGTCTGATGCACCTGGGCTGCTTCCGCCAACTGTTTCCCGCGGAATGCGGCTCTCCTTGGCGGCATTCGCTTCCACGAAGCTGCCATCCACCGACAGGTGCTTGCCCTGCACCAACCCCACTTCCACACACTGCCGCACGATCTGCTCGAACAACTGCTCAAATAGTTTCGACTCCTGAAACCGCCCGTGCCGGTTCTTGGAGTACGTCGAGTGATGTGGGATCTCCTGATCGAAGCTGAGGCCGGTGAACCAGCGCCACGCCAGATGCATGCGCAGTTCTTCCACCAGCTTGCGCTCGCTCGTGATGCCATACAGATAGCCGATCAGCAGAATGCGCAGCAGCAGCTCAGGATCAATCGACGGCCGACCGGTCTCGCTGTAGCTGTCTTTCAGTTGCTGCCACACAAACTTGAAACTGATGTGCTGGTCGATCAGCCGTAGTAGATGATGTTCGGGAACTTGATCTTCTAGACGGAAGTAGTAGAACAACGCTTCTGAGCGGGCGTGTTGCCCCATCATGATCAAGCAGGCCTCCAACTATCGAGATCCAGCGTAGCATGGGAAGGAACTTCTCCTTGTAACATGCTTCCCCGCAATCTCATCCGCTAAATCACGGTGACTTTTTCAACACCCACGGACGTTATCGTGCAGCTCCGAGTAGCATCCCAGTAGACAAAAAAGTCACAAATGGAATGCGGCGAACCGGCTCGTGACATTCATCGAACGTCAGTTGCGGTCGGCCCCCGAGCGTTGCCAGATGCGTTGCCACTTAAGGGCCAACCGACAATAAGCCAGCCCGAATCAGGTGACCTGTCCCGAATGTAAGCGATTGAATCCATGTGGCGGCCCCTCGGAAAGTACATCTCATAATCCGTAGGTCGTAGGTTCGAGTTCTACCGCCGCCACCATAAAATCAGCAACTTGCGGGAGGCTAGTTCACGAGCTGGGGAACGGCGGGGAACCGGAGCCAATGGAACCCCTCCCCCTATAGATTGCTCAAATTTCTCCATCGTCGAGCCTGGATGTAATGCATCCGTGTGACAGGCGAGCGCGGTTTGTGACGGAGAATGCGCTGCACGAGTAACTCCGGCATATTCGACCATCGCTCCGCCACTCCAACTCCGTTCGCCCTCATGGCAGCCACGAATAGGCTCCACACCATCAGCCCGCGCTCCGGCTTCCGCAGGTACAACGTCTTGATAGATCACAGCTGGCCTGCTCGAGAATCGAGCTGACAATGGCAATAGGCGTGAGAAGCGCGATCTGAAGTACGATCAGGCCCGACGGACTGGCTCACTTCGTTTTGCGGCCACTTCTTCGAGTTGCGACGAGCAAAAGGGATCCAGAAGACCCGAACGCTTCGATTCGATCTCGATCAGCTTAAGTTGTCGATGGGGTTCAAGCCGGCCGGAGGTACCGAGGCAGAACTCGCAAGCCCGCAATGGCCGTTCGCAGGACAAATAGTCGCGCAGCTCCTCGAACAGAGTTGGACGAGCCTCGATTTTCAACCCATCGAGATCGGTAAAGCAGTCGTGCGCAACGCCGAGTTGGTTCAGATAAAAGTCCAAGCTATGTACCCGCGAACACCGGTACAAACTATCTTTATAAAGCGAGTGGCACGACCACTCGTGTGCTTCAGAGCACGAACGAAAAATCTGGCCAACGAGTTCCGGGGGTTCGATTCGAGCGTCACTTAGCGCGAGTTGAAACGAAGGCTTATGGTTCAACTCCAGAACCGCTCGCGCGGCCGTCCGCGCCCGGACTGCCGGGAGAATGGCCGTGATCTTGGATTTGGTTGAGGGATATACGCTGACTTCGACAATGTCCGCAGTTTCCCAGAACATATCAGACATTTTGGGAAGAAGGACCCCGTTGGTGGTCACACGCACGCGGCTAAATATGCCGGAGTCTCTGGCCACAATCATCAGTTCGAGGAGTTCTGGATGCATGAGCGGCTCGCCGCCGAGAATCTTGATCTGCCCGGCGCGGAATACCGGACGTAGCAGATTTAGCGTATGCCGGAACTGCGCCGGAGACGCCATGTTATCGTCGACCGCAAACGGCGAACTGGCGGTGCACTGGGCACAACGCAAATTACAGGTTTCAATGGCGCACAGTTCGAGCGAATCGACGTAAATGTATCCATCTTTCAATCGCATGGTTTCCTCCAGCGGTCCCGGCAGTCGGGGTTCATTCTTCTTGCCCGATGGAACTCAGCTGCAGAGCGTGGCATCGGTCCACGCCTTGAGTGGGTCGCATCCCGTCGATTTCCTCCCGTCAGTGCTTGGGTGAGCTCCCATTTAATCCTCCCTATGAATGCTTGTCCAGTTCGGAAACTCGACGCCTGATTGGTTTTTGATGGCCTTATTCAACGATCTAACGATATTATTGATATAAAGCGATTTATCGTTACCATGCGACTATGAGGAAATCATGAAACAAAAGGGGCAGCAACCGAGCGTGATTCGGAACGAACCACGACGATCTCAGCGCCAGAGGACGCAAAACGCCAAAGATGGCTCGGAGGACCGCAAGGAGCACGAGGGATTGATGGCAGGCATCGGGGGTTGGACAGGAAGCCTGACCAAGAAGGATACATGGCTCGCTCCGGCGGCTGGAACTGCCCGTAGCCGACCGATCGAAGATCTAGTCGGTTGGCTGAACGTGAACGCTACAACCAAGCGAGGAGAGAGATTACAAGCGCTCATCCGCGATCTCAAACAAGTCGAGTCGCTGAGCGAGGGAGTTAGGGCAGCAGAGCCGCGATACCTCGCCCCGCGAAGGTCTATCCGTGGGGAAGACCCGAAGTCGATGAAGGCAATGGCCCTTGCACACGGCCGCATACAATCCGCCTGTAAGCGCTTCTGCCTTTATCCGCGGCTGACATGGAGTTGCGAACAAAGGGATTGGAGCCTGAGCTTCTTCACCACTGGAGAAATCGGAGAACTCCCGGTTGTGTATCACGGTCCAGGTGACCAGGGACGGAGAGTATTCGAAGCGGACGCTGCGATCGTAGTGATCGGGATCGCGCAACGGGGCGATATTGGACGTCTGCGCGCTTGCGCGCAGTGTGGTACATGGTTCTTTGCATCGGCCAACACCTCGCATAATGCGCGTAGGTTTTGCAACGATTCCTGCCGTCTCAAGAATTTTCACGGCCGGCGACGCAGATAGCACCTGCGGGCTCTCTTGTCAGGCGTTTGTCACTCGCCGTGGCGGTGGACACATAGGGTTGTAGAATGCCACCCGTTCGGGTAGAAAAGGCCGAAAGGATTGCGCAGTCGTACAGCGCGAAACAAATGCAAAAAAAAATGACCAGCGTGGTAATAACTGTATTCGAGCAAGTAAGGACATTGGAGGTACTTCTGGAGTGCCTGGAGAGCCAGGTGTGCCCATTCCCCTGGGAAGTGCTGGTGACCGACGACGGCTCCGCGAGTCCCACGCTCGCGCTGGTGCGCAGATTCGCCGAACGAGGGATTCTCGATATTCGTTTTGTTTGGCAACAGAACCACGGTTTCCGAGTCGCGGCTGCGCGCAACAATGCTATCCGACTGGCCGTGGGCGAAGTGCTGGTATTTTTGGACGCGGGGATGCTCGTGAACGAGAGTTTCGTCGCCCGGCATACGTCGTTTCATAAAGTAGAACGCCTACTGGTTTGTGGCACGCGGTCATTCACCTTGGTCGATGAGGATGCCGACCTCGCGGATCTGCGGCGGAGAAACAAGCTCAACATTATTCGCACTCCGGAGTCAGACCGGCAGCTTTTGGCAGGCCAGAGCTCGACCTCCTGGGTAGCGCTCCTGGGGTGCAACTTCAGCGTAAGGAGAAATCCGGAGGTTCAATTCGATGAGGGCTTCGTCGGATGGGGCTACGAAGACCGGGAATTTGCCTGCCGGCTGGCGCGCGACTACAGCTATGAAGTGATCGTTTCACCCGATGTCGACGCGATTCATGTATCACCCAAAACGGGCGCGGACGAATGGCAACCGCTGCGCAATCAAAACGGCAGCGCGGAAGCGATTGTCGCGTTGCTTCGAAATATCCTTTACTTTGCCGATTTACATCCCGCCGCAGAGATGGCACCAGCGTTGAATCTGTTGCAGACGTTTCACCTCGATCCGGCCAGCGACCGCTGGGTTCGTGACATGAAAAGGCCGGAATCCGGAACCACGCTTGAGTCGGTCCGTGAGTGGTTCGTTCGCAACGGCGTCAAACTGACCCCGTTGACCACCAGAGCGGAAGGCTGGCGACCGGTCGCATCAGCCAATCTATGACGGCTCGAAGCCAGTTGTGCGTGCTGCGTTGACAGCAAATTTATGATTCCTTATGGTTGCGGGGAACGGCAGGCTCGAAGCTGCGAGTCCAAAACCCCGTGAAGCTTTCGCGGTCGGTATTAAAGGGAGAGAGTCGTGGCGCACGAATTCGCGGCACGTAATGCAGTACCCCTCGTTCTTATCGAAGAACATCACGAGGCCTATTACGTCTGGCGCTATGCGGCCAGCGCCGGATGGATGGCGGCCAAAGGAAATGTTCTGTTGCACATCGATGAGCACCACGACCTATGGCGACCGGTGCTGACTCGACCGTTGAACTCGCTCAAGAACCTGGTGGATGTGGCTCATTTCACTTACCAGGATTTAAGGATTGGCAGCTTTATTTGCCCGGCCGTGTACGAAGGCATTTTCGACAGCATGCTGTGGATGCGTTACGGATACGAAAAGGAGGTGGAGACGCGCCTTTGGTCGGTGTGGCCAAAGGATGAGCTGGAGCTAGAGTTTGTCAACAAGGCGCACGCTCCGGGGGATAACCTTGCGCTTCCTCGCACAGCTACGACATTGAGACTGATTAGCGTGGGTCCTCGAGACCGTGTCTACCCCGATCATTCGTTTGTCCTCGATATCGACTTGGATTACTTCGCCTGCAACAAAAAGCCGGATTGGAAGTTGGAGGTCGAAATCACGGCATCGGCTTACGACGAGTTTTGCGCGAACCCCTACCACATCTTGCGTTTGCCCTCCGATAAGGTACTTGCGAGAAAGCGAAATGGGTCGTACTTCCTCGTCTTTAATGACAACAATACGAACATGAACGACAGCGCGAGCGAACAGACTGAGGTAGCTTCCATTGATGAGCGGGCGGATCAGTTCCTTCGATATCTTAAGGAACTGCCCGCCGTACCTTCTTTCATTTGTGTTTGCCGTTCCGTTTACAGCGGGTACACGCCACGGAAGCATGCACGCTATGTCGAAGAGCGGATAATCGACGCAGTGTCCAGCCGGTTTCCCATACACCGTCTGACTTTGGCCGAGATCGTTCCGGAAGAGGCGGCTTTGGCAAAGCTGATCGCTTGTTGAAAATATTCGCCATCCCGAGTAAGTCAGGCCGCACTTCCCGCAAGGGCTGCTTCCAGAGCCTGCACGCGGAACCGACACCACGAGAGGCATTTTCCAGACCTGTCAAGAGAATCGATCGGAATCGTTTCGCTGGCGTAGCTTATCTGCAGGAAGGTTCAGTTGAAAAAGCCCCCCCTCTTTCGGAAGCATGTGTTGCAGATAGAACCGCATCGCAGCTGGTCCGCGACAACCTGGAGGCGCCATGTTCCAACCACAGGACCAACAGGGCGAGGGTTCATCAACGCTGAGGGAAAAGTCGTGTTCCAAAAGCTCGAAATCATTTCCCGGCCATCGGCCCCGGTCGCCAATACAGAGCACGTGATCCCGGCCAATTCCAAGAGTCTGAAACGCATCGAAGAGATTCGCCTTGGCCGCACCAGGTGCGAGGATATCAATCGAATGGGTAGACGTAACGACTTGAATCCCGCGGACACCGCTGCGCCTCGCGTATGCGCCGGCAAGATGCCACAGGGTATGGCTGGAGCACAGACGTTTGGCTGCGATCGTAAGCTGGCGCTGGCTCGAACTGATCGTCGCCACGTGGCGAAGAAAGGGATCGGACTCAAGAGCAGCCTTAAGAGGCTGCAAATCGAGGCAAAGTTCATCGCAGCATTCGCTCGGCTCCAACCGTACGACGTTCGATCCGTTGGCCGACCCGAGCCAGACATTCTTGCGCAAACTGGAATCGAACTTGCTTATCAGATGCGACGCCAGCCGATGGTCTCGTCCGGTTGCAATACCAATCACAACTCCATTGCGCAGGAGCGGGTCGAGTAGTTCAACCACATCGGTTACCCGGCCTTCCTCAGGCGGACACCAGAGGGTTCCGTCATAGTCGACGATTAACGCTCGAAACTCCTGACTGTTGAGTCTCGCGATTTGATGGTCAAGAATCCGCATGAATGAATCGGATATACCCTCAGACTGAATTGACAATCCCAATGCGCGTGCCTTGCGGCGAAATGCGGCAGTCGGCCAATCCATCAGGACTGGGGATGTAGTGGAATTGTTGCCGGTTTGCATCGTGCCGAACGGCTGTGGCGTTGTCTCAATCGAAGGCTCGGGGCGGTCCGAATCATCACGAGTTGCCTCGATCGACGCGTTCGCGCCATGAACGGTCCCGAAGAATGCGTCCTCGAAAATGGCCGCGAGTTCGGCTGCTGCGTTAGCAGGAACCTCGGCCCACACCACGGCATTGGCGCTGCGGGCAATCCGGCACAATTCCCCATGGGCGCCGCAGAGCACGCCCAGCTTGCACGGCTCATAGGCCACGCAACTTTCAAGCGCACCAATTAGGGCGGGCGTTTCCGGCTCCAGCCCGACGATCAGCACTCCATTGGAAGTGAGATAGGGAACGCTTCGAACTAATTCTTCGATTCCGCAACACCGAGTCAGTATCCCGAACCGGCGCTCATACATGGTGGCAAACAAGCGGGCCGCGAACGTTGAGTGGGGCGAGGAAGCAAGGAGGAGGGGGTCAGGTTGTAGCGCGGAGATGAGATCTCGAACGGAGGCAACTTCGCGAGCGTATTGCGGGGACGGATCTGCCAAAGGCACTTCGGAAATGAGCGACGCAGAATGTTGAGTCATATTGTCTATCGCGCTTGGGTCCTGCGATTGCTATAACCCGCGTTATCCCCTAGGTCAGACGAATCGTACTAAGGCTCGACAACCGGGGCAAGTCAGGATACGTGTGTGATAGAGTCACGCCATGCGCCTGGCGGTAATGGTCGGTGTTGTTGTGGTGTTCGCGGTGTTAGTGGAGCGCCCGGTGGCGGGATCGTCTACCGATTACAAGGCACTATACGAGGCGCACCGCTGGTTTGAATTGCGCGACGCGGTGATGAAAACCAGTAATGCACCACCGCTTTATTGTGGAGCAGTGGCCGCTGCTTTCAACGATAGACCCCGTGCCGACACCATTCTGAACAAACTAATCCACTCTCCTAGTGCTGCCAAGGACGACGTGTATGAGGGTTATAACATCCTTGCGCATATGCTGCTCGACGCCGGGCAGTATCGGCAATTCGGTGTGATCGTCAGAGAGAAATGGCGTGTATTTCCGGACAAAGCCGGGGAAGAACTTAAGGACTATGGAGCATTCTTGAGCCTGCCCAACCAGAAGGTGGGGGCCCCGGGACGATCGCTAGTTAGTATCAAAGAACAAACGTGGATTCCCCTGACGATCAATGGCAGTCACGCGGAATATTTTTTCGATACCGGCGCCGTGCCGGCAATGAGCGAGTCAGAAGCAAAACGTTTGGGAATGACAATACTGGACAGTGACGGTACGACCGGCACAAGCACTGGGCAACGCGTCGGGTTTCGGATTGCTGTGGCCAAAGACCTGGCCGTGGGTGGAACCAAGTTCCGGGACGTCTCCTTTTTGATCTTTCCAGACGACCAGAAACCTTGGGCAAGTCTCCCGCCGGGCCGCCGCGGACTGCTTGGCATTCCCGTGCTATTAGGATTGCATCGCTTGGAGTGGTCAAATGACCAAACGCTTAGAGTTGGCGGAACCTCAAGTAAGCACGACATCCCTTCGTCGAATTTGTACTTCGACGACGATCATCTGGTAGTGCTGGCCATGTTTCAGGATCGCCCGATTGCGCTCACTCTTGATACGGGGGCGGAAACAACGGACCTGTATGGAAAGTTCGCTACTGAGTTTTCTTCTTTGATAAACCAGTCAGGCAAACGGATTTCTCAGAAAGTCGAAGGCGTCTCTAACAACGCGGAGTTCGAAGCTATCTCAGTTCCTGAAGTCGTCTTGCGCATTGGCAGCTTCCCGGCAGCGCTAAAACCAGCGCATGTGATTATCAAACAACTGGGTCAGGCCTGGTCCTACGGTAATCTGGGTCTGGATGTAATTACGCAGGCCGATAAGTTTGTGATTGATTTCGATACCATGACTCTTCAGATGACCCATAGTCCGGCGAATCGAATAAAGTCCAACCTTTCCCGTTCGGCTGTCCGATAAGTGAACGCCGAATTCGGACTGATTTACTGCGAACTGCGTAATAATCAGACCTCCACGGTTGAGCGCCTGCAGCAACGGTCCTTGGCAGACAGAGCTAACATCGAGTGTTTGGTCCACAGGCACAAAAACGGAGTTGGTAACGAACTGAGATTGGAGTATTGTGCACGGACAAAGTCGGCTCGATTGGCGCGTCTCAGCCGGGCCACTAGATCGACGGACCTAACGAGCACCAGAAAATGTACAAGAAGAGTTCGAGGCTTTCGGAATGATGAATGATTTGAACAATTTCGTGCAATACCTCAGATGGTCTGATTCAACTCTCAGATGTCCGTTGGTTTGGAAGACAGACTATGTCAGATATCTGAAAGATAAGGCAGCACCTTTGGTAGAGCAGGATAAGGAGATTGCTGACGCTTTTCGGAGCTTCAGGGATGAGGAATTGGCGGTAATTCTCTTCTGTCCGCGAGTACTTTGGGCTTTGACACAAGACACCCCTCACGTTACCACGAGACAAGAAATGTTATCGGAATTCTTCAGCCACAGAGCGAGAAGACTCAACCAACAGTCATCAGCCGCGAACGATTCCGATGAGTCGAATCACATTCAGACCCATTTAAGTATCGATGGCGTCACCATCGACTTCGAGTCATTCTTTGAACTTCCGGGTGAGTTTCAGTCTTTGGCGCCGGCACCGACTCGACGTCAAGAAACCGAATACCAGCGCATCAATTCGGCGCTCATGGAATTACAGCGAGCTTTTCCTGCGGTGTTTGCGTTCGTTAAGGATCTAACATTCCGGATCGCAGTTCGCTTCCGGCCAGATCGCCCGCACTTTAACCTCTTTGGCAGTTTTACCGAATATCCCGGCACCATGCTGATAGTGAATCCATGGCGGTCCAAGGCAGATGACGCCCAGATGATCGAAGCGATTGTGCATGAGAATATTCACCATGCTATCGCGATGTTTGAAGCGGTCCGGCATGATCTGACTCCGGGCTTGCCAGCGTCCTCCGCGCACAAGTCCCCCTGGACCGGCAACTTACTTACTTGCCATCAGTTTGTGGAAGCATGTTTCGTTTGGTGGGGCCTCTATCAAATGTGGCTGAATTGGCCATTGGCATCGAGCGTACCCGAAGACCGCGCGCGCGCTCTCTGTGATCGCTCACTTAAGGGCTTCATCGCCAGGCCGGCTACGGAACTGGTTCGGGAACTGGGTACAACCACCTTGCCCAACGATACGACCGAGGCACTCTTTGCGATTGAAGAAGCGGCCTTGCAATCGCGAGAAAGACATGCAGCCTGACAAGAAGAGAGGCGCGGTAGACATGGATACATCAATTTCGAATTCGGGCGAGAGGCTCTCGATAGAAAGAATACTGGCGCCGGGCCGCGTCGCATTCGAACAGGAGTACCTAACCTCACCTGGCAGGCCGGTGATCTTGACGAATGTCATCACCAAATGGCCAGCTCTCGGCAAATGGACCTTCGGTTTCCTCGCCACTCTGTTCGGCGACACACAGGTCGTCGCCATGGACCAGTTGTTCACGCCGGAGAAGGCGTTCCGCCTGAGCTTTCGTATGTTTATGAGATTTTGTGAGAACCCGTCTGTCCTTGGAGAACGCGTTTCGGGCTTTCCGCTCTATTTCGGGTTTCAGCCGTTTTGCCGTGATTCCAGCTTGCTGAGCGACTTCAACTGGCCCGAGGAATGCGACAACCTCTACTCTCATCTTGGCGACGACGTATACGACTGGTATTTGCGCGAATTCGGGGTCCTTCTGATCGGTCCGGCCGGGACTGTTACTCCAGACCATGTGGATCTTTTCGGGACTCATGCGTGGCTGGCACAACTTTGTGGCAGCAAACGTTTCGTGTTTGAAGCTCCTGACGCAGATGAGAAGCATGCTCCCGCGTCAAGCAGGAATGGTGTGTATGAGGCTGTGGTGAATGCCGGTGACATGATCGTATTTCCTCAAGGGTGGAAGCATACTGTAACTTCTCTGGCACCCTCGATTAGTCTGTCGTTCAATTTCGTGAACTATACGAACTACTCCGCACACTTGCTGGAGATTTTCCGCGACTTGCCAAAATGGACGCGCCGGCTGGATAACCCGACCTTGCGGAAGGCGTTGAACATTGACTGGACGAGTGATTTCCGCGAATCTTTTGCCGCCGAGAGGCATTAGTCCGAAGTCGGAGTGTTCACCCCTCCGCATTCCTATTCAAGAGGCTATGCCAGATACTAAATACCGCCTCCTGCCGCATGCGCGACTGTATGCTTCTCTGCTACTTGCTAGCTTGCGTTCCAACATTCTGCCAACACACGTCGAGGCTGTTGTGACCTATTGCAAGTGCGGCGAAAGCGCCGGACATAAGGGCGCAGGCACGATTGGAGCTTGCCCAGTGCTACATTTCGCCTGTTCAGTAGACCTATGCTGCTGCCTAAACAGCTGCTGTTAATCAGCCCGGTAGTGCCTTCTTCGAGCGGGCATGGAACTTCCATGCGAGTTGCCGCGACTCTTCAAGCCCTTAGTCATGACCACCAAGTCTCTCTTCTCGTTATTGATCTTTACAGAAGATGACGCTTTCACAACGACCTAACGTTTGCGAAGGCATGATGCTCGTTGGCCAGTGTCTGTGCTCCCTCAGCAGAGCCGCACCAATGGCCATACCTTACTAGGGCATTCAACGTAATACATGTATGTCGCCTCGCAACGGTACCGTTCGCAAACCGATACCTATATGCCGAAACAAACGTATGCCCACCGTACACTGAATTTAGACGATTATGAGTCATTGACAAGGCTCAACTTTGCTCGCCTTGCTGCGTCTCAAGGCGATTCGCTTCGGGCCTTGCTGGAACAAAACACGGCAATACATTTCAGGAACCTCGAACAGTCAGTACTCGCACGGTTCGACACAATCCTGTTAAGTAACGAGAATGACCGGCGAGCCATTGCAGCAAATTACGGGTGCAGCCACTTTCGCCTGTTACCGAACTGTATAGAGACGAGACCGGGCCTTTCAGGTGCACCCTACTTAACCAGTCTTCTAACATTGTTGTTTGTTGGAACTATGGATTATTACCCTAACGCGGATGCCGCCATCTACTTCTGTTTGTCCGTGCTACTGCTACTCCGAAGGCAGCTATCACCACTTCCGTTCCGCGTTTTGATCGTCGGCGCTCGACCCACAAAAGAGGTTCGGTGCTTCGGAGCGCATCCAGAAGTGCATGTTACCGGAGAGGTCGAAGATTTGGCGCCGTTTTACCGGGTCGCTGATGTAGTTATTGCGCCTTTGCGTGTGGGTGGTGGCATATGGGTTAAGATACTGGAAGCGTTCGCCTATGCTAAGGCTGTTGTCACAACTGGGCCGGGCAGCGATCGTCTGAACGTACGCCACGGGGCGGAGATCTTCGTTGCGAATACACCATTGCAGTTCGCCGAGTATTGCAAAAGACTTCTTGTGACACCTCAATTGCGAGAGACCACTGGACGTAGGGCACGCGAGTGGCTGGTGTCACATCACTCCATTGGGGAGCTGCTAAGTACTTGTTGCAGACCTATCCTGGCTTTAAATCGTTTTCGGACACGAACAAATCGTGCATTCCATCTCCGGATCCTGCCTGCATCGAGGCCCTGTGAATCGCCGTGCTTAAGTTTTGTGCCTGAACTTCCTTCGATTCCCGCGGCCAGTGCCGGATGCGAATAGGGCTACGGTTGCGTTCCAAAAGTGTCGAACCGCGATGGTTCCACGAATAATCGAGGGTCACAACCCTCAAGCCGCAGCGGTTGATTTCCGGGCTAAGTAAAGGTGCAAGACTAATCTGATCATTTCCCAGAAGCTTGCGGCGGAGACGAGGATCCGCGACATGCCTGAGTTCGGGTGTGGGGGGGAGGGGAACCTGCCTGGTGATTCGACAGTTTCGTTCAGAACGCGCAGTCCACTCCGCCAGCCAGCCAATCGTTCGCGAATTCTTCCGGTATAAAATCACTCCCGTGTTGAACAGCGGACGAGCGAAATATTTGCGCGAAAAGCTGTCATCAACCAAGGCCTCGGCCATACCAACGTCGAAAGAATCGGCCAGCCCAAACAGCAAAGAGAGTTCACTCGTGAGGACCGTTGTGTCCGTATCCAGGTAGAGAGTGTGATCGTAAGGCGATTGCGCGAGACTCTTAACCTTGTTCAACAATCCGCTCGGCCAACTCCCGGCGACATCCATGCTTTCCACTGTTTCAACATGATCGAATACTCCGAGACTGCAGAGAGGATGCTGTGGCCGATCTGTGAACAGGGTAATGTGGAAGGTGTTCGAGAGCTGCTTAACGCTATCGGCCGATATTACGGCCTCCTCGAGAAATAAGTCATGTCTCGTGGCTACATAGATGATTCCACAACCGTTCATACTCCAACTCCTTCCATCAGCACCGTCACTTAGGCACGACAAACTACAACCTCCTGGTTTGATCGTCAACCTTATAAAGCGTTCCATGAGAATGACGGACAGGTGTAATGCAGCCCGTGTAGTACGCAGATACGAATACGGTTACTAGGTTGGAGGGGTGTTTGCTCATGAATCCCGTTGCCTAAATGCAATATCATTGCTTAAGATTGGCGGCCTCACTGCTAGTGAGGCGCCGAGGTGAAATGATTCCATGAATGAACTCGTCACGAGCGACGGGATCGGGATGTCCCAAAGCAGACAACTTCAAGGCAAGCGAGACATTGCGCTGGTCTGCATGCCTTGGGGCTCAGTCCTCCGGCCGTCGCTGGCGTTGGCAACCTTGAAAGAATGTGTCCGGTCGGCGAACTTCCCAGTTGAACTACAACTATTGAATATGCATTTCGCCGAACGAATCGGCGTTCCGGTATACGAACGGATATCGGACTTCTCGTTTGCCCCGACCGAGTGGTTCTTCGCTCAGCATTTGTTCGGACCTGCAGAGTTAGGGGAGATGAAAAACTCATGGGACGATCTGCTCACCAACGAACCTGCTCAGGACCTGCTGGAACACCTGCGACAAAGCGTTAGCAGATCAGACGAATTGTGCGCCCGGATCGCTCATATCGATGTGCCCTGGTTCATCGACCACTGCATGGAGCGTGTGGACTGGTCAAAGTATCTTGCGGTTGGATTCACGACGACGTTTGCACAGTCGCTGGCTTCCGTCGCACTAGCCAGGCGGATCAAGCAATCTTGCCCAGCCGTGAATATTGTGTTCGGCGGCGCCAATGTTGATGATGAGATGGGAATCGAGTTTTTGAAAGGATTTCCTTGGATTGACTACATCGTCCATGGCGAGGCTGAGCAAAGCTTTCCTATGCTTCTCCATCAGCTTGCGGAGGGAATCTCGGATGTCGATGTCCCCGGGGTTTCATTCAGGCGGGCGGGGGAGGCAATCAGCCGACACGATCAGGCGCGGCCATTGGCGAACCTGGAAGAATCTCCAATGCCCGATTATTCCGATTACATGCGCACTGCGGAAGAGCTTGGGTGGCGAAAAAAAGTGCGGCTGCGGCTGTATTTTGAAGGTTCGCGAGGGTGCTGGTGGGGAGCGAAGCATCACTGCACATTCTGCGGGTTAAACGCGGGCACCATGGCTTTCCGGAAGAAGAGCAGCGAACGCGTTTACGACGAGATACTGCATCTGGCAACTCACTATCGGTGCCTTTCTCTCAGCGCAACCGACAACATTCTGGCCATGGACTATTTTTCCGATCTATTGCCGCGACTAGCGGCCTGCGACATCGACTTACAGATGTTTTTTGAGGTGAAGGCAAACCTTCGCCGCGAGCAGATCGAAGCGCTGAGAGCCGCGGGCATTAGTGAGATTCAGCCGGGTATCGAAAGCTTGAGCTCGCGCATCCTGCAACTCATGCGGAAGGGGACAACCGCGATACAAAATATACAGATTCTAAAGTGGTGTGACGAGTATGACATATCACCCAGCTGGAATCTGCTTTATGGTTTTCCCGGAGAGAAGCCCGACGATTATGCCGATTTGGACCGCACATTCGGTCTGCTGATGCATCTCAAACCGCCGAACGCATTTTCGCCGATCATGTTCGAGCGCTTCAGCCCCTACTTTTTCGACCATGAAAAGTTTGGCATTAAGCTGGAACCGTCAGGCGTATATAAGTTTCTGTTTCCCGAATCACGGGTAAATCTGTCGAAGATCGCGTATTTCTTCGATGGCGAATGGGAACGAACCGGGGACTCGAACGAGTATATGGCACCCGCAAGACGAGCGTGGGGTATCTGGACGCAGTTCTGGAAGAATCGTTCCGCATATTGCTACATGGAAAAGGGACCCGGCTACCTCGTCATTCATGACAATAGGCCGCAGTTGACCGACGGCTCCCTAAAGCCACGCCAACATACGTTATCGGGCAAGGTAGCGGAGATCTATCTTTTCTGCGATGAGCACCGCTCCTTTCAAGCAATCCACAAAATGCTCGGCCGAGTAGATGGCCAGCCGGAGGACGAGCGGCAATTGCGGGCGTGGTTAGATCATCTGGTCTCTTCCCGCCTGATGTTTCGGGAAGGTGATCGATATCTTTCCCTTGCGGTTCGTAAGAGGCCGGCCGTTCGAAAGGGGTCGGCGATTGCCAGTTAGTCGCCGCTTGCACTTCAATCGTAATTGACTCGCCGCGCGTTTCTCGCTCTTGTATTTGCGATCCAGTAGCGCGTGAGGCTTTCCGCCTGAGCCGAACTGTAATTGTGCAGACCCTGTAACAGCGCGATTTCCTCAGGAGTAAGGTCGGGGTGCCAGAGGTCGACGATTAGGACGATACGAGTTTCAGCGGTGTGATTCCAGGACTCATGTTCCAGTGAATCGTCGAAGACGATGCATTTCCCTTCATGCCAACCGCTTATCTCCCGCTCTACCCTTATTGCGCAGTCGCCTTGGGGCACCTGAATTCCCAAGTGACAGCGCAACCTGAGATTAGTGGGCCCACAGTGTGCGGCCACGTGCGTTCCCGGCGCCATTTTGGATACGTAAGCCAGTCCCGCCACCGTGCGCACGGTCGAGTGGGATTCAATAAGCCGCACTGTTGAGGGGCAAAGGCCGCAGTTCTCGTCATTCTTGCGCCCGCGCTCAAAAAGATGAAGAACCTCCCATGAGCCCGTCCGCCCCACCCTCTCCATTTCAGAATGAAACGCCTGACAACCGAGGGCTAGCAGCTCCGACCGGACCTCGTCGTATCCATTTTCCAGTGCTCGAACAGCGCTAAAGCAATCGGGATCGTGGAAAGCACGTGAAGTAAGGCCGGGATAGTGGCCTATCTGCCCTGCCTCTGCCCCCTGAGAAAACGATTGGAGATAAGAATAGAAACGATCTAGTCCTGCTTGTGGCTCCAAGCAAGAGGTTTGGGAGCGTAAACTATTAGCGCCAATCATCATTTTCAGCCCCTCCACATAGCGCCGAACTGGTTAGTATCGTCAGCGCGGCAAAGTAGTCTATCGCGAAGGCGGAGTTCTTCACTACCTTCATTCGCATGTCCACTTCCCAACAAGCTGATCCCTGTCCTTGATTTTAGAATTGCACGCTGTGTGATCGGACGCTTAATATGCCGCAATGCAACACGAGCCCTTAGTCAGTGTAGTTATGCCCACTTACAATCGTCCGTACTTCCTACGAGAACGGTCGATCCCGTCGGTGTTGCAGCAAACCTATACCAATTGGGAATTGATCGTTGTTGGAGATGGCCCGGAGGATAACTCCATACGCGACGCTGTGGAAAGCGTCCATGACGACCGAGTTCGATATTCCGAGATTGTTCGCCCGAATTATAGCGGCTTGTCGGCGCAACATTTATGGCATATTGCGGGCGCTGCCGCCCGCAATCACGCGTTGGATCTCGCCCTCGGCGAGATCATCTGTCCGTTGGACGACGACGACGAGTTTCTGCCCCACCACTTAGAGGATTGTGTCCGGGCGCTGCGGGAGTTTCCCTACGACGTAGTTTACGGGCCGGTCGTGCTGCGCAATCTCGAGAACGGACGCGAAAAGGTCGACTCCGTTCCGCAGGCCGTGGTTGACAGCAACATCATTTACCACTCCTCCGTCGCGTTCGCCAAGCGACTGATGCATTTGAGGTATCCGTGCGACGGCGCAGAGCCGGACGATTTCAGCCTGTGGAAGCTGATGCACGCGGCCGGCGCGAGATTCGGGCGGCTCTCCAAACCGCAAAGCGTGAGTTACGGCGAGACGCCTAATACCCGGTACCGTCTATCTGTGCCATCCATGCCCGATCCTGGGTCGGCTTTTGAAGCCAACGTCAGGGACATCGTGGAATCGTGCTGGCTTTCCAACTCAGGCCCATATTGCCGCCGCTTCGAAGCCGCAATTAGCGACTATGTCGGAGTTCCCGTGGTAAGCGCGCCCAGCGGAGACAGTGCGTTGATGCTTGCGTTTGCGGCTCTCAGCGAAAAGGTTGGCCGGCGCGAGCGGCGCGAAGTCATCATGCCAAGCTATACACATCCTTCAACGGTGAACAGCTTGCTATGGAACGGCTTCGAGCCCGTGTTCTGCGATGTGGATGAGGCTACTTTGTGCGTTACTTCTAAGATCGTTGAGCCCTTACTTGGTCGCGACGTAGTTGCAATTCTGTCGGTTTATGCGCACGGGAATCCGTGTGATGTTGCCAGTTTGGAAGAACTCGCCAAGCAGAGCGATGTCGCCTTGATCGGCGACGCGTCTGCTGCATTCGGTGCCGGCATTGGGAACCACCGCGCAGGTAGCTTCGGCGATATGGAAGTGTTTAGTTTTTCTGGCACGAAGGTACTGACGACAGGTGAAGGCGGAGCCATATGCTGCGGGAACGGCGAGTACCAAGAGATCGTCGTACGGCTTGGCCGCTATGGAATTACCGAGAACTACGAATGCCAGAGTAAAGGCCTCAATGGAAAGTTAGCCGAGTTGCCCGCGGCCCTGGGGCTGGCGAATCTGGAAAATCTCGAAGAATGCCTGAGAATGCGGCGGCGCGCCGCGGAACGTTACCGTTCACAGCTGTCGGGGATAAATGGTTTTCGGTTGCAGCAACCTTTCTCTTCATTGGCGTCGAGTTCAGAAAAGGACTTTCCGCTCATCTGCGACTCGCCCGAGTCCGCCCGAGGTCTCGTCTCCCGGCTCGACGCTTACCGCGTCGATACGCGTCCCTACTACCGCCCCTTACATTCCATGCGACCCTTCGCCCATTTCCGACGCGGAGATTTAACCACTACGGATCGTTTGTCGGACGCAGTCGTGTGCATACCCCTGTATAACAAGATTCGCGACGAACTCATGGATATGATCGTTGGGATCATCCGCGAACACCAGACGCGCCCAGACGCGAACCCCACGGTTTCTTTTGCTGGCGATCCGGTACCCGTAGTGCAGGCAACAGACTAATGAGGCGGGCGGGGGAAATGGTCTTTGTCGATATTCCCGACGAGTTTGCATCTGCATTGACTAACGCCAATATCGACGCGGCTGGCGCCGCTCGCGAACTGGTTGTGGCCTTCGCCGGTGATTTTCGCGATCCCAAACTCCTGCGCTTTCTTTCCGAGCCCAGACCTGTGCTGTTCATTGGCTTGCTCAACGGATGTCCAATCCTGGGCCCACTTCAAAGATTAGGCCAATCAGTTTGCATCGGCTGTACGCAATATTGGGCGCGAGCGAGCACACAAGCGCCTGATCCCGAGGTCCAGCCGGATCCCACATCGGGACTGCATTTGCTAGCAGGCCTCACACGCGATGTGATTTCCGAGTTCAACCGCAGGGGAACCATATCGGGATTGGATCGGTCGTTGCAGTCGATCCACGGCCGGACACTCGATCGTAGGAGGCACTCGATCGTGTCCTTGCGTTCGTGCCGATTCTGTCGAAGGGAAGAAGAAATTCATGTGAAAGAGCATTGCAGTCCGCTGACGGGGATTGTCAATCGACTGAGACGCACCAGCCAACCGGTGGCCGGTGTCTACCATTCTTATTCTTCATTTATAGTGCCTCCGGGAAGCGAAGCCGTACTCTCCACCGCATCGCGAACTTCATGGGGGAGAGGACTAACAGCGGCGGGAGCCGAGAACTCCTGCATCGGCGAGGCCATCGAGGGCTACAGTCTGATGCACCGTGGGGACGAGGCCACGGTTCGAGCGAGGCTGTCTGAAATCGACGGGATTGATCCGCGGAAGATTCTATTGATAAGCCAGCGCCAGTATGAGCGCCGTGAATGCTCCAATCATACATCGGCAAGGCACTACATCCCTAGTCCAGTCGATATTGACGAACCAATCGATTGGCTTCCCGGGACGAACCTCACCGATGGACGCAGAACGTGGATTCCAGCGGCGTGCTGTCTCATGTCCTATCGTTTTCGGCAAGGTGAGTCGGAGTTCGCTCGGGCGGATGCTAGTGGATGTGCCAGCGGCCGTTCGCAGACGGAGGCGATTCTATCGGCTCTGCACGAGAGCATCGAAAGGGACGCGCTGGCAATCTGGTGGTACAACCGGTCCAAGCGCCCGCAAGTGAGTCTCGATTCGGCGGGCAACGAATGTTTGGCTTACATAGAGAATGAATTCCGCCTCCTCGGGCGCACCCTGACGGTCCTCGACATCACAACCGACTTAAATGTCCCGGCATACGTTGGAGTTACAACGGAACTGGATGGGAGTCGGCCGGTGATTGCTTCGGCCGCGCACCTCTCTCCCAGGATGGCTCTTCGGCGGACCTTAACCGAGGTTGCGCTTAATTGGTTTATCGCCTCGAAGAACCCATGTGACGAAGACATCCGAGAGTGGCTGAAAACGGCGGTGCTTGAGCAACATCCCCATCTCCAAGCCTGGGGCTTGCATGCTTTGCCACCAGAGCCAGCGCCCATGAACACACAGGCCCAAGTTGAGTGCTTGACGTCCCGGTTGGCCATGGCAGGCTTACACCCGGTCGCTGTGGATCTCACGCGGGATGACACACTTTTGAACACCGTGCGAGTCGTGGTGCCCGGGCTGAGAACCTTCAAGCCCCGCTATTCTTCCGGACGGCTGTACGATATCCCAGTGTTGCTGGGTTGGCGGCCGGATCCTGTGCCAGAGTCAGAATTGAACCCCTGGTGCGTATTTTGAACGGGGGAACACTTGACGAAGCTCGCGATCAACTTTTCGGCGTGACGGAACAAACGCAAAACACCGGGATGGAAACTATGAGGTTGGGCACGCATGAGTTGCCGCCATTCGCCCAACTGCCGCCAGGCTAAACTAACGGTTTCCCAACTGTGTTCGGCGGAAGGTGATAACGTGAACTCGACGGGCACCGAGCCGATGAAATTCTGATATTGAAGACTTCCCTCAGCGAACTCAAAGACGGGCTGCAATTCAATCTCACCGTCATATCCGGTCTCTTCCCGGAGCTCCCGGATTGCACTGTCTCGCAACGACTGTCCGGGCATAGCCGCGCCGCCAAGGGTGCCCCAGCAGTCGCCTTGCCCTACGAACTGAGATCTCCACGCAAGGCAAATCCGGCCCGTAGTCCTGCACACCGGCAGGATGCCGCTGGCGAAAACCACGCCTGCATTCCGTTTGGCGTCGTGGGGCATCGGGCTTGGCCACGAATTGGTTGCATCGAACCTGCGGAACGACTCTACGGTGACAAATTGGACTTGCACTCCATGAGCGACAAAAGCCGCAAGGGCGGATGCGTAATCGATCCTCAACACCGGGCTGACTGTGTCATGGGTGGTGTATTCCCAAAAGACCTCCGCCCCATGATCCGAGCGCAACGGAGAAAACGCATGGCTCTCGACCAAATAGATCGAGCCGCCACGATCACGCCGCCGGAACGCCTCCTTGCTCTCCCCTACCCATACCTGCACGGCGCCGTTGCTTCTGACGCAGTAGCAGTGTTCCGGGCGAGCCAGGAAAGCCACTGCAAGCCGAATATCATCGGACGCATGCAAGGCCCGATGTCCACTGGGGCGTAGCGTCAGCAGATCTTTTCGGGGCGAACCGTGAAAAAGAAGTTTCGGGCGGCCATTCTCCGTCTTGTGCTCAACGTCACGAGGGGACATTTTGGGATTCTGCCACACTTGATCCGAAGGGAAGCCGGCAAAGCACGGAATTTGGCAATATGCTCTTCGCCATTTATGCAACCAGCACTAAGGTTGCTTGACTGCGCCATTGCTAAGCTTGCACATTCATGCCCAGCCTTTTGATCAGGTAATCGAAACGTGTTGCCGCAACCGACATATTGTCCAGCATCGTATCATCCAGTTCGTCGGTGTCCTGGTCCCATTTTCCGTAACCCAGGTGCGCGGTTGTCGTACGCAAGCGGTCGGCGAGAAAGCCCGCCAACGCTCGATAAAATCGCGCCGCGAACCCCGGGTCCCGATCGAGTTTGTCATGAATCAGCAGCGCGGGAATGGCGAGGACGCGAGTATTTTGAGATGCGACCACTGACGCGACGGGCGGACGAGAATCGACGAAAGAAATCTCACCCACGATCTCTCCGGGAAAGAGGGATGCGATTTCCCGATCGCTGACGGAAACTCTGCGGACCGACATCTTGCCTTCAAGGATGATGTAGAGGGCGTCGATCGGCTCGCCTTCCCTGATCAAGGTCGAATCACTCGAGACAGTGTGCGTATGGCCGTGCGATAGCAGCCATTCGACATCATGATCGTCCAGAACGCCCAGCATCTGAAGCGCTTTTCGCATACCCGTCCTCCCGATACGGTCCCGGCTCCCGCAGCCGAAACTGCGGAAGGTTGCGAGACTTACGTTGCAACTCCGTCGAAAACAACTGCTTGCCTTGCTCCGAGGCAAGTTCCTCCAGGGTAAAGCTGGTGAGGGTCAGCAGAACCAGCAAAGACCCTTGGGCGGCCTCGATAACATGCTTGTTCATTTCATGAAACCTCTCAAGGTTCATGGCCGCCGCCACCACCAGTTTTTGCACGATCGCAAACGCATCCTCCCCTAACACTGGTGAACCCCGGTAATTGTGCACGCGGCCTTGTTCGCGGACCTGAGGATACAGATCAAGGCCCAGGAAAGCCAGCATCCAGTCTGCCTGGAACCGCCCCATCGCGGCGAGCATGCCGCAGTAATCCGCGATGATCTCGTCAATGAGGTAATTGCGCATCGAGCCTAAGACCCGTCTCGTCCAATAGTGGGCGCATTCATGCTCGCGCCGGATGATCAACGACAAGTTCAACCAGTCGTTTTCCGGTATCCCCATGCGCTCTGCGGGCACTCCGCTGTAACGACCATCACTGAGAATCAGAAACCGATCCTGATAAGACTCCTTGTGATGATCTATCTCTCTGAGGGGGATCGATTGGTCATGCGTTCGCTGCCATTCTTCCCGGAACCGGCGAAGGCGCATCCAGTTGTTGTAACCCGAGATCATGCACGCTCCCATGGATTCGGGAATCGGCGCCGGCTCATTGCGTGCGCTGAACGCACGCACCAGCGAGACGAAATCCTCCCGGCAGGGCACAATCATCACCGGTATGCGTCCCGCCCAGGTCGAATGGATAAGAACCCGAATATCGTGTGGCCGTTTGAGCCGGATGCCGGTAGCAGACAACATGCCTCTGGTATCGGCTCCTCTGCGCGTCGCCGCTGTGTACTCGGCTGTCCCGCTGATTTGTGATTGAATCGGAAAACTAAGCTGCACCAGCCGGTCGGCGAGGGATTCGAAGTATGCTCCAGAATTCAACTCGCAAACGTACCCTTCCCACTCGGTCACAAATTTTTCGTCAGCCAGCGGAAAATGCGGCACGCTTCCCAGGGCTTGGTGATTAAATACATCAGAGTTGTAAACTAGGATTTCCTCGGTTACAGACGCGGACGCCCCGAAGTTTTTAAGGATGGCCATGCGCGCTTGCAGCCTTGGATCCATCGTCTAGAGTTCAGGCAATCTGGCGCTTCGCCAGTTCTCCAAACACTCCTCCCTCGATCATCAGTTGCTCATAGGTGCCCTGCTGAACGATTTTGCCCCGTTCCATGACCAAGATTCGGTCGGCATTGACGATGGTACTGAGGCGGTGCGCAATTACGATGCGCGTCGACTTCAGCGAGTTCAAGCTTTCGCTGACGATGGCTTGAGTCTTGTTATCGAGGGCGCTGCTGGCTTCGTCGAATAACATGACGCGGGGGCGTCCCACGATTGCGCGGGCGATGAGAATGCGTTGGCGCTGGCCTCCCGAGAGTCCCGTACCGCCTTCACGAATATGCGTGTACAAGCCCATAGGCAAGCGGCGCAGGTCCTGATCCAGGCCTGCCATGCGCGAGGCTTCCAAGGCCGCGTCGGCGCCGAGATTCGAGGAGACGCCAATGATGTTGTCAAGAATCGTGCCCGTGGTCAGAGTACTCGATTGAAGCACCACGCCGAACCTTCGTCGTAACGCCTGCAGATCAAGACCGCTGAGATCCTGTCCGTCATAAAATATTGCGCCGGATTCGGGCACGTCGAAACCGAGGAGCAACCGAAACAGAGTCGACTTACCGCAGCCCGATGGCCCGACGAAGGCGATGAATTGGCCGGGATCGATGCGGAAAGAAACCTCGCGGATGACCAGGGGCGCATCGGGTCGATATCGAAACGTTAAGTGGGTCGCCTCGATGGCCCCTTGCAATTCGCCCGGATCGCTGCGCACATCCCGGACTTCAGGGCGGGTCTTAACAATCGGAGCGGCGCGCTCATAGAGCGGGATGACAGCCAGCGCCGACACGAGTGAGCTGCCAAGACTCAGAACTGCATTGAGAAATTGCGTGAATGCGGCGACGAAGGCAAGGAACTGGCCCGTCGAAAGAGCGTCGAGCTGAGACTGTGATTCTCCGTAATAAATGAAGATTGCCGCCACGCAGAATACTGGATAAACGGCATTGAACACCATCACGGCGCTCGATACGCGCCGAGCGGAGCGGTCCGATCTCTTCTGGGCCGAAAAGTGCTTCACCCAGACGACAAAAGCTCGTTTCTCCGCTCCCGCTACGCGCAGTTTGGAGACGCCGGTGATGAACTCTAGAACGATACCGGAGATCAATCCAGACAGCGCCCAGGAGCGCCGCTGGAACTCCAATTCGATATAGGCGTCGCCAATCGTGAACAGAAATGCTAACGCCGTCAGGGCAACCGCGATCACTGCAAGCTTTGGGCTGTAATAGAAAAGAAGGGTTGCACTGAAAACCGAGAATAGTCCCGACAAGATGGAAGCCAGCGTGGTCGAGGTCAAAATGTGTCGGATCTGCGCGATGCCCAGGCTGCGGTCGGCCAGATCGCCGGAGGCATAATCGCGGAAGAAGCTGACTGGCAAACTCAACAACCTATCCCATACGGCGGCCTGGATGGACACATCCATTTTGCCCTCCAACCGGAGGACAGCGGTTTCCCGGACCAGTGTGCACAGGTTCGACGTAATGGCTACTACCAGCAACACGCTGCAAACCAATAGCAGTTCGGAGCGTTGCGCACCTGGAATTAAGGAATCGAAAATGATGCCGGTGGCGAATGGGACGGCAGTGGCGAACAATCCCGTGGCAATTCCCATCAGTAAGACCCAAGCCAGTTCGGAACGGCACCCTTTCAACCCAAACCTGATCAGATCGAGTACGCCGATGGATGTATCTGGAAAAGGCCTGTAAAACGTGTACGCAAAGGGATGCAGTGCGGCGGCGGTGGCAGCATCCAGCGTCGATTTGCCCGGTTCTTGAGGATCGTACACACGCAAGCCGCGGCCGTTGGGAAGCAAGGCCAGCGGATGCTCGTCGGCCTCGCTCCATGCCAGCAAGGGATAGTCAGCCTCTCGCCACCATTGACCTTTCAACGCTACCCGCCGTATTCGCACACCGGATGCGCTGGCGATGGCGGCGACGGGATCCGCGACGGGCTTGTCCCGGACCAGATCGGGGTGGGGCTTAAATTCGATATCCAGATGCTTGCCGATGGCTTGAAAGGCTTTGAAGAGCGGGGTATCGAGTACGCCGCTCGACGCGAGAGTCTCGCGTTCGTCTTGCAACGGCGATGCAAGCTCGGTTAAAGCCCAGCGCAGCGAACCCGCGTCATTCTGCGCCTTGCGGCTTAACCGCTCCCGCTCCTTTATTTCATCGGCGGCGAGACTGTCCTCAAGGTAGGCGAGAACCAGAGAATGAAACTCAGTGAGTCCCCGTAACAGCTGACCGTTATCGATTAACGTCTTAGGGTCAACACCCAGCACCTGCGCATTCGTCTGAATTTCGACCCAGCCGGACCGCGTCACTGGAAAAACGCAGGTCTTGGAGATGACGGAGCCTTCGCGACCGAGAAATAAGGAACTACCACCGACTTGTTCGATCCACGACACCTGCCCCGCGGGCAGAACCGCCGATTTTTCGTCTCCGGTTTCAACTCTGTCTCCGGAGTCCAGGGTCATATATTTCGTCGGGATGGCGTCGCGAATTGTTGCGGCCGACAGATTCGAGATCCACCCCTGAAGAAGCGGCCAGAAAACTCCGCCACTCCCGTTGGTGCGAGCAGACTCCACATGCTTGGAAATCGAGCATAAAGAGAGATCGGTGTTCGGTCCTATACTGGCGACCAACTCAAGCGAAGAAGATGTGACACGAGGGACCGCGAAGACCGCTTGACCGGATCGCAGGCGGACTACGTGGTGAAGCGCGCCCCCAACCTGTTCCTTGCCATCTGCAGTGACGGCAAACAGGTCGAGCGTGCCGGATTCCACGATCCAGAAACGATCGACCTCGCAGATCGAGAACCTGCGCTGCCATCCACTATCTCTGGACTTGGCCGCCGTGGACATGGTCTTCAACTCTACCCTGCCTTTATCAGCTCCAAATAGGGCCCCTCAGTTCGTGACATCGACTTGTGCGTGCCTCTCTGCACGACACGGCCACAGTCCAAGACGACAATTTCGTCGCAATCTCGAATCGTGCTGAGCCGATGAGCGACGATCAAGCACGTGCAGCCGCGTTCGCGGATATGGTCGTCAACCAAGTGCTCGACGTGCGGATCCAGCGCGCTGGTGGCTTCGTCGAGGACCAATATTCTAGGTTGCGAGGCGAGCGCGCGGGCAATCTCGATCCGCTGCCTTTGCCCGCCGCTGAAGTTGCGCCCTCCTTCTTCCAGGGGGAACTCATATCCGCCGGAGCGATTCATAATGTCATCGTGGACTTCGGCATCCTTTGCCGCGTGGATGACGGAGCTTTCGTCGGTTGTACCATCCCACATAGTGATGTTGTCGCGCACTGTGCCGCGAAATAGGTTGATGTCTTGGTCGACCAAGGCTATGGAATTGTTGAGTACCATGCGCGGAATCGATCGGCGCGGTTTTCCGTCAAACAGGACTTCCCCCGCCCAGGGTTCGGAGAGCCCGGCTACGATTTTAGAAATGGTGGACTTGCCGCTGCCAGAGGCCCCGATGAGCGCCACCCTTTCCCCGGGATTCACGATGAGACTGAAATTTTCGATCAGTGGCGGATCAAGCCGGCTATAGCCAAACGTCACGTTCCGCAGTTCGATATGACCTTGAAGCCGCTCCGAGGTGACGAACTCGCCGCTATCGGCAGCGTTATGATCCACGGGGTAGCGAAGGACATCGTCCAGGCGATTTAAGTCGCCTTGTGCCTGCTGGAATTTCGAGCCCAGTCCGATCAGATTGTTCACGGGATCCATGAAACTCGCCATCAAGCCTTGCAGCGCAAGCAGCATGCCGATCGTCAGGATGCCATTCATTACTCTGAGCCCGCCGAAAGCAAGGATAAGAACTGCGTTGATCGAGGTGAGCAAAGTCGGGACCGTCGAAAGATAGAGCGATGCCGCTCCTAAGTCTTGTTCAGCGTCGATCACCTTCGCCTGATGGCCCGCCCATTTTGAGAAGAAATCGGAATCACCTCCGGTCGACTTCAGCGTCTCTATGATTTGCAGACCGGCCATCGAGGTTCCGATGAGTTTGCCCTGTTCCTGTGCGAGTTTCAGGCTTCGATCCTTGGTACGCCGAGACATAAAGCGGAGGAACGCGAGATTCGTTAGCGCCATCAATATGCCGATGGCGGTCAACAGACGGTCGAAGTGAAACATCACGACCGCATAAAACAGGATGAAAAGCAGATTTACTACACCAGTCGCCAGATCGCCCGAGATCATCTCCGCCGCTCGATCATTGATGGCGATGCGCGACCCGATCTCTCCGCTATAACGCTGGGAAAAAAATTGTATCGGGAGGCGAAAGATGTGCCAGAAAAACTTGCCCGACGAGGTGACCGATAGTTTCGTCGACAAGTCAGCCAGACTCTTCTGCTGGAGATAGGTGAGCCCGCCTTTATAAAGGCCGGTTAACATCAGGGCGATAACCAGTGGCCGTAACCACTCGGCATAACCGCGGACCACGACGTTGTCGACATAGAGACGGGTGAGATTGGGGATTATGACACCCGGCAGAACCAGCACAAATGTTGCCAGGAGGACGTACAGAAGGGCGCTATGGCTACTGGAGAGCCGCGTGCGCAAAGATTGCCACACTGTCCTCCGGCTTCCACCTTTCCGAAAACTATCCGTCTTCCGGAAGACCAGTACCACCCCAGTGAACGCATAGTCGAACTCTTCATCGGTCACGGCGCGCGGTCCGGTCCCCGGATCGTTGATGAAGACCTTGCCGCTTCCAAACCCTTCGAGCACGACGAAGTGAGCGAAGTTCCAGAACACGATCGCGGGCAGGTGCAGATTGTGAAGGTTCTCGATTTCTTTCTTGAAGCCTTTGCCTTCGAGTCCGTATGAGCGAGCAGCCTTGAGCATGTTGCTGGCTTTGCTGCCATCGCGTGATACGCCACAGGCCAACCGAACCTCTTCGAGCGGAACGATGCGGCCATAATAGCCGAGGATGATGGCCAAAGCGGCCGCGCCGCATTCCACGGCTTCCATTTGCAGCACAGTGGGGGTCTTCACGCGCGTTTTCTTGAATCGAACTGGAGGGGGAGCCGTGTTGCTCTCCGATTGCGGCGCCGGCGCGGCTGGGACCATGCTCACTCAACTCCGGACCCGTGCTTCAACCACGGCATCAATAGAGTGGCCGGGCTCTGCACGCGAGTCACTATGTGAATATCGCTGATTGTGCCAGTCGTAATTCGAATCCCGGGCCCCTTCGAAGATGACCACCGGAATCCGCTAAACGTAGACGGATCAATGTCCAGGCTGGCCCTCACCTCGCTCACCGGTCCGCCACCTCCGAGAGCCGACACCAGCGACTCATTCTGAAACTGACGCATAATTGCCGCCGCAGTGGCGGGGTAATCGGCAACGAATGTGACGTGGCCTTCCATGTAGCCGAATTCTTCCCGCTTGGCGACCGATGGCGATATCTGGACCAACATCGAGGCTCGGCAGTCCTTGGCCAAGGCGGCCGGCACATAGGCGACAACTTCCAGCGCGGCGCTATGATCCGGCTGAATGGTAACAACCGGCGCGTCTTCCGCTACCGTGCCGCCCGATGAAACCTTCAGTTCTACCACTTGGCCGTCAACCGGCGCAGACACATCCTGTACCCGGGACAACTCTTCGTCGGACGCCTGGCTATTTTGTTTCAGGGTAGTAAGTTCCCGCTGCATGTCGAGCTCGGATTGACGCACTTCCATGCGCGCGGCGTCGACCTGCTGGTCGAACTGTTTCAGCTTCGCCTCCTTTTCCGCTATCTGAGCTTGCAGGTCCACAAGATTTTGCCGGACAAGAATAGTCTGATGCTTGGTAACCAATCCCTTTGCAAAAAGCTGGTCAATAACGGGAATATCCTGTTGAGCCAGCGCGACGCGCTGTTCCAACTCCGATATCTCGCGGATAGTGTTTGCCCGTTGCCGCTCAATCGCCTCGATCGCGATCTTGCTTTGGTCGTTCTTCAGAGCAAGCTCAACTCGCTGGCGCTGCTGCACGTCCGCGATGGTTTGTGTAATCTGACGGAGTTTCTGAATAAGAGCCGGTTGTGCGATGGTGGCCAACACTTGATTGGCTCGCACATGCTCTCCGACTTCAACATTGAGGGTGGCGACCAGCCCGGACCCGCGCGACACAACCGTCAAAAGCCCTCCGCTTCGAACAATCATGCCGCGGCCGATCACGGTAGTCGGAATAGAACCTTTGTAGGCCCACACACCCACAACCGCGGTAAGTATCAGCAACGCAATGAGTGCCACCCATGTCTTCGAGGTGGAGATGCGCACGATCTGGTCTAACTGGTCGGGGGAAGCCAGACGATCCAGTGATGCTTTCCGAAAAATTCGCTCGTTCATTGCGGGTTTGCCTCGAACTATCGCATGGACACGTAATCTCGCAGACGGCCTCCCGACATCATAGTGGGATCGGCGCTTCGGCAGTAGAACGGACTAAAGTACCGGCGTGGAGTAATCCAATTGCTTCGGATGAGGCGGGCACTCACAGATGTTCCAAATCGAGTCTGCCATTTGTCCGCCACGCTTCAGAATGGCAAACATCGCCCAGAGCTTGGTTCTTCGCCACAGGAGAAAGCGAGTCTAGTCGCGAAAGCGCACGGCTATGATGCTCTGCATGCTAGGGGCTCCAGGTTCAGATGCTCAAGAACCAGGCCGCCAATCGCCTTCACCCGCAGACGGCACGACAATGTTTCCGTCGATTCAAAACTTCCGGTTTCGAACAACTTCGCCGCGGGGCAACCGCCGCCGCAAATCCGGAAATATTCGCACGAATTCTCGCACCGCTTTATGCCTTCGCGAATATGTTTGTAGACTAGATGAAGCTTATGGCTGTTCCAGATATCGTCCAGGGAATGAGTCGCCACGTTGCCGAAGATGAAATCTCCGTAGCGAATGTCGCGAGCCACGAGCAGTTCGGGAGAGAAAGTTGAGACGCCTCCATCCCATCCGATGCTCACAATCATCAGCGGTATAGCTTCGTCGCGGAGTATATGCTTGCGAATGCGCGGAATACCCTCAATCAGTTCATCCAGTTCCCGAATGTAAAGGTTGGGGGCCTCCCGATCGCGCAGATCCAAAAACGTGGAAAAGAAATTCCGGATCTTTCCGAAAGAGTCATATGTCTCAAGAGAATTGTTCGCGTGAATGCCCAGCACTTCCTCCACGCAGAAAAACAGGGATTTTGCATCGATCTGGCGGTAGAACCGCCAAATTTTTTCTGGACACTCCAGAGACTTGCGCGAGACGGTGCTGATCACGTCGAACGCGACACCATTCCGCTGGAGACACTCGATGCCGCGCATGACGTGGTCGAAAGTGCCCCGGCCGGCCCGGTCGACACGGTTGAAGTCATGCACGTCTTTTGGGCCGTCAACACTGACTCTCACCGTTACCTGCCATCTTCGGATAAGGTCGCACCATTCATCATCGATTAGAGTCGCATTTGTCGAAAATCGGTTTTGAACCTGGACACCTTCGGGAGTCGCGTCTCGTATCGCCTTGAACGCGGACTCGTAGAAACTGACGGGAACGGCGGTAGGCTCTCCACCATGCCACAGAATTGTGAGTTCCCGATCCAGGCGCCTGCGATTCTCCAGAAGAAACCGCGCCATTTGCCCGACCGTTTCCTGGGTCATGCGATGGGTTTGGGATCGTTCGGGCAAGTAGCAGTATTTACAGTCGATATTACAGAAGGGGCTCGGCTGGACTACCGCCAAGCGCAATGGTGCAACTTTCCGCGAATCCATTAGTGTGCCCCCTGTTTGGCGAAACCGCTCTTAAAGCCCGACTTATCGCAATAACAATCCGAATGACACAAAAAGATTTGAGGGCCTCGCCAGCGAGGCCCTCAAAAAGACTCACCGGAAGGCACTAGCGCCTCCAACTCACACCAACATCTCCCCCAGCGACCTGCTCCAAATCGACTTCCGACAACTCTTCAATCTCTGGAATAAACGTCGGCAATACTACAGTTTTAACCGGGCCTGCATTATCGACAAAATTAACGCGAACATCACTCGGGAGGGGCCGGGTCGTTACCGCTTTCAAAGCGGCCGATCCGTTCTTCAACGCAAGCTCGCGATAGTCGGGGTCTACAGTTGCACGGCGGGTAACTTCTGCAAACAGCTCGTTCCACTCGGCGTCTGTCCAACGTTCCATGTTCGACACTCCTTTAGCTGCGTAATTACGTTGTAACTAACTCATGCTTCTGAGTGACAACGGCGCAAGTAAAACGCACCTGACTAATACTTGTCAATACCGTTCTTATCTATAGTTATTCGTTGCCTGACATGAATGCTTCCGAGATACTCGATCCCCGCATAAGTAAGGGACGCGCCGAGTAGCAGTGCCATGACACCGCTAAACACGAGATCGAACGATCAGATCGATGTCGCGTGATATATCCTGAAAAAGGCTAAGCAAGTAAGCGAACTATCGGTTCGCGCAACCTTTAGGGGGAAGCGTTTGCGCGACATAGGGTTAAACCAACTCTCTGGACCGCGTTAAGGCAAGTAGGGCGCGAGAAAGTTTGGATACACAGCAAATGAATGCCGGTGAAGCAATCTGCCAACCGTTCGTCAAGAAGTTACGAGTGCACGACTTGGTGGCCTACCAAGCAACGATTGCTCCGGACAACCTCGCACTGGCGTCTGAATCGGAGTCGGCCAACTACATCGAGCTGGACAGAAAGTCGAATCAACTAGCTCACTATCTCAGAGAATTAGGAGTCGGCCCGGAAACACTTGTGGCGCTGTGTCTTGACCGGTCGGTGGCCACAGGAGTCGCGGCGCTCGGAATCTTGAAGGCCGGAGGTGCGTTTCTCCCGATCGATCGTTCCTGTCCCGATGAGCGTATTGCGTACATGTTGAATGACGCACAGCCTCGAGTGGTGATTGCTCAGGCAGGGTCAGCGGAACGGATTGCGCCGTTCAGTAGCAGGCTAGTCACAATCGGCCCCTGCAATTCGCAGGTCGCGGATCAGCCAACCGGGCCGGTTGTCGATGTGGGTGGCATGGATAATCTGGCGTATGTGATATATACCTCCGGTTCTACTGGGCGACCGAAGGGCGTGCAGATCTCTCATGGCAGCTTGCTCAATCTAATTTTCTGGTACCGGCAAGCGTTTGCCCTGACAAGTTCGGATCGCGTTACACAAATCGCCAGTCTTGGATTTGATGCAGCGGTATGGGAGATCTGGCCGTGCCTTTCCGCCGGAGCTAGTGTGCATTTCGTACCGGATTCGGTGCGCATCGATCCACAGCGACTACGGGACTGGCTGGTGTGCAAAGACATCAGCATATCTTTGGTGCTCAGGCCTTTGGCCGAACGCATATTGGATTTGGAGTGGCCGACTGATACATGTCTGCGGATGTTACAGACCGGGGGTGACGTCCTCCACAAATACCCGCGAACGGGCTTGCCTTTTGTTCTCGTCAACAGCTATGGACCCACCGAGTGTACTGTGGCTTCTACCTCCGGGGTAGTTTTGCCGAGCGAAAGTGCACACGGATTGCCGTCGATTGGGCGCCCAATCGCTAATACGAAGATATACATTCTCGATAACCACCTGGATCCGGTGCCTGCGGGTTCGCCCGGTGAACTGTACATAGGTGGTCCGCAGCTTGCCCGGGGATATCTCAATCGCCCAGATTTGACAGCCGAGAAATTTTTACCAGATCCCTTCAGTGATGATCCCGGAAGCCGTTTGTACGAGACAGGCGACATGGCGCGCCTACTGCACGATGGCCAGATTGCATTTCTGGGTCGAAGTGATGATCAAGTGAAAATCAGGGGATGCCGAGTCGAGGTAAACGAAATCGTACGAACATTAGATGAGCACCCAGCGATCCGGGAAAGTGCGGTAATTGCCAGAGACGATTGTGGAGAAACGTCCTTAATAGCTTATGTTGTGCCAACGACGCTTAAGTTGCCTTCACCTGGGGAACTGCGAGAGTTCCTCCGCAGACATTTGCCGGATTACATGTTGCCGAAGGTGTTCGTCCGCCTGGAGGCCCTGCCAATCGGGGCAACCGGCAAGGTGGACGTACGTAGCTTGCCGGGCCCAGCCTCGTTTCCAGTAGGCTCGCGACCGCCGAGCACGCCCGTCGAGACGGCCCTCTGTCACATCTTTTCGGTCGCACTGGGGGTGGCCGGGGTCGGAGTAACTGACAATTTCTTCGACCTCGGTGGGCACTCACTCACCGCGGCACTCATCGTGAGACAAATCCGAGCCGAGTTTCATAGTGGATTGTTGCTCAGCGACTTTTACGAGCGGCCCACGGTCGAGCAAATTGCACTCTTGCTCTCTGATCCTGTTCCGGAGATCCGCACCTCGAAGCCAATTGGGTGCGCATGGCGGGCGGGCGATATCACACGAAAAATGTTTCAGCAATGCTACGCCTTGACCGAACCGGATCTCGAAGAACTGCTTTGTGGCTTCCCTAATTCGTCGCCCGTCGAAAACGACCTCCTGATAGGGCGTAGGTTCGAATGGCAGCCCGACCTGATTTGCGGCGGACCATGCATCGCAAATGACACCGGTGGGTTTTCGATGAACACTTTCTATCAGATATTAGTGCCATTACGACTGGCCAGAGCATATAACTGCCCAGCCGCCATTTATGTCGCTGTGATGGAGGAGACGCTCCGGCATCCGGAGGCGCAACGCCAATTTTCTCGGCTCGGATTGTTGCTGGAGCGAGCGATTCATCGAATCGCAGCGCATTGTGGTGTAGAGGTGCTGATCTTGAATACCGCGACGGGAATGGTAAACGCCGTCATCGAGTCGGTCCGAAAAACCTCCGGCATGCGTCTCACGCCTCGGCAATCGGACGGCATGTATTCTCTGCACCGCTCTGGCTGCTGTTCGACTGATCAACACGCGCAGCCGGATCAAACCGGCATCCATATCAACGAGCGATTCGTCGTCTGCCATACCGCAAAAGCTTTGGCGCAGTTAACCGCGTGCCACCGTGTATTGATTGTGGAAGACGCGGAGCAGAAGGACGTGGTCGCGGTAGCTTCTCTGTTCGACAATCCGGAAACGGTTGATTTCCTGCCGTTTCTGCCCTGCCCCGATCTTTCGGGACGGGGCCCTATGTTCAGGGCCTCCCCGGGCGACTATCTCTTACTCAGCTCGCTTCCTACGGAGATGTTCAACAGGGTCGCAGCGGCACCAGTCGCGATCAGGCGATTCTACGAATCCGTAGCCTTGCTCCTGCCGCCAGGAAATCCCCCCACCATTCAGACTTTCCTCGAATACGCAGCGACGGTCATGCAGCCCCGTTCCCGTGCACGTGCTTCATAAATCCTTACCGCTTTCCCAGCTTAATGGCAGAAAGTCACTTCGCGAACTCGCGATCACTCAACGGAAATATTCCGCGCCAAAGTCAGATCATGCAATTCCGCCCGAAGTTAAAAGTCCCGCGGGAACCTCTGGTGGGTCCTTTCTGAAGTAGGCTCGGTAACGGCGGGCAAAGGCGGCCTGGTCGACCATCAAAGGAGGAGCCAACGACTTCACAAAATACATCTCGACCTCCTGGCCGTCCTTAGTACGCAACCGGCCACGAGGTTCGCATGCGAAGAAATCCTTGACCCGGACATAAGTGCGGTCTGAGATGTTGATCTGGTTCGGTGCACCGCTGGATTCCATCCTCGAGGCAAAGTTAACGGACTCTCCCCAAATGTCGAATGCGAATTTGTGAATTCCCACCACCCCGGCGATCACCGGCCCAGTATGGACACCGATCCGTACCGGCCAATGGATGGAATCACCTGACTTAGCTCGATGCATTCCAAATTGAATGATTTGCCAGGCAGCCAGAATAGCGTCGACCGGGTGCGACGAGCTGCGAGAAGGGAGGCCACCGACATAGAGATAACTGTCGCCAATGGTTTTCAGTTTCTCGAGCCCGTATTGATCGATGATGTTGTCGAAACCCGTAAAGTAGGCATGAAGAGTCATGACCAATTCTTCCGCGGATATATTCGCGGTCGACGGAGTAAAACCAGCGAAGTCAGTAAACACTATCGTCGCGTCTTCGTAGTACCTCGGTTCCACGGAGTTTTTCGTGCGCAGTTCCTCGGCCACCGCGTTTGGGAGGATATTCAACAACAGATTGTCGGAGATCTGGCGCTCTCGTTCGATATCGATAAGCGCTTGCCTCAGTTCCGACGTTCTCTCCTGGTCTAACCGGCGCAGGCGAACACGTTCGACCAGAGAGCGAACCCGCGCCTTCAGAATGGCTGTATCGATTGGTTTGGGAAGGTAATCGTCAGCCCCGTGTTCGATACAGGCTGTGACACTCGAAATTTCTTCGACAGCTGAAACCATGATCACAGGGATATCGCGGAGGTCCGGATCTTCCTTCAACCGTTGGAGCGTCCCCAACCCATCAAGTTCAGGCATCATAACGTCGAGCAAAACCAAGTCGACTTTATGCACACGGAGTATCTTGAGCGCCTCAAATCCGTCGGCAGCCATCAAGGTCGAGTAGCCTTCGCGTTCGAGGCGGCGAGCCACCAGCCTTCGGTTGCCTTCGTTGTCGTCCGCAATGAGGACCATGCCGCCGCGTTCTGGTCCGTGCCCGATTGGCGTGGCGATCGAGGTCCGGGATTCCCCCAACAACATTGGAGACACGGCGGACCAGCGCGCAGTGGTCGCCGCGTGGAACGAGTGGTAGCGAATGAGTTCTTCGGCGAGCGTTACTAATCCTCGCGATGAAACCTCGATCTGCTTCAGATCGGTTTCAAGCTCACCCTCAGGCGAACGGCCTTTGAGTTTCACGACATCGGTGGCGCAGCTCAATATGTGGCCGCTCAATTGCCGCAGGCGGTCACCAAAGTTACGCAGGCTGCGGTTGTTGGCGTGCGCGGATGCGGAGGCATCCATAACCCCGCGAACACACTCGGCAACAGCTCTTATCTCCTGCAGTGCAGGGCCAAGGGAGGCGCAGTCTGCCGAGTGTTTCTTGTCAAAGACCATTTCGCAACAGCCCAAGATTTGATCCAGAATCGTCCGGAGGTCCTGACGTATGGCCGTGATATCGCGAGGGTCTTGATTAGTTGAAGGCGTCAGCACGAGGCTTAAGCGGGCCAAATCTGAATCCGGATCGTACATCGCTAGGCGGCTCCCGAGTTGAGCGATGTGCCTGCATGCAGACGGTCAAGCGCCGACTTTAGAATCGAGCGTAGTGATTCTGTCGCAACAAGGATTCGTTCAACATCCTCGGAGTACGGTTCGCTGCCCGCAAAAGCGCAACGCTCCAAATTCATCTCTAATATTCTCGCGACCGCCGGTTCGACACAGCTCTTGAGTTGATACATGAGAGTCTCAGAAACGGTGTCCTCAATATGCGCGGAGCCGACAGGCAATTGAGCATCGATGCACCCGATAAGATCTGCGGCGATGGAACAGACTTCGTCGAGCTTTTCCAAATCACCGCTTTCGCCAAGTTGCCTGTGGTCTTCGATCACCATTTCGCTGAAGCCCGATATCTGACTGATCGGATTGAGAAGATCGTGACGCAACTGGCCGCGCGCCAAACGGTTGCTCGCAAAAAGCTTCTGGTGCATGTCCTATCTCCACGAAATCGGTTTAGCCGAAGATCTACCCTAACTTGGCCTTCGGTTGGCCGCCAGCCAGCAGGTTCTCGATCTTATCGACTAACGCTGGGAAATCGATCGGCTTTGTAACATATTCGTTACAGCCAGCATTGAGTACCACCTCGGAATCCCCCG
>Ga0207026_1015_pt1 | contig 36048 bp, 32 predicted proteins | sample Alteio_BWMinCont_42_FD_153274 | JGI IMG/M metagenome (GOLD analysis project Ga0207026, IMG submission 153274) | Enriched cells from forest soil in Barre Woods Harvard Forest LTER site, Petersham, Massachusetts, United States -... | ecosystem: Environmental > Terrestrial > Soil > Temperate forest >...
TCAACCACGGCGCGCACGAGGCCATACGCTGGCTACAGGGCGCGTTATCGCTCCCGGTCGACGGAGTGCTAGGGCCGCACACGCTTGCGGCTGTGACGGCGGTTTCCCAGCCGGTAGCAGCGGCGCGCGACATCACCATCGCCCGCGACGAGTTCGCCGCGACGCTTCCTAATTACACCAGCTTCAAGCGGGGCTGGAAAAAACGCTTTCTCAATACCTTGATAGGAGCCGTATAATGGACACCAGCATCATAAACACCGGCATCGGCGCCGTCGCCGGGCTTGCGCAGGATCTGATCGACCGCGCATTCCCCGATAAGGAAAAGCAGGCGGAGGAACGCGCGCAATATATGCTTCAGGCGACGCAACTCGACGACCAGCTGGCGCAGGCACAGATCGCCGTCAACCAGCAGGAGGCGGGCAACGAAAATATATTCGTCTCCGGCTGGCGGCCATTCATCGGTTGGGTCTGCGGCCTGGCGTTCGCCTATCACCTTATCTTTCAACCATTCCTGGCATTCATCATGGCGGCCTGCGGCCATAACTTCTCGCTGCCGGATTTCGATACGGCGACGCTTAATACCACGCTGATGGGCTTGCTCGGCCTCGGGACGTTGCGCACTGTTGAAAAGGTGCAGGCGATGAGTGGGAAGAAGTCATAATCGGAACATTAATTATACCAAGCATCAAGCCCCGCCTTCTGGCGGGGCTTTTTTATTGCCGTCAGCTGTAGCTGACCAATATACTTCAAATGTAATATTTAAACGGCAACTTTGGCTCACCCTCATGTGGTGCCGAAGTCAAAACATCACCCACTGCGTTTGCAAATTTTATCGTCACCGGCATGCGATCACTTAGTAAGCAGGAATTAAAATTGATTTTCGTTAAGCCGAGGATGTCTTTCAAAACCTGATCTAGCGGGCATTCACCGCGTAATATCTTAACGAAAATTGGATTTGGCGTTTCCGGCCCCATGTAAGTATCCAGGCGTGGAACATAACCGGCTGTCCATAAATACGCTTGGCGCTCGGTAAGTTTCAACGCCATGCCGCGCATCACCGGGTATTCGCCTGGGCGGAAAAGCTTTAATCCATCTTTGGCATCGGTAATTTGAATACCAATAAGGTTTACATCATCAGGACAACCATCTTCGAAGCCAGCCCATTCATCATCAGAGAAAGCGGCCTGGGCGTGAATAAACAATTCCTGCGGCGGGCTTCCATGAGATTCTGTATATTCCGATACAACAGTGCTGATAAGATCGCGGGCCGATTGTCGGTTAAGGTGAAATTCTCTCTTTTCGGTTTGATACCACGGCCCTAACGCCCCTCTAAATACGATGCCTTCACCGTTTGAAAGAAACATTTGCGCGGCGCATACGGAATAACTTTGATCTTCTACGCGGTCATCCTTCTTGTAAACAAGGCCGACATAGCAAACCCCCGGCCTTACGTTCGCCAGCTGCCAGGGGCGGCCACCGGCTTTGTAATAGCAGCCTGTTCCTAGCTTCCATACTATCGTTGCCGGGTCTTCAATGGGCCGTAACGGTTGGCCCGTAGATTTCACAAATGCTTTCGGCGCAAGGGTAGTTTCGCGTACCAGCTGGGTGACAATGCGATGTTCCAATAAGCGCGCTTTCAGTTGGCGGCGGAAATGAGGCGCGAATTTATATACCTCTGCTTCCACTTCATCGGTGCCGAAAAGTGAAGGCTGAGATTTTAACATTTTTGCTTTCGCCTGAGTGATAAGAACACTTCCTGCCACACGTTCACCCTTCGGAACGCTGCTTAATGGTCGGCCCAGCTGGAATACTTCTTCGGGAATTACCACAAACCAAAATAACGGCGGGGATTCATTGCTATTTACTGCTTTCAACATCGGTGTAACGAAAAGATCAACAGCGGTACGCACGGCTTCATGACGATTGCCTATCCGCAATACCCGCGATATTTCGGCGGGGTCAACCTCACGCGATATTGTAGGCTCGATGGGCCATTCTGCGCCGAATGCTTCGGTGAATCCAGGGAATGGGACATGGTGGGGCATATTTGCGCGTGAGCGCAACCCAGGCGTGGGCGTGTTAATAAGCCCCTTCATGGTTTTCGCCCATTCCTTGAAGTGCTTTAGGCCAGCTGGCGTGGAAATCACACCGTAGCGGATTTGTTTTGTTTGGGAGCTTTCATCCACCGGGCCATAAAGAAACAGGCCATCGCGGGGATAAACCAGTTTCTGCCCGAATTTGAATTCCAGCAGCGGTTCTTCGAAATATGAAACGGTAGGTGAAATAATCATACTTCCACCTCCTCAGCCACATCGTCAAAATCCTCGGCAGCAAGCGGCCCTTCGTCATCGTCCGGGTCGTCTTCATCTTCGGGGTCAGCCTCCTCAATCTCTACCGGCATGCTCACCGGCGAAGTAAAGGTGATGGTAGGGATAGACAGCACCGCGCCTTTTTCCTCACCAAACGGTATCACCAGCGAATCTGCACCACCGGTAATCCACCAAAGTAATGAAAGCAGCATGTCGCGCCAACGGGCGTTGCGCCAGGATTTAGTGAAAGAGCGTCGGAGCCGGTGCATCTTCCTGGCATTATCGATAGGCAGAATTCCATCTTCCGAGAAAATTAAGCTGCCACGCAGCTTGATATGCGGCTCTGGCCACATCGACACTTGAGGGCTTACGCCATAATGCCAGTACACCTTCTTTTTATTAGAATAACCAATAACAACCCTACGCCCGGTAATTCCGTTAGGCCAATTGAAAGGAACCTGGCTATCTGGCACCACACCTTTCTTGCCAAACCATGAAAGTTTTTTATTCGCCATTTGATAGTAGGAAAGCTGCTTCGCGGCGAACACTACTTCAAGCCCCTGGCGCAGCATGTTACTTACATGATTGCGGGCATCCTGTGGGTTGATCTGGCGGGTGTGCCAGCCTTTGGAAAGGAAATCCCCAGTGCTGCATATTCCCATCAGCTTGATAGTGGCTTGCGGCCCCAGCTTTTCTTGAATTGAAGGATAATCTGCAAAGCTGATAAATCCTTCATCTAGCGATACAATGGGGATGGGGAAAATCTTTAATAAGGAGTGCTTGCGCGCGTCAGAAATTCCCTGCGGAAAATCATAAAACCGCACCTCTGCTGGCAGTGATTTGAATTTCAGCCAGTTGGAAATCAGCTGTTCCTCAACCTGCACCGGCTCTTTGCCATTCACCAGTTGCACCGCTCGCCAGAATTCCGGGCTTTCCTTCGCTAATTTCAGCACGCCGTAGGTTTCCAGCGTTTCCAAAAGTTCTTTCAGGCCAGCGGCCCAGCCTTTAGAAAAATCTATATGCTGCGCTTGTACGATGTTGAAGGGCGGTTCGTATTGCTCAAGCCGGAGGGGGATAATAAATTCTTTATCTTGCAGTTCTTTTGCTTTGGCGGTGGCGATATGAATTTCTTTACGAACACCATCTTTATTCAAACCATTCTGTGTGCCAACCAGTAGTACCTTTAAGGTGCGGTTACGAAGTGCATCTTCAAGCCTACGCTCCCAATCCTGCCCGCCAACTAAGCGCAGGATATCTGCCCATACCTCATATCCCGCAGCGGTGAGCTTCGCGCCGAGCCAGATCGTGAAGACATTGTCTTCCGGGTTGGCATGGCTGATGAATATTACATTTCTTTCTGACATATTTTTCCTGTATCGAAAAAGGCACCAGGAGCGCAACGATGCTCCTGGCGCTGATTATGTCAGGCCGCTTTGGCTTCCTGGCGGAGCAAACAATTTTCAAACTGCTGCTTTGCCATGCTGTACGAAGCACTGTTTTTGCCAACTTTCTGCACATCCCACTGGGACAGGTCAAGAACACCTTTATAATTTTCTACGATGCTAGGCAGATTTTGTTCCAAGAACTGGTACGGATCGACTTTCCACGCGAGAGTACCATCTTGCTCAATCATGAGCGCAGACAAAGCGTAAACCAATGGCATAATAAAACCATCCGCATACTGGTATTCTGCCTCGTCTCCATAAAATGGAGTAGTTGGCCGTTTTTTGAGATATTTCTGCGGATTTTCAGAATACTTGCTCATATCAAATTTCTTTACGGAACTAATTCGACCGAAGCTACCGCGCGCATCGTTGTAAGATTCCGGGAACTTTTGATAGATAATGTCATAAAGTTTTGGCAGATCCTTAAGCAATGCAAACGCACTAGCTATTTGGGGATTTTTTAGTTCATAATTGCCAGAAACGAGCGTTGACACTTCTGGATGCTCCATCAGCTCTACAAACGCTTCCATACATTTGCCCTTAGAGCTATAAAGCTGATATGGTGAGATCTGACTGACCCCATCCGGTAATTTCAATACTGATAATGGAATCCAACTCAGCGCCACGATATCACGTACCGGTACCCGCCCTAGCTCATTAGTTTTCCAGATCACTTCACCAACAAGCGCAGGATCAAGCGAGTTTTTAATACACTCATAATGCCCGGCTTGGTTAGCTTTGGTATCAACCATCAACTGCACGTTGTTATTACGGGCAGCGCAAATGTCGAGAATTGCACGCTTAAACTGCTGCTGCGTTTCCTCGCTATTATCTGCGGGGACGAGGATTTCTACCGGCACCAGAAAATCCAGTTGCTCGCGCACGTCGGCTATCTTGTCCTTATATTGCGACCAGACTTCTTTGAGATCGCTCCAGCGCTTAATGCGGCGTACAGCGCGATCTTCATCGGTGGCCACATTCAGGATATGGATGGCGATGGCTAGCGTGTTATGGCCTCCGTCTAAAATTCCCTCGATTTCATTATCCCTGAATTCAAGCTCATAACGCTTGCGCTCAAGATCCTTGGGTGGCGTGGAAACGGCAAGCAAAATGCCCTTGGTTTTGAAGGGGAAGATATCTTTGGTTTTTTTGATGCTTTCAATAATATCATCAGTGACGTTGCCTACTTTGGCGGAACGCGGATTAGCGTTTAAGTCCGCCGCATCCACTAAATCCACAAGGTATTTGGCTTTAACAAAACCGGCTAGCCTGCGAATGGCATCATTTGACTGATCACTGACTTGTTCAAATTTAATGATTACTTTATCGGGATTCATAGGATTCTCCTAAATTTAGGAGAATCAGCTCAGGAGCACCTGAAGGGCGGAGATACCCGCATATGCGAGCCATCCGGCTTAATCAGTAACACCAGAACCAATTCTCAGGTTCATAAAACAAACTGCCCTCATCCGAGGACAGTCCTCGTTTTTATCAGAAATGATAAGTTTGTCAATGACCGCTTGCAAACGCAGAAGGCCAGCCACCCTGCGCGTCAATGACCGTATCAATTTGGCTCATCAAACGGATGGTTTCGCGCAGAGCAATCGTTACGCGTCGGTAATGCAGAATGTCAGCCTCGGTGAGCACGCGCCCAGGTTTTGGTGTTTTACCGCCGGTAGCAGCGCGGTCTTTCAGCCATTTTTCGCACACCTGATAGCCACCGATATGGAAATTCCACACCTCTGGCGGCACATCCTCGAACCAGCAGGAGGCATTGATCATCACCTTGCCGTTTTCGTATTTGGGGTATGGTTTTTTCTCCACGCGCGCTTCACCCTTACCGATATAGCGCGTTTCGGGGTTAGCGAGCGGCTCGGCCTGTTTTTCATCCAGCAGATGCAGCGCGACGAGTTGTTTGCCCCGCGCCACCAGCTCGCGGAATAACTCGGCATTGCAAGGCAGCGGAATGCGCGGGAAGTCGGATTTCAGGAAATCCGCATAGCGCGTGCGGTAGGTGGGGGAATGCAGCACGGCATAGATATAATCAAACACATCGCGTGGGCCGAAATTCTTAGCCAAATCCCCACGCCCCATCTGCGGATCAGGCAATGGCATCGCCGCTTGCTTGGGTGCTGCGGGCTGAAACTCCGCCAGCGGCAACGCCACCTGCTTCACCTTGATGCCGCTCTCATACGCCAACCCCACCGCCGCCGCAATGCGACCTGCAAATGCGGCATCAAGGTTGGGGCGAATTTCAGTTTCGAATTGGTTGGGGTATAGGTAGAGAGGAAATAAATAGTTTATGTCAAATGCAGCAACAGATTTATGGCCAGCAGGGAGATTAGATACCAAACAGCCAAATAAATCTTGTGTCTGCCTTGATGTAATAAGCGCAAGATTTGGCTGCATCATATGATGGTTGATTTCAAAACGCGGCCAGTCCATCGCCACTTCATTGAGATAGGAAAATCTGTGGTCAAACGGCCTGTACAGACTCCAACTAAGATATTGTTGCCAATGGGTATCAGTCGAAATCATCTGACGAGAGCTTTTCAGCTTCCAATCGCGCGTATCTGGAATCTCATATTTTTCTCTAATTTTTACATCGGAAATCGATTGATTTCGCAGTTCATCCAAACGCTGCTGCATCTCAATTTCACTAAACGAAAGTGCAAAATGATCTCTATGTGTTTTATACCCCGTGTTATTCTCGGGGTAAATTTTATTGCACGGTTCGAAGCTCTCTTGGTACTCTTCAAGGCCAGCATATTCCCTGACGGCAAATAGATAATTGGCTGGCCTTACATCTAGTGTTTCAAATTTTGCCGTAGATGGAGAGTTCTTAAAAAGCCAATTATTCTTCGATTGTTTTTCTCCCCACACATCAATCAGCAAAACACTTTTATTTTTATTTTGCAGTTTCCTCATCAGGGAAATGACAACGCCTTGACGTATAGCAAAAACATTTTCATCTTTCTTGCCGTCTGGCGTCACCTTGTCACGTTCGATGCTGCCATGCAAATCAACCAACTCAATTTTATTAAACGTCTGCATCAAATGCCAACGCATACCACGCATTGTCGTGCCGTATAAATATCCGCTGGCAGAAATATAGCCGACAATACCCGCGCCTGAGGTGTCGATGCGATGTTCGGCGTAACGTATGAATTTATTTTCGTCCTGTTTGATATTTTTGGAATTGGTTTCATTCAGCGGCTGGCCGTTGATGGCATAATAGTCATTGATCAGCCTTCCGATGAGCGTGGGTTGGCGGTTTTTTATCGTTGGGTTACGATTTTCATTGTGCTTCGAATAGGGCGGATTTCCTACCACCACCGTGATCGGCGTTTTGGCTTTGATGTCGTCGGCGCCGGTGGCTTCGAGCGCGAGGGATTCGGTGATGAAGCTCATGGTAGATTGGCCGCTAAAGCCTGTCGGCTCCTCCAGCGTATTGGTCAGATATACGCGCACGCGCGGGCTGTTGGCCTGCGGGCGATAACCCGTCTCATGGAGCTTCATGCCCAGTTTGATATGCGCGATGGCATAGGGTGCCATCATCAGCTCGAACCCGTTCAGGCGCGGCAGCAGGTGGGCAGGAACATACTCATTCCATAGGCGCAAAATATCCGCCTCGCTCTTGCCCGCTTTTTTCCATTTGGTTTTCAACTGTTTTTCAATCTGGTCGATCACTTCCACCAAAAATGTGCCGGTGCCGGTGGCGGGGTCGAGGATCTGTACGAAATGCGCCGCAGGCTCCGCCCCTTCGGGTAGCTGCATCTCAGGATATTTGGCGATCATCTCGCCCCATTTGGTAACATCCGCCAGGCCATCGGCGAGGCCGAATTCATTTTGCAAAATCTCATGCACGCTGCGTACAATAAAACGTACCACCGGCAGCGGCGTGTAATACACCCCGCGCTGCTCGCGCATGATGCTGTCATAATCTTTCAGGAAGTGCTCATAGAAATGCAGCACGGGGTCTTCATGAGGGTTTTTATTGCCGAAATCGAGCAGTACCGCTTTCATGTCGGAAGAATTAAGCAGCTCGCGCACTTCATCAACGCCGAGTTCGTTGTAATTCATAGCATTGCTGTTGCCGCCAATGGCCAGAAACTCTTTAAGCATATCACCCAAAAATGGCTGCAATACATTCTGCACCATTGTGACGTCATCTACGCTCAGCTCTTTTGTATCTAACCCCTGTAGGGCGCGCTCAATTTGCTTCGCCAGCAATCCATAACTTACAGTTTGTGCATACATATCCGCGAAATCGGCAGGCGTTAGGTTGTGGAAAATGGTTTGCTTGAATTTTTCATATGTTTGCGTTAGGCCGCCATCCTTACTTTCACACGCGAGGACTTCACTCACTGCCTTACGAATTGCACCGGCTAGTTCAGCGAGTCGCTTGGTGAGTTCCTTCGCGGTTTTGATGGTGATGCCGTGCGTGGTGGTGAACGCAGCGCTCCACTGCGACCGCCAATGGTCAGCATCCCGCACATTATCCGGCCAGGTCAGCTTGGTTTTTAGGGTGTTCTCAATGAAATTGAGCTTGGTTTGTGTGTCGTCTTTATCCCAGCCCAGTTCCTTCAGTACGGTTTTATTTTTTCCGCCATTTTCCTCAGCAAAATGCAAGAAGGAAAGCTCCCGCGCTCCCGAATTGCCGGATGCGGAGATAAACAGCAGATCATGCAGCGTCCACGCCTTCTGCTCTGACTTGTTCGCCGATTGCCGCTTCTTGAGCGTCAGGCCGCCAAGGATACGCTTAAGCACGCCGACTGGAATTTTTTTGTCCTCAAAATTGACAAAGAAAATACCCCAGGGCTGGTTGGTGACGAGCGGGCGCAACTGGCGAATCTCGCGGACATGCGCGATATCTTCCTGCTTGAGACCAAGCTCTTTTGCCTCATATTCAAAGGTAAGATCTTCAAACGCGGTTTCTTCGGCGATCTCAATTTCATCCATCGGCCAGTTGAGATTGGTTGAAAGCCACGGTAGCAGTTGATCAAAAGTTTTGATATCAGACAGACTCATTGCGTTTCCTATACCAATTCCATCCAGCATTTCAGCACGGGCTTAACGCTGACTGGTGCCTGCATTTGTTTGAGGTAGGTATTTTTAATGTGCTTATCCACCTTATTGCGAATTTCCGAAAGGGTTGATAGCTCAAGTGCAGTTTTTCGCTTGGTTTTGGGGGTACTGCGAATATGTTCTGCAATCTGTGTAGGCTCCTCGATGATTTTATCGGCGGCGATATCGTACAGATACCAATGCGTGTCACCGGCATCGATCGTCCAGGTGTCCTCCTCCAATTCAGCGGTTTTGATGGGGTCATGCGCAGGGCGAGCGTAGCAGAAAAATACGGCGCGACCGTCCGCTTTCAGCGCTTCCTTTCCACTGAATACGCGCAGTGGCAGAGTGTTTAAGTGCTCCTCCAGTGCTGGGTTTTCTTGCAGTAATTGCTGATATTCTAGATGCATCTCTTCTACCGGTGTCAACTTGCCTTCATAGGTTTCGGTGAAGTTTTTGAGATCTTCGTAATCATCATCCTTGGTGAGTAATTTTTTTCCTTCTATTCCCAGCGTTTTAGAAATGCGAAGTGTTTTGTGCGTCACTTTTTTATACAAGCTCAGCAGGCTGTCTAGTTCATCGGGTGGCAGAAAATTCCAATAGGCCACCGTACCGCGTATGTCTTTCTGGTCGAGATGATCTTTGAGAATGCGTTTCTCAATCTCAGGATCCATTCGTCGATCCACGCGACCAATACGCTGCATTAGCCGTACAGGATTCCAGTGCAAATCATAATTAATCAGGCGCGTGGCATCTTGCAGGTTGAGGCCTTCGGACAGCACATCGGTTGAAATCAATACGCGAATTTCCTCCATGCCCTCTTTTTTAAGCTGGGCACTGGAAGATTCATTGTAATAGGGAGCAAAACGACGGATCAGATCACCGCGATTGCCCTTATAATTGCTATCAATCTCAGCAACGCCATCGATACCCTCAATCTTTAACTGCTCTTCGAGATAATGCGCAGTATCCTTGAATTCCGTGAAGATAAGTACCTTGTGTTTACTCAATACAGGATCCGTTTTGAGTAATTTTACCAGAGCCTTTAATTTTTTATCCTGCGACGGCTTAAACTGCTCGAGTTCTTTCAGGAAATCTGCCAGCTGATCAAGATCGAGCAAGGTTTCGGATATGATTTCACTAAGGTTGAAGTTTTTCTTATCAAGTTTTTCAACGGTATCGAGTAATTCCGGTGGGAATATATCTTCGTGTTCCTCTGCATCATCCGCTGTAAGCAAATCTTTTTGCACAACATAGCCAATGAGCTTTGCATTCTGTCTTTTCCACCTCTCGACCAAGCCTTTTTCATGCTCTGTTTCCACATGCACTTCAAGCCAGGCGAGCAGTTTGTAAAGCAAGTTCCAGCAAGAGTTGCGGAATGCCTCTACCGAGCTTTCGAACCGCTTTAGGAACTGCGTCCTGATCAACGAAACCACTTGATGGCGCCGTCCTTTTTCCAGCGCAAGATCATCGGGCTTGTCGTCGCCTTTATAGAAGGCGTATGGGTAATAAATGGCCAATGAAAAGAGTGGGTCACGCTTACTGAATGCATCTGCTAGCATTCCAAGCAACTTGCCGTAGGTCTGTTTAATTGAATAATCTGCAACCTCTGGTTCCCGTGGTGCAGGGAACATCACATTACTATCCCCGCCCTCAAGAATCATACTCTGCTTAACGTATTTACGACTTCGCTGTACGACCAATTCCTTAAAAAGTGCATCTTTTGACAAAACTTCTTCTGCTTCCAACAAGTTGGTCTCAGTCAATTCTCCTGCAGCCAATATGTGTCCGTATGTCGATTTTTCCAGTGCATTCTCTAGCTTGCGTATATGTCCGGCTAATGAGTGGATCCCCAGAGGGGCATCATTAAAATACTCGGGAACACTGCGCGTGAATAATTCAATCATATGCTGGAAATCCAGCATTTTATTGTTAATGGGCGTCGCAGTAAGCATGAAAACCTGCTTATTGTCTGCTATATCATACATGCGCCAATAGCGAGATCCTGGCTCACCAGGTTGCCCCCTCGTGCCGGTATTTCTAAAATGGTGCGCTTCATCGATAATGATGGCGTCTGCGCGAATACGAACTTGCTCGAGTTCTTCCTGCATTCCTTCGCGCATTAAATCCGTATGGTTAAAGATTTTTAAGGTTGAATATCCTTTGAACGCATCAGGGAGAAAGCGCCTTAGTTTCGTTTCCCATACTTCATTGCGGGCGGCTTTGGGTACAAAAAGAGCTACGTTTTTGCGTTCTTGCAATAAACGTTCAATCAGCATTAGGCCAATAAATGTTTTGCCCAAGCCTACGCCATCACACAGAAATGCACCATTGTGTTTAGATGCTTTTTTAACAAGGGAATGATACCCCTCTTGCTGATATTTTGCGAGTATGGGGTACATTTTTGAATTGTTTTTTTCCCATTCTGAAGCCGTTTGCTCATGACTTTTGAAGAATTCTTGAAGTGCCTTTGCATACACATCAAATGGTAAATATTCGACCACATGCCGCTCTACCACTTTGAGAATCTCGGGCGTTATATCTTCTGCTTCTCCCCAATGCTCCTCATACCAATCCTGAAGCACGTTGACAGGGCTTCCAGTGATCTGAACATTAAGCTCAATATTCTTGGTGAGTCCTGGAGAAGTGAAATTTGAAGAGCCTACAAGACCTACTGATCCAACAACGTCCATTCGTGCATGAGTGATGTATGCCTTGGCATGAAATTTATCTTTTCGATACACCCGGCATTCGATTTTTTTCTTTTTTATTGCCTCGACAATGGCAGGAACGCCTGTGAGGAAATCATCCTTATCTTTTTCTGCCTCAAGGCTGTCTTCCAGACGAGATTTTATGCTCGCAAGCCCTTGATCAAAAGCTTTCTTGGTGCGCTTAGAAACCTCGTCACCCATTAAAATTCGTATTTTATCTACCTTCTGCCATTCTCCATCCAGAGCGAGCAACGACCCAATCTCAAAATATGCAGTGGCAATGTCGATGCCTTTGGAGAGTTGGCACCAATCACGCAAATACCTTAGTGCTTTCCACTCTTCATCACTATTATCTACAATAAAAAGTTCACTACCGGTTGCATGATTCGTTCTTTTAGGCATGTTGTCCCCGATTTTGTTTTTCGATCCATTTTTCGATTTGGCTCTTCCTAAAACGCCATGCCCCTCCCACCTTAAAGCCAGGGATCTTACCCTCTGCAGCAAAGCGATAGGCGGTTTTCTCATTGATCTTAAGATATTCGGCAACTTCCCGAATAGTTAGAATATCGGATTCCATAATATCTTTGCCATCCCGTGTTTAACAGGTGAGAAAATAAAGGAATCTAGTGGAAAGTCAAAGAAACAAAAACCGAATTATCTTAACAAGATAATGGGATAATTAAATCCTTCCCTTCGATTCCGAAGGGTATGCCGGTGTTTCATCTTTCTTTTCCGGCTCAATAGGCTTTGGCTGCTCGATATGTAGACCGCAATTCTTCTGAATTCCTGTCTGCTCAAGGGCATTAAATTCACCCTTCAGCCGCCCATATTCAGCCGCTTGCGCGGAATTACTGTCTAGGAAGAACAGCACAGGCCAGAACAGCACTAGGCCAACACCCATTTCAACATCACTGTTTGTAGCGGCTTTTTCCTGCAGGCCACCAAGCTCCGCCACTCTGGAGGACACACGTTGCATCTCTGCAGCGATCTGTTTGCACTTGTATCCATCGTATTGCATCGGAGATGTGTATTGCGCCGGGATTTTGTCAGGATGCGATGCGCAGCCGGATATGATGCTCGATACCGTTATCATAGCTATTGTGCGCGTTGCTTTGCGGTTCTTCATGTTTTTCTCCTGGTTTACGGGTTAGTGTTTTCACCCATAAACTCGTCACATGACAGAATTGGTCGTATAAAAAAGACTGGTAGAAGATACACGTCCACTTTTGACGTGTTTGTGGTATAGCGTTGGAAAATTAACGGAGATCACCATGCGTTTAGAAAAATCAGAACATCTGCTGAAACTCGCTCTTATGATGCAAGCATCAACGGAAGGCATAGGCCTACAGGAGATTCAGGAGGAATTCGAAGTGGGACGCCGCACTGCCGAGCGCATGCGTGACGCGCTGCTGTCACTGTTCCCGCATGTGGAGGAATTGCGCATTGATGGCAAAACAAAACGCTGGCGTCTGCCGCCAAGCGCAATGGCTGGGCTGATTCAGATTTCCGCCGAGGATCTGGCGGAAATGAAAACCGCCATTGATTTACTGAAAAAGGAAAATCTCTCACAGCATGCAGAAAATCTTGATCGGCTCTGGCTGAAAATCAAAGGACGCCTGCGGCCAGAAAGCGCCACACGTATCGAAACCGATCTGGAAGCGTTGCTGGAGGCAGAAGGTCATGCAATGCGTCCAGGCCCGCGTCCGCGCATCAATCCGCATGTGCTTTATATCCTGCGCGAAGCTATTAAGGGCGTCTGCAAGGTAAAGCTGACCTACCATGGCCGCGTTAAAGGCGATGTTACTGAGCGCGTGGTGCATCCCTATGGCTTTGTTTATGGCCTGCGGCATTACCTGATCGCCTGGTGTGAGGAAAAAAAGGGACTGCGGTCGTTCAGCCTGCCGAATATTTCAGATATTTCCCTTATTCATGTGCCTTACCGCAAAGACCCGGCGTTTGATCTGCAGGAATTTGCGCAGCAATCTTTCGGGGTATTCCAGGAAGAGCCTTACGATGTGGCCTGGCGCTTTTCTGCCGCGGTCGCAGATGGCGTGCGCGAGCATCATTTTCACCCGACGCAGCAGATCGAAGAGCAGCCCGATGGTTCCATCATCGTCCGTTTCAAGGCTGGCGGCTGGAAGGAAATGTGCTGGTACGTCATGACTTGGGAGGGGCAGGCAGAAATTCTGGAGCCGCCGCACCTGCGCAAGGCTTACAACAAAATGGTGCAAACGCTCTATAACAGCTTAAAAAAATAGAAAGGGATGGCCATGATTTCATTGTGCAAAAATACTGGTAAAAACAAAGAGCAAGGGCAACTTGGCGAAATTCCTATATCCGCCTTTGAGGATGATGATGAAGAAGTAAACGCGCCCAAAATCCCGCGCTTCCTGCAGCTGGCGCGTGCTATCCATGCGCGTTTTACTGCAGGTGAAGAGAGGGAACGAACCATCCTGCGAGAGGCGGAACAACTAGTGGCTCGTAAAAACGAGGTGATTATGCGCGCGGTGCAGGAAGTATTGGATTTTTGTTCCTTACTGCGTGAAGTACCGGAACTTACAGCCGCACTTGATCAAAAAACAGAAGACATCACGCAGCGCTTATTCAGCAATAAATGCACTTACAGTGTTGAGCATGAACCAATTGCCGTTGAATACGAGGCGCCACTTTATCGCGTGGACATGCACAAGCCTGAGCATATAAGCCTTTCGCGGGTCGATAACGCCTATTTGCATATCAGTTTTAACCCTGTGAAATTCGCAGTAGTCCGTAGCGAATCCGTAGAGGACGCAACAGTAACAAAACATCTTCTGAGCAAGCAATATCGCCTCGATTCCAACGGTACATTCCTGCATTTCCAATCTAGGGATGGCAAAGCCGCCGATCCAATCGCCGACATTATCACTGAGCTTCGCGCGAGATTAGGGCATGATTTTTTTGAAACCAAGTTGCTGCCGTATTTTGAAGCGCATGCAAACAGAGAGGAAACTGTTTGAATGCAGAAAATCGGGGACGCACAGTTTCTATATTCTCCCTCCGACCTGGTGCACTTCCTCAGCTGCAACCATAGCACCGTGCTCGATCTGAAAAGTTTCACGGAGAAAATGGAAAAAGCCGAGGATTCGGCAAGCAACCGGCTGCTGCAGAAAAAGGGTTTAGAGCACGAAGCGGCATACCTGGCGCGTCTGAAGCAGGAAGGTAAGCACATCGTCGAAATTCCGAAAGAGCCAAAATTGCCGGAGCGCGTGGAGATGACACGCCAGGCGCTCCTGTCCGGCGCCGATGTCGTGTACCAAGGCGTTTTGTTCAAGGATAGCTGGCGCGGCGATGCCGATTTCCTCATTAAAGTGAATACGCCATCCACGCTGGGAGATTTCAGCTATGAGGTGGTTGACACCAAGTTGGCGCGCAGCGGTGAGCCGAAGCATGTCATTCAGTTATGCGTTTACACCGATCTGCTGGCCGATCTGCAGGGCGTCAGGCCGAAGCAGATGCATCTGGTGCTCGGCGATCAGCGGCTGGCCAGTTTCAAGGCGGATGATTTCTTTTACTATTACCTGCATGCCAGACGCCGGTTCGAAGCGTTCGCCGCCCATCCGCCCGCCGATTCGTATCCGGATCCATGCCAGTATTGCAAGTTCTGCAAGTGGCAGGACAGATGTATAGCACAATGGGAGAGCGACGATCACCTGAGCCTGGTCGCCAATATTCAGAGGTCGCAGATCGACAAGCTTCGCGGCGACGGCGTACAAACCGTGGCGGCGCTAGCTGGGCTACAGCCTACCGCAAAAATCACCGATCTGAACCCGGAGGTTTTCCAGCGGCTGCGGTCACAGGCCTCGCTGCAGGTGCATAAGCGAGCCACCGGCGAGGATAAATGCGAAGTGATTCCATTTCCGCCCGGTAAGGGCTTCGCCCGCATGCCAGCGCCGGATTCCGGTGACCTATTTTTCGACATGGAGGGCGATCCGCTGCATCCGAACGGGCTGGAATACCTGTTTGGCCTTTATTTTGCGAAAAAAGATGATTGGATGTTCGTGCCATTCTGGGCGCATAGCCACGAGGAGGAGCGCGTCGCCTTCGGGCAATTCATGCAATTCCTCGAAGACCATCTGAAGGAATTCCCGAACGCACATATTTATCACTACAATCATTATGAAACGACCGCGCTGAAGCGGCTGGCCTGCCGCTACGCCATCGCCGAGGAGCAGCTGGATAACCTGCTGCGCCAGCAGAAATTCGTCGATCTATTCAAGGTGGTGCGCGAGAGTGTGCGGGTGTCGGAACCAGCCTATTCCATTAAGAATATGGAAACCTTTTACATGGACAAACGCACCGGCGCCGTGGCTACCGCCGGTGATAGTATCGTCGTGTATAATGAATGGCGCGAGACGCAAGACGACGCGCTGCTGCGCCAGATCGCTGACTATAACGAGATAGATTGCATTTCCACCTATAAGCTGCGCGACTGGTTGCTCGGACTGCGGCCAAAGGAAATGCCGTGGTTCAAGGCGATCCTGGCCGATGGCAAAGAAACGCCCGAACGCAAGGAGTGGGAGATTGAATACGAAGCTTATCAGCATCGCCTGCTGGACGGCGCCGAGGAAGAGGATCGCGCCATGCGCCAGCGTATTGCGCATCTGCTTGAATTCCATAACCGGGAGGCCAAACCGCAATGGTGGGCGAGTTTCGAACGGAAAGATAAATTCGAAGAGGAGCTTATCGACGACACGGATTGCATGGGCGGGCTGACGCTCGTCGGCAGGCCGGTGCCGGAAAAGCAGTCGCTGGTTTTTACCTACTGTTTTCCGCCGCAGGAATACAAGCTGAAACCTGGTGACAAGCCGGTCGATATCATGACAATGAAAAGCGCCGGAACTATTTTCGAACTCGATGAGGATCGCTGCATCATCAAAATCAAGCGCGGCGTCAAGCAGGGAGAGTTGCCCGCCACGCTGCACCTTGGGCCGTCGAATCCTATCGATTCCAAGGTGATCAGAGCGGCCATCTACCGGGTGGCTGAAAGCATCGCCGCGGGCAAAAACGAATATTCCGCCGTACTGGATGTGCTGAACGGCGCAATCCCGCGCATCAAGGGCAAAACTCCTGGCGATGCCATACTTGGCGATGGTGATCTGCTGACCGAAAGCATCAAGGCGGTGTCGGCGCTAGACAATAGCTATCTCTTCATTCAGGGGCCGCCAGGCGCCGGTAAGACATTTACCAGCGCGCATATCATCACCGCACTGCTGCGCAAAGGGCTGAAAGTCGGCGTCACCGCCAATTCGCACAAAGCCATCCATAATCTACTCGACCGGGTAGAATCGGTGGCAGATGCGGAAAAATTCAGTTTCCGAGGCGTTAAGAAATGCACCGCTGGCAGTGACGAAACCGCATATGACGGCCGGAACATCCATAGCGTCGAGAAAACCGATGAGATCAGCCCGACAACGCAGTTTCTGGCCGGAACCGCGTGGCTATTTGCCGATCCGCGTTTCGACAAGCAGTTGGACTACCTGATTATCGAGGAAGCGGGACAGGTATCGGTTGCCAACGTGGTGGCGATGGGCGCGGCCGCAAAGAATATCATCCTGGTGGGCGATCAGATGCAGTTGGGGCAGCCCATACAAGGTGTGCATCCCGGCGACGCAGGTTTGTCGATTCTGGAATTCCTGCTCGGCGACCTTGCCACTATCCCGCCCGACAGAGGAATTTTCCTGAGCAACACGCACCGACTAAATCCCGGCATCTGCACCTTCATTTCCAATGCTTTCTATGACGGGCGACTTGCGCCCGACGCAGGGAATAGCCAGCGGCATTTGATTTTCGACACGCCGGTGAAGGGTATAACGCCCGATGGCATACATTTCATACCCGTCAATCATACCGGCTGCTCACAGAAGAGCGCCGAGGAAGGCGCAATCATCAAGGAATGCTACCAGGCATTGCTGCAGCAGAAATTTCACGACAAGGATGGCAGCGTCCGCCGCCTGCAGACGGACGATATCCTCGTCGTCAGCCCGTATAACGTGCAGGTCAACCACCTGCGGGCGATCCTGCCGCCAGGCGCACGCGTCGGCACCGTGGATAAATTCCAAGGGCAGGAAGCGCCGGTGGTACTGTTCTCGATGGTCACATCGAGCGCCGAAGACCTGCCGCGCAATATCGAATTTCTTTACAGCAAGAACCGGCTCAACGTCGCCCTGTCGCGCGCGCAATGCCTGGCGGTGGTCGTCGCTAATCCGAAACTGCTTGAAGTTCCCTGCGGCACCATTGACCAGATGAAGTTGGTCAACACGGTCTGCTGGCTCGATGATTATGCTTCAAAACCAAAAACAGGAGGTGAATAATGCTCACAGGAATTCTTTTGTATCTGGTCAGTCCCACCGCATTTTGGGTTTGGCTCATTTTAGGTGGCAATCATCGGCATCACCATCGGTGTGATGACGATTAGTAAAAACGAAAGGAAATGAGATGGATGCATTTGAACAGTTGGTTAGTGAAATCCTATGGCGGGAGGGATATTGGGTTCGCACTTCCGTCAAGGTCGATCTGACAAAGGAGGAAAAGCGCAAGATCGGACGGCCATCGTCGCCGCGCTGGGAAATCGATGTGGTTGCATATAGCGGGCGCGATAATCTCCTGCTCGTAGTCGAATGTAAAAGCTATTTGGATTCACGCGGCGTGGCGCTGCGTGCCTTTGACGGCAAGGATAAGAAATTCGCCGAACGCTTCAAACTGTTTAGCGATGATAATCTGCGTGAGGTGGTTTTTGAACGGCTGCGCCAGCAACTGGCAGCATCAGGAGCTTGCCCGCCTGACGCAGAGGTTAAGCTATGCCTGGCCTGTGGAAGAATTGCCACCGACGCGGATCGAAAGGGATTGCACAAGCACTTCGTCGAGAAAGGTTGGAATTTGTGGGACGAGCCGTGGCTCAGGGATCGCCTCAAGCACATGGCGACCGGCAGCTATGAGAATGAAGTGTCAGCGGTGGTGGCAAAATTGCTGCTTCGAGGAAAAGTGGAATGATGCACTTACCAGCAAAACGACTATTCGTAATTCTCTTATGGACATTTTTACTTTCTCCACAGGTATATGCCGGTCAATCGACGCAAGCCGCTTTTTCGCCATCGCCGGAAGCTATTGCGCTCGTTCAAAGCACCATCAACCAAGCGGATCATTGCATCGATCTGGCGGCTTATTCTTTCACATCCTACAAAATCGCGGACGCGCTGATAGAAGCTAAACAGCGTGGCGTTGAAGTCCGAGTGTTGCTGGACAAGGGGCAGGGCAAACGCCACTACCGCGCCATCAAGGATTTGCAGGAGGCAGGCATCCAGATCCGCATAAACAGGCATTATGCGATCATGCACGATAAATACCTGATAGTGGATGACAAAACCGTGGAGACCGGCAGCTTCAACTACACGACCGGTGCTGAAAAGCGAAACGCCGAGAACGTCATCGTCGTTAAAAACAACAAAAAGCTAGCGCAGGAATATATGGAAAACTGGCAAAAACTGTGGAACGAAGGGCAAGAATATCAATAGATCATGAGGCGAACAGGTCGCAGTCCGGCTTTTCTTTTGCGTTCGAATGTTTTAATGTCATCCGATGACACAGACGCTTTTACAGATATTTCCCGATCCGAAAGACCTTCTAGCGCTTGAACCCGAAGAATTAGGCGGAGTTCTACTGGAAGTCGTCCCCGGAATTATGCAAAGCGCAGGATTCACCGAGACACCGCTTGTTGACCAGTTATACGCAGTCAATGGCCCTTCATATCCAAATAATCATCAGGTGCGCCAGCAAGTGATAATGGCGATTGCAGAAGCTATAAACTGGCTTGTGAATCAAGGGCTATTAATGCTTAACCCAACGCAATCCGCGCAATGGTATGTGCTGACCCGGCGCGGGCAATCGCTTAAAAATCGGACGGATGTAGAAACTTACCGCAAGGGGAAAGTGTTGCCGGTTGAGTTGCTACAGCCGATTCTTGTAAAAAAGGTTCGACATCTATTCATGCGCGGCGACCATGATACTGCTGTTTTTCAGGCGTTCAAAGAGGTGGAAGTCGCTGTTAGGAAAGCTGCCAATGCCAAGGGCGCAACAATTCCTGACAGCGTAGTAGGACGAGATTTAATGCGTCAAGCATTTCACATCGACACCGGGGCATTGAGAAATAATGCGGTGATTCCAGCAGAACGTGATGCCGAGGTTGCTTTATTCGTTGGCGCAATGGGACACGCGAAAAATCCTACAGGTCATAGGGATGTAAACCTGGCTCCACAAGAGGCTGCAAGGCTTATCGTTTTTGCCAGTTATTTACTTAGCATAGTGGAGAATCGCTAAATCCTGACGATATTAACATTAGGCGCCGCTATTCCAGAAACTCCTCAACATCCGGAATCCGAGTAAAGGCAATCTTGGAACCGGAGAAGCTACGGCCTTGCGATGGCAGCATGCCGACCGATACGGAGTCGCGCCCGAAGCGGTGATTGATTTTATCGAGCGCGTGTGAGATTTTCTCAGCCTTGGCACGTTCGCGCATGTCGACATCCGACAGCACATCGAACAATTCCGGCTGTAGGCCGCTGGCCGGAACCAGTTCGTGCAGGGTGATCGATACTTTCTTGATCCGTGCGCCGCGTGCTTCGCGCATCAGCCCGTCCCACAGCTTGTCGAGCAGGTGCAGAAAGGTCATGCTGTCCTGTGCACGGTAGCAACGCATGCCGCCTTCCAAGCGCGGGCCAGTTTCCAACCGCGCCGACAGCGACAGTGCTCCCGCGTAGTATTCCATGCGGCGTAAGCGGGCGGCGGCCTTGAGCGTCAGGCGGCGGGCGACAAATTTTGCCCTCGCTGGATCCCGCAGTTCCGGCGCCATGACATGGCTATGACCGACCGTGCGCCGCGAGGTTTCCTCTTCCGGCAGGTCGGCGCCGCGCAGCAGATGCCACATCCGCTCACCCCACACGCTGCCCCACGCCTTGCGCATACGTTGCGCGTCCAGCGCCATGAGCGCGGGCATGTCGTTGATACCCGCCATAGCCAGCCTGCGCTCCATGTTGCGCCCTATGTCCGGCAGGTCGCGCAGTTTGAGGACAAACAGGCTCTCCGGCAGATCGCCGGGCTGCAGCACGGTCAGGCCATCGGGCTTTTGTAGATCGGTGGCGACTTTCGCCAGGTAGCGATTCGGCGCGATGCCGATGGAGCAGCGCACATATTCACCGACATTCGCCGCCAGCCCGCGCTTGATGGAGAGGGCAATCGCCGTGGCGCGCTCGACTGATGTCTCATTATCCATTAACCGGCAGGCGACCTCGTCGATGGAGCATACCGCTGTCACCGGAATGTGCTGGTCGACTTCTTCGAGAATGCGGTGGTGGTATTCGACGTAGCGTTCGTGCTGCGCCAGGACGCAGATCAGGCCGGGGCAAAGTTTCTTGGCTTCCCAAATCGGTGTGCCGGTCTTAACGCCGAAAGCCTTCGCCTCGTAGCTGGCGGCAATCGCGCAGGTGGCATCGGTTTCTACCGGCACCACGGCTACCGGCTTGCCGCGCAGTTCCGGGCGCAGCTGCTGCTCGACGCTGGCGAAATAACTGTTAAAATCCACATATAACCAGCGAAGGCCGGAGGCGGGTGATAAAGCATCATCGAGGGACATGGAGAGCATATCCAGATGGTAACGCCGGAGATATGATTCTGTCTATAGCACTTAAACACACCGGCGAAGTCTTACGGCCATCCTGCTCCGCCGGTATGTAGAGCCATGCTACGCGGCCAAATGCAACGCGTAGCCGGTCGGTGAAAAGACAGCCGACCTAGTGGGCGAGGACGGGATCGCCGCCGTTCCCACCACTGTGCTTGATCCGCCCCTTGTGCGGCTTCTCCCACAGTCCCGACGCTTGATGGATCTCGGTCTCCCTAGCGTTTAGTGTGGCGTTCGCATGAGTGCCAATTCACGCCGCCTTCTTCTGCTTGGCACTGCGGTACATTCCCAGCAATTGTTGCATATCGGTCAATTCCTGCGGATGGCGCTTTTGCAAATATTGATTGATTAGTCTATTGCGCAATAACTTCTCTCCATAGGTGGACAGGCGCGTAAGCTGTACGTTCACTATGCCAAGCTGCTCGCGGATGTTTTCTTGCTGAGCGCGTGACTGCGCCAGTTCCATATCCATCTGTGCAATCGTCTCAGCGCTTATGCTCTCCATATATTTCGGCTTTGGGTTCACCAGGAGGTTCTGCGGCGTGGTCGCCAGCAGCTGCAATGCGAATTTATGCGTAAAACTGTTCATGGCTATCATCTGACCCACGACGACAATCTGCCGCGCCGGGTGCATTCTACTGATTACGCGAATGGCAGGCTGGGAAAACGGATAATCCTTTATACGGGCTACCGCATCATCACAGATGCCATGCAATAAATTGCGCTTGAGCCGTATGGATGCCACATTGACGTTCAATGCTTCGGCGAGTTCTTCTTCAGTAAGACCTTTCTCTACTGCCTTCAGTACCATGAAATGCTCTTGAATGGCGCTTAGTCGATTAACTTTATGGTTATAGGTAAACGCCTCATCATCTTTGGAGATTATGCAGGCGGTCTCAGTGGCGCCGGTATTGCGAAGGATATCTAGCCGCACATGCCCGGAGAGCAGCCGGTAATAACCTTCCTGATCCGGTATGGGAAAGACGGCGAGCGGCTCGATGATGCCCACGGCCTTCATCGAAGCCGCAATCTGCCGGTATTTTCTCGACTGGCGTATTTTCTCGGTAATCGATTTTTGCGGTACGATCCGCTCCAGTGGTAATATGATTTCCTGAAGATCAAATCCAATAGTAATTTTCTTAGCCATGTGTACCTACCGCTTTTGCTAGAGTTTCAGGAATCTGATTCAAATTCTCGGCGCGCAGCATCGTGATGAAATTATCGTCCTTGATCAGCCGCCGCATGACATCTTCCAATGAGTGCAACCGTGCCTCGCTCAGCTTCAAATCCTGCCATGACTTCTGTTGCTTGGCGATTTCGCGGTCGAATTCTTCCTTGAAGGATTCGGCGGTGACGACACGTCTCTTGACTGCTCCGCCCGCCGTACCCTTGCCGCCGATCTTGCGCTGCTGTACCAGCCGGATAGCATATTCCACCGCTTTGCCATCCAGCTTTTTTTGCGTGAAGAGCTCGGCAATGGCCTCCTGAATCGCACCTTCTTTCAGTTTTGAGATATTCATGGCCAGCGTGATCGGTATGCGTTTTGCTGCCACGGCATTGAGCAGCTTGGCCTCGCCATTCTCAATTAAGTGCACCACGCCGCGCGTGAATTCAAGATCGAGGTCTACCTTCCTAGATATCGCTGAGATGGTATAGCCACGTTTTTTAAGCGCGCAGATTTCGGAGAATTGCTCCGTAGCGGTGGAGGACGTGCGTGCCATGTTTTCTATAAGGCTCTTAAGCAGGCTTTCTTTTTCTGTATCTTCATTTAGTAAAGCGGGAATTTCCTCCTGGTTATGCTTGATAAAGCTTTCCACTCTGCCCTGACCGCAGGTCAGATCATAATACTGAATGCCATCGCGCTGCTCGGCAATACGCAGGTTGATAGGCATTTTTATCCCAATATTTTTAATGCTGTTGCTGATCTCGCTAAATTTCTTTTTGTCCCGCGAACGCGAATTGACCACACGAATATGGTCGATGGGGATCATTGTAAGGTTACGTGGCTGGGTCATTTAAGCGGCCTCCTGAGTTAAGGTTACGTTGCGGGTAGCATCAAACAGCCGGTCGAGCGAATCGCAGCGGTAGCTGTCAAGCAATGCGCCGTTATGCTCTGCTAGATGCAGGCGTTGGAAATTTACGTCGGTGATAGGCAGTATGTAATAATCGCGGATGGTCTCATTATCCTGGTTCATGCGCACCGCCACGGTATAATCAGGGCGCAGGCCCGTGTCGAAGCGCAACAGCCAATGGCAGCGGTCGGAATCGTGTTGCTGACAACGAGCGATAATGAGAGAAACGGTAAATTCGTCGTTGATAGTGAGCAGATCGCAGGCAGTATCTTCCACCACGTCGATGCCATACCCGGTGATGGTATTCTTGACGGTTTGCCATACGGTAGAAAACATGCGCCGCAGGTGCTTGTTGATCTCTAGGTAGCTGTAGTCACGGTTCGGCGTAAATCCCACTAGCAGGTAGGCGCGGGTTAGGCTGCCAAATTGTCTGCGATAAGCAGACTGCGGCGGTAGACCAATTGCTTCCTCAATCAGAAGGCCGGACAGTATGCCCTTATTGCGGTAGAGTTCACGCAGCTTCGCCAGCATCTCGTCTTTCTGCCATAGCTTACGACTGCGACTCTTCAGGATGCCCTGCACCTGCTCAAAGAGGGTGTCATCGATAATCGCCGGGAAGGCTTTTGGGCAGCGCACCCATTGCTCCGGCGGGTTGCGCACACTTTTTACCTTGCCTTTGACGCGCTGCTCCAGTCCGGACGATACCCGGTTATAAACAAGATTGCCGATGTATTTTTCGTTGGTGAGAATTTCCAGGACGGTATCGGCTGTCCAAGGGCGGCCAGAATCAGAACGGATTCCTTTCGCGTTCAGTTCAGCGGCGATGTCGGCCTGGTGCTTCTTATGCTCGAAAACCTGATTATACATCCAACGCACCCATTCGATTTGTTCTGCAGGCCCTAGCGCCAGTACTACACGATCTGTCGGATAGTCCTTGCGCTGGCGGCGTTCCATGAATTTCCCCTCATGACGCTGTTTACCTTGCCCGTCCACTTGTACCCGGCGCAAGCCAAAGCCAGCCACGCCACCCTGCTTGAAGCCGAGGCTAATAAATCGTTTCTGCGATTCTGATACGCGGCGGGACAAATCGCTGCTGAAACGCCCGGCATCGATCATTTCGAGATAATTGATCAGCCCATCATAGGCTGCCTCCTTTGGACGGTATTCCTTGGTACACTGGATCAGGCGAATCTGCTGCATACGCAGCTTGTGCTGATAATACGGCCCCTCGGTCTCTATCTGAAATCGTCCGAAGCGGCTCATGTCATAGACCAGTACCGCCTCGAAATCGGCATTGCCCGCTTCAATTTCCGCCACCATTTGCTGGAAAGATGGCCGGTATTCTACGGCGGTGCCAGTGCATGCCTCATCTATATATTCGCGGATAATTACAAAACCATTTTTTGCCGCGAAGCGCTGTATATAGGCGCGCTGATGCTCAATCGAACAATCCTGCATTTCAGTGGACATACGCAAATATGCCACAACCGGTATCAACGGCGGTGAAAGCACAGAAGTCGAAAGCAGAGATTCAGAGAAATTATCAGAAACGTTGGTAGCCATTCATGTACCTTTTTTAAGATTGCATATGGCGCTGACTGGCATAACGCTTAATAGCGGCCATTTGGTTTTCGATAGAGTATTTCTGCTGATCAGGGGACACGCGGACATACGCTGCTTCCCCCTGTGACACAGCTGTTGATTGTTCCTTAGAATCTTTATCTTTTTGTATGTCTTGCATAGTGATGCTCCAGTTTGTGCTACATTTTACAAAGCAAATGATTAAGCATTGCGGCTTTTTTGTTACCATTAACAGGAGAGCCACAGCATGCCTAGCACACAGAAAGGTAAAGAATTACTAGCTACAATTAAGGAAAATATAATGGCTACCTTGGTGTCCGGCATATTACGCCAGGAGCAGCCTAAATCAGACGCCGCAATTAAGCGGATCGCATTGACGACGGGATTGGATCAAAACAATATAGCTAAATGGTATAATGGCAGAAACGCCCCAAAATCCGCCAATTTGCTCAAGTTGGCAAAGCCATATCCCAACATGCTGCGCATGATACTGGAGCGTATTGGCCGTAGCGATGTATGGGAATTATGCGTGCAGCATGGCATTCCACAAAAGATGCTATCAGAGCGCCAAAAAACATTCGTCCGACAGAGCATTAATAGTGACAGATATGTCAGTATTAACGTTGTCGTGGATGCACTGGTCGGTAGTAAATTGAACAAAAGACAGCTATGGTTCCTTGGTAGGCTTCAGCAAGGCAATAAGATCAAGGCCGATGATATTGTGGCCGCCTGGCGGGTCGATCCTCGCAGTGCGCGGCGCGATATTGCCGGATTGGTCAAAAATCATCTTATCCGCTTTGCCGGTGCCAGAAAAAATGGGAAATACGAATTATGCCGCAGAAAGAGGCGTTCTTAAAATAGTAGGAATATGGGTATGTTTGACGATATAAAATGCGAGGCAAAGCTGCCGGATGGTCGTGTGCCTGGGGGCTGCTTTCAGACCAAATCGCTATTTTGCTGTATGGATCAGTTCACCATCACGGCTGCCGGTAAGCTGATTTTCCATAGGCATCAATATGAGACGGATGGAGAGCGAGAGGTAAGGTCAGGCGTCACTCGTCCGGAGCACAAGCTGGTGCATATGGAGGATATCGATATGGATTACCATGGCGATATCCGCTTTTACGGCCCCACACTGGAGGATCATCTCGTCGAGTACGTCGCCCGCTTTACGCATGGCACGCTTGAATGGATTCGCCCTTATGAAACCTTATCCGAAACCCACAAAATGTGGTTCTATGCCAAAGACTAAAAAACTGCGCAAAGCCGGGGCTCCCGGCAGGCTCTATATCTCGTTCTGGAATATCTGCCTGGATAATCTGCCAGAGGGAAATCTTACACATCACTGCATGACACTGGACGATGCCAAGCAGTGTATTGAAAAGGCGCAGCAGGAAAAGAAGCTGCTTTGCCTGTCCGCTGATGACCTATTGGCGCCTTACCATAAACGCGAGCTTAAAAATCATGATGCATTATGCAAGGTGCTGAAAAAACATTTTGGCATTGTGCTATCGCTTAGGGATTTCGTCAGCAAGGATGCTGCCGTGGGTTTTTATACGATTAATCCCTTGAACTGTTTTCAGATCAGCGGCTGTGATCGGCTGTTGGTCATCACCTGTGCCTATACAACGCGAAAGAGGAGTAAAAAAGATGCATTCAATTTCAAAATCGCCCCAGAGACTGTGCAATTCCATAGGATCGAAGCCAATGACAAAGCGTAACGCAGTAATTTATTGCCGGGTCGCATGCGCATCACAGATGGCAGATGATCCCGCTTTACTTGCGCAGGAGAAAGAATGCCGCGCCTATGCCGCAACGCATGACCTTACGGTGACCAGCATATTTCATGATGCAGGCATATCCGGTCTCAGAACTGATCGTCCTGGCTGGCAGGATATGATGCAATGCCTACAAAAAATAACAACACCTCATAGTGTGCTGGTAGCGGATGAAACACGTCTCGCGCGCGATAATCATTTAAGTGGCACTTTGCAGCATGAGTGCAAGCAGCTTGGCCATACCGTGGTTTTTGCTAATGTTCCGTCAGCTTTATAGCAACTCGCGCTAACCTTCAGCAAAATAGTCCTGAATGACTGCCATCGGTAGACGTACAGGTCAAGAGGGTGGCAAGCCCTAGCTCGGTTGATAAATATGGTTATTATTGCAACTTATAATAGCGGTGGTATTATCCCAATCCCAATTTTGGGAAAAAAACTTAAGCAGGGAGTAGGTTATGCCAAGATCATATATTCAGTTTACTGAATTATTCAGCCGTCTAAGCCCCTATGAACTTAAGCATTTGAGCGAGTCCATCTTGTGCAAAATAGAGGAAGGGTTTGAAGAAAAACTTTGCGGCAAATCGAGTAAAACCGAGCTTACTGAGAAAGATATAAAATTTGCAATCACCGAGGCCATGCAGGAAATTATGCTGGAATTGAGGCGGCGGGAATTGCAGATGCAGCGTATGAAATTAATTAAAACGAAATCATTAATATTTGCAGATCGTAAACTTGCCGCCTGATTGCTTTGACATAAAAGGCATCGGCTCTTATTGTCCTCTCTGAGGGGGCTAGAAATCCCCTAATAACAGCGATTTTTTGTAGGCTCGTTTCAGAAAGCCCTACTTCCGCACGCGTATGCGTCGGGAGTGGGCCTAATAGAACACTTCCGAAAGGGGGAAATAAGCCCGCGCCCGTTATTAGGCGATTTCTAACTCCCGGCACCAGTGCTGCGGATTTGGATTTTTATAGTGCGCCGGGATTCTGTCCCGGCGCACTTTCTATTTATGGCCAAAACAATCACTTAAAACCGCCGCGATCTCCGGCGCGGCAGGAACTGGTTAGGCATTCTTGGCATCTCAGCTGCGCGTTGCCCTTCAATCTGCCGTGCGAAGTTTTTAACTATTTCATGTGCTGGAAGTAATGTGGGATGGTTGGATGCTTCTAATACAAAGTCCGGGCGCGATATTGCTATCACCACGGCATTTCCCGCCGCACGGCCAGGAAGCAGACACCAAAGAAGCTCGCGCGTTGCGTCTGGCGAATCGGGCGCGGCAATTTCCTTAAAATCAAAGAAGACAGGTACCGTGCTTTCCAGCCATGCGGCTGGAAAGCATTTATCAGGATGGGGCGCAAGAAAGGCACCATTTTGATTAGTACGGGTAAATTGCCCTTTGCGGAAGCGTTGGTAATCCCCCTTTAGGCGCGTTCCGCTAACAACCCAAACCATATTTTTGTAGAAGTGCTCACGGGCGGCGCGCTCCTGCGGATCGAGAAAAGAATGCTGAAATTCGATCACGAGGTTGTGCCTGGTTTGCACGTCCGCGATATGCTTTTCGCCTGATGTATCGTGCTGAATGCACTCTTGCCATTCGAGAGGAAATTTGTTTTTCCAAGCGCGGTGCCATTCCGTTTCTGACTCCCACCACCTGTCGCAATTTACCTTGCTGCGATGCCTCCAGTGCCAGATTCTTTGCTTACCGCATATGGAGATAACCGGTTGCGAACAGCCGGGACACAACGCTTCCATTTCGCGCGCTGCCGATACTCGTTCATTATCCACAAAAGCAAATTGCATGAGTGAAGTTTACGTTTTTAGTGGTGGAAAAGAAGCAAAAAAAAGAGAAGCGGTGTCCTTATACGACCGATTCTGTAAATTCAATTGTGTAGGAAATGGTGCCGTCTAGGTGACTCGAACACCCGACCCCCGCATTACGAATGCGGTGCTCTACCAACTGAGCTAAGACGGCATAACAAGCGATTTACAAACAATACCAAACTATTGCAAACCTTTTGCTGACATGGCGCTGATACGGGAGATGAATCAACGGCATTGTATTTTCCTAACCTTTTGACCTTTCAAACACTCTTCGCCACCGCTGCCCAACCGCCCCATGCATTACGAATGCGGTGCTCTACCAACTGAGCTAAAGCGGCGCATCTTGCGATAGCGGTCGGATTAGTTACCGGTAACCCGCAAAAAAGGCAAGGAAAAAGGCGTGGTGGGCCCCACCCGGCGTCATTCATTCGGGCGATATTCGATGCCCGGCGGGGGAAGCGCCGGGAATGTCAGCGTTACCAGCGTTCCCTTGCCGAGCTCGCTGTCGATACGCAAGGTGCCGTGATGCAATTCCACCAGTTTTTTCGTCAAGGGCAGGCCAAGGCCGGTGCCTTCGTATTTGCGGTTGAGGCCGCTATCGACCTGCCCGAAGCTTTGGAAAGCCTTGTCAATATCCTCCTGCGACATGCCGATGCCGGTATCCTGTATGGTAATGATGAAATGCGTCACCTCGCCGCCCGCTTCTTTCGTATGGACGGCGATACTGACTTTGCCGCCTTCTTCGGTAAACTTGATGGCATTGGAAAGAATATTGAGCAATATCTGGATAAAGCGTAGCCGGTCGGCGATAATCGGCAGCAGCATTTTCGGCACGTCGGCAGTGAGTGTGATGCGGCCCTTGCCGGCGCGTTCGGAAAGTATGGTGATGCATTTGCTGATCACTTTGCCAATCTGCACCTCTTCGTAATTGAGCGTAAGCTTTCCGGCTTCGACCTTCGATAAATCGAGAATGTCATTAATGATATCGAGCAGATGCGTACCGGATTCGTTGATATCGCTGGCATATTCGAGGTATTTCTGGTCGCCGAGCGGACCGAACAGCTGGTGCATCAGGATAGAGGAAAAACCGATGATGGCATTCAACGGTGTGCGCAGCTCATGGCTGATATTGGCCAGAAACTGCGATTTGGCCCGGTTGGCGCTTTCGGCAGCGTCCTTGGCTTTTTCGATCTCGGTATATTGTTGCTTCAGCTGCTGGTCGCGCGCACCAATTTCGGTTAACATCTGGTTGAATGAATCGGTCAAGATCACCAGCTCGTTTTTGTCTTCCGCCTCCGCGTCGCCGAGTTGCTTGGCGCGAATGCTATAGTCTTTATGTATGGAAATCTGGCGCGCCGTATCGGCTAGGCTCAGGATGGGGCGCGATATGGCCTTTTGGAGGTTGATAGCCAGCAGATACGATACCGCAAGCGCAATAAAGGCAACGGTGATGGCAATAGTGATCTGTTTTTTGATGTATTCATCAATCTGGTCAAGCGTCGATTCGAGGTAGATAAAGCCGATTTTATCCTGCGCCTTGATGATGGACTTCATCAGCTCGATGCGATTCTCGCTGATCAGCGTACGCACGGAAAGATCCGACGGGCAATGGCTTTCCTGCATGTATTTTTCATTGGTATAATGGGCGAACGCCGTGCCGTCCCGCTTGTAAAGGCAGGCCTGCACGATGAACTGGTTGACACTGAAGACATTGAGATTGTTCTCGGCCAGCTTGTCGTCATTAAAGAGCAGAGCCGCCGTGTTGCGGTCGCCAACGATCGAGGCCGAAACATCCAGTTCGCCTAAAATATTGGCGCGCAAGTTATATACGCCCATTACCGAGATAAACAGCGTCGTCAGCACCACCGAGATAAAGCTGATAGCAGTGATGATGGTGGTCAGGCGCTGCTTGATCGAGGTGTTTTTCAGCCAGCGTATCATAGGCCTGTTCCTATTTATCTATCACCTTGAGGGCGATTTCTAAAAGCTGGGCATCGACGCGCAATCCGGCAGTGCTGATGGCTTTCGCATTGATTACGATTTTAATTTTATTGTCGTTCGTGACGAAACCGATCATGCCGCCTTTTGCCGCAAAATTGTCGATATCGCTCACCATCAATACCGGCTGGCCTTTCATGGCCGCCAGTATTTCACTCAATTTATCTTCCTCGGAAGCGCTGATGAATACGATATGGCAATGGTTGTGCGCATTGCTCCAATTACGCTCGTTCACCAGCGACAAGGTAAGTTTAGCCGTGGAAGCCGCCTTGAATACATTGCCGGTTTCGCTTAATGGACTATTGCCTACGACACAGATGTCGATATTAGATTGCTTGCTGATGGCTTTGCCGTCAGGCCATTCAACAAATTTGACGAAATTATAGATGAAGGCCGCTTTGACCAAATATTCCTTATTATCGTCAGCGCGCACATGCAGCGGCGTTGCGGCCAGACCGCAGGCAAGGCATCCGGCGATGAAGTATCGTAATATGTTTTGCACGCGCTAGAACTTCCATGTGATATTGCCGTAAACACTGCGGCCGACTTCCACCGGCGTTTGATAAAGGAATGCAGAAAATTCTTTATGCTGAGGTGCAAGCAGATTCTGCCCGACCAGGCTCACTTCCATGCCTTTCATAAGCTCGTAGGAAAGCTTGGTGTCGAAGCGGTAATAGCCTGGAATATCCAGCGTATTGAGGCTATCCACATAGTAGAGAGAGTTGGTCATTTCTATGCTATAGGGGAACAAATAGGTCGAACGGAGATTGAACTGCTTTTTGGGTTGCTCGCCAGTCAGATCGCCATAACCTGTTTTGGCATTGAATTGCAGATTGATATAGCTGTATGACGCAGACAATTGCCAATTCGTTGTAGCATCTATTTTGGTACTCAGTTCAAAACCGTCCGAATGAGCAGAGTTTCCATTTTCAAGAACATCGGGCAGCAAAAAATAACTGCCCATATTCACGGGCGCTCCAATTTTGCCGAGAAAGAGCTTGCTGTAGTCATTATAGAAAGTCGCAATGTCAACGGATATGGATTTGATCGGCTGAATGCGATAACCCAGTTCATAGGCAATCAGCTCTTCGGAATCCAGGCTCGGGTTGCCAACAGCCGGCACTAAGGTGGGGCCGGTAGGCAAAACGCCTAATACCACTTGCGAATCAGACGTATTACGGCCCGGCGTATGCACGGCGCGCGACACAGAACTCCAAGCCATTTGTTCATCCGATATCAACCACGACAGTTTGGCGCTGGGTTCCACCTCGAACCCAGAATAGGCATTATGTTCGAATTTCGAGCCAAGCGTGAGGAAAACATCTTTAGGATCAAGCGTGATTTTGTCCTGCAAAAAAGTATTGTAGGTACTATAGTTGCGCTCAGTGGGTGCTAAACTCACCAAGAAAGTCGGAGCATCATGATCTTCAATCAGGCGATAACCGGCACCCCAGACGATTTCGTTGCCCTCCCAACCGGTCCAGGTATGCTGGAAATCGAGATCGGCAGTCGTCGCATTATAGCTGATCCAGCTATTTTTATATTGGGTATTATCCAAATAAAATTGCATTGACGTGGAGGATTGCGCACTGATGTTTCTTGTCCAACGCGCCAATAAGTTTCCGCCTGTGGCTTCAATATCTTGAGGACTGGCAAATAAATACGGAGAAGTCAGGCTAGGAAGCACGTAATCCTCGGCCTCATGCGAACTATAGGTGTCGCCCTGAAAAGTCAGCGAATCCTGATCCGTCAATTTGGAATCGCTGCGGAAACCGGCCTGGCGCTTTTGCCAGGCATCATCGCTGCGCCCGCCGCCTACATTATATTCCGCTCTATCATCCGTATATTTGGCATAGACGCGCGCATAGCTGTCATCGCCTATTTTAATGCCGTACCTTGTCCCGTCGTCGGATTTTATCAGGTTTCCGGCGCTGGCGCTCACCAAGCCGCCTTGCGTATCTTTGGCGCTTTTCGTAATAATATTGATCACGCCGTTGACGGCATTTGCGCCCCATTGCGTAGCACCCGGCCCGCGAATGACTTCGATACGATCAATATCTTCCAACAATGTGTCCTGCAATTGCCAGATGGTTCCGGAGAAAAGTGGGTTATAAACCGTGCGGCCATCGATTAATACGAGCAATTTATTGGCAAATTGATTATTAAACCCGCGTGACGTTACCGCCCAATCATGCGCTCCCGCCTGCGCTACCTCTATACCCGGAGCCATGCGCAGCGCTTCTGGAATGCTGGTCGCGCCGGAGCGTTTGATGTCTTCCTGCGTAATAACAAAAACAGCCGCTGCAGCTTCATTGGCTTTCTCCGCTTTTTTGGATACGGAAGTCACTTCCAGATTGGTCAAATCCTGAAGCGACATATTGAGCACCGCCTGCGGGGAAAGATCATCGGCAGTTGCCGGCACCGTAGTCAGTATAAATGCCAGCGATCCCAAAATGGTACTGCTAGTCAGTGGCAATGTACGCATAACGATCTCCTCTTGTTACTGCACTTTGACCAATAACAAGGGAAGATTAATAAAACGCTTATAAAATCCTAATGAAGTCTTTAATCAGGATAAAGTCACTCATATGAAAATGGACTGTTGCAATAATGATTCACTTCTATTGGCAAACCGCCACATGAATATCGTCGCCAAGTTCGTCTATTAGCCTGGAATGAGGAGTAATATAGTCCTTATGCAGCGCTTCAAGTACAATTTGCTTGGTTATATCGTAGCCCAATTCTTCCATAAAGCGCGGAACATCGTTGGGAGCAATGGTCCATTTAAAATCGCTCTTTTTTTTGCGAAGATAGATTTTTTGAAAATTCCTGGCAAACCAGGAGCCCTGGTAGGTTTTGGAAAGCGTAGTAAAAATGACGGTAGCCTCAGCAATGCTTAATGCATGAATTTCTTTAAAAAGATTCCGGCAGTTGTTTTCCGGCAGGAACATCAACAGCCCTTCGGCTATCCACAATGTCGGGGTTTCCTTCACATAGCGCGATCGTTTAATAACATCATGCAATCCTTTGCTTAAATCTCCGGACAGATATTCAACATTGGAAGGTATCGCTACATGATGGGAATGTAACACACTCGTCTTAAATCGCTGCGATTCTTCCATGTCTATTTCAATAAAATTGACCTGTGGAAAATCTACGGCAAGTCGCAAGCTTAATATATCGAGACCGGCGCCCAGGATAACCACTTGCTTCTTAGGAGATTCAGCAAGCCATTCCCTTGCCTGCGCTTCAATGGCATTCTTTCGCAAAATAAAATGCCTGATACGCCCGGGCACGGTTAAAAATTCAAATATTTTGAATTGCCAGCTATAAGGCAAATGATGGATGATCTTGCAAAGCAGCGCTATATTGCTGCCTTCGTTGGCAAGAATTTCATACAAAACCCGTGCTTCTTTTTTTATGGCTCTTTGATAATGCGGGTGATGTCCTGCTGCTAAAAGCGATTGCACTACGAACCAGGCAGTCACATTGGGCTTTAATGCCGGTTGGGTGCAAATCACAATGTTCATAGATTATCAATGAAACAACGAGTCAACCGTGACGGCAAGTCTCTCTTTACGCAACGCCGTGGATTCTTCCGCTGCCGGCATGGTAATTTCGCTAATATACCATTTGACTTCCGGGCATAAGGGATATTCCGGCACTTTAATTTCTGTACATATTCTCATTTTTTCCAGTCCACAATGCGTTTGGCCAATTTTTCGCCAATTGCGCGCCATGGGAAGGTTGGATTTGATAAAGGCGAACCCCAACCCGGCACTAACGCATTTTTCTATAATCAATTGGCTCAATGCAAGCATGACATCCAGCTTGTCATCATCATCGTCAAGAACGGCAAACCGTGAAATCTCGCCATGACGAAATTTTCTGAGCAGCAAATTCGGCAATACATCGCGTAACTTGAAATCGGGACTCTCCATAGGAAGCAAAAAATCCTCGTCGGCCTCGCGCGTAGTCAAACGGCAACCGCCAACGCATAGTCTGCCGCGGCGGGCGATAAGAATATGGCTGATTTTATCATATTCATCTTCTTCACCCACGTAATCATATACAAAAGACATCTTACGATACATGATTTCACGCATGTGATAATACTGATGCAGCAAGGCACGGTCATTGGTAAATTCATAGACAACCGGCTCATGACGCGACCACAGCGTTTTCGATAGCCGGCGCAAAATGGAACCCTGCAAATTTTCTAAAAAATGCTGATGTCCTGCCGCTAAAAGCGATTGCACTACTAACCATGCAGTAACATTGGGCTTTAATGCCGGTTGAGTGCAAGCCGCAACATTCATAGACGATCAATGAAGCAACGATTCAACCGTGACGGCAAGCTTCTCTTTGCGCAACATCGCAGATTCTTCCGCTGCCGGCATGGTAATTTCACCAATATACCATTTGACTTCCGGGCATAACGGATATTCCGGCACTTTGACTTCAGTGCAAATTCTTGTCTTTTTCAACCCGCAATAGGTAGTAATTAGTTTACGGTTGTTACGCGCCACAAGAGCGCTGGATTTAAAAAGCACATACCCTAGCTCTAAATCAATGCATTTAGCAGTCAATACTTTCATCAAATTTCGCGTTATATCCATATGATCATCGTCATCGTCAAGAACGGCAAAGCGCGAAATCTCGCCATGACGAAATTTCCTGAGCGGCAAATTCGGCAATACATCGCGTAATTTAAAATCCGAACTTTCCATAGGAAGCAAAAAATCCTCGTCGGCCTCGCGCGTGGTCAAACGGCAACCGCCAACGCACAGCTTGCCGCGGCGGGCGATAAGAATATGGCTCATTTTATCATATTCATCTTCTTCACCCACGTAATCATATACAAAAGACATCTTGCGATACATCATTTCGCGCATATGATAATATTGATGCAGCAAGGCGCGATCATTGGTAAATTCATAGACAACCGGCTCATGACGCGACCATAGCGTTTTCGATAGCCGGCGCAAAATGGAACCTTGCAAATTCTCCAGAAAATTTTGCGTATCTGCATGTTCATTAGTCGATATTTGCTTGGACATAATTCTTACTCGCCAATTGGTTTATTAACTATTTATTAGCAATATTGCAAAAATGCAACAGGAAAATTTTTCCTATATGCCCATGTTTCTTGTACCATATACACTTCCCGGCGCAATTGTCACTATATAATGTGATTTTGAATTGAAATTTTATCAATATTTTGCTTTTTGTTGCTTTTTTACAACATAAATAAAAAATCTATAAAAGTTTTTCTTCAGAACGATTGCTCGGTGAAAACTATAATAAACATGCGGTCTTGCTTGGCGGTATCCTTTTTTGTATGGTGACGCATTATGCACAGCGTCAATAACATAAGATACGGTTTTTTAGAGTTTTTTAGGAGAAACGGGCATGAAATTCGCCCATCGGGCTCGCTTGTGCCGCATAACGACCCGACGCTGATGTTCACCAACGCCGGGATGAACCAGTTTAAAAACGTGTTCACCGGCGCGGAAAAATTACCGTTTAGCCGCGCGGCCACGTCGCAGAAATGCGTGC
>Ga0207026_1016_pt1 | contig 35258 bp, 36 predicted proteins | sample Alteio_BWMinCont_42_FD_153274 | JGI IMG/M metagenome (GOLD analysis project Ga0207026, IMG submission 153274) | Enriched cells from forest soil in Barre Woods Harvard Forest LTER site, Petersham, Massachusetts, United States -... | ecosystem: Environmental > Terrestrial > Soil > Temperate forest >...
ATATTTTAATGAGGTGCTGAAATGAAAATCACAATAATGGCATGCCTGCTTGCAAAAAGGGATGTGGATATAGATGCCTGCCATCCTGCAAAGGTAAACGCAATTATGAGTTTCTTAAGATTTATGTCGATAAGGGTTATTCTGATTCGGGAACCCGGATTAGCGGGGCCTGACGAAGATAAAACGTCAAGGGTATATAAACTACCGGGAGTTTTTCGCTATCAGCGGTTTCGGCGGACGTAATACTGTTGGGCTTTTGTTTGTTAGCTTCATCTTTTGTATTTTTATTGGGCAGTGGTTCCAGGCGCACAATTTTCAAATTCCCCACCTGCACAAAGCTGTGAACGTTAGTCGGAATTGTAAACTGACATACACGGCTATTTAATCTCAACAATAAGAAATGATTTTTGAAACATACAAACCAACAGGAATACTAAGAAACCACGTTGAAAATTACCTGGTTATAAAAACAGAACAAGCAATTTCAGAAGCTATAATCCCCGAAACCTCACCGGTTCTATCTTTTAGAAGCAAAGGACAACACAGTTATTGGGCAAATGACATTCAAAAAGATTTGCCGCCTTCTGCCATTACAGGATTAAGAAAGTCGGTAAAACCTATTTTTCTATCAAAGAATACAGAAACAATTTTAGTAAAATTCAAACCATGTGGATCCGCTTTATTTTTTAAAGAACCATTGCAAAATTTTTCAGAAGTGAGTATATCTTTATACGATTTTCTTCCAGGGCAGGTTGTTTTAGGTGTTGAGGAACAATTGGCGAAAGACAGTAATAATCTTCAAAAAATCAGTACTATTGAAAACTTTCTGCTTTCTTTATTTAGCAGCGATGAAATCAGCTTGCTGATAGGTACAATTACCGGTTTGCATACAGTATCATCCGATGCTGAAATTACTTTAGAAGCCAACCCTGATGATCTTCATAAAGAAAAGTTGCAATCCCTTCGCCAAACCGAAATAAACCGTTTTAGTATTGGGATACAATCGTTTTTTGATGATGATTTGGAGTGGATGAACAGGGTACACCGCGCCAACGAAGCCGAAGCATCCGTGAAAAGAGCGCAGGATGCCGGGTTCGAAAATATAACTGTCGATTTGATCTATGGTTATCCATTGTTAAACGATCAAAAATGGAAATATAACCTCGATAAAGTTTTTGAACTGGGCGTGCCCCATGTATCATCCTACTCCATGACGGTTGAGCCAAAAACGGCACTGGCCTCATTCATAAAAAAGAAAAAACAACCGGCAATGGACGACCAGCAAAGCGCCGAACAGTTTATTTTATTGATGGACGCCATGCAAACCCACGGTTTTGAGCATTACGAAATATCAAATTTTTGCAAACCTGGGCATTACTCAAGGCATAACTCCAATTATTGGAAAGGGGTAAAATACCTGGGCATTGGCCCTTCGGCACATTCATACAACGGCGAAACAAGGCAATGGAATATTGCCAATAATGCGCAATATATACAGGCGATGGAAACAGGCCATATACCTGCCGAAACCGAAACATTAACCGAGACCGACCGGTTAAATGAATACATAATGACTTCCCTCCGCACCATATGGGGGCTTGAGCTTAACAAGCTAAATTCAATAGCACCAGGCGATGCAAGCCAGCTGCTAATAGCTGCAAAACGTTATTTTGATAACTACTGGATAGAACAAAAAGATGGTGTAATTTACCTTACCCAAATGGGGAAATTATACGCAGATAGTATAGCATCGGGGTTGTTTTTTTAGAAAAATATTAATATTTCTTAGCCCCTCTTTCCGCCGCAGGCGAAGAGAGGGTGATCCAGCGAAGCGCAGATCGGGTGAGTAAACTCTGCGAGCGGTGTTGACGTGGTGCATAGCGCAAATGCATTGCGCTGAGTTTACTCACCCCCGACATCGCTACGCTTGTCGCCCCTCTCTTCACCTGCGGTGGAAAGAGGGGAAAGCTGATACTACAATAAAAAAAAATCACCATCCAAAAAACCGCGATTTCCTAAACCCCGTATCTTCTCCTAAATAACACAAATTAAAATCCTTATGAAAAAATTAATTATCGCGGCCTTTGCATTAGCAGCTTTTGCAATAGCGCCAAAAGCAAATGCACAAGATCCAATGGTGGGTGGTGCAGCCATGTACCCAACAAAAAACATTGTTGAAAATGCTGTAAATTCAAAAGACCACACTACACTTGTAGCTGCGGTAAAAGCAGCCGGTTTGGTTGAAACTTTAGAATCGGCAGGCCCGTTCACCGTATTTGCACCAACCAACGAAGCGTTTGACAAATTACCCGCCGGAACAGTTGACAACCTGGTAAAACCTGAAAACAAAGCCACTTTAACAAAAGTTTTAACTTATCACGTAGTTGCCGGTCGTGTAAGTTCAGCCGACCTGTGGGAAAAAGTTAAGGCTGGTAATGGCTCGGCAACTTTAACCACCGTTGAAGGCGGCACATTAACTGTTATGGCAAAAGGTAAAAAACTTTATCTTGTTGACGAAAAAGGCGGAAAATCATGGATAACCATTGCTGATGTTAACCAGAGTAACGGCGTAATACACGTAGTAAACACGGTATTGATGCCTAACTAACCAGTTGGCAGTTGCCAGCGGGCAGTTTGCAGTAGGCAGTCATTTGAAAAGTTTGCAGTTAGCATTGCGCAGTATGGCAGTAGAAAACTGCAAACTGCTAATTGCCTACTGCAAACTTTTATTGTTGTGAACTGTCAAATCAATATCAAAAACAAAGATCAGCGTTTTGTGTTTTTTACATTTATTTAATTTTGCCTGTTAAATAATTGTGAACATGAGCATGGTACTATCCCCCATTGATACCGTAGACGAAATAAATAAAGAAGATTTTATTAATAATTATTTAAACCCACGCAGGCCCCTGATCATCCGCAAAGCCACCGAAACCTGGCCAGCCCTGCAAAAATGGACCTTTGAATATTTGAAAGAGGTTGTGGGCGACCAAGTAGTGCCATTGTATGACAGTTCGAAAGCAGACCCTTCGAAACCTATTAATGCAGCTGCCGCCGAAATGAGGTTTAGCGACTATATAGACCTGATACAAAAACAACCAACTGATCTCCGCATATTTTTGTTCGACCCGATAAAACATGCGCCGGCATTGCTGGATGATTATCGCTCGCCCACCAATTTGATGGGGGGATTTTTGGACAAATACCCCAATATGTTTTTCGGCGGCGCCGGCTCGGTAACTTTCCTGCACTACGATATTGACCTTGCACATATATTCCATACGCATTTTAATGGCCGCAAGCATGTGATTTTATTTGACCAAAAATGGAGCGAACGTTTGTATTGCATCCCCTTTGCTACTTATGCACTTGAAGATTACGATATTGAAAAACCTGATTTTAAAAAATTCCCGGCGTTGGATGGTATAGAAGGGCAGCAGGCTGTATTGGAACATGGCGACACCTTATTTATGCCAACGGGTTACTGGCACTGGATGAAATATCTTGATGGCTCGTTCTCCATTTCTTTACGCGCCTGGGACAAATCGTGGGCCATTAAAGCAAAAAGTCTTTATAATTTAACTATTCAACGCAAGTTTGATGATTTGATGAAGAAGAAATTCAACAGCAGGTATATGGGTTGGAAAGAAGAGCTGGCCGTTAAACGGGCAAACAGGGCAATGGCAGAAGGTACGTCTGTTTAGCTCAACCGTATTAACAATTTCTTAATATATATGCACATTTTATTTCGTTATTTTGTTCCCTTTCGGGGGATAAGTTTTTTGTTAGCTTGTACTGATCCTGGAAGTAAAGAACAACATGAGTTTTATTCTCCGCCCAATAGATACTGTCGATAATATAAGTCCTGAAGATTTTAAGAAGCATTATTTAACCCCACGCCGGCCGCTTATTATAAAAAACCTCACCACCAACTGGCCGGCACGTGAAAAATGGACGCCCGATTATTTAAAACAGGTTGTGGGCAACAAGGTTGTACCTTTGTATGATAACTCCAAGGCCGACCCATCAAAACCTATAAACTCATCGGCTGCCGAAATGCCTTTTGATGCGTATATAGATCTCATCATGTCGCAACCGACAGAATTAAGGATATTCTTTTTCAATATTTTTAAGCAGGCCCCGCATTTACTGGCTGATATTGCTTTCCCGAAAGAGTTGATGGGTGGTTTTATTGAGAGCATGCCCTCCATGTTTTTTGGCGGATCAAATTCGGTTACTTTTTTACATTACGATATCGACCTGCCGCATATTTTCCACACTCATTTTGGCGGGAAGAAGCATGTGATACTTTTCGAAAACAAATGGAAACGCCGTTTATACTGCATCCCAAATGCTACCTATGCACTGGAAGATTATGATGTATTGAATCCCGATACAAAAAAATTCCCGGCATTGGATGGCGTGGAAGGCATTGAAGCGTTTCTGGAACACGGCGATACCCTGTTTATGCCAACCGGCTACTGGCACTGGATGAAATATATTGAAGGCGGCTATTCCCTGAGCCTCCGTGCCTGGGATGCTTCCATTACCCGCAAAGCAGCCAGCGTTTATAACCTTGCCGTAAAAGGCGGGCTGGATAGTGTGCTAAAAATGACCTTTAAAGCAAAATATTCCAAATATCGCGAGGGATTAGCTGTTAAATGGGCGGACAGGGAATTGGCTGCGGGGAAACCTTTTAAGTCTTAAGTCCGAAGTCGAAAGTCTTAAGCCCGGATCCAAATAACTTTTGACTTTAGGCTTAAGACTTCAGACTTGTTACTTCCTCTTCAGCTCCTCAAACTTTCGCCTCGTATCACTTGTTTCCTGTAGGTTTAATGATTTTTCGTACGCTTCCATCGCTTTTTGTTTGTCGCCGGCGGCTACATAGTAATCGCCAAAACTATCCCAGGCGTTGGAACTTCCCGGATGATTTTCAATGTTCCGTTTAAAAAGGGCATAAGCGTAATTCATTCTTTGCATGCTCATGTATCCATAGGCCATATCGTTTATCATATCCTCGGTAGGCAAAACCTGGTAGCCCATTTGCTTTGAGACTTCGTTAAAATGAACATTTATCAGCGAATCGGGACTTAATTCCGGGTGCGCCCTTACGTAGTTCATATCGAAACGAAAAAAATTAAATATATACCTCAATGCGTCATATTCAGCATTTAATTCAACCGAGCCATGCCACTCGTTAGGGTAAAACTTGGAGCCAAAATACAGCCCCGGAGGTTTGGCGCTCCGTAAAAACTGAATAAAGGGAAATACAGCGTGTGTTACCGGCGCTATGAGCGCGGTATCTTTCATAAGGCTTACGGTATCCATCCCCACAGGGATATTGTTGGCCATAGCGACAAACAAGGATCGGCCGCTAAAATCACGCTGCAATAACCCGGCTTCCTGCTTCTTTATCCATCCCTCGCCATCCCACCATAAACTTGGGTCGATGGCAATGTAGGCTTTGAACAGGTTGGTATGATTGAAGAAAGCATTCACAACTGTTAAACCACCTAAAGAATGCCCGCTGAAAACGCGATAGGTTGTAGTTGGGTAATGGGCATCAACATAAGGTATAAGTTCCTTTTCAATAAAACCCATAAAGTTTTCGCCGCCGCCAGATTTGGCTGCATCGCCGGCATTTATAATACGGTCGGGCTTAACATGCGTTGGGGTAAGGTCTCTTTCCCTGTCGGTATTGCAAATGCCAACGATCACCATATTGGGTACAATCCCTGATATTTGTTCTACTATGGCTACGGCCGATTGAAAATGTGTTTCCCCATCCAGGATATACAAAACCGGGAAATGTTCGTTTTTGTCGCCTTCAGGCACATGGATATAAACCGCACGTTTTTCTTTTAAAATATTAGAATAAACCGTATCCACGGTGCCGATGGTTATCCGGTTATCCTTTTTTTGCGCGAAGCCGGTGAGCATCGCCAGGCTAAAAATCAATGAGAAAAATATTTTCAAGGTGTATATTTTGCAGATGTTTTGGAATATTTCGACCATTTACTCATCAAACATATATAAGACGCAGATGGGAAATGAATAGTTACAGGTTAAATTAAAGCTACTTGGTTAGCGCTTGTAAAACTACCGGTCTATATTCAGGATCTTTCTCGCTTAATTCTAACCATTTATCAGCAGAATTAATATTAAGGAATAATTCGCCTTCGTCATCCTTCGTTTCGAAAAACAATTTGTATTGCTTAATATTGGGATTAGTATTGCCAGTGCTTCCTGTAACGCTTTTTGCAAATATTGTTAAATCCACAAAGCTTGCTGATACCTGGTCGGCGAATTTAGAACCGGGCGCGATCCTTTGCTTATATAGTTCTGAGAGTTTATGGAGTAAATTATCGCTTTCTTTACCTATAGTTCTTAGCGTGATAGCATCTCCAAAACCCTGACTATTTATCCGCTTTTTTGTAACATAAATCAATAACCCAAAATCTTCATTATTAGAGCGTGATACAGCTTTGTAGATTTTGGATGTGTCATTTTCACTTATATCAACAACCGAAAGTCTAATATCACCTCCCCAACCATCATCTTTATCATTTAACACAATTAAAGGCTTTATCAGGAAATCCGTATTATCAGGGGTTTTATTTTTATTGGGCGAACATCCAATTTGTGCGCATATAATTAATACAATAACCAGTTTCCTCATTTGAGAATGTATTTTATGAATCCAGATATTTTCTTCATCCTGCAATTTAAATAATTTTCCCAAAAACCTTTTACCTTTAGCCTTTTACCTTTCACCAAAAAATGAATAGCATCCTCTGTTTCGGCGAAATTTTATGGGACACCTTTGGCGATGAAAAGGTTGCCGGCGGGGCGCCCATGAATGTAGCGCGCCATTTAGTGCAGCAAGGCGCAAATGTTTCGTTTGCAAGTCGTGTAGGCACGGATGTATCCGGCAAGGGTTTGGTTGAGTTTTTAAAAGCAAGCGGCCTGTACAGTGACTTGATACAGCCTGATGATAAGCTACCTACCTGCGAGGTTACCGTTCAGTTAGATAAAGACGGGCAGGCAACTTATATAATTCCTGAACCTGTATCGTGGGATAATATTCAACCTGGCACCAAGCTGGATGAAGCAGCCAAACAGGCCCCCGCAATAGTTTACGGCAGCCTGGCTTGCCGTGAGGTTAACACCCGCACTACCCTATTAAATTTATTGGCGAAAACTCAAACGCTAAAAGTTTTCGATGTGAATTTGCGCGCCCCGCATTATACCATAGAAACAATCGAAAAGCTTGCCGCAGGGGCCGATATGCTCAAAATGAATGAAGATGAAGCAGCATTACTAACCGGCGGCAAGCCCGAAAACGCCAAAGAAAACATCAAGGTCTTTCATAAAAAATACAAGGCCCAAACCATTTGTGTTACGCGAGGCGGCAATGGCGCAATTGTATGGCACGATGATAAATTTTACGAACACCCCGGCTTTAAGGTAAAAGTTGTAGATACCGTTGGTGCAGGCGATTCCTTTTTGGCGGCTTTTGTTAACGGCTTATTAAAGGGACAACCCATGCCGCAGATTATTGAACGGGCCTGCAAAATTGGGGCTTTTGTGGCAGGGAAGCGTGGGGCGAATCCGGTGTATGATGAAACGTGTAAAATTATTTAGTTAAAACCCTTTGATATTATGTTAAACCGAATATTCATAGTTTTTTTCAGCTTTATCAGCGCATCGTGCTATTCCCAGGTAGATTACGGTTTACTTAAAAATTGGAAAATTCACGAAATTCCTTCAAATTCCGACACTCTGAGAAAATACAACAATTCAGTAAATGACTGGTCTGTTTTTATTAGAAATAATACGCTGACGGTAATTAAAAGAAAACAATACGACGACCAATCCATATTACCCTTCGATGTAAAACCGAAAGGAGATGAAAAATCTAAAATGAGCGGACGAATCTCACTTATCAAAGTAGAAGACGGTTATTTAGTGGGATTCAACCGGGGTGAATGGGGAGGTTATTTGTACTGGTTTTCAAAAGATGGCTCAAATCATTATTTAATATCTAATGACCAAGTAGTTCAATTCATAAATAAAAAAGGCCAAAATTATGCAATTCAGGGTTTAGCGCACTTGACTATGTCGGAAGGTAGTATCATCAAAATTGAAAAGAAAAACAATAAATGGTTAGCCCACGAATACGTATCATTACCAACAGCCCCAGAGGCGATTGGATTAGACATAGACGATAATTTTTTAATAATGACTTCAAAAAGTCTTTTAAAAATTGAAGACAATAAAAAAATTCAAACTTTGATCGGTAGGGGTTTTTGGTATGATGATCTCACTACAAACTCAATGGTTATCAGTAATAATATAATTTATGCTGGCATGACTGCCGGTGTGTTTAAATATGATTTGTCAAACGGCAAGCAAGAATGGCTTTTGCCTTATTAATTGTTAATTGTCATCCATACCTAACAATTCAATTAATTCACCCCATCCCCAAACTTTTCAAAAAAATAATCCGTTTCTTTATATCAGAAAGGGTATCTGTATGCGTGGTTTTGAGTTTTCGAAGTTTAGGCCCAGCCAAATCCCAAAAGGCGGGTTTGATGACCTGTTAAAATTATTCCTTGAATTGCTTAATTATACAGCCGGCGATGCGGGCGAAGCCTTGGCCTGGATGAATGAGCTGGACAAGCAATATAATATTACCAATAACGAGTACGGGATGGGTAATTTTATTGATGACCTGAAACAAAAAGGCTTTTTGACAGAAGACAATGAAAAAGGCGAATTTAATATTACCGCAAAAACGGAACAAAGCATCCGGCAGTCGGCATTGGAAGAGATATTTGGCAAGCTGAAAAAATCGGGTAAAGGCAATCACCGTTCGCCTCAATCAGGGCAAGGCGATGAGAAAAACGCGGAACGGCGCGAGTTTGAATTTGGCGACAGCAGCGACCAGATCAACATGACGCAATCTATCCATAACGCGCAGGTTAACCACGGCATCGGCGATTTTATGATGACCGAGCGTGACCTTGAAGTAGAGGAAATGGACTATAAAACCCTTACCTCTACCGTGCTGATGATAGATATTTCGCACTCCATGATACTTTACGGCGAGGATAGGATAACCCCTGCCAAAAAAGTAGCAATGGCGCTTGCGGAGCTTATCCGCACAAAATACCCGAAAGACACTTTGGACATCGTGGTATTTGGCAATGATGCATGGCCCATCACCATAAAAGATTTGCCTTATTTGCAGGTTGGCCCATATCATACCAATACCTACGCCGGGCTTGAGCTCGCTACCGATTTACTGCGCAGACGAAAAACCCACAATAAGCAGATATTTATGATAACCGATGGCAAGCCTACCTGCTTAAAAGAAGGGACAAAATATTATAAAAACAGTATCGGGCTTGACAGAAAGGTGGTTAATAAAACGCTGAATATGGCGGCACAATGTAAACGGCTTAAAATACCGATCACAACTTTTATGATAGCTAAAGACCCCTACCTTCAGCAATTTGTTCGTAAATTTACAGAGACAAACGGCGGCAAAGCTTTCTATAGTTCGCTGAACGGTTTGGGCGAATATATTTTTGAGGATTATATCCGTAACAGAAGAAAAACAGTAAGATAATTTGAAGATGTGTTAATTTGATAATTTGAAGATGCACCCTTTCTTCATTTTCAAATCGCCAAATTTTCAAATAAAGATATTATGAATGTTGAGCGCATTGACCACCTGGTTTTAACAGTAAAAGATATTGACGAGACCTGTAATTTTTATAAAGACATATTGGGTATGGAGGTGGAAACATCTTCATTTAGAAAAAGGGCGCTAAAGTTTGGCAACCAAAAGCTTACCATTCATCAAAAAGGAATGGCCTTTGAACCGAATGCCCATTTACCTACGCCCGGCGCCATTAATATATGTTTTATTGTAAAAGAAACGGTTGAACAGGTAAAAGCAGAACTTGAAAGCAAAAACATACCAATTGAGGGAATGGTACAGCGCCCCGGCGCGGCAGGTAAAATAACTTCAATTTATTTCCGCGACCCGGATCAGAATTTGATCGAGGTTTGCAATTACATATAATTAATTTGAAGATGTGTTAATTTGAAAATTTGAAGATGCTTTAATTCTTCATTTTCAAATTTTCAAATCCTCAAATTTTCAAATTAAAAAAATGACTAAAACAACTATAAAAACCCTTGGCGAATTAAAGAAGACGGATTATAAAAGCCGGTCGGTTAAGGATGAATTGAGGGCTAACCTGATAACACAGCTACAAAAAGGCGAGGGCGGCTTTGAAGGGATAGTGGGCTTTGAGGATACCGTTATCCCCGACTTGCAAACCGCAATTCTTTCGCGCCATAATATTTTACTGCTTGGCTTACGCGGGCAGGCAAAGACACGTATCGCCCGTTTGCTGGTCAACCTGCTTGATGAATATGTGCCATATATTGAAGGATCGGAACTTTATGATGATCCACTGGCGCCAATTTCATGGTATGGCCATAACGAAATAACTACCAAAGGCGATGATACGCCTATTGCCTGGGTACACCGTTCAGAACGTTATACAGAAAAACTGGCAACACCTGATGTTACGGTTGCTGACCTTATCGGCGATGTTGACCCAATAAAGGCGGCCACTATGCGGCTCACCTATTCGGATGAACGGGTAATCCATTTTGGCTTGATACCACGTGCACATCGGGGCATTTTTGTGATCAATGAATTGCCGGACTTGCAGGCCCGTATACAGGTATCCCTGTTTAATATCTTGCAGGAAAGGGATATACAGATACGTGGTTTTAAACTGCGCCTGCCGCTCGATATACAATTTGTATTTACCGCAAACCCTGAAGATTATACCAACCGCGGATCGATAGTTACGCCGCTTAAGGACCGGATTGAGAGCCAGATATTAACGCATTATCCGCGTACGGTTGAAGTTTCCCGCAAAATTACCCAGCAGGAAGCTTCACTAACTACTGAACAACGCTCGGCTATTGAAGTTGACGACCTTGTAAAAGATTTGATTGAGCAGATCGCTTTTGAGGCAAGAAATTCGGAATATATTGATAAAAAATCGGGGGTATCGGCACGTTTAACTATATCAGCTTTTGAAAACCTGGTAAGCAACGCTGAAAGGCGCATGCTAATCAATAACGAAAAAAGCACCTTTGTGCGTATCTCCGATTTCCTGGGTGTGATACCTGCCATAACGGGCAAAATCGAGCTGGTTTATGAGGGTGAACTGGAAGGTCCGGGCAAGGTTGCCAATATCCTTATAGGTAAGGCCATAAAAACCTTGCTGGTGCAATTTTTTCCCGACCCTGAAAAAACTAAAAAAGCAAAAGCCCCAAACCCTTATGCCGAGATTATCAACTGGTTTGGCGATGGCAACAACTTATCTGTAATTGATGAACTGCCCTTATTTGAGTATAAAAAAGCTCTAAATTCAGTATCGGGATTAAAACCGCTTGTTAAAAAACTGCACCCGCGTTTAACCGAAAACCAGGAGTTATTATTAATGGAGTTTGTTTTACATGGACTGTCCGAGTTTTCGCAATTAAACAAAGGCTTTCTTGATAATGGGTTTGCATTTTCGGATATGTTTAACAGCTTGTTTAACCTGCAGCCCGATGATGACGACCTTGATATAGATGATGACAGGTATTAGTTATAATAAGGGGGCACGCCTTTAACATGACCTTATTTATAGTAATACTTTTAATAATTGACGTTTACGTTTTAAGCGGCTTACGCGGTTTGCCAAAAAAATGGCGGTTCCTGCATAAAAAGTGGTTTATCGCTGCCTACCTGGTATTTTCCGTATTGTTGATAGCAGGCCTGGTTACTGTAACATTTGTAAAAGTCGGGTTCGCGTTAAGGCTGTCGTATATCGTATTCTTTTTCTTAGAACTGGTTTTTAAGGCTTCGTTTGGGTTGTTTATTTTGTTGGATGACTTACGCAGGACTTCCCTTTATATAATAAAAAAAAATCAAAGACCAGCTCCCAGCGAGGAAATTCAACCGGCGCCGTTGGCTATCCCAAGGTCACAATTTTTGATGAAAGCCGGGTTGCTGGCAGGCACCATTCCGCTTGCAGCTTTAAAAATTAACATGAAAAGCGGGCTTTATGATTACCACGTAAAGCGCTATAAACTGTACCTGCCAAATTTGCCAAAAGCATTCGATGGCATTAAACTGGGACAAATTTCGGACATACACTCGGGTAGTTTTTACAACAAGAAAGCCGTATTGGGCGGCGTTGAAATGCTGATGCGTGAAAAAGCCGACATTATCTTTTTTACGGGCGACCTTGTAAATTTTTATAGCAACGAACTGCGCGAATACCAGGATATTTTTAGCAAGGTAAGGGCTCCGCTTGGCGTGTTTTCCAGTTTAGGAAATCATGATTACGGGGATTATTCCAATTGGCCAAACCTGGCGGCAAAAAAACAAAACTTTGATAACATAATAACCGCCCATAAAAATATGGGATGGGACCTGCTTAGGAATGAGAACCGGCGTTTAAAGATTAATGGTGAGGAAATAGGCATACTCGGCGTTGAAAACTGGGGCCAATTAAGCCGTTTTCCAAAGTATGGGCGAATGGACCTTGCGGTAAAAAACACCGATGACCTGCCCGTAAAGTTACTGCTGTCACATGATCCATCGCATTGGCGGGCACAGGTATTACCACACTATAAGCAAATTGACGCCATGTTTTCCGGCCATACCCACGGTATGCAGTTGGGCGTACGCACAGAGAATTTTCAATGGAGCCCTATTGAGTATGTTTATAATGAGTGGGCAGGATTTTACCATGAAGGGCCGCAGCAATTATATGTAAACGTTGGCTATGGATTCTTATTCCCCGGGAGGGTTGGAATATTGCCGGAGATTACGATATTTGAGCTAAAAGCGGGCGCCGCTCCCCATGTTTAAAAAGCAAGAAGGCGCAGGCCAGAACCTCAATATCGAAGATGAAAAAAATATTCCTGCCGGTTATTGACTTCCTTCTTTTCAGTAATTTTTTTATGGCCGTATGTGCTGTTGCGCAAGGTCTTGTTACTTTTTATTTGATCGGCGCAAAACCTGTTTTCCCCGTACTCTGGCTCCTTTTTACCTCAACGCTGGGCATTTACAATTTTTGCATACTACTCACAAAGCCTGCTTACCCCGATAAATCACCTTATAAACGTGTCCGCTGGTTTTTTTCGCATTACCGGTTGATGGTAACTTTTACCATCGTATCGGTGCTTTCATTGATCCCTCTGTTCTTTTTAATGTCGATAGAGTCAAGGATACTCCTCATTTTTTTGAGTGTTCTGTCTTTTTTTTACAGCCTGCCTATATTTACTATCGATGATAAAAAATTCGGACTGCGCAATATTCCGGGGCTAAAACAATTCCTGATAACACTGGTATGGACCATGAGCACGGTTTTGCTGCCCATACTTGAAGCCCAGCATTTCAATTTAACAACAATATCCCTGCGCGATACTACCATCCTTATCGCCAAACGCTTTTTGTATATCGGCGCACTTACAATTCCGTTTGACATTCGCGACCTTTTTGAAGATCGCCAATCGGGCTTAAAAACCGTACCGGTGGTATGGGGCGAAAAAAATGCCTATCTATTTTGCCAGGCGTTATTGGCCGGATACATTGTGCTATTATTTCTTTTCAGGAACGACGGTTTTAACCCTGATTTCTTCGCGTTAACCGTTACCGCCATTTTAACCGGCTGGCTCATCTTTAAATCAAAGTGGGAAAAGAATGAGTACTACTATTTTCTATTTATGGATGGAGTGCTGATACTACAGTATTTTATGTTGCTGCTTTTTAATTGGGTAAGTGTTTACTTTATGTAAGTACACTGCGTGTTACATATCTAATCTTCCATCAAAACAGTAATTGTAATAAACTGAACCAATTTATCAACAAACAATGGTTTCATCCTGCTTCTGTTAGAATTAGTGTTTTTAATAATATGACGCTCCGGGACATAGGCGATCAAATGTGATTTTGCTTTACCATTAGGTGCATGACCGGGATTTGTAAACATGTCCGGGTTCAAAGAAAATGAAAAACCGTCATTTATATCAGAGTGCGTGATCATTATGCATATATAAATTTGCTCATTATCATGTACGGTCTGGTTCGATATGTTAACAGCAGGATGATTTTCAGTTTTGTTGTTATGCGGAATTAGAAAAGGGACTTCTATAATGTCGCCTCTTTGATATGCCATAAATTAAAATGAAAGTTTTTGGGCAATTGTTTCCTGTGATAATTTGGCAAGGCCATCTTTTATATACCCCGGCGTTTTTTCAACTGGGGCATCTTTCATTAAATATTTAAAACAAGTAATCTCAATTGTATTAAGCCTTTTACTTATTGTTTTAAACCTGTCTTTAAAGCCTGGATCACCAAAATATTGTTTGTCTTGAAACTTATCGTGCATTTTCTCAAAAAAGGCATTTAACCTCCTGATGCTTTTGTAATAGCTCTCCAATTCATCTTTATCCAGTAACCTAATGTTTTCAACCGGGATTTCAAGGTCATCCAATGTCTTTAAAAAATTATCAAGTACCGGGTGAAAGCTTTTTTCAAGGTAATTATCGGCATGGCTTAATATGTCAAGAAAAATGTATTCAATCGATGAATCCGTTTTTTCCTCAAAATCATATGCAAATACTGTATTCATAATCTATACATAAATATACGTCAAATTATTAACATTTAGTATTTATTAAAACGTTTAGATTTGGCAACTTTTCGAAAGTTGTCAAATCTAAACTATTGCATCACCGGTAACTCTATACAACTGGCAAACCCTGTTGAATGATATATTTTTTGCGTAGCAGATTGATAATCGCTTGCTTTTGCTTCAAATATATTGGGTACGTACTTTTGCGGGTTACGGTCAATTACCGGGAACCACGTGCTTTGTACCTGCACCATTATTTTGTGGCCTTTCTTAAATACGTGATCGGCGCCGTGCAGGTCGATGGTGTATTCCTCAACTTTGCCTGGGGTAATTGGTTCCGGGTTCGAAAAGCTTTTCCTGAACCTGCCACGAAATACATCGTCAGCTATCATCAGTTCATAGCCTGCCATTTTGGGTTCTTTTTTATATTCCTGTGGGTAAACATCTATCAGTTTTACCACCCAATCGGCATCGCTGCCCGATGTTGCTGCATAAAGCTTTGCGGCAACATTACCGGTAATAGTGACATCTTCGGTAAGCGTATCGGTTTGCCAGCTTAATACATCTGGGCGGTTGTCTACAAAGCGTTGGTCTTCTGTAAGCCAGAAATACCATCTTGATCCGGGCCCATAGGTTTCCTCAACAGGCCTTGCCCGATAAGGCACCGGTTTCGCAGGATCGGAAACATAGCTATCAAAGGGTTTAGTTTCGGCAGCAGATGGTTTTTCAAAAGATAGTTTGCCATTGGCATGAAAATATATGCTTTTTTCAACGGCTTCCTTAGGCGGCCATGCAGTATAGTTTTTCCATTGGTTTGATCCTGTCTGGAACGATATGGCCTTGGCAAATTTACCATCACCTTTGCTTTTTAAATACCAGGCAAACCATTTGGCTTGTATTTCTTTTCTAAAATAAGTACCGGTGGCCTGGTCATCAAACTTTATATTGCCCAGGCTTTTTCCTTCACCGCCTGCCCAGCCTCCATGACGCCATGGACCAAGCACAATAAAGTTTTGGTTGTTCGTATCGTGTTTTTCCAACGCCTTGTAAGCTGTCTGCGGGCCAACCATATCCTCCTGGTCCCACCAACCGCTTACATGCTGAATGGCTGTGCGCGGATGGTCTAAACGATAAGCCAACGCTTGCTTTTGCCAAAAGGTATCGTAATCGGGGTGGGCTATAAAGTTGTTCCAGGTAGGTAGCGTACCATGCGCATATTTTTTATTGATGTTTGATAGCGGCCCGAGTTTCAGGTACCAGTCGTAAGTATCATACTGGTGAAAATTATACAAGGAATCCGTCTTGGCAGCCTCTGTTAAAACAGCATATTCAAAGCCATAACTCAACCTGAAAGCGCCGTTATGGTGAAAATCATCATTCATAAACATATCTGCCGGCGTTGCCTGTTCTGATACAGCTTTTAATGCAGGGTGCGGGTCGGTCGCAGCTATGATGGCTGTCCAACCATCGTATGATATGCCGTAAATCCCAGCTTTACCATTATTATTGGGTATGTTTTTCAAAAGCCAGTCGATAGTATCGTAAGTATCGCTTGCTTCGTCAATGGCTTTAGGATTGCTTTTATCCCGGTTAAAACGCTGCATTTCAAATTTACCTTCAGACAAATACCTGCCCCTTATGTCCTGGGCAACAAAAATATAGCCTTCATCTGCCAGGTCTTTTGTATAATCCCGCTTTTCGGGGCTTGGGGCTTCACTTACGCCATAAGGTGTGCGGGTTATCAAAAACGGAAGGGGTTCCGATTGATTTTTTGGCGTGAATATCACTGTATGCAGCTTAATGCCATCCCGCATGGGGATCATTGCTTCCTGGCGGTTATATTTATCATCAGGCTTGGTTGGCTGCGCAAACAGGCTGGCCGTGCTTACCAATAAAATGGCGATAAATGTGATCTTTGTAAATATTGTTTTCATGATTTCCCTGGTTAGGATATGTGACTAAATATAGGGACATTCTGCCAAAAATCAATACACATGGCCGCCAACTTCAACAATTCTGCATGGTTTTATGACCGGCTTTCACGCCTGGTTTATGGCAAGGCATTAATTAATGCCCAGGTGTTTTTGCTGCAAAATATCCCGACAAACACTAACGTACTTATTGTTGGCGGCGGTACCGGCTGGATATTGGATGAAATCACGAAAATACACTCGTCAGGTTTAAATATCACTTATGTGGAAATAGCACCAAACATGATCGCCCTATCTAAAAAAAGAAACACCGCCGGCAACTATGTAGTTTTTGTTAATGATGCGATTGAAAACGTTTCCCTTCCGGCTGACTTTGACGTAGTGATAACCCCTTTTTTGTTTGATAATTTTACTGAGCAAACCACGCAAAAGATATTTGATCATATCCATGAAATACTTAAGCCCAATGGGTTATGGCTCAATTGCGATTTTCAGCTAACCGGTAAATGGTGGCAAAACGTGTTGTTAAGATCGATGTTTTTGTTTTTCAGAACGGTTTGCAACATCGAAGCATCGCAATTGCCGGATGTTGAAAAGCACTTCGCAGCACATAATTATAAAACTATTGAAGAGCAGAAGTTCTTTGGTGACTTTTTAATTTCAAAGGTTTATAAAATGGCGTAGGAGACACGATGCCTCGCGTCTCCTACGAATGTTCCATGAAATTCCTCTACCCGGCGTACACAAACTTATACCCAATCCCTCTTACAGTCTGCAAATACTGCGGGGAATCGGCATTTGATTCTATCTTTTTGCGAAGCCTTACTATGTGCATATCCAGCGTACGGGTGTTTACATCGGCGTTATAACCCCAAACTTCCATCATCAGCTCTTCGCGGTTAATTACTTTGTTTTTGTTTTTCAGGAAGTAAAGCAATATCCTGTTTTCAAGTATCGTAAGTTCTACTTTCTTGCCATCCCTTATCAGCAAATGCGTATTAGGCAGGTGCTCCATGTTCGCGAACTTATACGATTCTGATTTTTCTGTATTCAACGAGAATTTAATCTTGCTGTCTATCATCGCCACCAAAACATCCATGTTAAAAGGCTTGATGATATAATCAGACACGCCAAAATTATAGGCTTTTATTTTGTCTACATCCTGTCCTTTGGCTGTCATCATTATTACCAGGTTTTCAAAGCCTTTTTCACGAATGTTGGTACAAACTTCCGATCCTTGTTTGCCGGGCAGCATCCAATCCAATAAAACAATATGGGGCTGTTCCTGCAAAATTATTTTTTCGGCATCATCGCCATTACTGGCTTCCAAAACTTTGTACCCTTCTGACTGCAGGCGCTCTGCTACCAGGAAACGCAGGTTTTCATCATCTTCAACCAGCGCGATCTTAATTTCTTTACTCATATTTTAATTTTCATAAGGTAAGGTAATAATAAACTCCGAACCTTCATTTACCTTGCTATTTACTGTTATTTCTCCGTTCATAAAGTTAACCAGTTCTTTACAAAATGCCAAACCCAAACCTACGCTGCCATTTTGATTGTACTGGTTCTCTATCCTGTAAAATTTCCTGAATATATTGTCTATCTCGCTTTTTGGTATCCCTATCCCCCTATCTGCAAAAGAAAAAATAATATTCCGCTTTGCGCTTGCAACCTTTATATCAAGCACTCTTTTTTCAGGATGAGAATATTTATAGGCATTCTCTATCAGGTTTTGAAAAACACTGCCCAGCAATACCGGGTCGGTATAAAAAGAGCCTATGTCTTGTACCTTACAACTGATCTTAAAGTCAGGATATTTTACTTTAAATGTCTCTTTGTACCTGTCCACAAAATCATTAACGTCGATTTCCTCTTTTTTAATATTGATCGACCTGTTTTCAAGCTGCGTAAATGATAAAAGTTTATTCATCAGGTCGTTCAGCTTGTCGGCTTCTTCGTTTAAAATTTTGCCATATTGCTTGCGCTGCCGCTCACTTATCCCGCCATCGCCGCTTAAATTCGATCCCGCAATTTTTATCACACTTACGGGTGTTTTAAACTCGTGGGTAAAATTATTTATAAAATCGTATTGTAATTTAAACAGCTTAACGTTAAAATTTAAGTTACGGTAAATAAGCCATCCCACCATTACCAAAAAGCAATAAATCAACAGTATCAATGCGCCAATAGGCATAAACCGTAGGTTTGTATCAGCTGTAAGATATTCTTTTGCCGAGCTGAAATATAATTTAAAGTTCGAGAAAGCGCCCGGCAGCGATACTTCGGTGGTAAGATTGCCTGTTTCATTATCCAGCGGGTCGTATACAACGGGTTCTATATTTATATCCTGGTATAGCTCCTTATGTGGGTTTTTTATTTTCAGGGAGTATGGGTCCAAAAAAAACGTCATCATATTTTGTTTATAGTAGGATGACGAGTTAGGGTGTTTTTGCAGTTCGCGAAATATTTTTACATCCTCGCGCCTAAGGATATTTGAGTAATTGATCTGATTTGGTTTAACGTCATAAAAAGTTTTAAATATTTCATCCGGTGTTGATCCCCGCGTGGTATCCGAAAAAGCTACATAATCGCTTAGTTTTGTTGCCATCTCGGCAAAATCAGCCTCGCCGGTTGTATTCCATATGCGTAAGCCCGATAGCTTTCCATTTTGCGGGGCAAACTCATAAATTGCCGTAATGGTTATCCCAAGGTTATTTCTAATAATGGTGCTATTTTTTTGATTGCCTATCCGGATATCATAAAATAATATCTTTTTAACAAAAGTATAATCATGAAACACAGAATCGGCGTATTTTGCGGCTAACGCAGAATCAAGAAAGCCCTGGTACGATGTTATTTCCGGTATTTTATTTTGAAAAAGATCAGTATACGGCTTAATTGTTTGCTCGTACACATCTATCTTCTTCGACGAAAATTCATTTTCAACATACTTTATATTAAGGTTATAGGCAATTATAAGGGCAATTATAAAAGTTACGGAGACCAATACCAGGAAAACAACGACCAGGGGGAAATTTTTTCGATAAATGCTGTGCGACCTTTTCATAAGAGATTTAGGGTTTAACCCGCATATTCTTATCCAGGAATTTCTCTATTTCTGTGTACATTTCCGTCCGGTTATGTTCACTTCTGAACACGGTGCGTTCATTCGGCTTTAAAAAGTATTTCACATTCTCATTGCCGTTTTGCCGTAGTAATTCGTGTACAAACTGGTTCAATTCGCTGATATTGGCGCGCTCGTCTTTTGCCCCCTGAAAAATAAGCAACGGGGCTTTTATTTTATCTGTATGGAACACTGGCGAAATAGCCCTTAACTGGCTCGCGTCAGACTCTGGGTCGCCCACCATTTCATACATCATTTTTGCAAACGGTTTTTGAAAAGGCGGCGCATCTTTAATGAATGTAAAAAAGTTAATAAGGCCATGCTGCACAATAGCACAATTATAAAGCCCGGGATGAAACGATATGCCGTATAATGCCGAAAACCCCCCAAAGCCGCCGCCAAATATGGCTATCTTTTTAGGGTTTGCCGTCTTATTATTGATAAGCCATTTTACACCATCGGTAATATCATCCTGTATTTTACCTCCAACTTCTTTGAACCCAGCATTATGAAAATCTTTTCCATAACCGGGCGATCCCCTGAAATTGATCTGGAATACTGCATAGCCCCGGTTAGCTAAAAATTGCACTTCGGGGTTATACCGCCAGGTTACACTTTGATTAAAAGGCCCATCGTGCGGCATTACTACCACCGGCAAATTGGTTTTCTTTGCCCCCAAAGGAAGTGTTAGGTAACCGTTAATTACCATACCATCGCTTGCTTTATAACTTATTGGCTGCATGGCACACAATTCGACAGGCTTAATGCTCGAGTTAATATCCCCAAGCTTTTTAACCTTACCGGTGTTGTTCTCATAAATATAATACGACCCTGGATTCCTGTCGGTATAAGTACTAATGATAAATTTATTTTCGGCACTATCCCGATCAGCAATATCTATTTCATTGCCCTTCAGGCCGGTTAATAATTTATCGAATATATTTTTGATGTCCTGATTTAAAAAATGCTTATGGGGCCTGGCCGCGTCCCACTTCACCAATTCAAGCCTGCGCTTGTTTCTTGAATATTCTACATCCTGTATATCAGCATTATTGCATGAAAAGATCACCTTTTTTTCCTTGCCGTCTTCTGCATTAATTTCAACAAGCGCTGTTTTATCGCGGTTGATATTTGATAAGGCGTAGAAATAGTTTTTTTCGCCTGTAAAAGCTATCGGCCTCACAGATGTTTTAAAATTATTTTCAATAATGGCTTTAAATGGCGCATTATCGTTGGGGCGGTATAATATGGTTTTATTAACACCATCTGATGCTGTAACCAAGCGTATTTTGCCATCTTCATCGGGGTACCATTCGGTCAAATTCCCCGGGTTTATTAGATATGGCGTCAATTCACCATTTTTTATGTTTAACCTGTAAACATCAAAAATGGCAGGGTCTCGTTTATTCATCCTTATAGTTACAATATCCGGCTCCTGTTTGTTGCGGCTTAGTAAAAATGTCCGGACTTTTTCCTGGGAAATGAGGGTCCGTACCTTAAAGGTTGATAGATCAACCGAAAACATCCTGTACTCATCGAGCGCAATAATGTCCTGGCTAAAAACTATTTCATTGTTATAGGTCCAAAAGTAATCTCCCCGTACCGAATAATCGGTGAAAGATGTGGCCATATGTTCTTTACCATCTGCTAACGATTGTATAAACAGGTTCTGCTTATCTTTATATGGCTTTAAGTATGATATATATTTGCCGTCAGGAGATATCCTGAACGTGCTTTCCTCGGCGGTTTTAAAAAAATCAATTATCGGTATACGCTTAACCTCAGTATCATTGCAGGCACAAAGAGCAATTACTATATTAATAAAAAGTAATATTCTTAAAGGCTTTAACATTGGTTTATATTCAGTGTTATTAATCAGGTTAAATTATGCAATATAAACAAGCATTCAAACTTGTCACTACAATTTTACCCGATAAAAGCGTTATATATTACTAAATACTGTTAATTAGAGTCAAGAATCAAGAACCAAGAATCAAGATAAAAGATGATGAAAAAAGCCAACGAATATATACTTAATTGCACAAATGGTACACAGTTTAAGGCTTCATAAAAACCGGTCACAATTATAATTATTTCAGAATTTATTTTTCCTGATTCTTGACTCTTGGTTCTTAGTTCTCGATTAGCACGATTAATATTAAATACCTATTTTTGAAAAGATGAAGTGGTTTTGCGTTTACATTTTTTTAGTTCTTGCAGGCGTTTCGAGGCTTTTTGCCCAGGATACCGAGTTGCAGCTTGCCAAACAATTTGCAGCAAACGGTGAACAGCAAAAGGCTGTTGATATTTACCAGAAATTATATAAACAGGATAACGACCAGTATTATGGCGTATATGTTAACAGCCTGCTTGAACTTAAAAAATTTGATGAAGCGGAAAGCATCACCAAAAAAATGATCCGCAAACATCCCGACGACCACCAGTATATTGTAATGCTGGGCACTGCTTATACGCAGCAGGGCGATATTGATAAAGCCAATGAGTTATACGATGGTTTAATTAAAAACCTGCCTGCCGATCAAAACGAGATTGCCATGCTTGCTGCGCAGTTTTATCAAAATTCAAACATCGATTATGCCATAAAAATATTTCAGCAGGGGCGTAAAGTATTGCATAATGATGCCTTATTCTCGTACGAACTGATAAACCTTTACCGCTATAAGCGGGATAAGGCGGCATTGACTGACGAGTATCTGAACTTTTTACCTGCAAACCCGGCGTTTCTGAGCCAGGCAGAGAATGCCTTGTCGGGTATTTACGAAGGTAACGCCGATTATGACATACTTAAAATTGCTTTGCTGAAAAGGATACAAAAAGACCCTCAACAGACGCTGTATGCCGAACTGCTTACGTGGCAGTTTTTGCAGCAAAAGGAGTTTGACCAGGCGCTTAACCAGGAACTTGCCTTAAGCAGGCGGCAAAATGACGATGGCAGCAGTGTTTTTGAACTTTGCCGAACACTTACCTCAAACGAGGCGTATGATGCAGCTATCCGCGGATATGAATACTTAGTTGCCAAAGGAAAAGACCAGCCCTATTACATCCCGGCAAAAATTGAACTGATAAATACTAAAAACCAAAGGGTTACTTCCGGGAAATATGTAAAAGACGACTTGCTAAGCCTCGAAAAGGACTATATTGACTTGCTGAACGAATTTGGCAAAACCAGCAGTACCGCTTTTGCAATGCAAAAACTGGCCAACCTTGAGGCATTTAAACTGCACAAGTTACCCGATGCGCAAAAACTATTGGAAGAAGCTGTTGCTATTCCTGGCATAAAACCATCATTACTTGCGGAGTGCAAGCTTGATTTGGGGGATATCTCTCTTTTAAATAACAAACCCTGGGACGCTACTTTATTGTACAGCCAGGTTGATATCGACTTCCGCAATACGTCCATCGGGCAGGATGCAAAATACCGAAATGCAAAGTTAGCCTACTATACAGGGGATTTTACCTGGGCCAAAGGGCAGCTGGACGTTTTAAAAGCTGCAACTTCCGAACTGATCGCTAATGATGCTTTGAATCTATCCCTTCTCATATCGGATAATACTACCGCCGATAGCAGCGGCGCCGCATTAAAAATGTATGCCCGGGCTGATCTTGCAATATTTGCCGAACAGCCCGACAAGGCGTTAATGACCCTTGACAGCATCGACAAAAAATATCCTGATAACTCGCTTGCTGCCGATATTTTGATGGCGAAGGCGCGGCTATCTATCCAGCAAAAGGACTATGCCGGTGCTGTTATACTATTGAAAAAAATTGCTACAGATTATAGTGATGGCCTGTGGGCGGATGATGCCGTTTTTATGCTTGGGGATATTTACGAAAATCATTTATCCGACAAAGAACAAGCTAAAACCTATTATCAAAAAATTATAACCGATTATGCCGGAAGCCTGTATATAAACGAGGCCCGTAAACGCTTCAGGTTACTGCGCGGCGATAAGAATGATGCCTCTTAAGGAGTGGTTGATTGGGTTGATTAGGTGAGTGGTTGAATTATTCATTAGTTCGAATATCTGTAATTTTTCAACTTAATCAACCTCTCACTTAATCCAACAAATCAACTTATATTTGCCCCATGATCATATTTAACGATACTGTAATTGTGGAGGAAGCTATCCACCTTAAATGGCTTAAATGGATGCAGGAAGTTCATATCCCCGCTATAATGGCAACCGGGCATTTTAAATCGTACCAGGTACTGAATGTTATTGATTCGCCAAACGAAGGCGTGACTTATTGTGTACAATATTATGCGGACAGTATTGAAGATTTTAACCAGTTTTACGGCAAGCACCTGCACCGGTTACAAGAAATCCATAACCAGGCATTTGAAAACCAATTTGTAATATTTAACACCCTGATGCAAACAGTCGATTAAGATGAAGATCACCAAAACAGAAATTGAAGGGTTGCTGATCCTTGAACCGAAAGTATTTAGCGATGACCGGGGATATTTTTACGAGAGCTATAATAAAAAAATATTCACCGAAGCCGGAATCTCTGTTGATTTTGTTCAGGATAACCAATCTTTCTCGCACAAAGGAGCTGTACGCGGCCTGCACGGGCAGGCTAACCCTTTTGCACAGGGCAAGCTTGTGCGCGTAATCAGCGGCCGGGTTTTAGATGTCGTTGTTGATATCCGCAAAGGATCACCTACCTATGGCAAGCATGTTTCGGTTGAGCTTAGCGGCGATAATAAGCTGCAATTCTGGATACCCGCTGGCTTCCTTCATGGTTTTGCCACATTAGAGGACAATACTATCTTCACTTATAAAGTAAACAATTATTACGATAAGGCATCTGAAATTGGTGTGATTTGGAATGACCCAACACTTAGTATAGATTGGGGCATTGCAAATGCAGACGTGCTATTATCGCCTAAAGATGAGCTACTGCCAGGTTTCAAGGAATTTAAAAGCCCATTTGACTAAGATTAAAGGATTATAAGATTAATGGATTTTGCCGATTTTTTCAATCCTAAAATCCATTAATCCTTTAATCCTTGTCACTGTTTTATTAAATTATACAATTCATCCAGCTTCGGCGTAAGCACAATTTCAATACGCCTGTTTTTAGCACGGTCTTCGGGGGTATCATTTGCGTCAATCGGTTGAAATTCGCTTTTGCCGGTGGCTGTAAGCCTATGCGGGTCTATGTTCTCCTGCTGGGTAAGGTAACGACATACGGAGGTTGAACGCATCACGCTCAGGTCCCAGTTATCTTTTATTTGGCCCAGGTTTATTACTTTTTTATCATCGGTATGGCCTTCAACAGCAATATTAATATCAGGTTCTTTATTAAGTACCGCTGCCAATTGTTTCAATGCCGCCTTGCCATGTTCATCAATAACTATACTGCCAGATGGGAACAGCAACTTATCTGCTAATGAAACATACACCTTGCCATCTTTTATATCAACGGTTAAACCGCTATTCTGAAAGCCGAGTAACGCCTGCTGCAGTTTGTTTTTTAGTGCATTGGTAGCTTCATCACGCTTGTGCAAAGCATCTTCAACCTCCTTTAAACGTGCTTCCCTTTTTTTCAAATCAGTTGACAGGGCCGTTACTTTTGATGAACTCGTATTAAAATTATTGTTGAGCGCACCATACTTATCATTCAATGTGTTGTAATTGCCATTCAATGTCGCATAGTTATTTTGCAGTTCGGCAAGCTCGCGGTGCAGGCGCATGGTATCGGCGCGCAATTTGGCAACAGTATCTTCAAGACTGCCTGTGCGGATAGAAAGAGAATCGCGTTCCGCTAACAGTGCTTTATATTTTTTGGGCGATAATACAACGCACGACTGTAATACCAAAAATAAAAGAGCCGGAATCAAACAATATTTAAATTTCATCATCATGGAGTTATAAGTTATACAAGTGCATTATTTAAAAAAACATTGAGCGGATAAATCTTGCCACAAATAGCAGCCACTGTTGCCTCCGCATCTTTTAATAATAATTCTTCATCCTTTAGCTGGTGAAAAGCCACAAAACTTTTGAGTTTTAACAATTCAATATTTTCATTTTCGGCGCTATACTCTCTTGGGACACTCTTCAATTGTTCCTGCTTTCTGAACTCACCAAATAGTTTTAAAAATTCAGCATCGTCTATAATGCTTTTCAATTCGGCTGCGTTATAATCAATTTCTTGTCGTATGGCTTTCAAATGGTCTTTTTCGGGCATCCAGTACCCGCCTGCAATAAACGAATTTCCGGGCGAAATTTGCAGATAATATTCGGCTCTGCCCGCCTTCAACCCTTTTGTGGGGATGCTTATGCCAAAGTTATTTTTATAGGGTGTTTTATCTATCCTGAAACGGATGTCGCGGTAAATGCGCATCACACATTTTTTTGGGTCTAAGGTATCGTCGATACTTGGGTCGACCTTATGCATCAGTTTTAACCATTCCGCGGTAAATTCAATTACATTTTCACGGGCAGCTTCATAACGCCCCTTATTGGCCTGGAACCATTCGCGGTTATTATTTGCAACCAGCTCTTTTAAAAAATCAAAGGTATGGCGTTGTATCATCGATATCTAAATGTGGTTGGTAATTTATTTTCGGCGAAAGCCAGTATAGCAATAAAACCCGCGAGTACCTGAAATTTATTGGCGCTAATAAAATACAGCCAACCAATATCACGCTTGTATATAACCAGGGCGATGTTGAGTTACGGGTTAATAAATAAGTAATTGCAACTATGACAAATGCTTCGGCTACATTAAGAGCATAGCTTACATACATCGCCGCATAAAAATAACCCGGCTCTATCTCAAAATGTAAATTGCAATGCGGGCAATGTTTATGGATTTTATTTGAGCCGAAATTATACAAACCGCCGCTAAACATAGCGCCCCGGCGGCAACGCGGGCACCTGGTATGCAGCATTGCCCATGATTTCGGTGTTTGCGCCATATTAAATTTGCAGAAATAGTTGAACAGCCTGCTAACTGGCTTAGTTTAAATGCAATTTCTTGTTGCTCATAGCTATGTTCATATTTTTGCGGCGGTAATTGCGGTACCATACAAAACCTGCAATAGCAACCGCAGTATATGGCGCGGCCAGTAAAAATAAAATGCCTTTATTTAAACCATTAGCGGCAGTGCCGCCATTTTTTGAGTTTGATTCAACCGTTGCTGCACATTGCGCACACTGCGCTTTCACTGGTTTTATACTAATGAGCATCAAGCCAAATACAATAAGAAATAATGCAGTTTTTATGCTTGTTTTCATGACTTCAAATTTAGTTAAAATTGTTTGAATGTTGGAAAGTTGAAATGTTAGAAGTTTTAACGAATTACCCCTCGTTGTTTCAATTGTTGCGATGCATTGGCATGCGATGGATGACCTTAAATAACATTACAACATTTAAACATTACAACCTTACAACAACTCTAAAAATGATAATACGGCGATATCATTAAATAAACAATAACGCCCGTAACAGTAACATACAGCCAGATAGGGAATGCCCATCGTACCAGTTTCTTATGCTTTTCAACCTGCATTTGCAGGCCGCGGTAAAAACTCAATAATATTAACGGCAATACGCCAGCCGCCAGTATAATGTGCGAGGTTAATATCACATAATAAACATACCTCACACTGCCCGCTGCTTCAATTTCGGCAGGCGATAATTTGCCATCGCCGTTAATATCGCCATACCTTGTTTCGGGAGCAAGATAATGGAACAGGATGTACGATACCAGGAAAAGCGATGAAAGGCAAAAAGCCGTTATATTGAGACGCTTGTGTATGAGTATCTTTTTTTGTTTTATAAAATATAAAGAGGTAAGCAGTAAAACACTACATGTACCATTCAATACTGCATTAAGCATTGGCAAGTAATGCGTAAACGATGGCACAACAGCGGGCGCTGGTATCAGCCTGCGGTTTAAAATAAGCACTACAGCAAATACGAATATGGATACTGCTGCAACAAAACGGAATATAAATTTATCTGTCATTTCTTTGAGGTGAAAGCTATTTAAGGTGAAAGCTGAAAGCATAAAGCTAAAAGCCCGAACCTGCATTATTTTTGCTTTTCGCTTTAAGCTTTCTGCTTTAAGCTAATAAAGCGGTGTATCATGTTTAAGTATCTCTTCGGATAGCAATACTTTAATCTCATCATTCAACCTGTTTACATCATCTACCGATGCGCCGGTATAATAGCCCCTGATACGTTTATCGCCATCAATTAAAATTAGCTTATCGCTGTATATAAAATCGTCTTTGCCGGTTTGCAGGGCATTAACTAAAAAACCATTTCGCGCCAGGTTGTATGTGGTACTGGTATCTCCGGTTAAAAACAACCAGCGGTTTGATGCGGGTTTAAAGTTGTTTGCATAATTTTTTAAAGCCGCTATCGAATCACGCTGCGGGTCTACGGTGATAGAAACAAAATATACCATTTTGTTACCGGCGTAGTTTGCCACCAACTGCTTAACATTATTATTCTCGACGGCACAAACATTTGGGCAACCAGTATAAAAAAAACCTGCAATAAATATCTTCTTATCAAATGTTTTCAACGATACCGGGTTGCCGTTTTGATCCGTAAGCTTAAAATCAGGCAGGGTATGGAATACAATATCGGGGATATCTTTTCCCTTAACCCGATGCGTGGTTTTAGCAATTTGTTTTGGACCGAAAACAGGCAAGGGATGGTACCGGTTTTTACCCAGATCGACCAGTAAATAATATAAAAATCCCGGTACAATTAAAACAAGTACCAGGATTATAATTTTTGTGAATATTCCGGCTTTCTTCATTATAGCCTCAGGTCGATCCAATAGTGGCTCTCATTTGTAAGCACCAGTATCAAACCGATTATAAAAAGGATGGGGACTATGATAGCCAGCGCCATATCCAGTTTTTCGAACTTTAAGTGCATAAAGTAAGCTACAATGTAAAATGCCTTAAGCAATGTTAATACTATATAAATTGGGTTTATCCAGTGTGCGCCGGGAAAGTGAGGTGCTACAACCAGGGCGATAAAAAACTCAAAAGCCGTTATACCCAAAAGTATATACAACACCTTCATTATTCTTTTCTTGGTCATTCCCTCATGTTCGCCATGCGCGGCGCCATCGGCGTGTACATGTGTGGTTTCTGTCGACATATATATCGTATTAAATTATCAAACTAAGTAAAAGAAAGTAAATACAAACACCCATACAAGGTCTACAAAGTGCCAGTAAAGGCCTACTTTTTCGATCATTAAATAGCTGCCGCGTTTTTGGTAAGTGCCTATCAATACGTTAATGGTTATTATTATATTAATGATAACACCTGAAAATACGTGGAAACCGTGGAAGCCTGTTATTGTAAAAAACAGGTTTGCAAACTGATGGGATGTCATTGTCATTTGCGAAACCGAAGGGTTTCCTCTAAAAAACTCTTTCATCACCTCAACCGTTGGTACATGTCCCCACCAAAAACCCTCGCTATGTAAATGGTTCCATTCTAAAGCCTGGCAGCTTAAAAACATCAACCCTCCAACAATGGTAAGCAGCATCCATGTCAACACCTCTTTTTTCGAGTTGCGATGGCCCGCTTCAACGGCAAGTACCATGGTAACCGAACTCAAGATGAGGATAAGTGTCATCAAACCCACAAACACCAGTGGTGCACCATGCTCGATAAGGCCGGGGAATGATTGAAATACTAAAGATGGCGCAGGCCATGTAGGTGCGCTGAAACGTAAAGCGCCATAAGAGATCAGTAAAGTTGAAAATGTGAAGGCATCCGAAAGCAGGAAAAACCACATCATTAACTTACCATATTCTACATCAAAAGGCGACCTTCCGCCCGACCAGGGTGTTGATTTTACCTCATCAACGGGTTGTGCTACTGCTGTACTCATTTATATTTATTTGAAAATTTGATGATTTGAAAATTTGAAAATTCGATTTGAAGATTTGAAAATTTGATGATTCGAAAATTTGATAATGCCGTTCATTCCTTTCATTTTCAAATTCTCAAATTGCCGCATCTTCAAATTGATTAATATTGGTTCAAAAGTAAAAAAACATACAGACAAATCCATATAATATCGAGAAAATGCCAAAAAATAGAGGCCATCTCCATTTTAAACAGGTTCCTTACCTGCGGTATGTTACGATATGTGTTGATAATAACATTTAACAATACCAATAACCCTGCGAAAACATGCAATAAATGTATGCCGCTAAATACATAAATAAACGTTCGCGAGGCATTAGGGTTGGTGAAGTACACGCCCATCTTGTATGTCAGGATATACCAGGCATAAATCTGGATTGCAAAAAAAGCTATTCCCAAAAAGAAAGTGAGCCACAAAAAAAAACGTTGCCTGGCAAATTGTAACTGTTTGGCAGCCTTTGAGGCTAAGTACAGGGTAACACTGCTGACTATAAGCACAAAAGTACTGTACCTAAAAGCGTGTGGTAATATTACATCGAGCCCATGCCCTTTTCCCCCGCTGTAAACAATAAACGCGCTCGTCCAAGCCGCAAAAAGCATAAACGACGTGAATATAAATATCCACATGTTAAATTTTTTGGCCCCAAGATTAAGCCTGTCTTCCTGTTGTATCTGCGCCATCATTTCGCCTTTCCTATAAAATCAAATAAAAACATTAGCTGCACTACCGGCAGGTATATAAACGAGCCATACATCAGCTTTTTTGCAGCCCCAATTTGCAAGGTGCGTAAAAGCATAAATGCAAGGTATAAAAAAACCAGGCTGAATACTAACGACACTATCCCCACATATATCCCACCAAAACCATAAATATAAGGCAATAAACTTACCGGCACCAATACCAGTGTAAACACAAAGGTAACTATTGCGCTTGTTAAATTTCTTTTGCCCGATGGCAGCAGCCTGAAACCCGCCAGCTTATAATCATCGTCCAAAACCCAAGCAATGGCCCAAAAATGTGGAAATTGCCATATAAATTGTATGCCAAATAATATCAGCGCGATCACATCTACTTTTTCGTGGGCCGCTACGTAACCAATAAGCGGTGGCAATGCACCTGGTATAGCACCTACAAATACCGCTATTGGGGACTTTCGCTTCATTGGCGTATAAGCAAATGCATATAACAGGATGGAAAATACCGAAAGCAAGCCAGTAACCAAATTAAGGCTCCCTAAAAGGTAGGTACCTGCCATGCCCATAAACAAGCCAAGTACCAGGGCCTGCCCGGTATTCATGCGCCCGGCAGGTATTGGCCTGTCCATGGTGCGTTTCATTAGTTTATCAAGGTCTTTCTCAATGATCTCGTTAAAGCAGTTGGCAGCAGCAGTAACTAAAAAGCCGCCGATGATCAGCTTGCCCCAGTTAAACCAATTGATCTCGCCATTAACTTTACTGCCTATTAAAAATGATATGGAGGCTGAAAATACCACCAGGAATGTGAGGCGCAGCTTGATAAGTTTTGAAAAATCGCTCCACTTCATCTCCGTACCTCCCCTATTTTTGCCGACTGGTATAAATTAAGCATCAGGTAAAACTGTGCACCAAATACCAGGCTTGCCAATATAATATGTGCAGCTTGCGCCGCCGGCGGCAACGACCAATATGATAATAATATACCCGTAACAATTTGCAGCATGATCATTAAAAACGCGAAGCTCATTAGCTGTTGCTGCATAGAGTGGCGGCCAAAGCCGGAACGTATCAAGGCAAACAGCACAACATTAATAAGCAGCACCAGTATGGCAATGTCCCTATGCTGTACAAATATCGCCCCGGCATTGCTTATCCAGTCTTCGCGGTAACCGCCTTGCAGGTGACTTGCCACGGCATCTATCTTTTCGCGCACTTCGGTTCCAAAAACTATCTGAAGTATAGATATAATCAATGCAAATAAAGTAACTACATGTGTTATCGGGCTTATATTAAGGTTATGCTTGCCGTAAACCTTCGCCAGGTGATATGCGCTAATGCTTATTGCAAGAATAGCTAATGCTAATATCATATGCACGGTGACAATCCAGGCAACCAGGTTTGTAGATACCACTATGGAGCCAAGCCAGGCTTGAAAGCCAACCAGTATTACATTAAGTATGCACAAAAATGGGATCAGTTTACTTTCCTTTCTGTAACTAAACGAAAATATGGCAGCAAACAGTAAAAACATGCCGGTTATCTCACCTAAAAGGCGGTTTATATATTCCGTCCAGGTTTTAGCAGCGTTAAATTCTTCGGGAACAAGTATGGATTTGTCTTCACGTATCCTTTTTGCAAGGTCGCTAAAGCCAAAAACGTCCAGTGTGTTTGCGAATTTTTGATTCTTATCCGACCTGTCGGCAACGTATTTTTGCTTATAATCTTTTGGGAGCTCAGATGCGTTTGTAGGCGGGATATATTGCCCAAAACATTTAGGCCAATCGGGGCATCCCATTCCGGAACCTGTACTCCGGACAATTCCACCGGCAAGTATCAAAATGAAAAGCAGAATTATTGCAATCAGATTAGTTTTTTGGAATCTTAATTTTGATGCGGATGCCCTCATTTTTTAAGCCGTAAGTCTAAAGTTTAAAGTCTAAAGTCCTGTAGCCCAATCAAAAAGCTTTATTAAACTTTGACTTACGACTTTAGACTCAAGACTTTAGACTTACGACTTTATTTAACTTCTTCGTTAGCTTTATTAGCAATAGTCCATTTGGTGTATTCTTCCAACCCGGCAGGATTATCTTCAAAATCATGCGGAAGATTTGAACTCATCGTTTCAGAATATGGTACCGTTTGCGGGATAAAATCTTCGTCGGCGCCTGGCTTACTGTAATCATATGGCCAGCGATAAACTGTTGGTATTTCTCCCACCCAATTGCCGTGGTGATGTTCTATTGGTGCAGTCCACTCAAGGGTATTGGCATTCCAGGGGTTTTGGGTTGTTTTTTTGCCCCAGAATATCGAGTAAACAAAATTCACTATAAAAGCAACCTGTGCCATTCCGGCCATTATAGCTGCCCAGGTGATAAATGTATTTACTGTTAACCAGCGGTTGAAGGCCGGGAACTCAGTCAAAGCGTAGTAACGACGCGGAACGCCGTCAAGGCCCATAAAGTGCATCGGGAAAAATACCAGGTAGGCGCCGATAAAAGTTATCCAGAAATGCAGGTAGCCTAAACGTTCGTCCATCAAACGGCGGAACATTTTAGGGAACCAGTGATAAACACCGGCAAGCATCCCAAATATAGCTGCCGACCCCATTACAAGGTGGAAGTGGGCAACAACAAAATAAGTATCGTGTAAAGGGATATCCAAAGCGGCGTTACCAAGGAAAATACCGGTTAAACCGCCCGAAATAAAGAACGATACCATCCCGATAGAGAAAAGCATAGCAGGTGTGAAACGGATATTGCCCCGCCACAGTGTTGCCAGCCAGTTAAACGTTTTTACAGCCGATGGAACTGCGATGATCAGCGTTGTAATCATGAACACACCGCCAAGGAATGGGTTCATCCCGGTTATAAACATGTGGTGGCCCCAAACGATAAAGGATAACACCGAGATACCGATCAGTGAATAAACCATGGCGTGGTAGCCAAATATAGGTTTACGCGAGTTTACTGCTATAACTTCGGATGCTATACCCATTGCAGGCATAATAACGATATATACCTCGGGGTGGCCTAAAAACCAAAACAAATGCTGGAACAATATTGGGCTACCGCCTTCGTAAGGCATCACATGGCCATTTAATACAATATCCGAAAGGTAAAAGCTTGTACCAAAGCTACGGTCGAAAATTAACAGCACAACACCTGCAACCAAAACCGGGAAAGCAAGTACACCTAAAACGGCTGTTAAAAACAGCGCCCAAACTGTTAAAGGCATTTTCCAAAGGTCCATACCCTTTGTGCGCATATTTAAAACGGTGCTTACATAGTTGATGCCGCCCATTAATGACGAACCTATAAAACATACCATGCTTATAAGCCACAGTGTCATACCCAAACCTGAACCGGGCATAGCTTCGGGCAATGCTGATAATGGCGGATAAATTGTCCAGCCACCACTTGCAGGGCCTTTTTCGACAAAGAACGATGACAGCATGATAATACTTGCTGTTAAAAAGAACCAGTACGACAGCATATTTACAAAAGGCGAAGCCATGTCACGTGCACCAACCTGTAGTGGAATAAGTAAATTGGCGAAAGTGCCGCTTAAGCCGGCCGTTAACACAAAAAACACCATGATGGTACCGTGTATGGTTACCAGCGACATATAAAAATCGGGGCTTAAACGCCCACCGGGTGCAAAACGGCCAAGTAAAGTTTCCAATAAAGGGAATGACCTATCAGGATAAGCCAACTGTATCCTGAATAAAATAGACAAGGTCATTGCAATGAATGCCATAATTATCCCTGTAACAAGGAATTGTTTGGCTATATATTTATGATCCTGGCTAAATACGTAGGTATTCAGGAAAGTTGCTTTATGATGGTGTTCGTGACCTTCTTCGTGATGAACTACGCCGTGATCGTGAACTGCTAATGTTGACATACTCGCTAATCTTTATATATTAATTGTTTAACGCTAACCTGTTTGATGATAACCGCTTTGCAGCAGCTGTTTTTACTGTTGTATCCACAGCCGGGGCCGGGGTTGGGGCCGGGGTTACGGGCAGCTTCAATTCCTCCCTTAACTTATCAGTTAAATAAGGCTTTTGTTTTGCTATCCAATCCTGGTACTCGGCTTGTGTTACCACACGTACTACTTTTTGCATATTATAGTGGCCCCCGCCGCATATTTTATTGCAATAAAGCGTGTACTCAAAATTCGGGTTATCAGTTTTCGCACGCATCTGCGCCGTAGTGATTGTCGGGGTAAATTTAAAGAAGGTTGGCAAACCCGGTACAGCATTTAACTGCGCACGGAAATGCGGAAGGAAAACACTGTGTATTACATCCTGTGCATGTATATTCAACCTTATCGATTTATTTACAGGTAATACTAAAGTATCGGCCTTAAGGTCATCAAAACTATTCCTGTCTTTAAAATCAACACCTAATATGTTCAGAGGGCTCGACAATGTATAGTTAACCGCACCAAGCTTTCCATCCGGGCCTGGGTAACGCAGCTCCCATGCAAATTGGTGACCGGTAATATCAATGTTAAGGTCGCCTTTCACTTCGGTATAATCCATTACCTTTTGCCATGTAAAAAATCCGAAAACAACCAGGATGGTTAAAACAATTGCCGGTATAATGGTCCATATTTTTTCAATGGTATTATTATGCGGAAGGTAATAGGCTTTGCGTTTTTCGGAACCACGATAATAAAATGCAAAGCCGAACAATAATACCTGGGTAATAACAAATACTATAAGTGTTAGGATGGTTGTAACATCGAACATGTCATCAATAGCAACACCGTGAACTGATGCGGCTTCCGGCAATTTCATGCTACCCTGTACAGTTAACGACCAATAAGCGCC
>Ga0207026_1022_pt1 | contig 32970 bp, 12 predicted proteins | sample Alteio_BWMinCont_42_FD_153274 | JGI IMG/M metagenome (GOLD analysis project Ga0207026, IMG submission 153274) | Enriched cells from forest soil in Barre Woods Harvard Forest LTER site, Petersham, Massachusetts, United States -... | ecosystem: Environmental > Terrestrial > Soil > Temperate forest >...
AGTAACCGGGTTGCCGCCGCCAGCAGGAATTTTCGTTATTAACCCTGTAGAGTAACCAGTAGTGTATACATTACCGGCAGCATCTGTCGCTATGCCATAGCCATTGTTAGGTCCACTGCTAATAGTCGTAGTACTACCATCTAAGGAAATTTTTTGCAAAATACCGGGAGTAGATGCATATACGTTTCCGACTGCATCTACGGCTACATATTCAGGGCCTTTGAAACCAGAACCTATGCTGAAAGGGGCACTATAACCTGGTGCAGCCACCGTACCACTGCTGATTGTTGGCGCAAGCGGTGTAATTGGTGCATCAATGCTATAAGTATTCGGGCTATTGTAACTCAATGCAACTGAAGGCCTTGTTACAAATACAGAATAAGTAGTGTTTGTTACGCCATCCGGTGCAGTTACAACAACAGTAACAGGGTTTACACCCGGGTTTAAAGTAATGCTTGCCGATGTTGATCCCGATGCAACTATAGTGCCGTTAACCCTTATTGTTGTTGTAGGGTCGCTGGCTGTTGGCGTTAATGTTATTGTTGAAGTGGAATAACTTACCAAATCGACATAGCTGGTTGTCGCTGTTGCAAAAGCCGGGCTTAGCGTGCCCGCACTAAGTGTCATATTGGCAATTCCAGTATTTGCAGGAGGCGCACGTGTTACATTAACAGAATAGGTATTTGTTGATACCCCATCGGCTGCAGTTACAACAATAGCGATGGCGTTAGCGCCTAAAGCCAAAGGGACGCCCGGTGAAGCGGAACCAGAGGCAACCGTTGAGCCATTTACCTTTACGGTAGCGGTTGGGTCGCTGGTTGTCGGCGTCACGGTAATTGATGTGACGGTATTAGTCACAGATGCTGTATAACTATTTGTACCGCTTGCGAAAGATGGCGTTAACGTGCCGCTGCTTAACACGAGGTTTGCAAGTGTAACCGGGTTGGCTACTATCTGTATGTTCACGGTAGCGGGGGTAGCGCCGCCAAAGTTGTAAGCGGTAACGGTATAATTGGTTGCAGGGCTTATAACAGTGGGCGTACCGCTGATAATACCTGTAGACCGATCTATACTTAAGCCCTGCGGCAATACTGATGCGGTATAGCCGCCTGTAAGTTTTATTTCTTTAATGTTACCAGAGGTGAAATCAGCTACATAAACATCGCCGGAGCCGTCTGTAGTCACACCCTGCGGGTCAGTGAACCCCAAGCCGATTACTACAGGGGCGCCACCCGCTACAGGTATTTCTTTTACCTGCATGTTACCTGTATCACCTACAAAAACATTGCCGTCGGCATCTACAGCCACGCCTTTTGGCCCGCTGAAGCCCACGCCCAATGTTATTGTACTGCCATTGGAAACAAGTACCTCTTTCACCGCGTTATCGCCCGTATCGGCCACATACACATTGCCTGCCACATCTACGGCTATCCCAACAGGATGATTAAACACTGAGCCTACGGTAACCGGTATACCACCGCCAACCGGGATTTTTTTTACGGTATTATTGCCGGCATCGGCTACGTATACATTTCCTGCTGCATCTACCGTTACCCCATCCGGGGTAACAAAACCCGAACTTATACTAACTTTAGTCCCACCGCCTGCGGGTACCCTATATACATTGCCAGTGCCTCCCGTACCGGGCGAATCGGCCACATATATATTGCCGGCTGCATCCACCGCAACGCTTAAAGGCCCTATAAAGCCCGAAGCTACGACAACACCGGTACCGCCACCCGCAGGAAACTTTAGTATCTCGGATGAATTGGATGGGCCCGCATATATATTACCGGCTGCATCCACGGCAACGTCTGTCGTATAGTAGGCTCCAGGGACTACTGTAACAGGGCTATTATAAGCAGGCGCAGCTACACCGTTGCTTGTTGACGTTAGCGGCGTAATAGCCCTGCCCACGGTATAAGTTTGCGGGCTGTTATAGCTAACTGTGGGCGGCGAGGGCGGTACAAACAATTGGTTCCGGTCTTTTCGGCGCGTCAGGAGTAGCCGTTGATGCGGCGGGCGATGTATATGCCGGCGTTTATAATTCCGGTACCTCCACCTTTTCGGTAGTGGAATTTCCTGTGGGTGGTGGCGTCACGGTTACTATAACCTCAGGCCTTAGTAATCTTTCAAGTTTAGAGGTTGACGCTGCAGGTAATGTATATGTAGACATTGAAACCCAAGGTGTGGTGATGAAAATCCCCGCCGGAGGGGGTACTCCGGTAACCATAGGTTCCGGGTTTAAAGGTGCTCCAGGTATAGCCGTCGATGCCAACGGCACTGTTTATGTGGCCGATCAGGGAAACAATGCCATTAAAAAAATTAAACTTGTTGGTGGCTATTATATAAACCCCGCATTGCCTCCAGGCCTAAGCTTTAATAACACTACCGGCGTTATCAGCGGTACGCCAACTGCACTTAGCCCTGCAGCAAACTATGTCGTTACCGCCTATAACAATAGTGGCAGCGGATCAGCAACAGTTAATATAGCAGTTACAAATATAACCCTTACAAACCTTACATTAAGTAGCGGGCTGTTATCGCCAACCTTTACAACAGGAACAACCAGCTATACGGCAACCGTACCTGCTTCCACTACTTCGATAACAGAAACGCCAACATCATCAGATCCCTCGGCTACCATAACTGTAAACGGTACAGCAGTAGCATCAGGAACAGCGTCGGCAAGTATCCCTTTATCGCTCGGCGCTAATACCATTACTACTGTAGTAACGGCTGCGGGCGGCACAGGAACAAAAACCTACACCGTAACGGCTGGCCGGGGTTCGGCAGATGCGTTGTTAACTTCTATACATTTAACACCGGCCACAACGCTTACCATTGTAAGCGGCCCCAGCTATGTAAATTATACGGCACAGGTGCCCGCTTCCACTTCCAGCGTTACCGTTACAGCAACCGAACAGGATGCGACAGCTACCATAACTGTAAATGGCACCCCGGTAGCATCGGGGACGGCATCATCGTCTATTCCGTTATCGATAGGTAATAACGTTATAAATATAGTATCAACCGCGCAGAATGGTTTAACGAGCAAAACCTACACCATAAACTTAGCCCGCGGCTCAAACGATGCTTTGCTGACATCCATACATTTAACGCCAGCCTCGCCGCTTACCATTGTATCCGGCCCAAGCTATGTTAATTATACAACATCTGTGCCGCATAGCACAACCAGTGTCACCATTACCTCAACAGTACAGGATGCAACAGCTACCATCGCCGTTAACGGCACAACTGTAGCATCGGGCGTGGCGTCACCTTCAATACCTTTAAATGTAGGCAGCAATGTGATCAATATTGTAGTTACTGCCCAAAATGGTGTAAGTACTAAAACTTATACGATTACGGCAACCAGGGCGCCGTCGAGCGATGCATTACTGACTTCAATAAAGTTGGCGCCGGCGGCAAACCTTGCCATTGTAAGCGGGCCAAGCTATGTTAACTATACCACATCATACCATAATACGGTAAGCAGCTGCACGGTAACGGCGACTGAGCAGGATTTAACCGCAACCATAACGGTGAACGGTACGCCTGTAGCATCGGGGGCGGCATCGCCGTCAATTCCATTAACAGTAGGCAGCGGCAATGTGATCAATATAGTATCAACCGCACAGGATGGTACTACCACCAAAACTTATACCATCACTGTAACCAGGAACGCGCCAGGCTCGATGAGCGATCTTTTTCAAACGGTATCGGTTACAAAGCCAGCCGATAGTCCAGTCATCGAAAATGATGGGATCATAGTACATGAAGGCGTATCGCCAAATGGCGATGGTATTAATGATTACCTGGCCATTGACGGTATAACCAACTATCCCGATAACCAGTTATTAATAGTTGACCGTAACGGGGTAATGATCTATCAAACCAAAGGATACGACAATAGCTCGAAACTGTTTAACGGGCATTCAAATATCAATGGCAAGATGCAGTTACCCGGGACTTATTTTTATTCGCTGGATTATACAGTTAATGGGGAGAACAAGCATAAAACAGGATATATTATATTGAAGTATTGATTAGTTCATAGTTCATAGACCATAGTAAAACGAGGTTTGCGGCCACCTAATACCATGGTCTATGGACTATCGACCATGAACTTTAATGTAATAGCTTCGTTATGAGGTTAATTAAGTGTTAAAAAATTTGCATTTGCGAAGCATTTCGTTATAACTTTATAATAGAAACCTTTTTGGTTTAAACTTAACATAACTAATATTAAACCCTGGTCCTATTTAAAGTATCCTGACGAACTCCGAATCGTGTTTCGCAAAAAAATAGCTTATTTAATTTTGATAGATAATGATAACAAGATATTTCTGTTGATGAATGCCCCTGTTTACCATCTTTTTATCTTTTAAGATACGGGCGCTATCGGGAATAGAATTTTTATATACTTATAGTATTTTAACAGGGATAACCTTCTATGTTATTTGATTTTTAAATGTGCTGTTATGAGAAACCTCTACTCTTTATTCGCTGTACCTACACTGGCAAAGCAGTTAAAGCAAACCGTTGGCCAGGCCAGCATGTGTTTCGTAAAGATGTTGTTAGCAACAATGTTTATGATAACGGTGGTATCAGTTAAACTATTTGCGCAGGCGCCGGTTATCGGTTACAACAGCCCGCAAATCTATACTGTAAATTCGGCCATTACGCCGCTTTCACCGACAGGTAGCGGGGTGGCTGCGCCTGCTTATAGCAGTACGCTGGTTTCTTTAGGTGCAGGGTTCAGTTCTCCGGGTAGTGTAGCAACAGATGCTGCGGGCAATGTGTATGTAGCTGATGAGGGGCACAACCAGGTGAAGAAAATACCTGTTGGCGGTGGCTCTACGCTGATAATAGGCACAGGGTTCCTTAAGCCATCAGGGGTAGCTGTAGATGCAGCAGGCAACGTATATGTTGCCGATTCGGGCAATGGTGTAGTGAAAAAGATACCTGCAGGCGGTGGCGCCATCGTTACTTTAAACCCAGGGAGTGGCGCATCTCCCGTAGCTGTGGCAGTTGATGTTGCCGGCAATGTGTATGAGGCCGATGCAGCCAACGCCGATGTGGTGGAAATCCCGGTGAGCGGGGCAGCAGCATTTAGTTTAGGTTCTTTTACACCGGCCCCAACCGGCGTAGCTGTAGATGCCGCGGGTAATGTTTATGTGGCCGGTGGCCCCGGCGGATTAAATGAAATCCCTGCAGGTGGCGGCGCCCCTGTCATTTTAGGCTCAGAGTTCACTACCCCTTATGGTGTAGCAGCAGATGCAGCAGGCAATGTATATGTGGCCGATGCAGGTAGCAACACAATATGGCAGCTTGCTGCGGGTGGCAGCACCCCGGTTGCCATAAATTCGGGGTTCAATAATCCGACTGGCGTAGCAATAGACCGTAAGGGCAACATTTATGTAGCCGATAAGGGCAACAATGCAGTAAAAAAAATAGCACCGGTGGGAGGCTATTATATAGGTCCGTTCTTACCTGCCGGCCTAAGTTTTAATAATACTACAGGCGTTATCAGCGGTACGCCAACGGCTGTAAGCGCTACAGCAAATTATACCATAACAGCTTATAATAACAACGGCAGCAGTTCGGCAACGGTAAGTATTACGATATCAGCAAATAACACCAATCTTACAAACCTGGTATTGAGCACAGGTACATTATCGCCCGCCTTTGCAAGCGGTACAAAAAGCTATACGGCATCTCTAAGCAGCCCGGTTACATCAGTTATGGTAACCCCGACAACCGGCGACGGCGCAGCTACCATAACGGTTAACGGCGCAATTGTAGCCTCGGGCTCGGCATCCGCAAGCCTGCCTTTAGCTTTAGGCCCCAATACTATAACCATAACAGTAACCGACGGAACAATAATAGATACTTATACGGTTATCTTAACACGCATACCATCGTCAAATGCAGGCCTTGCCGGTCTTGCAATCAGTACCGGTACCATAAGCCCGGCTTTTGCAACGGGGACACGAGACTATATTGCACAGGTAAGCAATACTACAGCATCAATTACAGTAACGCCAACCGCCAGCGATGCAACCGCAACAATAACAGTAAATGGTGTAGCCGTGGCATCAGGTTCAGCTTCGCAAAGCCTGCCCCTAACTACGGGCCTTAATACTATCACTACAGTAGTAACCGCGCAGGATGGCATAACAACAGATACTTATACACTAACAGTAACGCAGCCGCCTGCCGGCCTTAGCATCAGTTACAGCGGCCCGCAAGCCTACCCAGCCGGCACGGCTATAAGCCTTGCGCCAACAAGCAGCGGGGTGGCTGCACCCGGTTATAGCAGCAGCCCCATTACCTTAGGTTCAGGCTTCAGTGCGCCGAGGGGCGTAGCCGCAGATGCCGCAGGCAATGTGTATGTAGCCGATTACGGCAACAATGCAGTTAAGGAGATACCTGCGGGCGGCGGCGCCCCGGTTACCTTAGGTTCCGGGTTCAACGGGCCATCAGGTGTAGCGGTTGACGCCGCAGGGAATGTGTATGTAGCCGATTACGGGAACAACGCGGTCAAGAAAATCCCGGTTGGCGGTGGCCCGGTTATCAGCCTGGACGGCTTCAATAACCCTGCCGGGATAGCTTTAGATGCCAGCGGCAATGTGTTTGCATCCGATTATCGCAACGGGGGGTTCGATGGTGCCGTGATCAACGGTTCAGGAACCGGCGGCGAGGCTTCCGGCGTGGCTGTGGACGGTGCAGGCAACGTGTATGTAGCTGCGCAGTCAAGCAACAAGGTGACAGAATTCGTGGCAGCCAACGGCTATAGGGCTGGTCAATTAGGCGCAGTGTTAAGCGCCCCATCCGGTATAGCGGTTGACGGCGCCGGAAATATATTCGTGGCCGATCTTAATAACCCGGCGATAATTGAGGTCCCGGCGGGCGGCGGCGCCCAGGTTACAATAGGCTCGGGGTTGAAAAATCCGTGGGGGGCAGCAGTAGATGCTGCAGGCAATGTATACGTGGCCGATGCAGGCAACAATGCGGTTAAAGAAATCACACCTGTTGGCGGCTACCATATAAGCCCTTCGTTACCGGCCGGGCTGGGATTTGATCAAAACACGGGCATTATCAGCGGGACCCCTATCGTGGGCAGCCCGGCAACAAATTATACCATTACCGCTTATAATAGCAGTGGCAGTACCTTTGCAACAGTTAGTATAGAAGTTGACCTTCCGCCATTGCCTGCTATCAGTTACAGCAGCCCGCAAACCTATACCGTGGGCACGGCTATTGCGCCGCTGCTACCAACCGGCGGTAATGGGGTGGCGCCCCCTGCCTATAGCAGCACCGCAGTCCTCATAAACACCGGATTATTTGAGCCGGATTGTGTAGCCGTAGACGCAACAGGCAATATGTATGTGGCCGATGCTGCAACAGCGACAGTTGTGGAGTTTCCTGTTGGCAGCAGCACCCCGGTTACCATAGCCTCGGGGTTCGGTAACCCGAAGAGTATGGCCGTAGATGCTGCAGACAATTTATATATTGCCAATGGAGGGGCCGTATATAAAATCCCCGCAGGCGGCGGGGCCGGGGTTAGCATAAGGTTTGGGTTCAATAGTCCGGCCGGGGTAGCAATAGATGCCCAGGGTAACCTGTATGTAGCCGATGCAGGCAGCAATTCCGTAGTGGAATTCCCGGTTGGCGGCCCCCCGGTTGTTTTATACGCGGGTTTCAACCAGCCGGCCAGCGTTGCCGTAGGCGCTACGGGTAATGTATATGTAGCCGATGCAGGCAACAACGAGGTAAAAATGATCCTTGCGGGAGGCGGCCTACCGGTTATCATCGGTTCCGGCTTCAATAACCCAACCGGGGTAGCGGTTGATGCCGAAGGCAATGTATATATAACCGATACGGGCAACAATGCAGTAAAGGAGATCCCTGTTGGCGGCGGGCCCCCGGTTAGCATTGGCCCCAATTTCAGCAGCCCGCAGGGCTTAACGGTAGCGGGCCCCGGCAATGTGTATGTTTGTGAATTGGGTACCCGGTTGGTTAAAGAAATTAAACCGGTGGGCGGCTATTACATATCCGCCTTACCGGCAGGTTTAAGAATCGATCCGGCAACGGGTATCATTAGCGGGGCGCCAACAGTGGTAAGCCCGGCTACGAACTATACAATTACCGGCTATAACATTGCAGGTGGCGGCGCTGCTGCTGCAAACATCCAAATAGTAAGCAACCCGGTTACACTTGCAAACCTTGTGCTAAGCAGCGGTACATTAACTCCCTCTTTCGCGAGCGGTACAAACAGTTATACGGCATTGGTAGATATCAATACCACTTCAATTACTATAACCCCAACAACCACTGACCCTACTGCCACGGTAACGGTAAACGGTACAACGGTTGCATCAGGTTCGGCTTCGGCTGGTATTCCTTTAACCCCGGGCACAAATACCATTACTATTGTTGTGACAGCACAAGACGGGGTTTCAACAAATACTTATACGGTAACAATAATAAACACGCCAACAGCAATTGCCAGCCTTTCCGATCTTACCATCAGCCCGGGTACGCTAAGCCCGTCTTTTTCAACTGCAACAACCAGTTATACTGTAAACGTAACTAATGGCACCGGATCAATCAATTTAACCCCAACTGCCGCCGATGCTACCGAAATAATAAAGGTGAATGGCGGAATCGTGGCATCGGGCTCGACCACGTCAAGCTATTTAGCAATTGGCCTTAATACTTTCACAATATTTGTAAGTTCAATGGATGGTACCGGGACAAAAATTTATACCGTAACGGTAGACCGCGCTTCAAATGATGCGCTTTTAAGCTCTATACACTTAACACCTTTGATAACGCTGACAAATGTGCCCGGCCCGGGTTTTCTTAATTATGCGGCATTAGTCCCCCTTGCAACATCCAGTGTTACTGTTACGGCAACGGAGCAGGACCCAACTGCTACCACAACGGTGAATGGTATGCCTGTTGCGTCAGGAGTGGCGTCCCCGTCAATTCCATTAACACCGGGCCAAAACATAGTTAATACGGTATGCACTGCACAGGACGGCGTAACAACCAAGACCTACATTATAACCTTATCGTACGGGTCAATTGATGCGCTGTTAACTTCGATTGCCTTAACTCCGGCTACACCGCTGACTGTTGTGGCAGGCCCAAGTTATGTAAATTATACGGCAACGGTGCCAGGTACGACAAGCAGCATCACCGTAACACCAACATTACAGGACGCAACTGCTACCATGACGGTGAATGGCATAGCTGTGGCATCGGGCACGGCATCCCAATCAATCCCGTTAGCCTATGGCGTTAATGTTATCAATATTGTAGTAACGGCACAAAATGGTGCAACAACAAAAACTTATACCATAAACTTAGGGCGTGGATCAAGCGATGCGTTGCTGACCTCTATCGGGTTAACGCCGAATTCGGGGCTTACAGTTGTTTCCGGCCCAAGTTATGTAAATTACACAACTTCGGTTCCCAATGCAACAAGCAGTGTTATGGTTACCGCAGTAGTGCAAGACCCAACTGCCACCATATCGGTGAATGGCACCCCTGTAGCATCAGGCTCGGCATCCCCTCCAATTCCCTTAGCAGTAGGCAGCAACGTTATCAACGTTGTATCTACAGCGCAGGATGGGATAACAACCAAAACATATACTATTACAGCAACCAGGGCCCCGTCAGCGGATGCCCTATTAACTTCTATAAAGTTAACGCCGGCAGAAATTCTTACTGTTGTAACCGGCCCGAGTTTTCTGAATTATACAACATTAGTTGATGTTGGAACAACCAGCGTTCAGGTTACCTCAAAAGTGCAGGATGCAGGAGCAACCATAAAGGTAAATGGTACAGCTGTTGCATCGGGTGAAGCATCGGCGCCAATTGCGTTGGCTATTGGCCCCAATGTAATCAATATCGTAGTGACAGCCCAGGACGGCATCGCCACTAAAACCTATACCATAACAATAAGCCGCGGGGCAACAGACGCAACTTTAAGCAGCTTTACCATCAGTAATGGTACATTAAGCCCCGCCTTTTCGGCAAGTACAACCAGTTATACTGATGCTATAGCCAATATTACCGCGGGTATAACTGTACTGCTGACAACCGATGACCCAAACGCTACGGTAACCGCTAACGGAACAACGATAACATCAGGGGTACGGTCGCCAGAAATACCAATAAATGTTGGCAGTAACACCCTTTCTATTATTGTAACGGCGCAGAATGGCGTAACTTCACAGGCCTATACCATAATTATAACCCGCCCGCCATCTACCAATGCCCTGCTGGCATCCATAACGACCAGCCCTGTTGAAACGCTTGTTGGGACTACCGGGCCCGGCTATTTGAATTTCAACGCGGCAGCAGCAAATAGCGTAACCAGCATCCAGGTTATTCCTACAGCAAAGGACCCGACTGCAACGATAACTGTGAATGGTACCCCTGTCGCGTCGGGGTCCCCGTCACAAGCTATCGCGCTAAACCTTGGCACAAATACCATTACCACCGTATTGACTGCACAGGATGGCGTAACCACTAAAACAGTTATTATAACGGTTACCAGGCTTCCATCAGCGGATGCAACCCTAAGCAACTTTACCATCAGCAACGGTACATTAAGCCCTGTTTTTTCGCCGGGCACAACCAGCTATTCCGATGTTATTTCAAATTTCACTTCAAGCATAACAGTACTGCCAACAACCAACAATCCGGGCGCTACCATAACAGTTAATGGCATATCCTTAGCCAGCGGCGTACGGTCGTCAGAGATACCGATGAATGTGGGCAGTAACACTGTTACTGTAATTGTTACAGCCCAGAATGGCACAACTACCAAAACATATACGATAGCGGTTAACCGTACATTGTCATCTAACGCGCTGTTGAGTTCAATAGCCCTAAGCCCCGCAACAACATTGACGGGCGCCACAGGCCCCGGCTATCTGAACTTCACAGCAGCTGTTATAAATAGTACAAGCAGCGTACAGGTTATCCCAACAGCACAGGATGCAACAGCAACCATAACTGTGAATGGAGCAGCCGTAGCTTCGGGTTCGGCATCAGCAAGTATCCCATTATTGACCGGCCCAAATACAATAACAACTGTAATAACAGCGCAGGATGGGGTAACTACTAAAACCGTTATTATAACTATAACCAGGGCACAATCTGCAAATGCAAGCCTTAGTGCTTTAAAAATAAGCAGCGGCACTTTGGCCCCTGCATTTGCAACGGCTACAACCACTTATACAGCAAGTGTAACCAATGCCACAACATCAATTACCATAACACCAACTACAAGCGATGCAACGGCTACGGTAAAAGTAAACGGAACAATAGTATCATCAGGTTCGGCTTCCATACCAATTGCACTATCGTTAGGCGCCAACGTTATAAATACAATAGTAACAGCCCAAAATGGCACAAGCACCCAAACATATAAAATAACAGTGACCAGGGTGGCATCAACCGATGCCCTGTTAACCTCTATAAAATTTACCCCGGCAGCAACACTTACTATTGCAAGCGGCCCAAGCTATGTTAATTATACAACGTCGGTGCCGTATACCACAACGAGTGTTACCGTTACCTCAACAGTACAGGATGCAACAGCTACCATCGCCGTTAACGGCACAACTGTAGCATCGGGTGTGGCATCACCTTCAATACCCTTAAATGTAGGCAGCAATGTGATCAATATCGTGGTAACGGCGCAAAATGGTGTAACCACCAAAACCTATACCATAACGGCAACCAGGGAACTGCCAAGCGATGCTTTGCTTACTTCAATAAAATTGGCACCTGCTGCAAACCTTACTATTGTGAGCGGGCCAAGCTATGTCAACTACACCGCATCGTATGCAAATTCGGTAAGCAGCTGTACGGTAACGGCGACTGAACAGGATGCAATGGCGACTTTGACAGTAAACGGTACCGATGTAGTATCGGGCAACGCCTCGGGGCCAATTGCATTATCTGTTGGGAGTGGCAATGTTATTAATATTGTATCAACAGCACAGGATGGTACTACTATAAAAACTTATACTATTACTGTAACGAGGAACGGGCCATCGGGAGAAAACAGCCTCGACCAGTCAATATCAGTTACAAAACCAACTGATAACATTCCCATTGAAAATGACGGCATAGTGGTACACCAGGGTGTTTCGCCAAATGGGGATGGTATCAACGACTATTTAACCATTGACGGCATTACCAACTATCCTGATAATAGATTAATGATAGTTGACCGTAACGGGATAATGATTTATCAAACTAAAGGCTATGACAATAGCTCGAAACTGTTTGACGGGCACTCAAGTACAGATGGTAAAATGCAGTTGCCCGGCACGTATTTTTATACCTTGGATTATACTGCGGCTAACGGAGAGAATAAGCATAAAACAGGGTATATTATATTAAAGTATTAATTAGTCCATAAACCATAGTCAATAGTCCATAGTAAAAGAGTAACCACTTGCTGCTAAGGACTATTGACCACGGACTAAAAGTGCTGCTATGGTGTATGCACTATCGACCATATACTTTAATGTAATAACCTTGTTATGAAGCTATTTAAGTGTTAAAAAATTTGTTTTTGTAAAGTATTTCGTTATATCTTTATAACAGATACCTTTTTAGTTTAAACTGTATATCACTAATACTAAACCTTGGTCATCTTTTAATGTACCCGGAAGAACCCCGGATTGTGTTTCGCGAAAAATAGCTTATTTAATTTTGATAGATATTGACAACAAGATATTCCTGTGGATGAATCCCCCTGTTCATCATCCTTTTATCTTTTGAGATGCAAGGTTACGGGAAATGTCTTTTTATGTTAAAGCATTTTAATACGGCCCAACCGCCAATGTATATACTTTTAAATATATTGTTATGAGAAACCTCTACCCTTCATTAGCCGCAGCCACGCCTGCAAAGCAGTTAAAACAAACCGTTGGTAAGGCCATCAGGTATTTTGGAACAGTGCTGTTGGCAACAATAGTTATGATAACGGCGGCATCTGTTAAACTATTTGCACAGGCGCCTGCTATAAGTTACAGCACACCACCAACATATACTATAAACTCGGCAATTACGCCGCTGATACCGACAAACAGCGGCGGTACAGTGCCATCCCTGGCTTATAGCAGTGCCCTCACCAGCATCGGCCAGGGGTTTACGGGGCAAACAGCTATAGCGGTAGATGCGGCAGGCAACGTATATGTGACATTTTCAAACCATAACGCCGTAAAGAAATTCCCGGTGGGGGGTGGCGCGTCTTCACTTATAGGCACGGGGTTCTCGTCGCCCCAGGGTGTGGCAGTAGATGCCGCAGGTAATGTATATGTGACCGATACGTATCACGGTGCGGTGAAGAAGATAGCAGCCGCCGGCGGCGCAACAACTACAATTGCCTCCGGTTTCTCTTCTCCAATCGGCATAGCGGTAGATGCTGCGGGTAATATATATTTTACCGATAATAGTAATGGTACCGTATATAAAATTCCGGCCGGAAGCACTGTCCCGGTTACTTTGAGCACAGCTTTTAATTCGCCATCGGCCGTTGCGGTAGATGGTGCAGGAAATCTGTACATAGCCGACCAGGGCAATAATGCAATAAAGATGATACCTGCCGGCGGCGGCAGCCCGGTGGCTATTGGTTCCGGGTTCAATCAGCCGCAAGGCGTAGCGGTAGACGGCGCAGGCAACGTATATGTGGCCGACCTTAGCAATAATGCCGTAAAGATGATACCCGCCGGCGGCGGCGCCCCCGTTGTATTGACCACTGCTATCACATCGCCGTCTGATATAGCAATAGGGGTTACAGACAATCTATATATCAGCAATCAAACCAACAGCCCGTCACAGGAAATGAGCCCCATTGGCGGATATTTTATAAATACGACATTACCGGCTGGCTTAAGTTTTAATACTGGTACCGGCGTTATCAGCGGCACGCCAATTGCGGCAAGCCCTGCTACAAACTATACCGTAACCGCCTTTAACAGCAGCGGCAGCGGCCAGGCAGCGGTGAATATAAAAGTGTTAACAAACAATACCAGCCTTAGCAACCTGTTGTTAAGCAGCGGTACATTGACGCCGGCCTTTGCTACGGGTACAAAAAATTATACCGAAACGGTGGGCAATACCGTAGCATCAATTACAATTACCCCTACAACGGCCGATGGTTCAGCCACCATAAAGATTAACGGGACAACTGTAGCATCGGGGTCGGCATCAACGGCAATTCCACTTAGTTTTGGCGATAATAATTTTACCATAGTAGTAACCGACGGCGCCGTAATTGATACCTATACCCTAACGGTAACACGGCCGGCTTTAACAATAGCCACGCTTTCAAACCTCACCATAAGTACGGGTACCTTTACACCGGCTTTTGCTACAGGCACAACCTCCTATACGGAATTGGTAAGCAACGCAACAACCTCGGTTACGGTTACACCAACCGTTACCGATGCCACTGCAACTGTTACAATAAACGGTACAACTGTAGCATCGGGTTCCGCTTCGGCCGCCTTGCCACTAATAGTAGGCGATAACGCTATCACTACTACAGTTACAGCACAGGATGGCGTAACTACAGATACGTATACTATAAATGTAGTACGCCCGCCATCAGGCCTTAGCCTGAGTTATGCCGGCCCGCAAACCTTTACAGCCGCACAGGCTGTTACGCTTGCGCCAACCAGCAGCGGGGTAGCGGCTTACGGCTATGCCAGCAGCGCTGTTACTTTTGCTTCAGGATTCAACGGCCCCGGGGGTATCGGAACTGATGCTGCCGGTAACATTTATGTAGCCGACCAGGGCAATAAGCTGGTAAAGAAAATCCCTGCCGGCGGCGGCACACCTATTGCTGTAGGCTCCGGGTTTACAAGTCCATCCGGGGTGGCGATTGACCCTAGCGGAAACATGTGGGTAATTGATTCCGGCGATCTTAAAGAGATACCTGCCGGTGGCGGCGCTATCACTACCAAGCCATTTGGTGATGCTGATGGTGTAGCTGTGGACAGTAAAGGGAATGTGTATGTGTTAGAAACCTCCGGCGGGTACGGCGCGATAACCGAATTCCTGGTTGGTGGAGGCACGGGCTTTGCAAGTAATGATGATAATAATTACGATACCGGCATAGCAGTTGACAGGCTTGGAAATATTTTTGAGTCCTTTATATTGCCAATCGCGGAGGGTTCCCAGATAGCAGAATATTCGCCAAATAACTATCCCGGGATAAATGGATTAGGCAATAACTTGTATTCGCCCACAGGTGTGGCTGTAGATTGCATAGGAAATGTGTTTGTAATTGATGAGGGATATGGAGCCGTAATAGAATTCCCTGCTAATAGCGCCCCCCAGTTTACAATAGCCGCGGGGCTCAGTCAGCCAAACGGGATAGCGTTAGACGGTGCAGGAAACATATACGAATCGAACGGGGGCACCAATACCGTTCAAGAAATTAAAGCGGCTGGGGGGTATTTTATAAGCCCGGGCCTGCCTGCCGGCCTTAATTTTGATGAAAATACAGGTATTATCAGCGGTACGCCTACCGGGCCCAGCCCGGCAACAAATTATACTATTACGGCCCACAACAGCAGCGGCAGCACTTTTGCAACACTGAATATTACAGTTGTATTGCCGCTTGCGCCTGTAATTAGCTATAGCAGCCCGCAAACCTATACCGTGGGCATGGCCATTTCGCCGCTTACGCCATCAAGCAGCGGCGGTGCTGTGGCTACACCGGCTTATAACAATACGCCCGTTGTTTTGGGGAGTTATACAGCGGCGCAAGGTGTTGCGGTTGATGTAGCAGGCAATATATATGTTGCTAACACTAACCAAACTACCATAAGTAAACTACCTGCAGGCGGTGGCGCTGCTGTTACCATAGGTTCGGGCTTTAACGGGCCGCAGGGCATAGCGGTTGATGCAGCCGGCAACATATATGTAGCCGATTCGCGCAACACATCAGTTTCCGGCAGCAAAGGGGCAGTTTATAAGATCGCGACTGGCGGTTCAACCAAGGTTAGTATAGGCTCTGGTTTTGTAACCCCCGAAGGGGTGGCGGTTGATGCTGCGGGCAATGTGTATGTAGCGGATATGGGCAACAATACGATAACAGAGATCCCGACAGGTGGTGGCGCGCTTGTTACTTTAGGTTCCGGGTTTAACAAGCCCAGTGGTGTGGCCGTTGATGCAGCAGGCAATATATATGTGGCCGATACGGGCAACAATGCAGTAAAAGAGTTACCCGCTGGCGGTGGCGCCCCGGTTACGTTAGGTTTCGGGTTTAACGCGCCGCAGGGCATAGCAGTTGACTTTGAGGGCAACGTATTTGTTGGTGAAACAGGTAATAGCGATGTTAGAGAGATATCTGCCGGTAGCGTCACAACCATCGCCTCTAACATAGTCGCCCCTGGTTTAGCTATCGATGGCGCAGGCCGTGTTTATGCAGCGGCAGGTAGTGTTAACCAATTTACACCTGTAGGGGGCTATTATATTTCGGCCCTTCCGGCAGGATTAGGCTTTAATCAAACGACAGGCGTTATCAGCGGTACGCCAACCGTGATGAGCCCGGCCACAAATTATACCGTTACCGCCTATAACCTTGGTGGCAGCGGCAGCACAACCGTCAATATAAAAGTAATAAACAACCCCATTACACTGGCAAACCTGGTATTAAGCAGCGGTACATTAACGCCATCCTTTGCAAGCGGAACAACCGCCTATTCGGCATTGGTACCCGCAACTATAACATCAATTACGGTAACGCCAACAACCAGTCTGGGTACTTCAACAGTAACGGTAAACGGTACAACGGTAGCTTCTGGTTCGGCATCCGCAAGCATTCTTTTAGCAAATGGCCCCAATACCATCACCACCATAGTAACGGGTGCAGATGGCGTATCAACAAATACTTATACGGTAACCGTTACGCGTGTACCTTCACCGGATGCAACCTTGTCGGCCCTTGCGCTGAGCCTCGGAACGCTTACGCCATCTTTTTCGCCAACGGTGACCAGTTATACCAGTAGCGTACTTGCAACTGATCCAAGTATCACTATTACGCCGACGACCGATTATCCCCTGGCTGTTGTTACTGTAAATGGCACAACGGTGGCCTCGGGTACGGCATCAAGCCCTATAACGCTCGTTACAGGCCAAAATACCATTACCGTTGTGGTGACAGCCGAAAACGGCATTACAAAGCAAACTTATACGGTAACTATAAACAAACCTGTTTTGGATATTACTGCTTTAAGTTATGTCAGTCCTCAAAACTATATGGTGAGCGTTCCGATCTCGCCCCTTGTGCCAACCAGCGCCAATGTATCTCCAGACGGCTATAATCAGTATGGTGGAAACGGGATCGGGAATCTCACTTTTGAGGGCCGATACGGCTCTTATTTGGGGCTTGATGCATCGGGAAATGCTTACGAATCGATGGGTGGCATTGTTCAAAAATATTCGTTCAGCGGGCCGCCTGTAACAGTAGCCACCGGCCTGAACGCGCCGACGGGTATAGTTGTGGACGCTGCCGGGGATATTTACGTTGCCGATGAGCTCAATAACAATGTTGTGGAATTTAAGGCTGGCGGCGGTCAGGCTACCTTTACAGGGTTTAGCGACCCGCAAGGTTTGGCTATTGATGCTACAGGTAATGTATATGTAAGCGATAGCGGTAATAACGCGGTGAAAGAAATACCAGCCGGCGGCGGAACTATTATTACTGTAATTTCGGGGGTTACCGCTCCAACTGGCCTGGCTATTGACGGAAGCGGAAATATATATGTAGCAGATAATATTGGCATACAAAAGTTACCGGCAGGCGGCACTGTGCCCATTACACTTTTTCCCGGTGTGGGCGCGGGGCCGATAGGAGTAGATGCGGCCGGCAATATTTTTGCCACCGGTGATGAAGATGTGGTTGAATATCCCGCTGCAGGTGGAAGTCCGAAAGAACTTTTTTATAATGATCCCTTTGAGTTTTCATATAGCAACGTTGCGGTCGATCCGGCCGGTGATGTGTATACTATTCAATATAATGTAATTGACATAACACCTCAAGAGAACATATTGCAATGCCCCCCGGATGGTGGCTATCATTTAAATAAATTTTTACCGAAGGGATTAAGCTTTAGCAGCAGCACAGGTGTTATCAGTGGTACCCCCGGGGCTGCCAGCCCTGCGACAGATTATACCGTAACCGCAATAGGCAATACCGGCAATAAGTCAGCCGTGGTAAATATCACCGTAGCCCCTTATGCTGCGCCTGCTTTCAGTTATAGCAGCCCGCAAACTTATGCACAGGGGTCAGCCATCGTACCATTAACCCCCACAAGTATCGGTGTAGCCCCTCCGGCCTATAGCAGCAGTGCCACAGTTGTAGCTTCGGGTTTTAATGAACCCCAGGGCGTTGCAGCAGATGCAGCCGGCAACGTTTATGTAGCGGATGGCGGCCACGGTTTAGTAAAGAAAATACCTCCCGGCGGCAGCCCTGCCAGCATTGGCACAGGCTTTAGTAAACCATCCAGCGTAGCGGTGGATGCAGCAGGCAACGTGTATGTGGCGGATTTTACCAATAACGCGGTATATGAAATTGCTTCGGGCGGCAGCACCACGAGCATAGCCTCAGGGTTTAATCACCCAACGGGTGTGGCTGTTGATGCAGCCGGCAATGTATATGTGGCCGATAATGGGAACAATGCCGTAAAAGAAATACCATCCGGCGGCGGCAGCCCGGTTACCTTCGCTTCCACGCCAAACCCATACGGCGTAGCAGTTGATGGGGCGGGCAACGTGTACGTGGGCAATGGCGGCGCTGCCACTATAACGATGATCCCTGCGGGCGGCGGCACACCGGTTAACGTTGGTTCCGGGTTTATTAATCCGTTCGGCGTAGCGGCAGATGTTATGGGCAATGTTTTTGTTGTTGATAGCGGCCACGCCCTGGTAAAAGAAATACCAGCCGGCGGCGGCGCACCGGTAACCATAGGCCCCGGCGGCGGTGACGAGCTATTTGGAATAGCGGTAAATGGCGCCGGTAATGTATATGTAACCGATCAAACTGCCAATACCGTTAAGGAAATTTCACCTATCGGCGGCTACTACATAGGGACAGCTTTACCTGCAGGTTTAAGCTTTAACCAAACTACAGGAACGATAAGCGGGACCCCGACAGCGCTGAGCCCTGCAACAAATTATACCGTTACCGCCTATAATGTTGCAGGCAGCGGCCAGGCCACAGTGAATATAAAAGTAGTACTTAACCCCATTACGCTGGCCAGCCTGGTATTAAGCAGCGGTACATTAACGCCAACTTTTGCCAGCGGCACAAATAATTATACGGCATCAGTTATTAATGCGGTATCGTCAATGACGGTAACCCCAACAGCCACCGACCCTGACCCTGCTGTAATAGTTAGGGTAAATGGTGTAGAAGTAATATCCGGTATGCCATCGGAAAGTATTCCTTTAGCCGTTGGTCCTAATACTATCACTACTGTGGTGACTGGTCCAGATGGCGTATCGACAAATACTTATACCGTAATAGTAACGCGCCCGCCATCGGCAGACGCAAGGCTTGCGGACCTTGCGCTCAGCAGCGGTACGTTAACACCATCCTTTTTAACAGTAACAACGAGCTATACAGCCTCGGTAAGCAGCAGCACGACATCCATTACGGTAACACCAACTACCAACGATGCTACCGCTACAGTAACGGTTAACGGAGCAACAGTGGCATCAGGGTCACCTTCGGCAAGTATCCCGCTGGCGATTGGCGACAATACCATCACTACTATTGTAACTGCACAGGACGGCACAACAACAGAAACTTATACCGTAGTGGTTACACGTCCTTCAACCGACGCAACCCTTGCAAGCCTTACATTGAGTGCCGGTTTCCTAACCCCGTCTTTTGCAACGGGCACAACGAGCTATACGGTAAGTGTGCTTAATGCCACTAATACCATAACCTTAACGCCAACCACCAATAATGCTAACGCTACAGTGACCGTGAACGGTGCAGCGGTAACGTCAGGTTCCGCATCGTCCAATATTCCTTTAGCCTACGGGCCTAATGTGATCACCACCGTGGTAACCGCACAGGATGGCATCACCACCGATACCTATACCGTAACAGTAACGAGGGTGAAGCCTACCTACAATCCAGACCTGGCATCCATAACCACAAACCCAAAAGAATCGACATTGGTGGGTGTAACAGGCCCGGGGAATTTAAATTACACCGAAGCGGTAACCAATAGCACCACATCTATCCAGGTAATACCAACCGCGCTGGACCCAAATGCAACCATTACCGTGAATGGCGTAGCGGTTATATCCGGTGCTGCATCGGCAAGTATCCCGCTGGCCATCGGCGCTAACACCATAACAACGGTTGTAACGTCAGCATTGGGTGGATACACTAAAACCATTATTTTAACTGTTGACAGGGCAGGCCCATCGAGCAATGCCGAAATAGCGTCGATCACTACGAATCCAAAAGAGTCTTCGCTGGTTGGCGTTACCGGCCCGGGGTACTTGAATTATAGCGAAGCCGTAACCAATGGCACAACATCTATAGAAGTTATCGCTGCAACAAAAGACCCGAATGCAACAATGACCGTAAATGGTACACCAACAATTTCGGGTACAGCATCGGCGCCCATAGCATTGGCTATCGGCCCGAATTTGATAACAACCGTTGTAACAGCACAGGACGGTGTAACTACTAAAACTGTTACTATAACTGTTAACAGGGCAGGGCCATCAAGCAATGCCGAAATAGCATCGATAGCAACTTATCCGTATTACAGGCTTACCGGCGCTACCGGCCCCGGGTATTTAAACTACACTGTATCCATTTACAGCAGTACCCCATCTATACAGATTATCCCTACTGCAAAAGACCCGAATGCAACGATAACCGTGAATGGTTCCGCAGTAACATCGGGCGACAAATCATCAGCCATTGCGTTGAGTATTGGCGCTAATACCATAACTACGGTAGTAACCGCACAGGATGGCATAACCACCAAAACGGTTATCATCACGGTGAATTATACTGCACCACCGGATAATAACACTTATCAGCAAATATCAGTTACAAAACCTGCTGATAACGTAAGCATTGTAAGTGACGGTATTGTAGTGCACGAAGGCGTTTCGCCAAATGGGGATGGTATCAATGACTATTTAACCATTGATGGCATTAGCAATTATCCCGATAACCGGCTACTAATAGTTGACCGTAACGGGGTGATGATCTACCAAATCAAAGGTTATGATAATAGCTCGAAATTGTTTGACGGGCATTCAAACGTCGATGGTAAAATGCAGTTACCGGGTACTTATTTTTACTCGTTAGATTATACCGCTAACGGTGAGAATAAGCATAAAACAGGGTATATTATATTGAAGTACTGATGTTAGTCCATGGCTCATAGTCCATAGACCATGGTAAAAAGAACAATGGTTTGATGTTGCACTATCGTTTGAATTTAAAGGCCGTATCATTTGAGTTATGATACGGCCTTTTGGTGGATTAGGCCTTTGCAGCTTCTTTGCGCCACCGCCAAAACTAAGGCGGCATGCGGTCGGACTTCCGGACTTTTCCAACTTTCCGACTAAAAAAACAACTCACTTAATCAACCCAATCAACCATTCACCTAATCAACATAATCCACCAAAAACAATACCTTTGCCAAATATGCGTTTCCCAAATATTCCAGGTTTTGATCAGCAGGCATTTGAAAAGTATTTTAAAAATACGGGAATGCTGTTTGTTGGCCGTGTGGGGAGTTTGGCGATAAAAATGATCGTCAGTATTATACTGGCGAGATACCTGGGCAGGTTATATAACGGTATTTTAACCGGCGGGGTTGTTTACATTTATTTTTTCTCGGCTATTGCCACGCTCGGGTTAGACCAATTTATCGTAAAAGAACTCCACCAGTTTCCTGATAATCGCGACCAGATCTTAGGCACTTCTTTTTGGATGAAGGTATTTGCCGGCTGTTGCTGTATCCCTTTAATTTATATCGCCTATACTATCTTACCAGCCAAACAAACACCTTATAGCTATGTGTTTATTTTTTCGTTTATCGGGGTAATACAGGCTTTTACGGTGATTGACGCTTATTTTCAGTCACAAGTGCAGTCAAAGTATATTATGCAGGTGCAAATTGTAGGCAACCTAATATCTGCGGCTGTAAAACTGGTACTGATATTTAATAAAATGCCATTGATTTGGTTTGTATATGCTTACACTTTTGATTTCCTGCTGATTTCGATTGGATATTACTTCACCTACCAGCGCAAGCAACGAAGCATACTCAAATGGTCGTTTAATTTTGATCTTTCCAAAAAGTTGTTCAAATATTCGTGGCCGTTGATGCTATCGGGCATTATGGTGGCCTTATATATGAAGATTGACCAGTTTATGCTCCAAAATATGTACAGCGTTAAGGAAGCGGGCGCTTATGCCACCGTTGCTAATTTTAGCGAGGCCTGGAATTTCTTACCTGCCGTAATTGTAACTTCTTTATTCCCGGCCATATTAAATGCTAAACGTGACGATGCTGCCCGGTACAAAAAACGCATACAACATTTATACGACCTGATGGTTTACCTGAGTTTGCCGGTAGCTATCGTCGTTACTTTTGCTGCTCCGCTGATTTACAAAGTGTTAACGCCTGAATATGCCTATGCCGCGCCTACATTATCGGTGCATATATGGTCGGGCGTGTTTGTGTTTTTGGGGGCAGCCAGCAGCCAGTATTTAATTGCCGAAAATTTTAATAAGCTTACATTTATACGTACCGGCTTTGGCGCAATTGTAAATATTTTGCTTAATCTTATACTGATACCGCGTATGGGTATGATGGGCGCTGCCATTTCGACGTTGGTTGCCTATGCAAGCGCCACATTCTTTATCGTATTTATTCCAAAAGTTAACGACCAGGCAGTGATGATGTTTAAATCATTATTTTTAATTTCGCTGTTTCAAAAAATAATCAAACGTTGAATAAAGTTTCATCCGTACTCCAGGTATTAACCAGCCCCCGCCGGCTGAAGATGTTGTTGTCGTTTAATCATAAAGGGTACCTTAATGATATTGGCTGGTTCAAAGGCTTTGATAGCAGGTCCCCGGTTGATGGCGAGGGAAATCCTATTCCCTGGGTCACCTATTCGTTTATCGATTTTATTAAAGAACGTTTAAAAAAACAGCATACAGTTTTTGAGTTCGGCTCGGGCAACTCCACTTATTTTTATGCCAAATATGCAGGCATAGTAGTTTCTGTTGAGCATGATAAGGAATGGTTTGATAAGATAGTAAGCACCAAACCCGAAAATGCTGAAATGATTTATTGCGAACTGGTGCGCGATGGCGATTATTGCCGTATGCCTATAAAGCTGGAAGAAACCTTTGATATTATAATTGTTGATGGCCGCGACCGTGTAAATTGCTGCAAACAGGCCGTTAAGGCAGTGTCTGAAAATGGTGTAATTGTTTTGGATGACTCGGAACGGGATTTTTACAGGGAAGGGGTAAACTTTTTGACAAACAAAGGGTTTAAAGAATTAGCGCTCACCGGCATTTCACCCGGATTATTTTACAGGAAAGCAACATCAGTTTTTTACAGGCCCGATAACTGCTTAAACATTTAATATGGCTGAACAGACCATTAGCGGCAATGTTAAAACCGCGTATAACGAATTTTACCAAAAACACGATGAGGCCTGGCGTATGCTTGGCGCTAAATACAAGGCGCAGCATATTATTGATGTGAGCCAGGGTCGCGAATATAAAAAAGTGCTGGAAGTTGGGGCAGGGGATGGCAGTATTTTAAAATACCTGGCCGATCAAAACTTTGCGCCGGAATACCATGCGGTGGAGATATCAGATAGCGGGGTGGAACATATACTGTCGAGAAGTATAAATGGCCTGCTGTCGGTTCAACTGTTTGATGGTTACCAGCTGCCTTTTGAAAATGACAGTTTCGACCTCATTATACTTTCGCATGTACTGGAGCATGTAGAGCATGAACGGTTGTTATTACGTGAGATAAAACGGGTGGCGCGCCATTGCATTATAGAGGTGCCACTTGATTACCGGGCCGGCGTTGATAAAAGGATAAAACATTTTTTAGCCTACGGGCATATCAACGTATATACCCCAACTTCGCTCCGTTATTTATTGCAAACCGAAGGCTTTGAGATAGAAAATGACCTTACTTCGCTCATAGAGCCGGAAGTAACAAAGTTTAATACTTATATCAACCAAAAGAAACCAAAAAGTGTTATAACCGATTTTAAAATAGGCGCAGAGTATGTAGTTAAAAACAGCCTGGGTAACCTTTTAGGAAAAAACAAGAAAGAACAATTAGCGAATGCTTATACCGTTCTTTGTAAAAAAGCCGGTGGGCAGGTGAGTATATTTTAAGTTGCGATTATAACTTTGGAAAAAGTAGATAGAACAGCTTATATATATGGTTGATATTTTTAACACAGAGAACGCTAAGAAAGCACAAAGAACACAGAGAAAAAAAATTGGGTACTATTGAAACTTAGTGTACTCTGTGCCTTCTTTGTATCTCTGTGTTAAAATTTACAAATGTTTTTATATAAAAGAGATTCATGCAGAACCTTGCCCCGATAGCCTTATTTGTTTACAACCGCCCTGAGCATACCCGCCGTACGCTTACCTATTTGCAGAAGAATTTGCTGGCCGATGAATCGCGGCTGTTTGTTTTTTCGGATGCAGCTAAAACGGATGGTGACAAAGCTAAAGTGGAAGAAGTTAGGCAACTGATAAAAGAAGTGACCGGGTTTAAATCGGTAAAGGTGGTTGAACGAAAAGAAAACCTTGGACTGGCCAATTCCATCATCAGCGGCGTTACACAACTGGTAAATGAGTATGGTAAAGTCATCGTTTTTGAGGATGACCTGCTTTCATCCGTATATACTTTGCAATATTTTAACGAAGCATTAACCCGCTATGCAAACGAAGAAAAAGTAATGCATATAGGTGCTTATATGTATAACCTAACCAACAAAAAGCTCCATCAAACCTTCTTTTTCAGGGCCGCCACCAGCTGGGGCTGGGCAACCTGGGCCAGGGCATGGAAAGATTTTGAACCGGATGTTGATGTACTGTTAAAACAGTTCGACAAAAAGAAAACCGACCAGTTTTCTATCGAAGGCACCATGAATTTCTGGAAACAGCTGGAAGGTTTTAAAGCCGGTAAAAATGATTCCTGGGCTATACGCTGGTACGCCTCTATCTTTTTGAAAGGCGGTCTGACATTAAACCCTTCGACCTCACTTGTACACAACATCGGTAACGACGGCAGCGGGATACATTCAAATAAAGAAAACACCTACCATGTACAAATAGCCAAAAAAGCCGTAAAGCAATTCCCAACCGAAACTAAGGAAGACCAGCAGGCTTACCAGGCCATCAAAAACTTCCTGAAAAATCGCAAGGGCAATTTATTACAGCGCGGCCTGCGTTTTGTAAAGCAATTGCAGGTGAAATATCTTGTAAAAAAATCGTAGAGGCTTAAGTTTTGAAACGGCAAAGCCGTCCATGAGGCCTTGTGAAAATAAACAACGCCGAATTGAGCTCCGTAAGTCTTCTATTTCTCAAAAAGCAATGTTTAATTGTAAAATAAGCGTTACGTCGTAAAACGAGAATTGTTTATGTATATTTTCGTTTAAGTTGGTTGGTAATTTATTAGCTTGATTAAAAATCGTTTAACGGCTGATCGTATTATTAATATAAACCGTTCTTAAACCTTATTTCATGAAACACCTTGATGATAAACACTAAACCGTATCAATATGAAAAAAAATCATTACCTGTTTACCGTAATACTACTTACTGCAATTGCTTTTATTGGCTGTAAAAAAGAAATTATTACCGCGCCAACCGTAAATACGGCGAAAACAAGTTCAGCATCGAACCCCAAATTAGTGCTCTTTCCCAGGGTTGGCTGGGTGCCGGCAGACCAGGTACATCTTATCGAGCCCGAAAATTATGTAACCTTGCAAAATGGGCATTATTTGAAATTGGAAAAGGGAACCGATAGACTTATACAAGACTTCGGTGATTTTGGAATTAAACAAACGGGTACTATTTCTAAAGCCCGGCGTTTAAACGTAAAAGACACATCTTCTTTAAATAACAAAAAGCAGGAAGCCATTCCCTCGGCCAATAATCCTAACTGGATTACCTTTGCTGAATGGGCTAATCCAAGCACCCAGGGGACAATAAATAATTTTAGCACAACCTGGACAGTCCCATCCGCACCCACTGGCAGAGACGGGCAACTGCTATACATTTTCAATGGCTTAGAAGATTCAACTCAACACGATATTTTGCAGCCTGTTTTGCAATGGGGCTTTAATGGTTTTTATGGGGGTAATAATTGGTGTGTCACCAATACATATGCTGCCCCCGGTACCCCGACGAAGGGCTTTTACGCTTATACGGCACCAGTAACTGTATCCACCGGGGAAGTTTTGCAGGGAGTAATGACCTTTACAGGTGTGGACATCATAGGTGTTCGGAAGATTTAGTTTATCCCCTTAAGTGGATAATTTACATATAAATCCAATGTAAATAGCCAATTATTTTGTGGTATGGAAGCAGGCCAACTACTTTCTTTGATACCAGAAGGCATCCTTGAGGAGTTGGCATTGGAAACCGACGTCGATAAATACACAAAAAAGCTTTATGGTGAAATTGTTTTCAAGTTACTAATCCATTGCATACTTTCATTTAAAGACAATAGCCTGAGAACTATGGAATCAGCCTATGAATCGGTCAGTTTTAAGCTATTAAATGCAAAAAGAAAAAGCGAGCGTATTAGGTTTAGTTCCATAAGTGAAAGGCTTTCCGTTATAGAGCCAGCTTATTTTGAAAGGCTTTATAAAAAGTGCGTAGAAACGTATAGTGCTATTCTAACCACACCCAAAACTGACCTTATACGTTTTGATTCAACTATTGTAGCTTTATCCGGTAAACTTCTAAATGTTGGCTATCATCTTAAAGGGGGTGATGCAGCCCACCTTAAACAGTTAAAGTTTACAATCGGACTGTCGAATCTCCCTGTAGCACTTCATTTTTTTACTGAACAGGCATATTCCAGCGAAAATAAAGCCCTCAAAGAAGGAGTTTTATCATTTGACCCAACTAACACTTCCATCATTAGGATCTTTGACAGGGGGATCACGGCACGTAAAACCTATGATGAACTTATAGAGAACAGTATGCCGTTTATTTCCAGGCTTAATGCTCAAAGTAAGCGGGACTTAGTAGCCTACAATAATTTACCCGAGTTAGTTGTCCAAACATCAACCTTAAATATCTATAGTGATAGCTGGGTCTACTTGTATAAGGCAGGAGAGATACGGGCAGATCATCCGGTAAGATGTATCGAGGCATTAATAAACACTACTGGGGAATCTATTTTATTTATAACTAACATTGAAAGCCAGGTGCTTTCTGCGGCTGATATTACCCTTTTATATAAGCGTAGATGGGAAATAGAAGTGTTTTTTAAATTCATTAAGCAGGAGTTAAACTTCAGCCATTTGGTTAACAGAAGCGAGAATGGCATCAAAGTAATGTTATACTGTACCATGATAGCAGCCCTACTATTACTTGCATATAAAGAACTCAATGGACTAAAGGGCTACAAGATCATGAAACAAAAGTTCGTGCATGATCTGGAAAAGTCACTAATGAAAGATATTGTTTTTATGTGTGGTGGTGATCCTGATAAGATAGATATTCTCCTTAAAAGCCCTCCGGAATAATCTTCCGAACACCTATGGTGTGGACATCAACAATTCCTATACATATACTTCAACTTTCAATGAAATTGTAGGTGGGGTTTCTACCAGTCTTAATAATACGCTTACTTTAGCATATGGGGTAACAAAGTGGGGGCCCAAAGAATTTATAAAAAATTATGATAGCGTTTTGTCGGTTGCAGTACCACAACTAAATGTAGCAGTTGAGACATTGGAAGCATACGGTGCGGGCGGGGCGGGTACCGTTCCAACCAATGTAAATGACTATCCTGCTGATGATTACGTGGCGATGAAAGGGATTTATATTACAACAAATAAACCGAGTAACGCCATCCCCACATTACAGTGGAATACAATCAATCAGGTAACTAATTTTGGCCAGACTACTACATTTAACGATGTTAACAACAGCAGCCCGGGCGGTGAGGTTGATATTTATTTTCACACAAATATTCCGCCGCCGCCACCAAATGATATTGCTGAAATCGATATTTCACTTGGTGATACTACTTATTATTGGACAAAATCGAATACTGTTTCCGGCGGTTCAACTACAAATTCTCTACAATACAGATCGGCTGCAAGTTATACGCTGCCTTCGGGCGAAACTCCCAGCACCATAGTTGGCATTGCTATCGCAAGTTCAGGTTGGTCTTATTATTGGTATTCTGACGGCACTCTTTCAGCAGGAAGTACAACAAATGCAAGTTCACATGAAGCCCCCAAGAGTTATTCGCTTCCTGCGGGAGAAACCATATCTGATATTTTGTCAATCTCCATTTCAAAAAATACAAGCGAAACATATGTATGGTATAAAGATGGAACATTTTCGGTGGGTTCAACTACAAATTTCGGATCGATCAGTTCTGGTAATCCATACACCGTTGCCGCAGGTGAATCGATCAATACCGTAGTCGGTATTGGCATCGCGGGCAATGATAGTCATGTTTATGCGTGGTATTCCGATAAAACAGTTTCTCAAGGCACGGCAACAAAGTTTGATTCGTATCAGGGCACAATACCTGCAAGTTTTTAGATAAGTACCCAAATTGCGCTTTTTATAAACATGAACCTCTATGAAGTTTTCAAAGCTTCATAGAGGTTTTTTTATATTCTGCAACGTTTTATCTCAGCTGTTTATAAATCCTATCTAAATTAAGTTTCAATAACCTATGGGTTATTTTTAATTTATTATGTTGCCTTTTTATTATAAATTTAACCGGCAATGTTCAATCGCATCATTAATAAATATCTAAAAAAGCTCAGGAATTTTTTCGGGATAGGTTTTGTGCTCGAAAAAAGCCCCGCCTCTACATTAATTAAAGGTGCTGGCGCAGAGATCATCAACACAAAAATAATTTTAACTGGTAAATCCGAAGTAATCATCCACGACAATGTAAAGCTTGAGGGGTATGACATTAGTATCAATGATGGCTACCTTGAGATTGGGAAATCTTCGCATCTCGTAAAAGGCCGCCAACCGCTGAACCCGATTATTTCTATCAATAAAGGCAAATTGGTTATCGGTCCATACAATTCAATAAAAGCTGATTTAAAAATAAGGTTTGGCGGTATTTGTACTATCGGTACGTATAATTCAATTAATGAAGAAACTGAAATAAGATGCGATCAGTCGGTTACTATCGGCGATTATAATTTGATCTCGTATGAATGTATGATATACGATACCAATACCCATTGCATTTACCCGCCTGAAATACGCAGGGAGCGGACAAACGGAGATTTTCCTAATATCGGCAGTGAAACCGAAAGGCCAGGCACCAAAGAAGTGGTTATTGGGAACGATAACTGGTTAGGCAAACGATGCGTCATACTAAAAGGCTGCATACTGGGCAACCAGGTAGTTGTAGGCACAAATGCTGTAGCCGCCAATATCCGGGTTGATAAAGGTACTGTAGTTGGAAATCCTGCTTATGTGGTGGGTGACTCAAAACCCTAATTATCCTTCGCATAATCCGTTCGCACTTTGTTTATCTGGCCGGTGATATTGTCTATCGCTTCCTGGTATTTGTAATTGTTTTGCTCTTTAAATTGCCTGTACAACAATTGAAAGGTTTGGCATTCCAGGTCTATCAGTTTGGCCCTTGCAATGGCCTCTTTTTTCTTTCTGCGCGATAGTATGAGGTGAGTAATCTTGTTTGCGGTTTTTTTAAGTTCGTTTATTTCGGGGAGCGCCTGGTGCTCAATAATATCCAGTTTTTGCTGGCGGGTAATACTATCGGGCGTATGGTAAAAATCTGAATTTATTTCATTGAACTGCTTTTCAGCTTTTTCCATCAGGACTTCATATTGTTTGGTTTGGTATTGCGGGGATACTATTATAGCGCACGACACAAACACCACTGCTACTACGCTTACCATAAAAGCAAAACCCCATTTTTTTATGCTATTGTTTTTGTGGCTCAGGCCGAAATAAGCCATCCAGCCAAAAAGGTAGCCGGAAACAAGGCCGCCAAAATGCGCAGCATGGTCAATGCCCTCGCCAATTGGGATGATGTTATAGGCCACAAATATTGCTGTACTGATGAGCAATGCTTTTCGGGCGCTTTTTTCATAAAAATCGGTGCTCAGCAGCGCCAGTAATATCCCGAACAACCCAAATATGGCGCCTGACGCACCCCCGCTTATTTCGGCGCTGTTCCAAATTATCGATACCATGCTGGCGGTAATGCCGGTACATAAATACATCAGCAGGTAATTCCATTTGCCTAATTTGCTTTCTATCAACGAACCGATATACACCAAAACAATCATATTGCCTACCAGGTGCAATGTCGAGAAGTGAAGAAAAGTATTTGTTATTAACCGCCAAACCTGTCCATTGAGTACCTGTGTACGGTTATTTACACCCAGCCACAGGTAAATTTTAAGATAGATATTTTCGTGTGGCGTTGCAGGATTGTTTTTTAATAAAAGAGGTAATACCCGGATGCAAACTGTAGTAAAAAAGAATATGATAGTGTTTACGATTACGAGGATGGGCGTGATCATATATTTTTTTACGGGAACGATAGGCGAGAAGAACCCGCGCAACTGTTCTTTCCCTGCCATCGGCGGATCATCGAGGCTTAAAAATTGCTTTTCGGGCACGGCGTCCATCAACTCCTGCGTGGTTTGCTCCAGTTCGTTTTGCAAATGGAATTCGGAGTAGGTAATTTCGCCTAAAAGGACATCGAGATTTTTTCTGTTTTTGCCATAGTCGAAAAACCAGAATTGGTAGCCAACACATTCACTTTTAATAACAACATTATTCCCTTTTATGCGCACCGAGACTTCTTCGGAATAGGATTCCCAGGAAATATTGGTATAGGCGATGATACCATCGTGATCAAAATACCCAATGTGCCAGCCAAGGTTCACCATTGACTGGTATAATAAAGTGAGGTAGTGGTCGGAATTGTAATCCTCCAGGGGAATAGTAACAATTCTGTTTGGGGTTATTCCGCCGGCCATGGGATTTGATTTGGTTGAAGCCCGAATATAAACAAAAAGGTTATGATTGTTGGAACATAGGACGTTTACTTTAAGAAATCTCTTTTACAACAACTTGCTGAAAAAGGAACCTCCATGCTCTCGGGGGCGACCACAAGGGATCGCCCCTACGTATTTTGCATTTATAAATATCACAACCTTGTTAAATCGACCTGTCTTTGTCAGGATAATCTGTAGGGGCTACCCCTGTGGTCGCCCCTTTATGCGGGCGGTTCCGGAGATAGTCCCGGATTTTTACCCCTTCAGGGCCTCAATCTCCTTCAACGTCTTCGGCAGATATTTCCCTAATAAATGGCTCCCTGTATCGGTTATCAAAAAGTTATCTTCGATGCGGATGCCGCCAAAATCGCGGTATGTATTTAAAACATCGTAATTAATAAACTCAGCATACTTTTTCTCAGCCTGCCAGCGGTCAATCAATTCAGGGATAATATAAATACCCGGCTCAACGGTAAGTACAAACCCTTTTTCAAGCTCACGTCCCAAACGCAATGATTTTAGCCCGAAAATTGACGTCTCTTTTTTTAATGTATCAGTATAGCCAACATATTGTTCGCCAAGGTCTTCCATATCATGGGTGTCCATCCCAAGCATATGCCCTAAACCGCATTGAAAAAACATAGTATGTGCGCCTGCGGCCACAGCTTCGGCCGCATCGCCTTTCATAATATTTACCTGGGTTAACCCTTCTACCAGTTTTTGACAGGCGGCCAGGTGGATATCTTTATACCTAACCCCCGGTTTTAACATGCCGATGGCATGGTCCATTGAATTTAGCACCACCTCATATAACTCCCTTTGCCGCGTAGTAAAACTGCGGCCGACGGGGAAGGTGCGGGTGAGGTCGCCGCCGTAATGCATAGCATTTTCAGCGCCGATGTCACTTAAAACCATACGGCCTTCTTCCAAAGTATTGCCGTAATAATGGGTATGCAGTGTTTGGCCGTGCGTGGTGATGATAGCCGGGTAGCCCAGTCTTGCATTGGCCGTCATAGCGGCTTCAAGAGCTTTGGCCACCAGTTCATATTCTATTATACCCGGGCGCGTATGTTTGATCACAGCCAGCTCCATATCAACGCTGATAGACACAGCATTTTCCATCTGCTCAATTTCCAGCGGCGATTTTATCACCCGCTGGGCAATAACGGCTTTAATAAGTTTTATCGAAACGTGATCGGCAACATCTTCCAGACTTACATTTAGCCAGGCAGCCAGTTTGATTTTATTTTCAGGACGATAAGGCGGCAGGATATGCACCTTCCTGCCCGAAGTAATGGCCTTATGGATATAATGCACTACCTGCAAATACGGGCTTGTTTGGTTAACGCCAACCATCGATGCCATTTCTTTTACAGAAGGCAGGGTGCCGGTCCACACGATATCATCGATGCTCAGTTCATCACCGAAAATTACTTCTTCTCCGGTATCGGTATCAATAATGGCGGCAAGTGATTGAACGTCCAGCCCGAAATAATACAGAAAACTGCTGTCCTGCCGGAAGGGGTAGCAATTGTCCTTGTAGTTCATGCTGCTGTCCTCGTTGCCAAGCAACAGGATTAGTCCATCGTGCCCGATGGTTTGTTTTAATATTGCCCTGCGGTCTGT
>Ga0207026_1023_pt1 | contig 32358 bp, 29 predicted proteins | sample Alteio_BWMinCont_42_FD_153274 | JGI IMG/M metagenome (GOLD analysis project Ga0207026, IMG submission 153274) | Enriched cells from forest soil in Barre Woods Harvard Forest LTER site, Petersham, Massachusetts, United States -... | ecosystem: Environmental > Terrestrial > Soil > Temperate forest >...
AGAATGACGCAAATGCATTAGCCTAAATACCTGGCGTATAGTTGACTCACCCCAGCATCGCTCCGCTTGCTGACCCTCTCTATGGCAAGCCATAAAGAGGGTAAAGGCAGCTTTCACTAACTTCGCGCTTGGCTGTTAGAACCATCTCCAAAGGAGAGGGCAGGGTGAGGCGAACTAAATAATTATTTAGCAGCATAACTTTATGCCTTTGTTTTTGTATATAGTTTTGTAGTTTGCCACTTTTTACAAATACCCCCCATGAAGAAACTTTTGCCCGTTTTGTTATTGTTTGCCATTGCATGCAAACAAAAGGATTATAATGCTGACCTGCTGGTTAAAAATGCACTTGTTTATACTGTTGACAGCAATTTCGCAACCGCAGATGCATTTGTAGTTAACGCCGGGAAAATTGTAGCCGTAGGCAAAGCCGATACATTGGAGCAAAAATATACAGCGCACCAGGTAATTGATGCAGGCGGGAAACCTGTATATCCTGGTTTTATTGATGCCCACTCGCATTTTTACAGCTACGGTTTAAGCTTACAGGATGTGCGGCTTGAAAATACAAAGAGCTGGCAGGAGGTCGTCGATTCGGTTAATAGCTATGCCCGCAAAAATACAGAAGGATGGATAGTTGGCCGCGGCTGGGATCAGAACAAATGGACGGTTAAGGATTTTCCGAATAAAGCTAAATTGGATTCGCTGTTCCCGGTAAGGCCGGTAATGTTAACCCGCATTGACGGGCACGCAATAATGGTAAACCAGGCGGCACTTAATATAGCAGGGATTAAACCTGGCCAAAATATTACCGGTGGGAAAATTGAAACAATAAATGGCAAACTTACCGGTTTATTGGTTGATAATGCCGAAGGATTGGTAAAACGAAAAATACCAGCGCCGACCGATACCCTTATACAATCGGCACTTTTAGATGCACAAAGTAATTGTTTTGCGGTAGGCTTAACAACAGTAGAAGATTGCGGCTTACCTTATACCATGGTAAACACCATAGCACAGCTACAGCATAAAGGGGCGTTAAAAATGCGGATGTATGTAATGCTGTCTGATAGTCCGGAGAATTATGACTATTTATTTAAACGCGGCGTTTACAAAACTCCGGGACTTGATGTGCGCTCCTTTAAAATGTATGCCGATGGCGCTTTAGGCTCGGAAGGAGCTTGTTTATTGCAGCCTTATTCGGACCATAAAAACTGGAACGGGTTTTTACTGAGCAGCCAGCAACATTTTATGGATATCGCAAAAAAACTGGCTGGTAAAGGGTTCCAGCTTTGTACCCATGCCATTGGCGACTCGGCAAACCGCGTGATACTAAAGATATATGCAAGCGTATTAAAAGGGAAAAACGATCGCCGCTGGCGGATAGAGCACGCACAGATATTATCGCCTGATGATATAAAATTATTTGGTGAGTACAACATCATCCCGTCGGTGCAGCCAACCCATGCCACATCGGATATGCTTTGGGCTGTGAACCGGCTTGGCAAAAAACGCCTGAAAACATCCTATGCTTATAAGCAATTGCTTGAACAAAACGGCTGGTTGCCATTGGGCACGGATTTCCCGGTTGAAAATATTAACCCGATGTACACGTTTTATGCTGCTGTTGTACGTAAAAATTTAAATGGATTACCTGAAGGCGGTTTTCAAATGGAAAATGCCCTGACAAGGGAACAAGCATTACGGGGGATAACCATTTGGGCAGCAAAAGCAAATTTTGAAGAAAAAGAAAAAGGGAGTTTAGAGCCCGGCAAGTATGCCGATTTTGTGATACTTGATAAAGATATAATGAAAATTGACGGTGCGGATGTGCCAACCGTTAAAGTGTTAAAAACATATATAAATGGCGAGAAAGTTTATGAGAAAAAGTAATTGGGGTTTCTACACTTTAATATTATCAGGGTTTATTTTATTTAATTCGGCATGTGCACAAAATCCACCATTTACCGGCAAGGCTTATGTTGATGAAGAAAAATTAGTGGCGCAATCCACCGTTTTGCTGAATAACCCATCCTATTTAATTCCGTTGCAAAACCTCGACCAGCTAAAAATTGCAAGTGTTCATTTTTCAAATCCATATGCGGCAGGTTTCGACAGCCTGGCCAACAAATACAGCAAGGTAACCACTTTTAACGGCAATGATTATTCGGGCCTGCCTGCCGGACAGGCAGGGACAAAGACGCTTGACGACCTATCGGCCGATCTTAAATGGTATAACACCGTTATCATTCAGTTAAATGATGCCGATCTGGGTAACCCGTTGCTGTTAAATTTCATCATATCAAACCAAAAAATTAAAAATGTAATTATTGCTTTGTTCGGCAACAACAATTCGCTGATTAATTTAAGTGGTGTAACTGCGCCTATACTGTGGTGTACCCACGTTTCGCCGGTTGCTGCCCTTTGCAGTGCGCAGGCCATTTTCGGCGGGATTGCCGTAACCGAAAAACTGAAATCGAACATATCCCCGGTTTTTAAAAAGAACATGGGTTTTACTACCAGTAAGATCAGGTTACAATATACAGTACCCGAAGATGCGGGCATCAGCACTAGCGACCTATCAGGCATCGATGATATTGCAGCTGAAGCTTTGCGCGAACAGGCTACACCCGGCTGCGTGGTTTTGGTGGCCCGCGATGGTATGGTGATATTTAATAAAGCATACGGCTATCATACTTATGATAAAACCATGCCCGATAAACTTACCGATATTTTCGACCTGGCATCCATGACCAAAGTATCGGCAACCACTATGGAAACCATGCAGCTTTACGACCAGGCCAAACTAAACCTGGATGCTACCGTGGGCGATTACCTTGCCGCCGCCCGTAAAACCAATAAAAATGATATCCATATCCGCGAAATATTAGAACACCAGGCAGGGTTGATCCCTGATATCCCAACGCTTGAAGCAATAAAGCCGACTGACTACAGTACCGATTCATCGGCCGCTTATCCTACCAAAGTGAATCAAAATTATTACTTAAGGAAAGATTACTTCAAGGATGTGATGTGGCCGGAGATGTTAAACTCACCACTGAGAACAAGAGGCCAATACGTTTACAGTGACCTGAGCATGTGTTTTATGCAGCAAATAATTGAAACACTGACCGCGACGCCCGAAAACGTGTATGTTCAGCAGCAACTGTACAATCCATTAGGCCTGCAAACTACAGGGTTTTTACCGCTTAATCGTTTTACGCCAGACAGGATAATACCAACCGAGAATGACCAGGTTTACCGGCATGCCCTGCTGGATGGCTATGTACACGACCCAACAGCAGCCCTTATGGGCGGCGTTGCGGGTCACGCAGGCTTATTTTCGGATGCTAATGACCTTGCTATATTATACCAGATGATGTTGAACCGCGGCACTTATGGCGGCGTACAATACATCAAACCTGAAACGGTCGACCTCTTCACGGCCAAACAATCGGATGTGAGTCGCCGCGGCCTGGGCTTTGACAGGTGGGACCCTGATGCGGATCATCATTACCCTTCAAAATTAGCTTCTCCGCAGGCCTACGGGCATACCGGCTTTACCGGCACCTGTGTTTGGGTTGACCCGAAATATGGGCTGGTATATATATTCTTATCAAACCGTGTAAACCCAAGTGTAGGCAGCAAATTATCCAGCCTCAACATCAGGCCGAGGATACAGGATGTGGTGTACCAGGCCATGCAGAAAGGGCAGTAGGATTTTAGATTTACGAATTACGATTTTAGATTTTTTAAATGCGGAATGTGGAATGCGTAATGTTTTTAGTTTGAATTTTCATTGTTAAATTTGATCAATAAATAATTCCGCAATGAATTTTTGAATGCGGAAGTCGGATTGCCGAATGCGGAATGTTTTTTAGTTAGAATTTTCATTGTTAAATTTGATCAATAAATAATTCCGCATTCGACATTTCGCATTCCGCAATGAACTACTTCACCATCCCGCCGCCAATTCATTTGCAACCTTATATAAGGTGCTTTTGGGTATTGGAGCATGATTTTGGGGTAGGCGAGGATTCATATATCTACCGTTCGGTAGCTGATGGCTGTGTTGAAATGGTGTTTCACTACCAGTCGGCTTTTGATGAACTGATCACCGATGGGCAGCCGCATAATTGGTTGTCGGGCATTCATTTTCAATCCAGCCAATACAGACGTTTCGAGACCAAACAGAGTTTTGGCATATTTGGCGCTTATATTTATCCATTTGCCATACCTTATTTTTTTAAAGTACCCTCCGAAGAAACCAGTAACGAAATGCTGGGACTGGATCTCTTTTTAGGGCCGGATGGCCGCGAACTGGAGGAAAAAATAATGACCGCCCCGGATAACTGCCACAGGGCAGGGATATTAACCGCCTTCTTTGAAAAATGCCTGCTTAATGCCAGGCTAAAGGATAATACCATTGCAACCTCCATAAAACATATTATCCATTCCGGCCAATTGAATACGGTTGAAGAATTAGCCTATCGTTTTAATCTTTCCGTGCGCCAGTTCGACAGGAAGTTTAAAGAATATGCCGGCTTTTCGCCCAAAATGTACCTGCGCCTGGTACGCTTAAGCAATGCTTTGAGACAGGACGGCAGCACAAAATCATTATCGCGGATAGCGCATGAATGCGGTTATTACGACCAATCGCATTTTATACATGACGTAAAAGCTTTTACGGGATATCATCCCGGTTTTTATTTCTCAGGCAAGGCCGAAGGGACTGAATATCGTTATGTTTAAAAATGTCTTGTTTTTACAATTTAGTCGCTTTTGGTTTTGTTAGGTTTGATTAATATTAAATGTGAAATAAATCAAATCATTATGAAAACGTTAAATGTTCCGGAAGGCTATAACCAGGTTATGCCTTACCTTATAGTAGAGAATGCAGCAGCATTTATTGAATTTGCTCAAAAAGTTTTTGGCGCGGAAGAACGCTATAAAGCAATGCGCGACGAAAAACTGATCCAGCACGCCGAAATAACCATTGGCGGCAGTGTGATCATGGTTGCTGATGCAACTGAAATTTATAAACCACAACCCGCCGGCCTTTTTATTTACGTTGACGATTGTGATGCCGTTTATAAAAACGCCCTCGCAAATGGCGCTTCAACGGTAAACGAGCCAGCCGACCAAACCTATGGCCGTAGCGCAGGCGTTAAAGATGCATTCGGCAATACCTGGTGGCTTACAAGCGCTGTTTGATAAAAATGCGGAAGTCGGAATGCCAAACGCGGAATTAATTGCAATTTGATAAAAATGCGGAAGTCGGAATGCCGAACGCGGAATTAATTGCAGTTTGATAAAAATGCGGAAGTCGGAATGCCAAACGCGGAATTAATTGCAATTTGATAAAAATGCGGAAGTCGGAATGCCAAACGCGGAATTAATTGCAATTTGATAAAAATGCGGAAGTCGGAATGCCGAACGCGGAATTAATTGCAATTTGATAAAAATGCGGAAGTCGGAATGCCAAATGCGGAATTAATTGCAGTTGTAAACCATTTCGCGTTCGGCATTCCGACTTTCGCATTCGAAACATTCTGCATTCCGACTTCCGAAATAAAACCATTCCGCATTCGGCATTCCGACTTTCGCATTCAAATAATTCCCAAATCATTTTACATCCGCTTAACACTATTCCAATAAATTGCTGTTAAACTTGCAGCAGTGAAACTACCACATGCATACTACCTATGCAAAACAAAAAGCATAAGCAGCATGTGGTGGTTTCATTACCAAATCAAACAACAGCGCCCCTTTAAATGAAAATCGGAATAGTTTGTTACCCAACCTTTGGCGGAAGCGGGGTTGTAGCCACCGAGCTTGGCAAAGCCCTTGCCGACCGCGGCCACCAGGTACATTTTGTAACTTATAACCAGCCCGCAAGGCTCGACCTTTTTTCCGAAAATTTGTTTTACCACGAGGTTTCGGTTTCTAATTACCCGCTTTTTGATTTCCCACCCTATGAGCTGGCCCTCGCCAGTCGCCTGGTGGATGTGGTACGGTTTGAAAAACTGGACATATTACACGTACATTATGCCATTCCCCATGCCTCGGCTGCCTTTATGGCCAAGCAGATACTGTTAACTTACGGCATATATATCCCGGTAGTCACCACCCTGCACGGTACCGACATTACTTTGGTTGGCCGCGACCGTACTTTTAAACCGGTAGTTACTTTTTCTATCAATAAATCGGATGGGGTTACAGCGGTATCGGAGCATTTAAGAAGCGATACTTACGAGTATTTCGATATTGAAAATGATATCAGGGTGATCCCCAATTTTATAGACCTTACCCGTTTCAGCCTGAAACCTAAAGATCATTTTAAAAAGGCAATAGCGCCCTTTGGCGAAAAGATAATTGTGCATACTTCCAATTTCCGCAAGGTAAAACGTACCGAAGACGTAATAAGAATATTTGCACAGCTCATAAAAAGAATACCTGCAAAACTACTTATGGTAGGTGATGGCGGCGAACGGTCGCGCTGTGAGCAATTGAGCCGCGACCTTGGTGTTAGTGATGACATTCGTTTTTTAGGAAAGCAGGATGCCATTGAAGAAATTCTATCAGTCTCCGACCTGTTTTTGATGCCGTCTGAGTCTGAAAGCTTTGGTTTAGCAGCGCTTGAAGCTATGGCCTGCAAAGTACCTGTAATAAGTTCAAATGCCGGCGGCCTTCCCGAACTCAATGTTGAAGGTGAGACCGGCTTTTTGAGGGATGTCGGCGATGTTGACGGCATGGCCGAAAAAGCCATCTACATACTTGAAGATGAAGAAAGGCTGCAACAGTTTAAAAATAACGCCCTCGAACGCGCCAAACAATTCGACCTGGCCAATATACTACCCGCTTATGAAAACTATTATGTAGAAGTAATTGAGCGGAGTAAGGAAAAGGTTGCTTGAAGCAAGGTGAAGGGCGAAAGGTAAAAGGCGAAAGGTTTTTTATAAATGAGAGATACAGTACTTATATAACTAACCAACCCAAATGCAATCGGTCTTTTGCGTGAGATGGAAAAATTAGGTTTGATAAAAATTGTGAAGGAGTGTATCGTTCCCTCCAAAATTAAACTTTCTGATAAGTACGGAAATGTATTCTCAAAAGAAGACGCTAAAAACTTTGATGAGCATACCCAAACGTGCGTAAGGAATAGATAATATTTAATTGATAATAATGCTATTTCAAAATACTTCTCAGGGGATTTTCTGTACTTTAGTTGTGATTTGACGAAAACAACAGAATGAAGAAATTAAAACCAATTAAAGTTCTATTCATAAAACTTGGAGAAGGCGGAAAATATGAACAGGATTGCATAGAAAAAGACCAAACTTTGCGACTTGGCTACAAAGCGGTAAACCATAAACTTTGTATCGACAAAAATTGGAATGCTGTTCACGACTATTTTACTACCGATGAAAACTCAAAAACGTTTGTAGCGACAAGTCATTCAAACCAAATCAAACAATTTTACGAAGAAGACGAGCAGACACTTTGGCTGACTTTTTACGCCAATAAACTTTGGTGGTGTTTTTCAAAACCCGAAATAACTTTACTTCCTGACAAAACCAAAACCCGACCAGTGATTGGCAAGTGGTCTGATAAAGATATAAATGGGAATGTTTTACTTGCGGGAAATATAAGTGGAAAATTATTAAAGACGCAAGGTTTTAGAGGCACTATTTGTCGGATTCCCGAACAAAGGTATGCGCTTGTAAAAATCAACTGCGAACAAATGAAAGAAGTTGTTGAAGTTGAACATGCAATGAACAATCTAAGACAAAAAATGACTGCCCTAATTCAAAATCTGCAATGGAAAGATTTTGAAACTTTGGTCGATTTGATTTTCAGACAAGCAGGTTGGCAAAGAGTTGGCGATACAGGAAAAACTCAGAAGACCCTTGACCTTGAACTTTTTGCGCCGGTGACAGGCGAACGAGCCATCGTTCAAATTAAAGCTGAATCTGATTTACCCCAATTTTTAAAATATCAAGATGAGTTCGCAAAAATGAGTGATTATGACAAGTTTTTTTATGTTGTTCATACACCAAAAAATAATTTGACAAACTATTCAAATGAGACTGAGACGAAACTATATCTTGTCGACAAGGTGGCAGAATTGACAATAAACGCGGGGCTCTTAGATTGGGTAATAAAAAAGACTTCATAATTACTGGCTAAAAAAATGTTAACAACTAAGTGTTGTATAGCATGACATAAGATACGCTTCAATGTGTATCCTATGTTATGCTATTTATCAACTGAGCATTGGCAAAAGGCGGGTTAACAAAGCATATGATATTTAAGACTAACCCAACGTTTGCGCTTTTGCTTATCAAAATATATCCGAAGAATCATTAGTAGTTACAATCACTATGGGGCTTTTTATCCACTTGGGGCCAAATGGCTAAATAGGCTGGTCAACTGTGATATCATAATGTAAAGTTAAGAACTATAAAAAAATGAATTAGATATTGCCACCTAATTAGGTACTATTATTATCTTTGTATTATGCCTTTATTTGAGTTGATCGATGGAATAAAAATAAATGTTTATTCAAACGACCATTTGCCACCACATATTCATGCGATTTATAACGAATATGAGGTGGTCATATCAATTACTGGTAAAGAAATAATAAGGGGTTTATTACCTATGCCCCAACTACGAAAGGTAAAGGAAACAATAAACGAAAACGAAAATGATTTATTAGCCTTATTTAAGGCGCTTAATCCTCAAATAAAGAATTTATGAAGAAGCTACCACGGATTTTAATAATAACGAATATTGAGCAACCTTATACCCTTTTCACCCTTTGGACTAATGGAGATGAGCGTAAAATAGACTTAAGCCAAGAAATAGCATCGGCCATATTAAACGGCGACAATCCTCTTGCCCATTTAAAAGAATGGGAGGTATTTAGACAGGCAAGTGTTTCGGCCGACAATACAATAATTTGGAATAATTTAAAACAAACCATTACCCTGCCGAGCGGAAAGGTAATAGAAGGGGCATTGGATTTAGACCCTGATGTTCTTTATAAGGACAGCGACCTGATAAACAGCTTAAGTACAAGCCCCAAAATAGGACAACTTTTAAAAACCGCCAGGGAAGAGGCTGGCCTGTCACAAGGAGAAGTTGCAAGGAATAGCGGGACTACCCGAAACTATATTTCGAAAATTGAAACAGGTAAGTCCGATATACAACTAAACACGCTTTATAGGTTAATTAAGTTAGGGATAGGGAAAGAGTTAAAGTTATCCATACATTAATTCAACTTTTCGCTTTAACCTTTCCTCTAAAAAATTACTCCGCCGGTGCAAACTTCAAGCAAACAGGATTGCCTATCTCAATATTTGAGTTTATCCTGCTTATTTTGCCGTTGCTTTTATCAATACGGTAAACAAAAATGCTGTCGCTGTCCTGGTTTGCTACCACCATAAAATTGCCGGTAGGATCAATGGCAAAGTCGCGCGGGTTTTTTCCGTAGCTCGATTCGCGCTGAACAAAAATGAGGTTGCCGGTATCGGGGTCGATAGCATACACAGATATATCATTAGTTTCTAAACGGTTGGAGGCATACAAAAACCTGCCATCAGGCGAAATATGTATGGCAGCGCCGGCAGTTTGGCCTTTAAAGCCATCTTTCAATAAAGTGATAGATTGCTTTTCTTTTAGTTTGCCGTTATCGTAGTCAAAAACATGTACTGCCGAGCCCATTTCTGTTACTAAATAAACATGCTTTTTATCGTTCGAAAAAACAATGTGACGCGGGCCCTCACCGTCTGCAATTTTTACAAACGGTGGAGTAGCCGGGGCTAACGGCTGCGGGTGCGAAGCATGGTAACGCATCACATTTAGTTTATCGGTGCCCAGATCGCTGTACAATAAGTACTTTTCATCAGGCGATAACATAGCGATATGCACATGCGGGCCTTCCTGCCTTTCTTTATTTATACCTTGTCCTTCATCCTGTACAACCTGCGAAACCGGGCTTAATGAGCCGTCTTTGTTTACCGGCAATACAGTAAGGTCGCCGCTGCTGTAATTTGCAACAAATACATTTTTTTGATCTTTATCAACTGAAACATAGCAAGGGTCGGCCCCTTTGGAAGATTGTTTATTTAAAAATACCAGCTTGCCAAGTTTGGGTTCAAAAGTAAAAGCGCTAACCTCGCCGTTTTTGCCATTTTCATTCACCGCATAAACAAACTTATTATTATCCGATAAGCACAAATAGGATGGGTTGCTTACATCATCAATTTCATTTAGATAAGCTGTTCGGCCTGTTTCAGCATAAAAGCGATAAACATAAATGCCCTTGCTTTTGCCTTTTGTATAGGTGCCTATCAGGAGGTCGAAAGTAGAGGGGGCTGTTTTTTTATGCTGTGCATAAATAAGCACAGGAAACAACATCGAAATTATTAAAAGGAATTTTTTCATTGCAGGATGAATTGGTTACAGCCGGCAAGATAGCAATTTGAAGCAGAAAGCTAAAAGAGCGACAAAACTTTTACAGTGAATCCGGCGAACTTTTAACTCATATACAACTTATTCCAAAATCCGTTGTATATTATACGCATGGTTACAAAAGGGCAGCAGGTGATCCGCGAGTGGTACCGGAAGAAGAACTGGGAGCAGTTTCCCTTTCAGCAGGAGATGATGGATGCCTATCTCAATGGTTTTTCGGGCTTGCTGAATGCGCCTACAGGCAGTGGTAAAACCTTCGCGCTGTTTTTGCCTTTCCTGGCCGATTTTATCGATAAACACCCGGATACCTATACCCATCAAACCAATAACGGCCTGTTAATGCTTTGGATAACGCCCCTGCGCGCGCTTACTAATGATATTAAAAAAGCTATGCAGGAAGTATGCGATGAAATGGGCCTGCCCTGGCGGATCATGACGCGCACCGGAGATACCCCCGCCGCCGAAAAGCAGGCGCTAAAGAAAAAACTCCCCGAAGTATTGCTCACCACCCCTGAAAGCCTGCACCTGATGCTGGCCCAAAAAGAATACCCAAAACTGTTCCAGCACCTACAGGTAGTAGTTACTGATGAGTGGCATGAGTTATTAGGTACTAAACGCGGCGTACAGGTGGAGCTGGGTTTATCTAAGTTAAAAGTCTTAAGCCTAAAGTCGAAAGTCTTGAGTGAAGATAATTACAGTGACGAACCAAACTTCCCGGACTTCGGACTTAAGACTTCGGACTTAAGACTCAAAATATGGGGTATCAGCGCTACCATCGGTAACCTGGAAGAGGCTGCAGAAGTACTTTTGGGCAACGATTTCCCGCCGGAGCGTGTTACGATGGTACGTGCCAATGTGGATAAAAAGCTGCTCATCAAATCAGTTATCCCCGAAAATATTGAGAGTTACTCATGGTCGGGGCATATTGGGTTAAAGTTGTTGCCGCAGGTGATGGAGATTGTGGCCAAAAGCAATACCACGCTGATATTTACCAATACCCGCTCGATGGCCGAGATATGGTACCACGCCATTCTTGATAATTATCCGGAATACGCAGGCATAATGGCCATGCACCACGGCTCATTAGATAATGAAATACGCAATTGGGTGGAACAGGCTTTACATGCCGAAGCATTAAAAGTGGTAGTTTGTACCTCGAGTTTAGATCTCGGTGTCGACTTCAGGCCGGTAGATACTGTTATACAGGTAGGCAGCCCGAAAGGAGTAGCGCGTTTTATGCAGCGGGCGGGGCGCAGCGGGCATAGCCCGGGCGCGGTGTCAAGGGCTTATTATGTACCCACGCATTCGCTTGAGTTATTGGAAGGCGCTGCACTGAAAGAAGGCATCAAAGCCGGTATTTATGAAAGCCGCGACCCTTTGCTGCTTACTATGGATGTATTGATACAGTATATGGTAACGCTGGCCGTATCTGATGGATTCAGGGCTGATGAGTTGTTTAAAGAGGTAAAAACCACCTTCGCCTTTGCTGATTTAAAGCGTAGTGAATTTAATGAGTTGCTTGATTTTATTACTAACGGCGGTAAAACCCTTGCTCAATACGATGAGTTTTTAAAGGTAGAAGTTGAGAATGGCTTGTTTAAAGTAAACAACCGGCGGGTAGCTATGCGGCACCGACTCAGTATTGGCACTATCACAAGTGATGTAAGCATACGGGTAAAATGGATCAGCGGCGGGAGTTTGGGCACTATCGAGGAATCTTTTATTTCCAAATTAAAACCAGGCAATACTTTTTGGTTCGCGGGGCGAAGTTTGGAGTTTGTAAGGATAAAGGAAATGACGGCCTACGTAAAAAAATCAAATGCAAAAAAAGGGATGATCCCCAGTTGGATGGGCGGGCGTATGCCGTTATCATCCCAGTTGTCAGCCGTTTTTAGGGATAAGCTGGACGAAGTGGCGCATGGTATTGAAAAAGATGAGGAAGTGATTGCCTTGAAACCATTGTTTGCCTTGCAGTCCGAAATATCGCACTTGCCGCAAAGCCATGAGTTTTTGATCGAATCGTTCAAATCCCACGAAGGGCATCATTTACTGTTTTACCCATTTGAAGGGCGATTGGTACACGAGGGCATGGCGTCGCTGCTGGCCTACCGCCTGAGCAAAATACAGCCGGCAAGTTTTTCTATCGCTATGAATGATTACGGTTTTGAATTGCTAACCGAAGAGGATATACCTATTGAACAAGCGCTGGAAGATGTAAGCTTTTTCTCGATAGATAACCTGCTCGAAGATATACAGCACAGCCTGAATGCTAACGAAATGGCGCGCAGGCGTTTCAGGGATATTGCACACATAGGCGGCCTGGTATTTACCGGCTATCCCGGCCAGCCGGTAAAGAATAAGCATTTGCAGGCATCAACATCGTTATTATTCGAAGTATTCAGCGAGTATGAGCCTGATAATTTACTGGTGCGGCAGGCTTATAACGAAGCTTTGGCTTTTCAGCTGGAGGAATTCAGGCTTAGGGCAGCCTTACAGCGCATCATCAAACAAAACATCATACTAAAAATCATCGACCGCCCAACGCCCTTTGCTTTCCCAATAATGGTTGATAGCCTTGGCCGCGAACGGTTAACCACCGAACCATTGGAGGAACGGATAGCCAAAATGGCCAGGCAATATGGTGCCGGCGACGTAGTTAATACTGAAGACCGTAAGGTGCGAAAAGCCGGGGTGGCAAGGAAAAGGGGGCTTTGACAGCTGTCAGATTGCATAAGTGATTTTTTAGATGACCCCTATTGTTATATCTTAATTATCATTCCATCACTCTTCTGAAAAAAGTATTTGTAATAGGGTATTAGCAGCCTCCCTTTGGCCCTTATCCAATTCGCCGTCTTTTTTTAGTATCCTGCCTTTATCTATAGTTTTGATCTGATCGAAAGCTAACGCCCCTATTTTGCCTTTATGATTAGTAGATAACCGAGTTGGATAATTTTTAATTGTTGATGTAAAAGGTACAACTATTACAGTACTCAATGCGGTGTTTACTGCATTTGGTGAAACTATAAGGCATAGGCGTATCTTTGCTATCTCTGCACCTTTTGTAGGATTTAAATCAACTAATACTATTTCCCACTTTTTGTAAAGCTTATTCATCTTCTAACCCGTCTTGTAGCGTTACATCCCACTCATGGAACTCTGGTTCAGGGCTTGTATCTGCCTTTGCGAATATAGCCGCCCATTCTTTTAAGGGTGGTATAGCGGGCGCTGGCTTTATAAGTATGCCATCGGCAGTTTGTTCAAGTATTACGTCTGTAGTACCTAACGACAGGGTTAACTCTTTGGGTAGCCTCACGCCTTTGGAGTTTCCAATTTGCGTTATTTTTGCATGATACGTTTGCTGCATGGTACAAATGTAATAACTTTTATTATAACATTTAGCTTAAATATCATACTGTTAACCTGGTATGCAGACGTAAGCAGAAATTATTTTAGTAACAACGCTCTACAACTTTTAAACCGCAGCCTCTTCCCCAACCATTTCAAAATATTTATCCAGTTGCACCAGGCTTTTTTCGGCTATTAACGTGCTTTTGCAAAAACTTAATAAATGCTCACCTTCCAAATGATTATAAAATTCATGCAGATCGTTATCCGTCCCTGTTTTTTGAATAACGAACGACCCCTCGAATACTTTGCTTACTATGGCGCCATACTTTTGCAATAATAACCACAGGTCGTCACTCATTAATTGTATGGCAACCCGGTAAAAGCCAACCTTATTCAATATAAGTTCGCCCGGCAGATAGGCTATTGCATTATAAACCTCAATTATCTTTTCAATTTTCAGCAGTAAGCCCTGCAACTTATCTAAGGGGAATTCCACTTCCATTGTAATTAATACTATTTCACGGATATCTGTCCTCGAAACGTTAAGGCTATTCACGTTATAGCTGCGCCTGTTAAAGATATTTAATATCTGTCCGAGCAAACCTTTTTTGTCATCGGCATAAACAGCAATGATACAATGTTCATTTTCATTTGGTTGGGGCTTTTTCATATATTATCAATTAAATTTTTAGCAAAAAAAAAGCCCTCCGACTTGGAGGGCTTATAACTATTTATAAATTTTTATATAGCTAAGTTACCCTCCATTGATTTACAATGACAGTAATAGCCAGAATGATCAGGTTAAAATTCAGCATACTCCCGAAAGGGGAACTTGCCATTTTAGTATTTGCGATATGTAAAAATTGTATGCGCATATTCGATAAGGCACAAGATAATAATTTAGGAATAGAAAAATAAATGAAAGGTTAAAATTTAGGGATTCAATGGTTTTTACCAGCAGCGATATAAATAAAAACGGGGCAATAACCAAATTTGGCCTTGTCCCGTTTTGTTTCCCCGCATGGGCTCGAACCACGATCTTCTGAACCAGAATCAGAGGTGCTACCATTACACCACAGGGAAATTAAATACAGCGATACTTTGTTTAGAGAGGCCTGCTCGTCATCTCCGCTGCAAATATATAAATATTGCCATTTATCTCACTTCATTTTTTAGTAAAACCTTTTTAGTTGTTATCGCCCGATAAGTACAGCAAAAATGGCAAATGACACAAAATAATTACGCAACAGCTATTGCTCGCGATTAATAATTCTATAAATTTGATTACCTCTTTTCATTAAACCAATTTATAACTAACCTAAAATATTTAATCATGGATAAGCAATATGTTTCCAGGCGCCGGTTTATTGGCACCGGTATGCTTGCAGCAGCAGGCATTGCCCTAACTTCAAAAAGTGCTTTCGCAAGTTCAGTTTTTGCTGCGGCTAAGCCAAATTCAAAAATAAATGGCGTCCAGATCGGCGTTATCACTTATTCCTTCAGGAGTATGCCCAGCAGCATCGAACAACTGCTAAAGTATTGTGTAGACTGTAACATCAATTATATTGAATTGATGGGCGATGCGGCAGAAACTTTTGCCGGGGCGCCGCCGCGCGATAGCAGCGCCGATTATAGCGAAAAACTTGCTCAATGGCGCGAAAACACTATAATGGACCCTTTTATCCAAATCCGCAAAATGTACAATAATGCAGGGATTACCATATACGCATGGAAACCAAATGCATTAAATAAGAAAAATACCGACGGTGAAATTGAATATGCCTTTAAAGCGGGCAAAGCGCTTGGCTGCAGCCATGTAACAGTTGAACTGCCAACTGACGACGTACAAACACAACGCCTTGGCGACCTTGCCGAAAAAAATAATATAATGGTTGGCTACCACGCTCATACACAGGCAACGCCAACTTTGTGGGATACCGCCCTTTCTCAGTCGGACTACAATGGTATTAACCTCGATATTGGCCATTATACAGCCGGTACCAGCACCAGTCCTGTTGATTTTATCCTTAAAAACCACAAGCGCATATTGAGTATGCACCTTAAAGACCGTAAGTTTCACGATGGCCCAAATATGCCATGGGGACAAGGTGACACACCTATTAAAGAAGTATTGCAATTGATGAAAAAGAACGGTTACAAATTCCCTGCTACTATTGAGCAGGAATATAAAATACCCGACGGATCGGATGCTGTTAAAGAGGTAAAAATATGCCGCGAGTACGCTAAGAATGCGTTGAGTTGATTGGTGAGTAGTTGATTGGTGAGTAGTTGATTAGGTTGGATTGAGTTGATTGGGTTTACAGTGCTTTTAACTTAATCAACAACTTACCTAATCCAACCTAATCAACCATTCGCTATATTTGAATATACTTTAACCGCATGAAGAAAATTGCTTTAATTATGCATGATGACGTAACCCTATCAACGGTTACCGGGGCAATGGATATGTTTATACACACCAACCGCCTTTTTCAGCAATTGAAAAAGCCGCAGCCTTTTGATTTGGTACTTGCCTATGAAAAAAAGCCGGACGGCCCCATGCCCGTTCCCGATTCGATGGTAAATTATAGTACAGTGGCTGAAACAACCCAAGCCGACTTACTCATTGTCCCTGCCTTTTACGGCGACAGGGATGAGATGCTGAAAAAACACCACGATACTATCGAATGGATCGGCGCGATGCATGCAAAGGGCGCCGAGGTGGCCAGTTTATGCTCGGGCATCTATTTTCTTGCAGAGGCAGGGTTATTGCCGGGGCGGTCATGCACTGCGCACTGGAACGATATGGAGGACATTGTAAAGAGATATCCCGAAGTGAATTTCCTTTCGGATATGGTAATTACCGACCAGGAAGGGATTTATACCAGTGGCGGTGCGTTTTCGTCGTTAAACCTCATCCTTTATTTGATCGATAAATTCTGTGGCAGGGAAGTTGGGGTTTGGGCCAGCAAAATGTTCTCGCTTGATATGGATAGAATGAGCCAATCGCACTTTGCTGTATTTAAGGGCCAGCGCCAGCATAGGGACGATGAGATATTAAAGGCACAAACGTATATTGAACAAAACCACCATTTACAACTCAATATCGATGAAATAGCCAATCATACCAATATGAGCAAGCGTAATTTCATCAGGCGTTTTAAAAAAGCCACGCAAAATACGCCGTTTGAATATTTGCAAAGGGTAAAGATCGAAGCTGCCAAAAAAGCACTTGAAAAAGGTTCGCAAAACATCAACCTGTTAATGTACGATGCCGGATACAACGATATAAAGACTTTTCGCGAGGTTTTTAAAAAAATAACCGGCCTTACCCCGCAGGATTATCGCAGGAAATACAACAGGGAAGTGCCGGTGGTTAATTAAACTACTCTATAATTCGTTAGTTAAACATAAAGCCGTCCTTCCATTACAACAACGGATGTGCCGCTAATCCAAATGCCATCATCAACTACTTTGGCATGAATGGTTGATTGCTGCTGCATTTTAACACCTTGTAAAATGGTATAGTCTCCGCCAGCGGTTATATAGTTATGGTTTAATAAATATCCTATTAAAGGCCCTGCCGCACTGCCCGTAGCTGCATCTTCATCAATGCCTATTCCCGGGTTAAAAAAACGTGCTTCGGCAATATAGCCTGGTTTGCTGGCATCAATCGTAAACAAGTAACAACCTTCAAATTCAAACTGCTCAACCGTATTGTGCAGCAGCGGTTTATTTACAACCGCGCGATTTAAAACATCAATATCCTTAACTGGCACCATTAAGTGGGCAACTTCGGTTTTTACAACTGTTGGTTGCCAATCTTTTATACAAACATCCTCAGCGGCCAAGCCGATAGCGCGCGCAATTATTTCCGCAGGCACTATTTTTTGCATAGTTGCGGTTTGCTGTTTCATCCCAACGAAGGGCAACCCGGCTTCATCATAACGGACTGCAATATGGATTTTTTCATCTGCCATCATTACAAACTGTTCTTCGGATTGCCCCTTAAAAATCTCCCAGCCCTTCAATAAAGCAAGGCAAATCGCCCCCAGCAGGTTATGTCCCGCGCCACCTACTTCAACCCCGGCTGGTGTAAAAGAACGCACTTTATAGGCGTTATCTGCGACAGAATATCGCACAAATGAAGTTTCGGAATAACCAAACTCCCGCGCTATATTTTTAAACTGGGCAAATGTTAGTTCTTCCTCCATCAATACAACCGATAACGGGTTGCCTTTGTATTGTTCATCCGAAAATACATCCAATATATAATAGTCAAGTTTTTTCATTAGGCGGTTTTGTTAAATTCAAATCTCATAGCTCATTAAGTACCCGGCTTGCTTAAAAAGCTCGCTCGCTCGCTATATTTTTATCGGTTTAGACGGATGCATTTAAAATTTACGCTTGGCTTTGTGGTTTGCTATACCATATTCTCACGGTACACATCATCAAAAGGTTTATTTTTTTGCTTTTGGAAGATAGCCGAAAACCTGGTATTTATTGGGTTAAGCATCTGGATGCATAGTTGTTTATCATCTTCTGTTAAAATGTCAACCATCATCCCGGCAACTTTTAAGATCAACCCCTTTGCTTTTTTAAGTGTTTCTTCCCCCTTTGGGGTAAGTTTAAGCCTTTTAACCCGCTTGTCTTCGTCATCCGCATATTCAGTAATCAATCCCCTTTTCTTCAGCCTGATCAGCATATTGGTACCGCTTGATAGTTCCAATAAGTTATCATAAATGACTTCTGATTTTATAGGGTTCCTTTTATTAAAGATTATCACAAGGATACCAAACTCTTCAATTTGATCGAGCCCTGTGCCTTCCAGCGCTTTGTTGGAGTACATAATATGAAACTTCCCTATTTTTCTTATCAGTATTACCAGCTGCCCGTTTATATCAGGCACCAACTGCCACTCAGGTGCAATTTGTTTCTCCTCTTTTATGGCCACTGATAGCTGGTGGCGGCAGAAATCTTCTATGGTGCCATCCGGGTTCTGCTCTTCATAAACGCCCCATAGTTTAACCAGTTCAACTGCTTTATTCACTTTAATTACTCCCATTTGGTAGCAAATTTAAAAAAAGATAAGGATTATTTGATTATTTGATACCAAATGGTATATATTTGTTTTAAAATACAACCAAAAGGTATAAAATAAAAGAACATAGCATAGTTGGAATTGCTCATTACGCTTTAAAAATAAATTTTATGAAAACTAAAGTAGCGCAGGCTTTCGCCTTATTAGCAACCGGTTTGCTTGCCGGCGTTTTCTATTACGGAACATTTACAGTTATTCCTGCATTTTACGAAGTACCCATTGAAGTTCATTTAAAATACAGGGTAGCCCTGATGAACCACAATGCTGTGTATGTGCAACTGCTAACCGGCATTGCCATCCTTACACCTGTTTGGCTTGCTTTCGTTTACAAAAAATCTGCCCTGATTAGGAATTATGCTATACTGGCTGCCATTGCCGCTTTAATTTCTATCCTGACCACAAGATTTGGCAATGTCCCTATCAATCGTATGATGCGGGTTTGGGAAGCAGGTAAAGCCCCGGCAAACTGGCGCGAAATATTGGACAAGTGGAACATGTTTAACGATATCAGGACAGTATTTGCACTGGCAAGTTTTGTATTGGTGCTTATAGCCTCGCAAGTAAGCCGCCCGCAAATAAAAGCTGATGTTGCGTAAATACATAGCAGCTTAAATTCACATAAACAGCATTATAAAAATAAAAAAATGACAACAGAAACTCTTTATCACATCGCCCTGGTATTGCATATAATCGCGATTATCATGGTAGCCGGAACAACATTAGTAGATTATGTGATGTTTAAACAATTTTGGAAGCAATTAGAAACAGATAAGCAAAGGGGGATGACGATTTTGGCGGCAATGTCAAAATCGCCTATGCTGTTTGGTATTGGGTTTTTGCTAATAATTATTTCGGGCGTATATATGATGGCCGCCACACATGGCGCTTTTGGCGAACAAACCTGGTTCAGGATAAAGTTTGGCTTAATCATACTCATTATCCTTAATGGATTAATTATTGGACGAAAGCAAGGAAAAAAACTGAAAGGTATTTTGTCGGAAACCAACACTGGTAAAAATATTGAAGCAGACCTTGTTAAGATCAAGCGAAATATGGGCTTGTTCCATGTCTCGCAGCTATTGATGCTGGTTATAATTTTTGTGCTAAGTGTTTTCAAATTCAATTAAGCTATTAAAAATTAACATCTAAAAAAAATGCAAACCGAACAAACACAACAGGTACTAAATATATTGGTGATTGGCGCTAACGGGGGGATAGGCCGGCAAACGGTGGATATCGCCCTCGGCGCAGGGCACCGGGTAACCGCTTTGGTGCGCAATCCCGCCAACCTTACCCTTACACATGCCAACCTCGAAATAGTACAGGGCGACATACGGATCCCGGAGACCTTTGAAAAATACCTTGAAAATAAGGACGCGGTAATCTCTGCTTTAGGCGAAAGCATGGATAAACCAACAACCCTGTATTCAGACGGGAACAGGAACTTATTAAGAGAGATGAAAAAAATGAACGTCAAACGAGCTTTCTTTATTTCAGCTTCGGCAATTGAGGTGAGCCCGGTACAGCCATTTTTTATAAGGCTGGTAACAAAATTTATCGTGCAAAAATTGTTCGGCCATGGTTATGCTGATCAAAGGATAATGGAAAAACTGATAAAAGAAAGTGATATCAACTGGACTATTATGCGCCCGCCCAGGCTTACCGACAAACCTGTGACTGGTCATTATCGCGTTGCCATCAATACCTTTTTGAAAAATTGCCTTAGTATTTCAAGGGCCGATGTTGCACACTTTATGATCAATAACATAACCAACGAAACTACTTATAAGGTTGTAGTTGAGATCGCTTATTAAAATAACCGGGTACTTTAATGCTTAAGCCGTGGAAATAATGATATTTAAAACAAACGTTAACAGTAAACGAAAGGCGAATAAGGTTGGGGATTTGTTAAAATCCACATCAAATATTAAGGACTGGAATTTCGACCTGGAAGATTGCGACAATATATTGCGCATAGTAGCCACAGAATTAAAACCCAATTGGGTTGAAGCAGTTTTACAAAAGGCAGGGTTTAGCTGCCAGGTGCTTCACTATTAAATCCTTTAACTTAATTTTAATTATATCGTATAGGGGCAACCACGAGGGATTGCCCCTACGATCATTTCTGTAAAGGCGGCAGATTGCAATCCTACAAATTTCAAAGATACGTAGGGGCGACCCTTGTGGTCGCCCCATGTGGACTGCCAAGCGATTAATCCACCCCTCCCCAATCCCAACAATACAATTTTTCGTAAATTACGGCATGAATTCCTGTCTGTACAAAGCAAAAGTAATGCACCACCGTTTGGCGCCGAAGGTACACCGCTTCCGTTACAGCATTTTTATGTTTTATTTAGACTTGGACGAGATCGACGGCCTCGCCAAAAGGCTGAAATTTATAAGCCGCAACCGTTTTAACCTTTTTAATTTCAGGGATAAAGACCACCTTCAACTGCCAAAAGAAAATCCTGATACTACAAAAAACATCCGCCAGCATATCACAGATTACCTGCAAACAAACGGTGTAAATATTGGCGACGGTCGTATTATGGTGCTTACAAATTTATGTACCCTGGGCTACCAGTTTAATCCGGTATCCTTTTATTTTTGTTATGATGAGCAAAACAAGCCGGTTTGCTCGGTAGTAGAGGTATGCAATACTTTTTTAGAAATGAAGCCCTACTTTTTAGGCGCTGATAGTATGCAGGGCGATCAATTTAAATTAAACACAGAAAAATACTTTTATGTGTCGCCTTTCATAGATATGGATACCAATTTTGATTTTGACCTGAATATACCCTCAGAAAAATTGCAGCTTAAAATTGATGATTATGATAAAGACGGAAAACGGTTTTTCATCAGCGCTTTGACCGGTAGCCGCCGGGAGTTAAAAGACTCAACTTTATTGCTTTATTTTTTTAGCTTCCCGCTCATCACGCTACAGGTAATAAGCCTGATACACTGGCAGGCTTTAAAATTATGGCTTAAAAAATTGCCCTATCATAAAAAGAATGATAACCTGCACCTTCAAAAAGAAGTTTACCGGCAATACAATTAATTGAATTTTTGTACCTTAACAAAACTTTTATCCAATTCATTTACGTACATATTTCAAGTATCACAATTTTCACGAAAGTTTGAACTATGGCCAATACAATTACCATCGCTAAAAAGGGTAGCTTTTACCAGGATATTGTTTTAAAATATCTATCGAAAATGGATAAAGGGCGACTTTATCTCACGGTTACTACTGGCGAACAAATCACTTTTGGCAATGGCGAGGGCAGTATAACTGCAAGTATTACAGTAAACAGCGAAGAGTTTTACAAACGCATCATTTTGTTTGGGGATATTGGTTTTGGCGAGGCTTATGTTGATGGCTTGTGGGATACCGACAACATTGTTAACGTAATTAAATGGGTTCTGCTCAACATTGACAACGCGCCAAATGTTTCGGGAAGTAATGTTCAAACCTTGTCGCTTAACCTGCTTAAATTATATAACAAGCTATCGCATTTTAAACGTGCAAATACTATTGAAGGCTCGCGTAAAAATATTTCGGCGCATTACGACCTAAACAACGATTTTTTTGCAAGTTTCCTTGATCCTACTATGACCTACTCCAGCGCTTATTTTTACAGGGACGGATTATCATTACAGGAAGCTCAGCTTGCCAAATATGAGCGGTTATGCCGCCAGCTGTGCTTAAAATCAACAGACCATGTGTTGGAAATTGGCAGTGGCTGGGGTGGCAACGCCATTTATATGGCCAAAACTTATGGGTGCCAGGTAACCTCGGTAACCATATCCGAAGAGCAGCATAAAATGGCTGTTGAACGCGTGGAAGCCGAAGGGCTGGGCGATAAAGTAAATATCCTGTTAAAAGATTACCGTTTGCTGGAAGGTACATTTGATAAAATTGTATCTGTTGAAATGCTGGAGGCAGTAGGCTTTAGCTTCCTTGACGTTTACTTTAAAAAATGCCACGACCTGTTAAAGAAAAACGGCATACTGGCCATACAGGTAATAACATCCCCCGATTCAAGGTATGAAAGCCTGAGAAAAGGGGTTGACTGGATACAAAAGCACATTTTCCCCGGTTCGTTATTACCATCAGTAGGGGCAATAAACAGCGCCGTCAACCGCACGGGTGATATGACATTGGTCGACCTGAAAGATATAGGCCTTGATTATGCCAAAACATTAAAGCTTTGGCATGATGCTTTTAATGCGAATAGCAGCAGGGTAAAAGCGTTGGGGTTCGATGATACATTTATCCGTAAGTGGAATTATTATTTATGCTACTGCGAAGCTGCCTTCACCATGCGCAACATTAACGTAATGCACCTTGTTTATTCGAGGCCGAATAATACATTACGGTGAATGGTGAGTTGTGAATGGTGAGTAGTAAGGGGAAATGACTACGCACTATTCACCATTGACAATTCACCACTGCCTACTTCAAATTGCCCACTTTCTTCACACTCTCCCGGAAACGGGTAAAGAAAATAAAGGCCACCAGGCAAAGCGCGAAGCCACAGAGGCCATTTAACCGTAAACCCAGGTCATTCCCGGGGTCTTTGCCGTAAACAGTAAGAAAAGCGAATAGGGCAATACCCATGGTTTGGCCAAGTTTTACAAACAGGTATTTTACTGCAAAAAACATCCCTTCGCGGTTTTCGCCGGTATCAATGGCATCTTTTTGGGCAATTTCAGCTAAAATAGCATTGGGTAAAATACCCAGCGATGCTAATGGGAATGCCGCAAAAAGCACCAGTGCGTAAACCTGCACTTTAGGCGAAAAAGGAAATTTCCCCAAAAAGTATATGGCCACAAATATTATACTCAATAATGCGAACGAAAATAGCACGATTGGCTTTTTGCCGATCTTTTTGGCTAAATAATTAATAAGCGGATAAAAAACCAACGATGTTATTACCATTACCCCCATCAATAAACCGCCCATCGATTCGGGTAAATGGAGCAGCACTTTTACAAAAAACAACAGGCCACTCGAAATAATGCTCAGCGCCATATAAAATGAAAAATCAGAGATGAGGTAATATTTAAAATTTCGTTGACTGAAAGTTTTACGTATAGCCAGCAATATTGGCAGATGAGAGGGCTTACTGCTTGAGTATTTTTTTTCATCAATTGCCAATACAGGCACCGCCATAATCGAGCCGGCAAAAATACATAGGCCCCATATGGTATATTGTACAGCTGTATCCCGGTTAGGGATGTTAAAAAAGTGTTGTACGAGGTCGGCGTAGTTGTTAACTAAAGCCGCAATGATAATACCTATTACAAAACCAACCTGCTGAAAAGATGAAAGTTTAACCTTTTCGGCGGCTGTATCCGCAAGTTCAGGTAAAAGTGCATTGTAAGGAATAATATAACTGGTAACGCCCATAAAAAACACAATGAGCGTAAACGACAGCCAGACGGCATTATGAATATTTTCGGCCCTCACCAGCGGACAAAAAGTAAGTCCGCAAAAGATTACCGCAGGCAATATGGCCCATTTCATAAAAGGGATGCGCCGGCCTTTTGGGTTTGCGCTTTTATCACTTAATGAAGCAATAAAGGGATCAAAAACCGCGTCAACCAGGCGCCCTGATGCCAAAATAACCGACATGATATTTAGCACCCCGAATAGCAATAGTTGCGGTACAAATGGCATTAACCCCGAATTTGAAGGCGGCAAATAAAAATAGGGGAGCATAACAATGATAATATTGGTCATTATGCTCCAGCCGATCATCCCGCAGGCATAGGCAAGCTGTTTATTAAAAGGTAGTTTTGCTACAGGCATTCGGTATGCAATATGCGAATATATTAACAGGGAAGAAGTTAAAACTCGTTGCTATTTTAAACTTTTGTAAATGGTTTAACAAATCCCTACATTAAACCCATGTTAACCTTCAATAAAAACCTGCAAAAGCTATTCAGTATTGCCCAAAAAGAAGAAAAAATTGGCATTGGCCTGATGTCGGGGACCTCATTGGATGGGCTGGATATTGCACTATGCAAATTTAAAGGCAGTGGCTTGCAAACAGCGTTTAAATTATTGCAATTTACAACGATACCATATCAAGAAGACTTCAAAAAAGAAATTCAATCGGTTTTTGCCCGAAAGGACGCTGACCTTGAAAAAGTATGCCTATTGAATGCCTATATAGGCAATTTTCATGGCGAACTGGTTTTACAAGCATTAGCCGAATGGGGCATAAAACCAGGCGAGGTAGATTTTATAGCCAGCCACGGGCAAACTATTTATCATGCGCCAAAAAGGCTGCACAAGCAGGCTGGGTACCCAAATGCTACCCTGCAAATCGGCGACGGCGATCATCTGGCAGTAAAAACCGGGATTTTAACCATCAGTGATTTCAGGCAAAAACATATTGCAGCAGGCGGCGAAGGTGCGCCTTTGGCTTTGTATGGCGATGTTCTGCTTGGCAGCAAACCAGGCGAAAACAGGATATTACTTAACATAGGCGGCATAGCCAACCTTACATTTTTGCCTGCCGATGGCAATTATACCCATATTTTATGCACTGATATCGGCCCCGGCAATACGCTGATTGATGCCGCCTGTCGTAAATATTTCAACATGCCCTATGACGAAGATTCGAAAATTGCCTTTTTAGGAACGATAAATGAGCCGCTATTAACTGCCTTGCTTGACCATCCATTTTTTAAGGAATCACTCCCAAAAACTACCGGGCCGGAATTGTTTAACCTGGCTTATGTTGAGAAAGCACAGCTACGATCAAACACATTAACGATAAGCAATGAGGATTTGGTTAGTACCTTGAGCGCATTCACCGCCAAATCAATTGCTGATTTTATACTTGATAATTTTAAGGCTGCCGATATTAAAATATTTAACAGCGGCGGCGGTGCCAAAAATATTTATGTGATTGAATATTTAAAAGAGGCCTTACCAAAGGCAATTATTGCAGATACAAATAGTTTAGCTATCGACCCTGACGCCAAAGAGGCTATTTTGTTTGCCCTGCTGGGAAACGAAGCGCTATGCGGCGAGCCGATAGCGATAGGGGATAACCCGGCGGTTTTGATGGGAAAGTTTAGTTTTGCAGGTTGAGCAAATGAAAGATGGGGCCGAATAATTGCCTTACTTCACCCCCATTTCCTTCTTCAAAAACTGCCCGGTAAAACTGTCTTTAACCTTTATTAAACCTTCGGGTGTGCCCGAGAATAGTATTTTACCACCGCCAGTGCCGCCTTCGGGGCCAAGGTCAATTACATGGTCGGCTACCTTTATTACATCCAGGTTATGTTCAATTACCAGTACAGTATTTCCTTTATCAACCAGTTGGTTTAATACGCCAAGCAATACGTTGATGTCTTCAAAATGCAGGCCCGTTGTCGGCTCATCTAAAATATAAAAAGTATTGCCTGTATCTTTTTTTGATAGTTCGGTAGCCAGTTTAACACGTTGTGCTTCACCGCCGCTCAGGGTGGTTGACGATTGCCCAAGAGTAATATAGCCCAAACCAACATCAAACAGGGTTTTAACTTTACGATAAATGGCCGGGATATGTTCAAAAAACGGCGTAGCGTCTTCAATACTCATGTCCAGTACATCGCTGATGGATTTTCCACGATAACGCACTTCCAGTGTTTCGCGGTTATAGCGCCTGCCGCCGCATTCTTCGCAGGGCACCTGCACATCGGGCAAAAAGTTCATTTCGATGACTTTTAAACCTGCCCCCTGGCAGGTTTCGCAGCGCCCACCTTTTACGTTAAACGAAAAACGACCGGGCTTATAGCCCCTGATCCTTGACTCGGGCAATTGCACGTACAGGTTGCGAATATCCGAAAATACCCCGGTATAAGTTGCCGGGTTTGAGCGCGGCGTACGGCCAATCGGCGCCTGGTCTATCTCTATCACCTTATCTACATGCTCCATGCCCTCAATTTTTTCGTAAGGCAGCGGGTGTTTTTTGGCCCTGAAAAAATGATGGTTAAGTATCGGGTATAAAGTTTCGGTAATAAGGCTTGATTTGCCGCTGCCTGATACACCCGTTACACCAATAAGCTTACCAAGCGGGAAATCAACAGTTACCTTTTTTAAATTGTGCCCTTCGGCTTTTTTTAGGGTTAATGTTTTGCCATTGCCTTCACGCCTTTTTTTAGGGATGGCTATTTCGCGCTCGCCGTTAATATACGATGTGGTAAGCGTATGCGCCTTCATCAATTCGGCAGGTGTGCCTTGTGCAACTATCTCGCCGCCGTGTACGCCGGCTGCCGGGCCCATATCAATCACGTGGTCGGCATGCAGTATCATATCTTTATCATGCTCAACTACCAGTACGGTATTGCCAAGGTCGCGCAGGTGTTTTAGTGCATTTATAAGTCGTTCATTGTCACGCTGGTGCAGGCCGATGCTCGGCTCATCCAAAATGTACATTACATTCATCAGTTGCGAGCCAATTTGTGTGGCCAGCCTTATGCGCTGCGCCTCGCCGCCCGATAATGTTTTTGCAGTGCGGTCGAGTGTTAAATAGCTCAGGCCCACATCCAGTAAAAAAACTATCCTCGCCCTTATTTCCTTTAATATTTCTTTTGCAATAACATTCTGGCGTTCATTCAGACGGTCTTCCAGGTTGGTAAACCAATCCTGCAGGGTGCGAATATCCATACAGGCCAGCTCGAAAATATTTTTATTATCTACCTTAAAATGCAACGACTCCTTTTTCAACCGTGCGCCATCACAGACCGGGCATGTGCGTAAAACACGGTAGTTTTCCATGTCGTCCATGCCTTCTTCGCCGCGGCGTTCCTGCTGCTCTTCCAGCATACGGATAATGCCGTCAAAACTTACCTGGTAGCTTTGTACGTTCCATTTATTGTATTCAACCGCCACGGTGATCATCTCTGTTGAACCATTCAGGATAATATCCAAATGGTCACGTGATAATTTCTCAATCGGGGTCGATAATGAAAACTCATACTTTTTAGCCAGCGCCTTTAATACCTGGAATATCCATGTTTCGCGGTATTCGCCGATAGGGGCAAGGCCGCCGTTAAGAATGCTTAATTTAGGATTAGGGATAACCGAAGCTTCATCTACCTCAAAAATATAACCCAGTCCATTGCATTTTTCACATGCGCCGTATGGTGAGTTAAATGAAAACGTATTTGGCTGAGGTTCATCATAGGATATCCCCGAAATGGGGTCCATCAAATACTTGCTGTAGTAGGCAACGTTATTATCCTTATCGGCGATGCGAATGATGCCTTTTGCAATTTTTAAAGCCGTTTGTATGGAGGTATATAAACGCTTGCTGTCGGCCTCGCTAACAATCAACCTGTCTACAACAATATCTATATCGTGAATTTTATAACGATCGACCTGCATTTTGGGCTCAACATCGGCAATCGCGCCGTCTATCCACACTTTTAAATAACCTTGTTTGCGTATCTGCTCAAAAAGCTCCCGGTAATGGCCCTTACGGGCTTTTACCACTGGCGCGAGAATATTTACCGGCTGACCGTTAAATTTTTCGGATATGGTACGCAATATCTGTTCTTCGGACATGCGTTCCATCTTTTCGCCGCTTACATAGGAGTACGCCTCGCCTGTACGGGCAAAAAGCAAACGCATAAAATCGTATATCTCGGTGATGGTTCCAACGGTTGAGCGCGGGTTTTTGCTGGTTGTTTTTTGCTCGATAGCGATAACCGGGCTTAAGCCTGATATCTTATCTACATCAGGCCGCTCCATGCCCCCCATAAACTGGCGCGAGTACGCTGAAAATGTTTCCATATACCTACGCTGTCCCTCGGCATAAATGGTATCAAACGCCAATGATGATTTGCCACTGCCGCTTAAACCGGTAATTACCACCAGTTGGTTGCGCGGAAAAGAAACATCGATATTTTTTAAATTATGTACCCTGGCCCCGTACACTTCCACCTCATTTTGCTCGCCAAGATCTATTGCTTTGTCTATCATTTATTTCAATTATCGAATTATTGAATTACTGAATTATTGATTTTATTTTGATTGGTGCGTGTGGTTAAACAAGTGTGGGGAGCGTTAAATGTGAACCCCAATCAACCTCATAACCGATTTTGCCAATTCAATAATTCAATAATTCAGTAATTCAAAATTAGCTCCAAATATACGCAAAAAAGGCCGGTCCTTTATTTGAAAGGCCGGCCTGGTGGTGCTCCGTAATATAAATTTTTACACGTGTGTGGTAAAACCGTTATTGGTTGAATGCCAGTAGCTCAGATGGTTTAAAAACAGGTATATATTTTTTATACCCGTATTTGCCCGGCTGGCTGATAATGGCTTTCATAGCTATAAGGTTATACACGTACGATGCGGTTTCGCGGTTTAAGTGCATAAGGAAATAGTTATCCTCATTTTGCCTGTTAATTGCCCTTTCAAGCTTTATCGACCCGTTATTATAGGCCGCCGCCGCTAATGTCCAGCTATTAAACTCAACATAAAGTTCTTTAATATACTTGCATGCCGCAATGGTTGATTTACGAACGTTAAGCCGCTCGTCAATCCCTTTCCTTACTTTAAGGCCATAGGTACGGGCTGTCCCCGGCATAAACTGCCACGAGCCTCTTGCACCTTTTGAAGATGTGCCTTCGCATAGGCCCGATTCAACTAAAGGAATATACTTAAAGTCATCAGGAATACCGTAGGCTCTTAAAATTGGTTCGATAATTGGGAACAGTTCACTGGCTTTAGTTTGCAGTATGTCTGATTGGACATGTTTGTAATTGTGCTTGTCGAGGGAACGCCTCAATGCACGGTTTACGCTGGCATCATTAATTGGTAAAGCCTCGTTTGCGAAAGTAAAATCATTGTCATCGATGTTCTTAAAGATGAATTTTGATTTAAAAACCTTTGCGGGCTTTGCTATTTTGGCAGTCTTTTTGGTAAGTGTACTTGCCTTTGTACCGCAGATATTAATTGCGGAAATGATAACCAGCAACACTATTACGGAGCACGTAATTAAGTGTCTCTTAGTCATTTCTTTTTTATCCATAAGCATTACATTTGGTAGAATGTGCTGCAAAGGTACTTTATATAAATCACATTATCAAATACTTAGCTTTTTGCAACTTTTGAAAGAAGGGGTTTTCGGTTCAAAAACTGCGCCTAAAAGCCATAGGCGCAGTTTTTGAACCGGCAAAAAAAATTATAATTATCGCCCCAAAAACAGTAACTTTGACCCCTCACGCTGCGAAGCGCAAACGAAAAAACTATGGCATTTAACAAACCAGGACAAGGCCGAAGCAGCCAATCAGGCAGGTCATCAAACAGGGCAACAAAAGCCGGCGATGCACCAAAAAGATCGACATCTTCAAGAGGAAAATCATCAGGCGCAGACCACATTGATTTCAACAAACCGGCAAAAAAATATAGCAGCGAACGTTCGGGCGAGAAAAAATCTTTTTCTTCATCGGGAAGCAAGCCATATCAAAGCAGGTCAAATGATGGTGACAAACCGGCAAGCAGCTTTAGCGGTGGTCCGGGCGAGAAAAAAGCATTCACTCCTAAAAGCAGGCCATATACCGGGAGACCGGCTGATAATGACGCCCGACCGAAAAGAAATTTCGGTGAATCTTCAGGCGAGAAAAAATCATTTGCACCTAAAGGCAGGCCATATACAGGCAGGATAGCAGATAACGATCCAAGGCCGAAAAAGAATTTTAGCGGCGGCGAGGCTTCCGGCGAGAAAAGGCCTTTTACTTCGCGCGGCAAATCGTCAACAGGTTCTTTTAGCGTTGATGACAGGCCAAAAAGAAGCTCAGGTGGTGAGAGAACAGGTGATAAAAAATTTGCTGGCAGGCCATCTGGCGCTGGCGATTTCAAAAAACGTGAAGGTGACAGGCCGTATGATGCTGACAGGCCGCAGCGCGCAAAACCAAGCTACGATAAGATAACACCCGACCGTGATGCGCCCGCAAAAACTTTGCGCGGACGCAAAAAAGGCCCGGAAAGTAAAGATACAGGCCTTATCAGGTTGAACCGCTATATATCAAACGCAGGGATATGCTCGCGCCGCAAGGCTGATGAGTTGATTGCTGCAGGTGTTGTGGCTGTAAATGGTGTTGTAGTGTCCGAATTAGGGCACAAAGTGGACCCGCAAAAGGACGAAATACGCTACAACGGCGAAACGCTGAAACGTGAAAAAATGGTTTATGTATTATTAAATAAGCCAAAAGATTATATCACCACCACCGAAGACCCGCAGGAACGCCGTACTGTAATGCACCTGGTTGAAAAAGCCAGTCGTGAGCGCATTTATCCAATCGGCCGTTTAGACAGGAACACAACCGGGCTGCTTTTAATGACCAATGACGGCGATCTTGCCGATAAATTATCCCACCCGAAAAATAATATTGTTAAACTTTACCAGGTGGAGCTGAACAAAAGCTTGACGCAAGGCGATTTAAATAAAATTGGTTTTGGCCTTGAGCTTGAAGACGGTTTAATAAAACCCGACTCCATATCATACGTAGCAGGCGGATCAAAACGTGAAATAGGTATACAGATACACAGCGGCAAAAACCGTATTGTGCGCCGCATATTTGAACATTTAGGTTACGAGGTAGTGAAACTTGACAGGGCGGTGTATGCCAATCTTACCAAAAAAGACTTGCCCCGTGGCCGCTGGCGCTTTTTAGAAGAAAGCGAAGTGATTCAGTTGAAACACTTGATTTAGAGAGGTAAAAGGTTAAAGGCGAAAGGTAAAAGTCAACGTTACTTCTCATCTCCCAAAATGGCTATCGCTTCATCATATTGTTTTAACAAGCCGGGGGCGCGGTCGACGGCCCAGCCTTTGTAGTTGTTTTTTATCAGGATGAGGGTTGCGTGTGCGTTTTCCACTTTTCCTGCTTCCCTGCTTAAAAAAACCTTTGCTATTTCATCTTCTACCTTCATTATCCTTGCCTGGTCCTGGTAAATATAGGTAAGCAGGTACATTGTTTTAATGCCCACTTTAGCCGAAATATTGTGATTTTTAGCTACTTCCCAGGCCACATCGTCAAGATAACGGTATAAAATACCCTGCGGGGCTATGTATTTAAGATGAAACTCATCATTGGAAACGATTTTTTTCTGCAATCCAGGATTGGCCAGCGCCGAATCAATTGATTTTAATACTTGTTGGTGATAAGCGTATTGCTCTTTTTCAAGCATCCTGTTAACTTTCAACTCCTTTCGTATATTATCTAACAGTTCCTTTGTTTCATTTTTTTCGTGCAGGTTGTTTATAAATTCGGTTAGTATCAACGCCAGCAAAACGCTGAAAATAATGAGAAAGGACTCGCCCGCATATTCTTTCCAATCGCGCAGGATGTAAACCTGTGGTTTTTTGTCCGGGTTTGTTTCGGGCGTTGGCGGGGTGCTTTCTTCAGTTGTTTCTTCTTCCATT
>Ga0207026_1025_pt1 | contig 32194 bp, 12 predicted proteins | sample Alteio_BWMinCont_42_FD_153274 | JGI IMG/M metagenome (GOLD analysis project Ga0207026, IMG submission 153274) | Enriched cells from forest soil in Barre Woods Harvard Forest LTER site, Petersham, Massachusetts, United States -... | ecosystem: Environmental > Terrestrial > Soil > Temperate forest >...
CGAACGTGAAGTGGTAAATGCTAAAAAGATGGGTTTAACCGCTTTGCAGTTCCATCGTAATATTGGCAAGCCCGCCGTGCTTGACGTGCAGGACCGGCTGGGCTTGCTACGCTGTGAAGAGCCCGGAGGGGGCAAGTTTGCTTTGGGGGCACGCTATTCCCGGGGGCCATACGGCCCGGATGGCGGGTTTTTGGCAAAAGACGAAAAGTTGTTGGATGCCTTTAAGCCTAAAAGCGATTATATACAACCCGATACAGTAAATACCAGCGGTAAAGGCCCCGATGGTGACGGCCAAACATTTTGGGAAAAATACGAAGAAGAGAAGATATTGGAAATGGTGAAACGGGACCGTAGCCACCCCTCGCTCATTATGTACACGGTGCAGAATGAATCAAGCGAACTTGATTTGCGCAATCCACGTATTTACAGGCTTTTTCGTGAAATGCACGCGCTCGATCCAAGCCGTATCATTGCATTTTACTCCGGCGGCGACCCTAAAGCAGCACAGGTTTTGATGCTGCCTTATAGCGAAAATATCAGCTACGCCGGAACACATGACCCCTATGCAGGTTGGCAGGACATCCATACTTGTGGCGGCCCGTGTAATTATCTTGATTTTTTATATAAAAACCCTGATAACTATCGCCAGAAACAAAAAAGTGATGCACACACCAATATTAATATGTGGGGTGAAATGCTGGGTGCGGCTACACCTGATAATTATGATCAGCTGGTGCATTCTTTCGATAAAAAGCATCCCGATGGTTATGAAAAGGAAGATGCCGCCCAGGTGCTTGATGGATATCATGAGTTTTTAAATAAATGGGGGTTCCGAAAGGCTTTCCCTACAGACTCATCGCTCTTTACTGCCATTGGTTACCGCATGTATTATTTCTGGAAAAAAATGGTGGAGCAATCGCGCATCGAAAATAATAACGACTACCTGGTGATCAGCGGGTGGGAAAGCACTACCATTGACGACCATTCCGGGTTAGTTGATAACCATCGTTTCTTTAAAGGAAACCCAGCCGAAATAGCCGCAGCAACCAAGCCTGAAATACTGGTGATTGAACCCCGCCACATGATCGTTTCAAAAGGAGATAAGGATATTGTTGATGTTTTCCTGGTAAACGAAACAAACAGAAACGGTGCTTATACGCTTAATCTCACCGTTAAACGGCCGGATGGCACCATCGCCTTTAAAACCGAAAAAGACGTAACCGCAATAGGTGGCGATACCTATGGGCAACTGTTAACAGGAGGTATTGAATTTAATGCTGATGCAGCCGGTATGTTAAAAATTGAGGCTGTAATTACGCCTAAACAACCGGGTGTAAAACCATTGACGGGATCAGACGAGATTAACGTAGTGGACGTTGCGGCTGTACCGGTATTTAAAAACGTAGCGCTGATAGAATCTGACAATGAGCTCACTCATACATTGAAAGATGAATGGCGTGTTGATCCGCAAAAACTGGATGATGTGCCTGCCGGTAAACATTTGGATGTTATTGTGCTATCTACAAAAATGGCTGGGAACGACTTGTTTAAGGAGTCAAAACCTATCGTTAACGGGCCGGTATCTCAAAACCTGGTACCCGAAGGACAGGCACCTTCAGGTCAGGCTAAAACGGTTACTGTCGCTGTGCAAACGCAGTCGGGAATATCGGCTGCCGAATTTGACGAAGCCCTTAAACGTGTAAAGAACGAAGGGACACGCCTGGTATTGTGGCCCGATAATGATCGCGGGGCTGATGCCTTTGCCAAAGAGCTGGCTAAACGTAATATTGTAAAATATGCCGGTAAAGCAGGTAATTTGAATGCGCCATGGTTTGGTTCCTGGTATTTTGTGCGTAAGCATTGGCTGCTTGATGGCCTGCCGACAGATTGTGCTATGGACTGGCGTTACGGAATCAGTGCTTTTGGCGGCCCGGAATGGCTGAAAGAAAGCCCAAAAGGTACAAATACCGATGGCTTGCTGCTTGACGGTAAGGGTATCGAGGCCGTAATAGGCTATGGGGCCGATCATAACCCTAACGTAGGTATGTCTGGCTGTATAATACCTTATGGTAAAGGGCAAATTGTACTTTATTGTTTGCCGCAGTTCGTACAAAGCCTGCAAACTAAAGGGGATTTTGCTATTAACCGCATTATTTGCGAACGGTTGCTGGGTAATGCTTTACAAGATATTAAATAACATGATTTTAGGATAACAACAAGCGGTAGTAGAAACCAGGAAGCAGCCAATCATTATTATTAAAAGAATCTGGTCGTGAGATAACCGGAGATTTAGTTGATGTAGCGTCCCGTCTTGTACGGGCGCTCTTTTTACTTACATGTCCGGAAAGAGAATTGAATATGTAAAATGCGAAGAATGATTAAGTAAGAAATAGATAAAAATATACAACTAAGTAATGATGACACCCTATAACATTAATAATTGATGAAAAACTGTTTGGTTATTTTATGGATGTGTTTTGCTATTTCCGCATCTGCACAGGACGCACAATTGAAGCTATGGTACAATAAGCCCGCCGGCAACGTTTGGGAACAGGCCCTGCCGTTAGGTAACGGACGATTGGCTGCCATGATATATGGCAACCCGGGTAACGAATGTATTAAATTAAACGAAGCCACCGTTTGGAGTGGCGGCCCTAACCGCAACGATAGTGAAACTGCATTAGCCGCTTTGCCACAGGTGCGTCAGTTAATATTTGATGGGAAAAATAAAGAAGCAGCTGATCTTGCCGCACAAAAAATCAAATCCAACAAAATAAATGGTATGCAGTATCAGCCGGTAGGCAATTTGAATTTATACTTTCCCGGTCACGATCAGTTTACCAATTATTACCGTGAACTTGATCTTGAACGTGCCGTTGCAACCACTACCTACACAGTAAATGGCATTCGGTTCAAGCGGGAGGCTTTTACATCATTTCCAGATCAGGTGATTGTCATCCGGCTCACAGCAAGCAAAGCTTCGAGTTTATCGTTTGTCGCCTCAATGCTTACCGAACAGCGTTTGAAGAATACTGACAGGCCTGGTAATCTTACGTCTTTATCGGATGGCAAGACTTCAGCATTTCGAATCTCAGAAACAAAAGGTAAGGACGAACTGGTGCTTTCCGGAATCAGCGGTGACAAGGATGGGGTAAAAAGTAAAATCAGGTTCCAATCACTTGTGAAATTACAAACAGAAGGTGGCAAAGTAACCTCTTCTGATTCCACAGTCAGCGTTTCAGGAGCAAATGCGGTGACTATTTATATTTCCATCGCCACAAATTTTGTTAATTATCATGATGTAAGCGCTAACGAGGAAAACCTTGCAAAAGCATACCTGGACAGGGCAATGGTAAAATCGTACAGCCAACTATTAACCGCGCATGTAGCCGCTTATAAAAAATATTTCGACCGCGTAAAATTGAACGTTGGGATTACTGATTCAGTTAAAAATCCAACCAATATTCGTATCCATGACTTTGCCGAAGGGAACGATCCGCAACTGGTGTCTCTCTATTTTCAGTTCGGAAGGTATTTGCTTATTTCCTCATCTCAACCGGGCGGTCAGCCTGCTAATTTACAAGGGATCTGGAATGATAAACAATCTCCGCCATGGGGGAGTAAATACACCATTAACATTAATACCGAAATGAATTACTGGCCGGCCGAAGAAACTAATCTTCCTGAAATGCATGAACCGCTTATCCAGATGGTAAAGGAGCTGTCTGTTACCGGGCAGGAAACAGCTAAAAAAATGTATGGGGCAGGGGGATGGGTCGCACATCATAATACCGATCTGTGGCGGATAACCGGGCCGGTGGATGCTGTGTACTCCGGCATGTGGCCGTCAGGCGGCGCCTGGCTTAGCCGCCATTTGTGGGACAAATATTTATATAATGGTGACCCGGCTTATTTAAGGTCGGTGTATCCTGCGTTAAAAGGAGCTGCTGAGTTTTATCTTGATTTTTTAGTAGAGGAACCCGAACATAAATGGCTGGTAATTTCTCCATCCTTATCACCCGAGAATGGTCCTATGACCTATCGTGGTGTTTCTATTGATGCTGGCGTTACCATGGATAACCAACTGGCATTTGAACTTTTTTCAAATGTGATCACTGCGACAAAGATTTTGAATACGGATCATGAGTTTGCTAAAAAATTATTAGCAGCGCGCAAGCGATTACCGCCCATGCAGATCGGACAATACAGCCAGCTACAGGAGTGGTTGCATGATTTGGATAGTCCAATGGATAAGAACCGGCATGTATCGCACTTATTTGGCTTATATCCAAGTAACCAGATATCTCCATACCGTACGCCCGAATTGGCGGATGCAGCACGTACATCGCTGATCTACCGGAGCGACATTTCTACAGGTTGGTCAATGGGATGGAAAGTAAACTTATGGGCCAGGTTATTAGACGGTAACCATGCCTACAAATTGATTCAAAATCAGTTAACACCAACGGGGGTGAATAAAGGTGGTGCAAATAATGGCGGAGGGACTTATCCGAATATGTTTGATGCACACCCGCCATTTCAGATCGATGGAAATTTTGGTTGTACAGCCGGTATTTGCGAAATGCTGCTACAAAGCCAGGACGGTTTCATTAACCTTTTGCCAGCGCTGCCCGATGCCTGGGCCAATGGAGAGGTAAGTGGTTTGAGGGCCCATGGCGGTTTTGAAATTACAGACATGCAATGGAAGGGCGGCAAATTAGTTAAAGTACAAATTAAATCGTTATTGGGAGGCAATTGCCGCATACGAGTGCCTAATGTTTTAAAAATGCAGAACGGTACGACGTTGAACATACCGAAAGAGGCAAATCCTAATCCTTTATTTCAGTTGACAGATATTCCGCAGCCAATAATTTCACCCAAGGCGCAATTGAAACAAGTAAATCTTAAAAACACGCAGCTTTATGACTTTGTCACGCAAGCTGGCCACACTTATACTTTAATTTATCAAAATTCAGCTCAACGCTAATATGCAAAAAGTAAAATATCTAATCACCGTAATTTTGTTTGCTGTTTTGGCTATCACTAATGTGTATGCGCAGGATAGTTTTAATCTTAATGAAGATTTTAGTGCTTCAAATACTAAATATGAAAAAATCGGCAGGGGCGAGGCCAGGATAGCAAACTCGGTACTAACCACTAAGGATGCCTACCTGTGCTTTGGCGAAAATAGTTGGGCAAACTATGAGATCAAATTCAGGGCACGGGTGCCGGCCTCGGCTGAACAGGTTCAGATATGTGCAGGCTTCCGGGCCGCCAATCGCGATGACCGTTATTTTGTGATGTTAAAAGGCGGCATTCAAAAAAACCTGTACCTGGCCAGGCTGGGTTATATGGGTAGTGATGATTTTTTAGCCCTGCGCCAGCTTGATTTTCAGCCGGTACCAGGAAAATGGTATGATTTTAAAATCCAGGTGGCCGGCAACCGTATCCGCGTGTATCTGAGTAATGAAAAGTTGCCACGAATTGATGTAACAGATAAATTTGCAGCATTAGCGCCCGCGGGTAAAGTAACCTTAGGCGGCAGCTGGATCACTAATGAGTTTGCAAATTTGTCTATCAAATCCATCGGCGCTCATCAACTTTCAGGCCGGGCGCAAGAATATGCAGTTGCTGCTGTAAATAAAGAAGCGTTGCGCAAGCTGCAGCGTAAAGCCTATCAGCCCATAAAAATTAATAATGTTAACGGCGGGCGTACAGTAGTATCATTAAATGGTAAATGGCTGTTTTCACCGGGGTATGAAACTCCGGACGATAGTATTGCTATAAACCCGAAAGAAAGTGATGAAGATTGGCATGTAATGACCGTACCTAACTTTTGGAACCCTATACGGGTTTGGCTGCATGGTGAAAAATATAATACGGGCGGTAAAGGCGTATCAGACAATTACTTTCAAAAAGAGACCGACCGTTGTGAAGCATATACCTTTGATTATAAAAAGACCAGCATGGGCTGGTATCGCCAGTGGATTTATTTGCCTGACGGGATCAATGGAAAAAATCTGCAATTTTCATTTGACGCGGTATCCAAAGTAGCCGAAGTTTATATCAATGGCATAAAGGCTGGTAACCACATTGGGATGTTCGGCGATTTTCAGATAAATGCCACAGGTTTGCTTAAGCCGGGAAAAAACCTTGTTACAGTTAAGGTGGTGCGCGACTATGTAAAAAATATTAAAGATGCCGATAAAATAGCAGGTGTTGCTGTTACTGTTGAGGTTACACAAAAGATGGTGCAGGATTTGGCCCATGGTTTTTTTAATGATGATCCCGCCGGAATATGGCAGCCTGTATCACTCGTGATCACCGATCCGCTCAGGATTGAAGATGTATTTATAAAACCCAGCCTTACCGGCGCCGATTTTGATATTACCGTAAAAAATAATGCTGACAAAACCGCTACCTTTTCAGTGGGTACTAACATTACCGGTAGTAATGAGAAGGATGAATTATACCGGGCAATCTCTGTAAAAGGGTTACAGTTACAACCCGGTGAAGAAAAAACATTTACCTACAGCATTGCCAATTTGCAGCCCAGGTTATGGACGCCAGAACATCCAAATTTATATGATTTTGGCTTTGCCTTGTTAACAGGCAACAACAGGGAGATTGATTCAAAAACCATTCGTTCAGGTTTCCGCACTTTTAAATCGATTGGCGATTACCTGTATCTTAACGGCAAACGATACTGGCTGCGCGGGGGTAACCAAACGCCGTTACCGCTGGCACCTAATGATACTGCGCTGGCCGATAAATTCACTAAACTGATGAAAGCCGGCAATATTATGGTCACCCGGACGCATACCGTACCGGCTACAGAAACCTGGATGAATGCGTTTGACAGCAATGGTATCGGCGTAAGCTATGAAGGTACCTGGCCCTGGTTGTTCCTGGAAAGCAGTATGCCTGCACCAAGTTTGGTCAGTCTTTGGAAAAATGAATTTTATGACCTGCTGAAAAAATACCGCAACCATCCCTCGCTTTTAATATGGACGGTGAATAACGAGATGAAGTTTTATGATAATGACCCTGATCTTGCACGCAGAGATATAAAAATGCATATCATATCAGATGTTGTAAAGCATATGCGTACGGTTGACCCCACACGGCCCATAGTGTTCGACTCTAACTACAAACGCAACGTTAAGAAATTTGGCGCTGATTATTTTAACACGATTGATGACGGTGATATTGACGATGTGCATGCCTATTATAACTGGTACGATTATTCAATATTTGATTTTTTTAAGGGTGAGTTTCAACAAAAAAATAAGAATAATGGGCGTCCGCTCATCAGCCAGGAAATGTCAACCGGCTACACGGATGAAACCGGCCATGCCACGCGGTTTTATAACTATGTTCATCAAAATCCTGAATCATTGGCCGGAAAATATACCGATGAGTTTAGTGACCCTAAATATTTTATGATACCGCAGGCGTTTATCACCAAAGAACTGGCCGAGGCGCTGCGCCGCAGTGATGATAAATCTGCCGGGATATTACATTTTTCGCTTGCTACCTGGTTCAGTAATGTTTACCTGGCCAATAGCATTAAACCTTTCCCGGTATATTATGATGTCCAAAAGGCGCTGCAACCGGTACTGGTGTCCGCAGAGCTATGGGGCCGGCATTTTTACGCAGGCACCCAATTACCAACCCGGATATGTGTAATTGACGATAAGGAAGACGGTACCGCTTTACCGGCTTCGGAACTGCAGTGGCAACTGGTAGATAATAATGGAGCCGAATTGGCAACCGGTAAAATGCTTGTGCCACAGGTGGAACATTACACCCGCCAATGGATAGAACCGAAGATAAATATCCCGGCAAACCTGCCTGGAGATAAAGTTGCAGGCAAATTGTTGTTAAAGCTGGTAGCCGACGGGAAAACCGTTTCACAAAATTATTATGATATACTGCTGGCCAATAAAGCCGGATTGAACGCAGCTAAATTAACGGGCAAAAAAATAATGGTATATGATGCTGGTAATAAGATCGCCCCGTCGCTTGATTTTCTTGGCATTAAATACATAATAGCAAAAACTTTGACTGATGCATTGAAGCAAAAGGCAGATATATATGTATTATCCGGGCTCGACTCCGCATCAACCAGTGCGGATGAGGTAAAAGGTATCAGGAACTTAATTGCAGGGGGCGGCAAGGTTTTATTATCGGCATCGGGTAGCCTCGCGCCTGTTTTATACCCCGAATACATCAGAAGTTTGCTGAAAGAGAATGGCGAGATCACGATGATGGACATTCCAGAATCGGATGTGTTTAATGGCATTGAGCCGCTGGAGACACGTTACCTGAATAACAATGAGCGCGAAAGCCCTGCTGTAATTTCAGGAGCTTTTCGCATCAACCGCAACCCGGATGTGGAGGCGCTGGCCTCATTTATTAAAATACACGGCTATTTACCGGGCCAGGTAACTGATCGTGAGAAAAGATTGGATCAGATCAAAGGATTTCCTATTGTTAAAATAAAGGATCATGAGGGTTCTGTATTGTTGTCTGAGATAAGGCTGGATAAAACAATAACAGACCCGGTAGCAGGTAAATTATTGGTAAACATGTTGAATGACCTGGCTAAATAAAGAAATAGAAAATTAAACAGGAGCGCCTCAAAAATCTTAAAATAACGTGAGTTCGATATAAGAAAAGTCTTTGCCCCGTCAGGGGCTACCCGTTTGTAGAAACCAAATAACAAGGATTAATTGCCCTGTCAGGGGCTACCCCTCGCGAATTGGGTAGCCCCTGACGGGGCAAAATTTGTTTTTTGTTTATGTTCTACAAACGGGTAGCCCCGATGGGGCTTATTGCAATGGTAATCAATTCTTATCTCGAATTATCCTTATATTATGATTGATGGTAAGGTTATTGGGACTAAAATGCCTGCTTTACCTCTATAATTCTAATATTGGTGCTATGTATTTATACCTTTAAATGTTTTAGCCGAAAAATACTTTATTAATATAATGCTGTTAATTTAATAATGTGTTACCTGGCTTTTAATTTCGTTTAGGAAGGCTTTTTTGTCGCAATCAAACCCAACGGCCAGTTTCCATTCGCCACCCTTTTGTATGGTTTTAATTACAAAATGATTCCAGCCTTTTTCAAGCGGTAGTGATTTAATTACTTGTGCAGATGATGCAAAGCCTCCGGCGTTCGCGGTTTCTTTAACCAGGTTGTCATTCAAATATACCTGGTAACCGTTATCAGCATTTAAATACATATCCAGGCGGGGCAGGTCTGGTTCCAATAACAAATTAGTTAATGAATGGGGGCTGTATATCCAAAAGCTCAAATATGCGATGGCATCAGTTGCAGGCCCGTTAAAATGTAATTTACTAAAATCGAAGATCCCATCAGGAGTTGTGACGTTCTCCCAAAAATGATTTTCCACCTGTTTTCCAGCAAAATAATCTCCTGGTTTTAAATCTTTCAATTGGTTCATCTTACTGATCTCTGCATTGCTTTTACCCGATATATCAAACGAAGCCAGCAGCAAAGCGCTATGTAATTTACCATCTGGCCCAATAGCTATGTTATTACTTGTCTTGCCGTTAAAAATAACGCCCTCATTAACCAGTATCCGGCGCACCAGGCTTACCGAAGTTGCCGAAAGCAGTGCCGGGTCAATAGACAAAATATATATTTTACCCGGACCTGCTTTTATAGATATCAGTGCATTTCCGCCTGGTTTATACTCACGTTCGCTGCGCAGTACAGCAGCAGTTTTAAGGTATTCTGCCCGCTTGTTCCATGTTCGCCAGTCGGTATTGCAGGCAGCCAGCAAAATATCGCTGTGCTTTATCAATTCGCCTGATAGGCCATAAGTCATAATAGGTCTATCCGATACTTCCGAAAAATAAAAGTCGGAATTGCCCAACCCGTCAATTAGCTGATCTGTTCCGTAGGTTATAAATGACGATGCTTTCCTGTTGGTAAGTTCGACAGAAAAAGGTAGGTATTTATTAACCGCTTTAATAGAGGAGGGGTCAACACCCCATATCAACACTTTGCCCCCCTGTTGTAAAACTGTTTTTTGTAATTCAAGGGATTTGGCATCATCGGGTGTGTGCTCACCATCAATGATGAGCAGGCTGTGCCCGTTTTTAGCAGGATGTATACTTAATAAAACGCCCATATCGCTCAATGTTTTGTATAGCACCGAATCCTTGTCGGCTGACAGCATAATTACATTGCTTTCTACTGCCTTGGTATTTAGTGGCATGTTTTCAATAGGTGCTGCTACCTCTTTCTGCATAGTTGTGTCAGCAAATGATGCATTTACAGCAACCTGTAAGGGCCAGGTTTTGTAGAGCGGCAAAGATGGGTCATATCCCGGGTTAAGCGTCGTGGTATAAGGCCCCAATCTTTCAGGCTGTACCCCCGGCTGACCTTCATGGTACTTGCCAAAAAATATACCATCGGATGGTTTAGGCGCTCTTGTCGTATCGGCCAGCCCCAGTTCCAGTGGTTTTACGCCGTACCAAACCAGGTTAAAGATAGACATATAGGAAGCGTGATATTTTTTGAGCATATTTATAAGTTTAGTGGCCTCATCGGCAACGCCCTCCATCCGTCCCTGCTGCGATTCATAGGATCTGTTACCATTATATGCTGCGGTTTGGCGTGGCGTGGCATAATAAGCCATTCCGGCTTCGCCAATACCCCAGGGCTTGCCTTTGGATGATAAGTCCCGGTAATTGGCGTCACTGCCTCCATAGTGACCAACAATAACAGGCGAATTCATCGTAGCCAGCGCCTGTGTTTCACCATCGCCCGATATCCAGGCCCTTGTAGGATCTAAGCCCTGCGTAATGGCTATCCAATTATTAATTTCGGATATTTGTTTTTTTACCAGTGAATCAGGCGCATGAAATACGCTCTGAACTATGGGCATATTCTCGTTGCATACGCTCCATCCAAAAACGGCAGGGTGGTTGCGGTCACGCAAAATAAATCTTTTTAAATGTTCATCGGTATTTTTCCAGTATGCCGGGGCATCGATTTTTGGGCCGCCGTCACTGGCCCACATTCCTGTTTCATCAAGTACGCATATACCCATTTCATCAGCCATATCCAGGTAAAACTGGGGGTAGGGCTCCGCATGCAGGCGCACCGCATTAGCATGGCTATCCTGCAAAAGTTTAAACCACGCCCAAGCATAGCGGCGTGTCATTTGCGGTATGCCCATAAAATGCCATGAATCACCTTTTAGTATAATTGGCTTGGCATTAAGGCACAACTTGCTGCCTTGCAGCGTAAATTCACGCCAGCCAAAACGCGTATATTGCTTGTCAATTTCGTGGTTGCCATCCTTTAATGTAAGCACCAAACCATTGAGATCAGGGTGCTCGATAGTCCACTCCTTAAGTCTGCCGTTTACTTTTACGCTCAAACTAACCGTTGCCTGTGAATTTGGCTGTATGATAACTTTGTTTCCGGGAAAAGTGAGGGCGATTGGGCCTAAATCCCATTTAGGTTCAGGTGCGCTGATTACATCCTTGCCTGCCAGGTTTATCCATGGCGATATATCACCGGTAATACTTACTTCGCGTGCTATGTCCGTTGTATTGGTAATAGTTGCCTCTATTGTAAGGACATCAGTTTTTATGGACGGTTTTACAAATGTATTTTGAATGCTTACAACTGGTTTGGCTACCAGGTTTACATCCTGCCATATACCTATTGCGTGCTGCCCCCAAAAGGAGCCGGCAACAAATATGCGGCGGCCATATTTGCCGGGCTGATTAAAAAGTTGGGCATCGGCCACCCAAACTAACAGTTCGTTATCTTGTCCCGGTTTTAATTGATCAGTAATATCAACTTCAAAAGGTAAAAACATCTCGAAGTTTTCGGCTACCTTATGTTTGTTGATGAATATTTGCGTGTAACCGTCAATTGCGTCAAAATGCAGTATTAATCTCTTATTCTTCCACGCCTTCTTATAAGGAATGGTGCGCATTAACCAGCCGGCCCTAATTTTTTCCCATTTTTTGGGGTAGCTGGGATAGGTTAAAAAATCGCCGCCGCTGCCATCGCCCCTGGCAAAACTATTCACATTCCACGGCGAGGGTACTTTTACAGGAGTAGTTTCCCAATCAGGGTTTTCAGGCAGGGTAGGATATTTTATTTTTTCGGTCCCCAATTTTTCCGCATTTTCAACCGGCAGAAACATCCACTCGCCGTTAAGGCATAAGTCGTTGCGGAAGGGTTTTTCCTGGGGTTTTATAAACTCATCGGTAGGGGCAAAATAATGCGGGAATTGCACCTGTGCAAATAAATGGGGGACTATACCCAGCGTCACCAGTATAAAAAGGAGCAACCGGCGGTCAAAATTGGTTTTAATAAACATAAGTTAGCGGAATGTAATGATCTTAATGTGTGGGTACGAAGAAAAGAAGGACTGTATAATTAATGATTAATAAAGAATTAATTATAATGCCTGCTTCTAAATTAAATAGCAATCGATTGTCGAATTGTTAATGCAGATCAAAAAAATCTCCCAAAAAGATAGAATTAGTTATTGGCGCCATGCCCTATTAATCATTTATTATACATTAATTAAGGTAACAATGCTTTTTTTGGGGAATGATAGGTCAAAAGCCTATTGTCAATTTATAAACCAAATCTTTTATTAAAACTATACTATGGCGAAATTTTACATATTCGTTTTACTTGTTTTATCATTTCCTGTATTTGCACAACGCAAGCATAGTAAAACATCCATGTTTCCAAGCTATAATGGCCTTGTAATGGCCGGCTACCAGGGTTGGTTTCGCGGCGTTGGCGATGGCGCCGGCGAGGGGTGGGGGCACTATGCATCGGCAGGTAAGGTAGATAGCGATCATATACATATTGATTTATGGCCAGATGTTACTGAATATGAAAAAACATACCCCACCGCTATAAAAAACGCCGATGGCGCACCTGCCAGCCTGTTCAGCTCATGGGATGCCAGTACTACCGACCTGCATTTTAGATGGATGAAGGAATATGGAATTGATGGGGTGTTTATGCAGCGCTTTTTCGGCTCAATACGTACGCCGCAGGGCAGGAAAAAAGCAAATGTGATATTAAACCATGCGCTGGCTGCCTCAAAAAAATATGACCGGGCAATTGCTGTTATGTATGATTTGTCGGGCATTAAAGCCAGTGGTGAAGATTGCTCGGCTATTATTGAGGACTGGAAACAATTAGTCGACAGCCTGAAGATTACCTCGCAGGGAAATAACCAAACGTATTTGTATCATCACCAAAAACCACTGGTAGCCATATGGGGATTAGGTTTTCCCGACCGTTCATATAATATCAGGAACATCGGTATTGAAAAATTAATTGATTTTTTAAAGAATGATCCCAAATACGGTGGGTGCGCCATCCTGCTCGGTGTGCCAACTTATTTCAGGGAATTAAATGTGGATTGTTTGCCTGATCCGTATTTGCATAAACTTATACGTTCGGCAGATATTGTTATGCCCTGGATGGTACAACGTTTTACCCCGTTGCTACAGGCCGAGAATGAACGTTACTTTGTTGATGTTAAGGCTGATATTGCCTGGTGTAAAGTAAATAAAGTGGATTATGTGCCCTGTATCTATCCCGGGTTCAGCTGGTATAACCTGGGTAAAACTGAATTTGGCGGCACACCGCCACTTGGGCAAATACCCCGGCAAAAAGGGAAGTTTTACTGGGACCAGATCAGTATAGCCATTAAAGCCGGGACAGGTATGTTATATGTAGCAATGTTTGATGAGATGGACGAAGGAACAGCTATATTTAAATGTACAAATAAACCACCTTCGGGCAACTTTAAGTTATTGGATTACGAAGGCATGCCGGCAGACCATTATTTATGGTTAACCGGAAAAGCCGGAGAAATGCTGAGAAGGAAGTTGCCCTTTACTTCGAAAATGCCGGTGCGCAACTAAATAAAAAGAAGCTTAACCTTGTTATACATAGAAATACAATCGATTGTATTTCTTTAATATATTAGCGTTAATGGTAATTAACATGCAACTATTTAAAATAAGTTGCAAGAATTTCTAAAAAATGTAATTCAGTATATAGCTATTGAAATTATTAATTATCCTCTTAATTTTGATTTAAAAAAACTGCACGGAGTTTTAATATAATTCCATAGTTTGCGGCTATTATAAATCATTACAGCATAATAAACCGGTCGAAAATTAATTTGTCAATTTTTGACCCAGTTAACCATAAATATAATAATGAGATCGGGTTTCCGGATTTTTAAGATAGTATTTTGCTTTCTTTTTATATTCACCATATTAACGGGCGATAGTTACGGTCAATCCTATGGTCTGGCTTTTTCAAGTCACGAGGTTTTTCAGGATAAAAGAACAAGCCTTGATCTGAGCCCTGATAAAACCCTTTGTTTCAAAGATAATTTTGATATCTCGTTTGACCTGTCGTTCATACCTAACCACATAATTTATTTTGGTTACATCGTCAGGATAATTGAAGATGATAACCGAAACATTGACCTGGTTTATAATGCCCAGGCCAATAAAAAGCATTTTAATATTATTGTAGGTGATCGTCTCACAAATATCGCTTTTGATATTGATAAGTTATTTGATCAATGGAATCATTTACGTATAAAATTTGATACAGAGCATGACAGGATTATATTATATAGTGGCAAAGCCATATATACGGCAACTGGCCTGCACTTGAAAAAAAATAGCTGTTATAAAATTTTGTTTGGCATAAACAATTACAAGCAATTCCAAACAACTGATATTCCGCCAATGAAGATAAGGGATATCAAGATTACAGAAAACGATCAGTTGAAATATAACTGGCCCTTAAATGAAATAAGCGGGCAGGTTGCTCATGAAATTGTTGCACAAAATGATGGGTCGGTTATAAACCCGATATGGGTTACGGCCATGCACCGGGATTGGCAACCCGTTCAAAATATTTCAGTTAACGGGGTAGCCAGCATAGCATTTGATGCCAAAAAAGAAGAAGTTTATATTATTGCGTCCGATTCATTATATACGTATTCGGTAGGTACAGCCAAGTGGAATGATAAAGCCTATCCGAATGATAAATTGCAGCTAAATCAGGGCAACCAGTCTATTTATAACCCGTTTGATACTATCCTTTATAATTTTTTTCCTGATCAGAAATTTGTTTCGAAATATAATTTTCAAAACCACGAATGGAATAAAAAATTTGTAGCCGGCCCTGTAACTGATTACTGGCACCTAAATAAATTTTTCTCGAAGAGTGATACATCGTTATATTTCCTGGGCGGCTACGGTCACCTGGTTTATAAAAACAAAACACAACAGTATCATTTAGAAAACGGCACATGGAATGATGTTAAAACAAAAGGTGACTTTTTTATGCCGCGATACCTGGCCGCACTGGGTTCAACAAACGGGGGCGATACGGCGTATATTTTAGGGGGATACGGAAACAGCAGTGGCCAGCAAATACTAAACCCACAAAATATTTATGACATGATGCGTTTTACCGTTAAAGATAAAACGTTTAAGAAGTTATTTGAACTAAAAGTAAACGGGCAGGACTTTGCTTTTGCCAACTCGCTGGTGATTGACGACCGCACCAAAACGTATTATGGATTGATTTTTCCGCAGCATAAGTATAATTCAACATTGCAGTTAATCAAAGGATCATTAACAAAAGCCGCCTATACCTTAATGGGCAGCGCCATACCTTATAGTTTTCATGATACTCACTCATTTGCTGATCTTTATTATTGCCCCCTAAGTAAACGTTTTATTGCAGTAACTCTTTTAAGAACTGAAAGTAACCAAACTAAAGTTCAAATTTACACCTTATTATCTCCTCCTTATGGTACAAATACATTACCTGTAATAGCAACAAGTACAGCCAAATGGTATGTAATGGGCGTATTAGCAGTATTAATTATGTTATGGCTGTATCTTAAAAACAGGAAAACAGTACCTATAGATACTTTCGATCAACCTGGGCCTGCCGGTATCCTTAATACTACTGCCTATGCCGGCGCTGTTAACATGCCTGTAAGCGATGCAAGGGTATTTAACCAGAATATACATTTCAAAAATGCTATATTATTGTTTGGAGATTTGCAGGTATTTGATGCCGAAGGTGTAGATATTACTAAATATTTTACGCCATTAATTAAGGAGCTTTTTTTAGTTATTCTTTTATATTCCATAAGGTGGGGGCGGGGGCTTAGTTCAGAAAAACTGAATGAAATATTATGGCGGGATAAATCGGCCAAGAGCGCCCGTAACAATCGTTCGGTAAATATTGCCAAATTAAAAGCCCTGCTTGATAAAATGGGCTATTGCTATTTATCAAAAGATACCGGTTACTGGAGAATTGATATTGATTACAATCATATTTATGTAGATTACCATAACTACCTGAATATTGTAAAGGATAAAAAGGACCTTGATATAGAAAAAATCAAATGCCTTTCTGCTATTACCCAGCGCGGTAATTTTCTTTCCAATATAGAATATGAATGGCTGGATACCTTTAAGTCAGAAATATCAAATGAAGTAATTGATACTTATATTCACTTTGCTCATTCAGGCCGCACTAATGATGCTGAGTTTATGATTGAACTGGCCAATTTTATATTTTATTTTGATCCGGTTAATGAGGAAGCCATGGTTATTAAATGCAAAGCTTTATCAAGCCTGGGCAAGCATTCATTGGCAAAAAATACGTTCGAAAACTTTATTAAGGAATATAAAGTGATTTATGGCGAAGAGTTCAAAAAGGATTTTCATTCTGTGCTTGAATAACAGGGCATATTCTCCATATGCTATTCCATATTTACTATTAAAATCTATCGAAATAATCAAAGGTAACAAAGATTTTTTGATGAAATAGCTGTTTTCTAATCTCTTATTAATTCTTCCCTGCCTTATTAATTATTATTTGATAACACCACTACACCAGCCACTCATAAATCATCAACGATTAAATTAATATACAAACAAAAAATAGCGGGTTGCCTTTAAAATACAGGTGACATCATGAATAAAGTTATTTTCAGTTGACTAATTGTTCCCAATTAATATTTATTTGAATGGCAAAGGTTTTGTTAGCAAATATTTACGACAGGATTTAACACAAAAAGTAAAAAAAAGAAAAAAAATGCCCTGTAACACGAAAAATAATCTTTTTATGGGCTGCTATTAATTAATTATTAAACATTTATTAATCAGCTACAACTTATTTTACCTTCCAATTATAACCGATTTATTAATCAATTTTTCAAAACCTAAGATTCAGACATGAAGAAACTTTTATTTATGCTATTTTTTTGCTGCATATCAATACAAATGTATGCTCAGCAAAATTCACCCTCAGGTGGCACAGTTATTAAGGGAAGAGTCACCGATGAAAAAGGGGAGCCTTTACCCGGCGTAACAATAGTCCTTAAAGAAACCCAGGTAAGAACTGCGACTGATGTTAACGGTAACTTTTCTTTAAACCCTGGAACCTCTACCAGTAAAATCCTTGTTTTAACCTTTATCGGCTATCAAACTCAGGAATTTGACATAACTGGTAAATTGACCGTAGATGTTAAAATGGTACCGGCATCAAAAGATTTGCAGGAAGTAGTTGTTACTGCACTGAATATACCAAGGCAGAAAAGTTCACTGGGTTATTCTGTGCAAAGTGTGAATGTTGCAGATATGACGGAAGCCCGGGCTACTAACATAACAGATTTGCTGGATGGTAAGGTTTCAGGCTTGCAAATTACTACAAGCGGTCAACCCACAGGTTCAACAAGGGTACAGTTGCGTGGCCCGGCTTCAATAACCGGTAACAATCAACCTTTATGGGTGGTTGATGGTGTGCCAATTGATAACACAGATTCAAATGGCCAGGTAGGGAACCTGGATTACGGTAATAATGCCGCCGATTTAAACCCTGATGATATTGAAAGCATCGAGGTATTAAAGGGGCCGAACGCTGCTGCATTGTATGGATCAAAGGCCGCTAACGGTGCAATTTTGGTTACCACCAAAAAGGGAAAGAAAAATGCCGGGTTAGGAATTTCTTTTAATGGAAACTATATGATGTCGCGTGTTTTGCAATATCCTGATTTCCAATATGAATATGGTGAAGGGACAAACGGCCAGATGTCTGGTACCTTGGTGGGGCCTTTGGGTTCAGGTGTGCTACTGGCGGGTTCCAGCGGAAGTCCGGCACGTAACTGGGGGGGGCCAATGCTTGGACAGCCTTATCTTATGTATAACGGTGCAGTAGGTACCTATTCACCACAGCAGGCAACTGTAGAAGGTTTATTTCAAACAGCTTATACATCCACCCAAAATCTTGCATTAAGCACTGCCGATGACAAATCTTCACTGCGTTTCTCTTACACCAGGGTTGATGGCGATGATGTAATTCAAAAGCAGAATGTTTTGGCAAAAAATAATCTCCAATTTGCTGCCAGCCGGGACTTCTCGTCATTTCTACGGATAGATACACGTGTTCAATATATACAAGAGCAGGTGAATGACAGGACGACCCGTAACGAAGATCCTACCAACCCATTAAATTATCTTAATAATGCTGTGCTCAGTATTCCGCTCAGCAGCTTAATACCCTGGAAAGATGCAAATGGAAATGCAATTAGAAGCGGCGGTAACAGCGGCATAGAAAATCCTTATTGGGATATCAATGAAGATGCAAACCAGGATATTCATAATACACTTATCGGCGGCATCACAGCTACCTTTAAAATTTATAAAGATTTACAATTCAGGGCGCAGGAATCCGGTGACCTGATTTGGGGCAACCGTTATACTTTTGTTCAACAAGGTTCTTTGAGTAATATTCCGGGCTCGTATAATGAGTTTCAGCAAAACAATAAGGTATGGAATACCGAAGGCTTGTTTATGTACAATAAACGTATTTCAGATTTTTCCTTTGTAGCCAACCTGGGTGGGAACTTGCGTAGTACAAATTATTATAATACCACAGCCGGAACAGCTTCTTTGGCAGTACATGATGTTAAAAATCTTTCTAATACAACCAGTGTTTACACAACCGCTGAATCGTTAGTCAGATCAGAAGTTAACTCTGTATATGGTACCGCTTCTGCAGGTTATAAAGATTTTTTATACCTGGAGGTAACTGGTCGTAATGATTGGTCGTCAACATTACCTACTGCAAACGACTCCTTCTTTTACCCTTCTGTTAGCGCAAGTTTCGTGTTTACTGAACTTTTTAATATCCCTAAAGAGATTTTAAGCTTTGGTAAATTAAGGGCTTCTATTGCTAAGGTAGGTAATGACACAAGCCCGTATAACTTATATTCAGAGTTTGGCAACGGTGGTAATTTTAACGGGATAAATTATGTGACATTTGATCAGCTGCTGAAAAATAGTAATTTAAAACCTGAGTTAACCACATCTGACGAAATCGGGGCCGAGCTTCATTTTTTAAATGGCAGGTTAAACCTTGACGGAGATGTTTATAAATCAAAATCGGTTAATCAGATTCTTACCGGTTTTACCCCTCCTGAATATGGTTTCAATCAACAAATAATTAATGCGGGATCAGTACAAAACAAAGGTATTGAACTCACCTTATCAGGCACACCGGTAAAAACCGAAAATTTCAGTTGGGATGCTGTTTATAATTTTTCCGTGAACAGGAACAAGGTACTTGCCCTGGCCCCTGGGATAAGCTCCATTTTACTGGGCCAGGCTGTTACCGGCAGTGTTTATGCAGAAGTAGGGCAACCAATTGGAGTAATAAGGGCACAGGACCAAGCCTACTCATCTTCAGGTCAGCCAATTATTAATGCAACCAGCGGTATACCTTATTATACTACAAAAAACCCGGTACTTGGTAACGCCGAACCAAGGGCATTAATGTCATTCGGTTCAACATTTAAGTATAAAAGGTTTAGTTTTAATTTCCTGGCTTCCAGTCATATAGGTGGTTCTATTTATTCGGGGACCAGTTTCAGATATTTTACTTCAGGAGCTTCAGCGCAAACACTGCAGGGGCGCGATGCATGGTTATTCAGTAACGGTGTGTTGGGTGAGACTGGAAATGAATTAAATGGTACTACAACATTATACAATTTGCCTTATCCGGATGGCGGCCGTGCACAAGGCTCTATATTTAACGGTTACTTGCCTGTGCTGGGTTCAAATGGCCAACCTGTATTGGATGCAAATGGCAATATGATTGCCAACTTAAATGCCCCTAATACAAGGTATATATCCCCACAAACGTACTGGCAGCAAGTAGGGGGGCACATTGGTCACATGTATACCTACGATGCATCGTTTGTTAAACTAACCCAGGTTATCATTGGATACACCTTAGATCCGAAATTTTTAAGAAAAACAGTGTTCAAGAGCATGAGCCTATCATTAGTAGGGCGTGATCTCTGGACTATATTCCAAAATACACCAAAAGGGATTGATCCGGAATCTGCTTCTTCTTCGGGAAATGGACAAGGGCTTGAAATGGGAGGTTCGCTTCCATATGCAAGCTATGGTGTTGATTTAAAACTGTCATTATAATTATTATGAAAAAGACTATACAAATTTTAATTGTACTGCTTATTAGCACTACTTTTTCGTGTACAAAAGATTTCACGAGCCTTAATACTGATCCTTCACGTTTTACAACAACCTCACCTGAATCAGTTTTAACAGGTGTTTATTTAAATACGATCAATAAATTAGAAACTAATAACATAACTTATCTATGGGAATACGGTCATATTGTAGACCCCGCCGGACGCTATCTTGGTGGCGATGAAGCTACCTGGACAACAATGTATATCAATGTATTAGGGAATACAGAACAAATCAAAAAATTATACCAGGGTAATGCCGCCTACACAAACAGAATGGCAGTTACCGATATGTGGGAATGTTACGTGTTTGCTTACCTGGTAGGTACATACGGGCCTGTACCCTATAGTAATGCTTTTAACACAAGCATTACAGACGTTGAATACGACGATGAAAATACCATTTATACCTCATTGCTTACCAGGTTAAAAGCAGATGCAGCCGCGATTAATGTTAATGGTGATAAACTTACTACTGATGTTATATTTAACGGTAACCTAACCCAGTGGATTAAATTTGCTAATACACTTAGATTACGGATTGCACTAAGGGTACAAAATAACTTACCAGCTTTGGCTGCAAGCAATATCACCGATGTAATGTCAAATGAGAGCATGCTCCCTACCTCAGATGCTGATGATGCAAAATTAACTTATGGAACAGCTACCGGCAGCCAGTCAGTTTATTATACCTCATTAGTTCAGGGTACATCCTATACCGGCACTGCAACTCCTGTAATGAGTGATTATGCATTTACCTATTTCAGATCATATAATGACCCTCGTTTAGGCGCCTATTTTCAGCCGGCTGCTACTCCTTTTAATATAACGGATACCTTAACCAGCACTAATACCTCACTGCATTATATTGTCTCCTATCCTATACCTTATTTGGGCCAACCCAAATCTACTGCAACGCTTTCCCAGTGGAATATTCCTACCCCGCCGTTTTCAGGAGCAACAGTGCCCGTTAACTATAGTACTATGCAGCCTGCACTTACGGCAGCCACACGTCCGTTCTATATCACCACCTATGCAGAAGTTTGCTTTATGAAAGCGGAAGCGGCATTAAACGGTTATGGGGGCACGCAAACTGCCGATCAGTATTACTACGCCGGAATAAACGCCAATTTTGCTTTCTGGGGCTTATCAGCTGGCCAGGCCACTGCTTATGAGGCACAAAACGGCATTAAATGGGGAACTGCGGGACACGGATTTAATTATGACCTGGGTTTTATTAATACCAGTATCCCTGCCAATAATGCAACTAAAATATGGATACAGGAATGGCTCAACTATTATGACGACGGAGGATTTGACGCATGGTGTTTACAACGCAGAACACAAAATCTTGTCCTTCCCCCACATACTAATCCTGGCAATAATCCCGGTGAAAACGGAACCTTTGCAAATTTACCCGACCGCTGGTTTTACCCTATTCAAAGTGAGGTTAACCGAAACCCGGTAGGCTATGCAAATGGAGTAAAAAAATTAGGCGCTCCGGGTGATTATGTATTTACGCCATTAAAAATAGAACCAACCTATACACCAATAGATTGGACAAAAGTTAACGCATTTGTTGATTATAGCTTTGTAGAAAAATGGTATGGTACTACTATAGAAAGTTTACAAGCAGCAGGTGTAAAATACACCGTTTTATCAACTTATTAACAACCTCGTAATAAAAGATTGAAGATGAAAAATAAACATTTTTATATTTATAGCAGCCTGATGCTATTAATGATAGCAGGGTTATTTTCCTGTAAAAAGAAAGAAGTAACAGCGGCCGACAATTTTCTTAACTATACCATTCCCAATGTGCCGGTTACATCAAATTATACTGTAGGTGCGTTCTATTATTCATTTGGCTCATTTAATGCCAATATTACACAGGTGCCAACCGTAGGTGATTATTACTATGTTAACGGTGTGCCTACTATTGGCGGTGTAGCAACGCCATCAATAATGCAACAGCATATCGCCGATGCGGGAACGGCTAAAATTGATTATTTTATTTTCTCTGTTCGCTCGCCCACGCTTGATAATGCCAATTACAAACAAGATTCTTTACTGGTCAATACTTTCTTAGCCCAGCCTACTTCTTCCACAATGAACTTTGCCCTGACTTATAATCTGAATATTGGATTATTTGGCATAACAAATTCCGGGGGGCCCTCTGGTAACGGCGTAACAATCGAAACTAATGCGTCAAAACTGGCGTCATTCTATAACGATTTTAAACGGATAGCTTTCTGGATGAGCAAAAGCAATTATCAAAAAGTAAATGGCAAATATTTATTGGTTATAAATAATGCACAAGATCTGAATTCAAATAGCAATGTGGCCTTGTATCAGCAGATCAGGACTAATTTAACAGCAATGGGTTTTGATTTATATATAGTAGGTATGCAGAATCGCTGGTCGCCGCCAGAAAGGTATTTCTATCGTTTTCAAAACTGTACCGATGCTATGTATGAGGCAAATATGGGTGATTATGCCGGTGATATAGACAGGTATAACCTGTTTCCTCAAATGTGTGATCAGAACTGGGCTTATTGGAAATCAACCATTGAATCATGGAATATGGAATTTGTCCCATGCGTTATGGCTGGTTATAATTACCAGATCAGTAATCCAACCAGTTCTAACCTGAGCGTGAAAAGAACGGCCGATGGCAGCTGGTACAAAACATTTACTGATGTTGCCAAACGGAACGCGTCAAAAAGTAGGCTTATTTTCTTAGACTCGTTTAATAACTTCACCCTTGATTCCCAGGTTGAACCTACTCAATCTTATGGTACTACTTACCTGGATATTACCAGGACTGCGTTTAAAGTAGGTCAATAAAATACTCTGCCCCCTGCAGGCGTAATTGCCTGCAGGGGATAATGAGCCTATTATTACTCATCCCACCGGGACATTTTTTTCTGTATAAATTTTATTAATAATGCTAAAACACAAACTAAGGTTGACACCAACTAATTTTAACCGTGCTATATTATGTCTGATAATATTTTGCTGCTGTTTCGGTATAAGTAAGAGCAGGGCCCAGGACAATTCATCAAACGAAGGCACGGGTAATCTAAAATACATTGATCCGCGGATAGGCAATGTTGGCCAGCTATTGCAGCCAACACGGCCTACTGTACAGTTACCTAATCAATTGATCAGGATGTATCCTGAACGTAGCGACTACCTGGATGATCAGATATCAAGCTTTCCTCTTACAATTGTATCGCATAGGTTAGGTGAGGTTTTTGCTTTAAAACCCTGGGACAAGCCGGTTTATATAGATGCCTGGAAACAAAAGTTGACCTATGACAATGACCTGGAAGTAACCCGGCCATGGTATTATTCAACCTATTTAATTGATGATGAGATAACAGTAGAATTTACTACCGGAAAGAAAGCTGGTATTTACCGGTTTACTTTCCCCACTGGTAAAACGGATAAAAGCCTGTTGTTTGACTTATATAATACTGGGCTGGGCTCGTGGAAATTTATCAACGGGAATGCTGTGGAAGGCATGGAAACTTACCATGATGATATTAAAGTGTATATGTATGGTGAGTTTAGCGCTGTTGGACAGGCAGGCACAATCAGGAACAACCAATTAAGTAATGCTACTGAAATACAGGGCAAAGGTGTGCGCTCGTGGATTAGTTTTGGTAAGGATGCGCCCCCCGTAATCGAATTCCGCTATGCCATATCTTATATCAGCCCCGCACAGGCAAAGGCTAATTTTCAGCAGGAGATAGCGGGGAAATCCTTTACAGATATAAAATCTAACGGTGAAAAAGCCTGGGATAAGGCTATCAATAACATCCGGGTTGAAGGTGGCACGGAGGCGCAGCGGCGGTCGTTTTATACTGCCTATTACCGCTGTAACGAGCGGATGGTAGATATTACTGAAGACGGCAGGTATTACAGCGGATTTGACAAAAAAATTCACGAAACCAACAGGCCTTTTTATGTTGATGACTGGACATGGGATACTTACCTCGCCCTGCACCCATTGCGGGCTATAGTTAACCCGGTTTTGGAGCAGGATATGGTGAATTCCTATATTACCATGTACACGCAAGGGGGGCGGATGCCCACCTTCCCGGTTTTATTTGGTGACTATGCGTGTATGAACAGCTTTCATTCCACTATTATGATACTGGATGATTACCGGAAAGGGCTTAGAAATTTTGATGTTAATAAAGCTTATGAGGGAATGGTAAAAAATGCTACGGAAGTTACTATGCTGCCGTGGCGTAATGGGCCAAAAACAAGCCTCGATGAGTTTTATTATGCAAAAGGTTACTTTCCTGCGCTAAAAAAGGGGGAGGTTGAAACTGTGCCGCAGGTTAACCCGGTGGAGCGAAGGCAGGCTGTAGCAGTAACCCTTGGGGCAAGTTATGACAACTGGGCACTTAGTGAAATGGCAGGCGAACTGGGAAAGAAAGATGCTCAAATGAAATTCGGCACTCGTGCAGGCAATTACAAAAATTTATGGAATGACAACGTAAAAATGTTCATGCCTAAAGATAATAGCGGCAACTGGATAAATATCGATCCCAAATTTGATGGCGGTATGGGCGGCCGCGATTACTACGACGAAAACAACGGCTGGACCTACCTATGGCACGTACAGGAAGACATGCCAGGTCTTATTAAGCTAATGGGCGGGAAAACGATGTTTGAAAACAAACTCGACCAATTATTTCGCGAACCATTAGGCCGCAGTAAGTATGAGTTTTGGGCGAAATTTCCGGATGCTACAGGTTTGGTTGGTCAATACTCCGATGGGAATGAGCCAAGTTTTCACATTCCGTACCTGTATAATTTTACAAATTCGCCCTGGAAAACACAAAAACGAATACGGCTTCTGTTAGATGTGTGGTTTAAGGATAATATCTTCGGAATTCCCGGCGATGAAGATGGTGGCGGGATGTCAGCCTTTGTTGTATTTTCCTCAATGGGCTTTTATCCTGTAACACCCGGACTGCCAATTTATACCATAGGGAGCCCGGTATTTAGCAAGGTGACCATTAACCTGGAAAACGGTAAACAATTTACAATGATCGCCAACAACTGTTCCGTTGTAAATAAATATATTCAGAGCGCAAAGATGAACGGACAACTCCTTAAAAATCCGTGGTTTACCCATGAGCAACTTATAAACGGCGGGACGTTGGAACTTGAAATGGGGCCGAAACCAAATAAAAGTTGGGGTGTAGAATAGGTTATTAAGCAAAGCCAATCAGGAAAATGTGAAGCCAGTAACTCCCATAAAAACCCGGTATAAAAGTCGGGTTTTTGTGTTGAAAAACAGATGTGAGATTCTTCGGGTGGAACTTACCTTGCGATAGGGGAATAGATTTTTTTCTATTCTAACGTTTTTTTTCTGCCTATCTATTCCATATTCTATAGCAAACCAATCTTACGGGGACTTCGGCCCACCCGTAGCTTTTATAGCGGTGAATAAAAAGTAAAAATAATTCAGTATTGCGTTCGCCGTTTCGATTTTTTTTATTTAATTTTAATCTACTTGTTGCAGGCTATCAGCAACTAATCTCAGTAAAACGTAAAATATTAAACATTTTAAGATAGTAAGGTGTTAATATAGTCTCAATAGTATCAGTTTTTAATAAAAAACGTTATGAGTCAGGTTAGTGAAATAAAATGTCCTGTTTGCGGAAAATGGAGCAAATGGACAAGTAAAATAGATGAAAGATGCCCGCATTGCGATGCACATCTCGATCCCGGTCGTTTGCAGTATGCTGAAAAACAAAGGATTAATGCCGAGATGGAAAGGAAAAGCAGTTACCTGATTATAAAGGATACTGATGACCCTATTGTGCAAATGTTCAAACAATTTGTGAACTGGCTTAGGTGGGCTACATTTTACGGAATATCGGTAATATACTTTGTTATCGCTATTATGGTAATATTGTACGGCCTGGTGATGCTTTAAATGTTATTTATTTTCTTCGCCACCGTACCGCAAGCTGTCGCCTGCAGTTATTGAGCATTAAAGGTGAAAATGCGCCCCGAGCAAAGGCTACAACGTTGGGCCGCTTTAATAACCTTAGTTAATAATAGCCTCTTTGATTTTGTGAAATTAATAGCCCTTTAAAATAGTATGGGCTGATTTGCGATAACTGTTTTTTAGTTTAGCGTTCATACTTTATACCTTGGCGAGTGCCGGGTGCTATGCCTCTCGTGCCACGCGCCCTAAAATAAGTTGACCTGTGGTCTCGTCTCATAAATTTATTCCCCAAAATTGTAACATTATAGCAATATCCGACCAATTATGACGTTTATTTAGCGCCATTTTGGTTGATATATCCACCTGAAAAAAGTGTTAATATGTTAATAATAATCTTTGGTGAAACTTTTGAATAATACTTTACGTTATATACCTTTATATTGTATTTTATAAACCTACGAGTAAGAATTTTTTATGGGACTAATTATTGCATTGCTATTTATGGCAAATGTGTTTGCTGTATTATTCCGTTTTCAGAAAAGAAAACAGTATTAGTTTTGATTTATTAATAATAGCTTATTTAATAATAAAAATCAAACCGCCAATTTGACCAATGACTTTGGCTGGTTTTGATGATTATTAAAATCTATCTTAATAGTGAATAAATATTAGGGGCTTTTCTGTAAATGGAAAGCTCGATTTTGCTATTTATCGGCTTGAAAGAATAAAATAAAAATCAATTGAGCGCTTTGCCCACTTAAAAAATCGCAGAAAATATTCATTCAAATTTTCCGATTACCCTTCGCTGCTGCATAAAGCTTAAAAATTCACACATCACTTTCATAACGTATTGGTAGTGAACTTATAATATGGCTATGAAAAGCCTGTGGCTACTAAATTCCTGTGGCAAAATTGGCGAAAAGGGGCTATACAACACCTTTTTAGCTATACGGTTCCCAACGTAAAACGTACAATTGCCAGGTATTCTATCGATAACCTCACTATGTGTTTCTTTTTAAAATAAAGTCCATTTTTTTGCTTTTTTCATACTTAATGTTAAATTAATTTGAAATATTTCAATAAAACTTGCGTAATAGCTTTAAAATTATAAATTTGTAACCATAATTATTACTTAGTTACAAAACAACAATTTGTGACTGAGGGAGCGAAGCTTTGAAAAATAAAAAGGTAATAAATTGAAAACTATCATCGAGCCTCAATGGTTACTATGTCATTTTTAAACATCTTCTTAGCACACTATCGAAGTGGTTTGTTAAACAATTTATATATTTAAAAAAAACAGCCTGATCATTAGATTTTCAAATTTAGCTTTTCATTATTTAAATGCGTATATAATCGTAATTACCTGTGATTAATATTCAAATTAGTCAGAGCAAATTTCAAATCCTATGATAAAATTTACCTTAAGAAGACTATTATTATTTGCTTCCATTGCAGTTATTTTCTCTGCTTGCAGCAATGAAAAAAAACTCGTTTATTTTCAAAAGATAAAATGATAATTCAGTGATCTGGACTAAGCAGCATCCGATAGCGGTTACTAAAGTTGTATACAAATAACATTTTTGATTGGGCCATTAAAATTATTGTAACATGGTTGTTTTTGAACGAGATTATAAACCGTTTTTAATTTTTAATATTTTATTATGAAAAAATTTATTTATAAATATCTTTTTATATTGGGGACACCCGTTACCTACTTTGCTTCTGTATGGCTAAAGTTTGCTTTAAAAAAAAATATATGGGTGAAAATTGAAGATAATATTTTTTCACACGTGGGGATTTTACCGGTTTTAGATCATTATTATCAACCATTGGTACACCCTAAAAAGCATCTAAAAAAGTCGTTAAGGGATGATAGGGTTTTGCCAGGCCTTGATATGAATGTTCAGGAGCAATTAGATATTTTGGCTGAATTTGACTATGCCCATGAACTTCTTGAATTTCCAGTTAATAAAAAAAGGGAGATTGGCGAGGTGGAATTTTTTTATAATAATGGGTTTTATCAGGCTGGTGATGCAGAATATCTATACAATATGGTCAGGCATTTTAAGCCCGGGAAAATTATTGAAATTGGCAGTGGAAATTCGACATTAATGGCAAAGAACGCAATTGACAAAAATAAAAGTGAGGATAAAAATTATCAATGCCAACATATTTGCATTGAACCTTATGAAATACCCTGGCTTGAAACTAAGAATGTCACGGTAATAAGAAATAAGGTTGAGGATATTGATATTGCTTTTTTTCAACAATTAGAATCAAATGATATTTTGTTTATTGATTCATCGCATATCATTAGGCCGCAAGGTGATGTGCTTTTTGAATATTTAGAAATTTTACCAATTTTAAAAGCAGGGGTAATAGTACATATACACGATATTTTTACCCCTAAAGACTATCTGGATGAATGGATTTTCAAGTTGCATCTTTTGTGGAACGAACAATATTTGTTGGAGGCATTTTTATCATTTAACGAGAAATTCAAAATAATTGGGGCAACAAACTATCTAAGCCATAATTATTTAAGTGAGTTTTCCGCAAAATGTCCTGTATTCGCACAACAACCTGGCACAGAGCCGGCCGCCTTTTGGATGAAAAAAATTTCTTAGAGGTTTATACTTAAACACAAGGGTACTCGGTATGCGTAACCTTGTATTGCAATATATAAAAATATTGAAAATCAAAGAGTTAAGGGGCCTTGTGAAAATAAGGCAAAGTATGGAGCTGAACCAGTCCAACTTTGACTTTCCGTGCCCACCAAAGTCAGGAAATGATGAAAATTGCTTTTTTGCTTTTTGCCACCAATTTAGTAATAGTGATCTTAAGTGTTAAATTTTACAAAGAAATGCTTTTTTTATTATGAATAATTTAAAAAAAGGTTATACTTGTGGAGAAATTTATAAACTTTTCAATTAAATTATTAATAGATAAAAATTTTGTTAACTAATTTATGATAAAACATACGCCATTTAATTGTTGTCTAACGTTTTTTTTGTTTTCCATTGTTATTATTCTTTCTTCATCTTGTGCTTCGCGAAGGGAAAAAATTTATTTTAATAATCTTTCAGACAGCATCAAATTTAAGGCTGTTGCTGCTGTTGAGTTTAAGGAGCCAATAATTCAGCCGGACGACATATTAAATATATCCATTGAAACAATTGATCCACAAGAAACTTTGACCTTAAATCAAGTAAACACCGTTGAAGCGGAGGGGACGCTAGGGAATAATAGTGGCGGGCAGCAAGGTATTGGCTATCTAGTGGATAAAAAAGGTAATGTAGAAATTCCACTTCTTGGTGTTATTAAGATTGCTGGTTTGACCACAGAACAAGCAAGAGATACAGTTAGAAACGTTGCTTTGAGGTATAATAAACAGCCTACAGTACAAGTCCGGTTTTCTAATTTTAAAATAACCGTACTTGGAGAAGTATCAAAACCCGGTAGCTTCATTGTTCCGAATGAAAAAATATCAATACTTGACGCCATAGGCATGGCTGGTGATTTGACAATTTATGGAAAAAGAGAAAATGTAATGCTTATTAGAAATAGCGGCGCTAAAAAGGACGTCATCCGCTTAGACCTTACTTCTTCCTCCTTATTTCAATCACCTTATTTTTATTTAAGACAGAATGATGTAATCTACGTTCAGATGGGCAAGGGCAGGGTTGCGGCCAGTAACACCGCATCGGTTCAGATGCTCGCGATAGGAGCAACCTTATTGACACTATTAGTTACTATTTTAAGAAAATAAAATCCTATAGATTTTCATGAGTATGGATAATTCGGATTTAATTGATCCAATAGACAGAAGTCAAAGTTTTAATTTCAAAGTTATAATATCAAAGGTTCTTAGTAACTGGTATTGGTATGTTATAACAATAACAATAGCAGCTTCTGGGGCATACCTTTATTTAAACTATACTACGCCTATTTATGAAACCATTGCAAGTATAAGGCTCAAAGAAGATGAGAGCGATAATTTTAGCAAGAATGCCTTGCTCAAGGCATTGGAGGGAACTAGTACAACAGAAAGTGATAAAGAGGATGAAGTTAAAATTTTGAAAACTCATTTGTTAATGCAAAAGGTAGTAAGGGGATTAAACTCATATCTGACTATTTTCTACAAAGGACACGTTAGAGATGTTGAGTTAGTTACTTCTCCTTTTAAAGTCAGCTTGCTTACCTCACCAGATTCTATTAAGAAAGAAATAAGCTTTGCTTTAAAGATCGAAAAAAATAAAATTTATTTAACTGACATTAAAAACAAAAGTAAACGGATAGTAAATGTTAACCAGCCTTTTCATATAAGCGACATAGGAAATATACAAATTGAGCCTATTTCTATCATAAATCCAGGACAAGAATTTATATTGAAAATATCACCTGTTAAAAAAATTGTTGATCAATTCGTTGATAAGTTGAATGTAACTTTGACTAACAAAGATTTAGATATAATTGATATAGCATTTACATATCCGGTGCCTGAAAAATCTGAAATAATTGTAAATAGACTTATACAGGAGTATATAAAAAGTAATATAGAAGATAAAAATCTCATAGCCGATAGCACAATTTCCTTTATTGATAGCAGGTTAGTTTTTGTAACCCAGGAATTATCAGGTCTTGAAGAAAATATACAAAGTTTCCGGCAAAAGAACAATATTGCCGATCCGGAAGAGCAATCGAAGATTGTTTTAGGGTCTGCCAGTCTGTATAAGGATGAACTTGCTCAAATTGAAGTACAGATGAACATTTTAAATGGGTTTGAAGGTTATGTTGCTGACACCAGTCGGGAAAGAATTGTTCCGTCTGGCGCTTTACCGGATAATCCATTATTCCCTAATAATCCAATATTTGCAAGTTTGGTTGATAAGTACAATTCTCTAATTATAGAAAGAACAAATAGCAGTATAAGTAAGACTGCAGACAACCCATATATCCGCAATCTTAATGCGCAAATTCACTCGCTGAGAAGTGATATGCGTTTAAATTTAAAAAATGCACAGCAATCATTAAAAATTACGAAGAAAAATATTGAGTCCCGTTCAGATGAGGCCATGGGATTAATTAAATCGGTACCTTCAAAAGAACGGATTTATTTAGATCTGGCTCGGCAACAAGACATTAAACAGCAGTTATATGTGTTTTTGTTGCAAAAACGCGAAGAAACTGAAATATCTAAAACCTCAAATATCGCCAACTGCAAAATCGTTGAAGTGCCTGAATCTCATGGGCCTATCAGTCCTAAGGAAACAAATGTACTTCTCTATAGCTTATTTTTGAGTTTACTTATACCGTCTATTGCAATTTACCTTTCAACGGTCTTGAATGATAAAATAATGACTAAGGACGATATTCTTAACAATACTAACGTTCCTATAATTGCTGAGATAGGAAAAAGTAATGAAGATGAAACAGTCATTTTTTTAAACAATCTGCGAAGTCCGATTTCCGAGCAATTTCGGGCTTTGCGTACAAACTTGTCTTTCTTTTTAAAGGGAAATGAAAAAACAATACTCCTGACATCCACAATGTCAGGAGAAGGTAAGTCCTTTGTTTCT
>Ga0207026_1028_pt1 | contig 31501 bp, 13 predicted proteins | sample Alteio_BWMinCont_42_FD_153274 | JGI IMG/M metagenome (GOLD analysis project Ga0207026, IMG submission 153274) | Enriched cells from forest soil in Barre Woods Harvard Forest LTER site, Petersham, Massachusetts, United States -... | ecosystem: Environmental > Terrestrial > Soil > Temperate forest >...
ATATACCAGCCAGAATCGAAAGGCAATCCGGAGGGCCAGGTTCCACCTCGGAATGTTGGGCTAGGGCTGGATCGGTTCGGTCTTCGGTTCGGTCTTCAGTTCGGACTTTTGTCTGCAGCGCATACCAACAAACGCCGAATTTGAATAGATCCACGCCTGCACCTAACTAGCAGACGACAGCAGTGTAGCGTGACTGCTAACAAGAGGTCCTAATGTCGGTTAAAATATTGGATAGTTGTACCTGCAAGGTACGAAGGGCCAGATCTAGGCAGGCTGCCGCCATAATGCCCGGCATTAGCCGTTATTGCTTGTCACAATTATTAGTGGAGAAAACAATTTCCACATGTACCACCTACTATCTTCCAGCTCCTGCCACTGACCGGAGCCTCGGGTATTCTCCCTAAGAGCCACGTTGGAAATTGTCGCTTGTCAAAAGAAGATGTGGAATGGCCAAACAGGCGAGGCAAAACCTAAACCAAAAGTAGGGGAGGTAGCACGGGAATATTAGAGCTATCGTCGATATTGGGAAAAAAGTTAAAGAGATTAAGAAGACTATCGATATCATGGCGATCGCAGGGACGGATTTGTTCGGTATGACTTGCGCGGCAATTCAGGAACTGGATGCAAGATTTCTATTGAAGGTCAACGTCCACGTCCGCGTGCTACTGCTAGATCCAAGATCTTATTATGCGGTCGAACGATGTCTTCTTGAGGAGAAAGCTCAGATCAGCGAGCTTAAGTCGGAGGAGTTCAAGTACCGGACAAGAAATTGTGTAAAGATATTCTGCTGTCGTTGAGTCAATTGGAGCGAATTCTGCAAGCGTTAAAGGAATCGCCGCAAAGCGAGTTTAAAACTGGAAGTACGGACCTACAACGAAGCTCCGCAATTTATGAGCGTATGACTTGATGATGATGTATTTGTAGAGCCGTATCATAAGGGGACTACCCAGCATCAGGACCGCAGTGTGCTTGCCAGTTAACCTGGGAAAATTGTCCCGGTACTTCGCACGACATCGAATAGCAATTTGGGTCAAGTGCTGGACTTGCAATTTACGCTCTTGTGGAACAATTCCAAGCTTCGATCATTTCGTCCGGGCTGCACCGGCATGTTGGAAGTGGAACTAGGAAAGAAGAACTGGGTAAAGGATTTTCAAGATCAACGGCAAGAATCGGAAAAGGCTCTGGAGATCATCACAAAGAGCGGTCTGTTGATGTTTGGAAAGCCCCCACAAGCGGCGGATGAGGAACCCCCGTTAATGCGCCGAGGATAGGCCCTTTGGAGCCCATTCCCCTTTCGTTCTTTCGTTCTCGAGTAGTTCATTTTCTCCAGTCCTTTGTGGACGAAATATTGCGAATACGGGCATGTTTCGCGTATTTCGGGGTGAGGAGCGGCGGAATTACTCCGCAGTTAAGCCTGCTTGGCGGAGAGAAAATAGATTCAGACTTCGCTGAATCCTCGGCTTCCGATCGCCCTGCATTCGCCTACTGCCCTTTTGAAACCGGACTGCACAGGTGCCCTCCGGAGAAAAGGCGGGACGGTCAGCCCGCACACCTCACGCAAGGGTGAGCGCAACGCGCGCTTCCGGCGCCAGAGATGGATGACAGCAGGTAAAAATCAGCCGCAGCCGATCGTCTTCAAGACGATTACCCTCAGAGCTGTCCTCTTGATTGGACCTTTCCGCCGAACTCCATTGCGCTTCGAGATGTCGCGCGAGTTCGTCTTGCGACGCATCAAATCGTGCCCGTCGACGCAGAGTATCGATGGCTTTGAACCGGGCCGTCGAAATCAACCATGGTCGCGGGTTGCCGGGTACTCCACTGCTCGGCCACAGGCTCAGCGCAGCCGCAAAGGCTTCGTGCATCGCCTCCTCGGCAAGATCAAAATCACCAAGCAATCGGATCAGCGTTGCCAGGATTCTTCCCGACTCCTCGCGATAAAGGGAGTCGAGCAATTCGCGTATCTGCTCGATGGAACGCTCGGACATGACACGCTCGGACATGACGACGACCTTAGCAAACCAGCTACCCCAAATCAATTTGGCAAACGGCGGGTCGATGATCAATGCAAAGTGCCCAGGTCGTGACTCAAATCTGGACAACAGAACGCTTCATCGCTGACTCAAAATCGGTTGACTCAAAATCGCCAATGCACTCATTTGAGCTTCGTACAAGCTCAACATTACCGCCTTGCCATCGAGTCATGAGGCAATCCGGAAGTTGCGTTTCACGTTTTCACAGACGGACTCCGACGACGTTGTCCAGAAGTTGGCACCAACAAATCTGACAAACTAAAGTTGTCTCCGATTATTAACCAAGAGCGGAAGTCAGGAAGCATGAACAAGAATCTCTGAAAATACCTGCGAACCCAATCAGGCCGCCTGGGGACCTCGCAACGTGACCCTTTGTGCCACAGAATCGCCTGGCGTTCGCAGAATCTCGAAGCGCCTGCCGTGGACTCATGATTACGACTCTTGCAGCCCCTACAAAGCAACACATGAAGACTCGTTGATGGCGGGATCTATTGCGGAAAGCAACAGAGTATTCGACATCTTCAAACACGGTGCGGCTGTCACATGCTCTTTCTATGCGATATTGCCAAGCACCTTATGATGACGTCCAGCCACAGGTCTGACCAATCTCCAAATCGACTGCGTGACACGCGGTTGCAGCGGCTCTCGTAGCCTGTCCAGCCACGGACATGCATGTCCATGCATGAACATGCCGCGACAGGCACACGACCTAACATGACGGTGAGAAACGGTATTTGGCGCTCTATTCTCAGAAATCTGCTTCAGTCATGAGGAGATCGTGTCCACTGATTGACCGCAAAACGTCATTAACACCGGGGCAGATGGATTGGCAGAGTTATTGCTAATAGCAGAGCTGTACGACGCCAAAAATTGAATATCGAACTATAGCGGCACTGACATAGTCAAAGTTGCATTTTTTCTTTGAGAAGTCGCTGGCTAAGGGATGCCGCCAGCCCGCTCTGGAGAAGATATTCATTGATACAGCCGCAAATCTTTTGGTGCTGGCTTGGTACGCACGCCCAGCGGGGTTAATGGTCCGAACATCCGGCTTTAAAGAACTGGTAGCACATTGCAGTCAATTTGAACGGGGTCCAGGAATGGGACTCAAGTGGCGGCAGCCCGCGGGAAACGGAAGCCGAAGATGCCGCAGCAAAAGAAAGTAGATGGATGCTGGATCAACAAATCTTGATGCACGCCATTCAGCCTGACAGCAATCCTCAAAACACAAATTCTCCGTGAGAGATTCGGACCAGAAGAAGCAAGGCAAGGTCGCTTGGCTTGCAGGCCTCAGCATGAATAGTAGGGGCTGTTTGCCGAGATTCAGCGCGGTGGTATGAGATTGGTCAACGTGTTTCATGGCTGAACGGGAAGCAGTTATGTTTAGGAATTCAGTGTGTCTGGGCGCCGCAGTGCTAGTCTTCTCCACATTCCTGCCGGCTTCCATTGGTGACGGCGAATGGCTGACCAGGGTTCCTGAAAAATATCGTGTCCAGAGGAACCCGTACAAGAAAAATAGCGATGCCGTGGTGGCAGGCAGCAAACTCTTCCGGCAACATTGTGCGGAATGCCACGGAACGCGAGGACAGGGGCGGGACCCTAGACTTAACCTGCTGTACTCCGGCCGCATCAAGAAAGCCACGCCCGGCCAACTGGAATGGCTGCTGACCAATGGCAGCAAAAAGAATGGAATGCCATCATGGTCCGGGCTGCCGGAAAGCGAACGGTGGCAGATTGTCAGCTTCCTGAAAACCCTGGAATGAGCCCCGCGCCATTCAGTCTGTAACGCTGCGCAGTTCAACAACCATCCTTTGAAATTCCGGAGATAGTCAGGCGATATGCCCTCTGTAATTCCTTTTGCGGTTAAACCGCCGGTTGCCTACCTCGACAAAGTAAGCGCACTCGAGCCGGTCAAGGCTTATAAGAAATCGACGTTTGAGATGCTGAAACCGCAACCTGGGGAGTGCTTGCTGGATGTCGGTTGTGGGACCGGGGACGACGTCCTAGCCTTAGCGCGGATGGTTCCCCGAGCGGGCAGAGTAGTAGGGATTGATCGCGATCTGAATATGATCGCAGAGGCTTGGCGCCGTGCCGCCGAAGAATCCCTGCCTGTTGAATTCAAAGTGGGCGATGTGCACAAACTGGAATTTCCCGACGGTTCGTTCAGCGCGTGCAGAAGCGACCGGGTCTTCCAGCACCTTGAGTCACCCGAGCAAGCGCTCGCGGAGATTGTTCGGACGCTGAAGCCAGGCGGAAGAGTCGTGATCAGCGACCCCGACTGGGCAACGCTGGTGGTTGACGCGGCCGCCCCCAAAACAACTCGAAAGATCGTTCAGTTTATCTGTGAGGTGCAGATAAGGAACAGCGATATGGGACGACGATTGCGTTCCCTATTCCGTTTGACCGGCCTCAAAGATATCCGAGTGTCGGCGGGCACGATCATGATAATTGACTTGAGGCTGGCGAATCAGGTCTGGAGTCTCGAGAAAAACGCCGCAGACGCGCGCGCCGCAAGCGTGATCTCAGAATCGGAGTGCAACGACTGGCTCCATGCCATCTCGGCGGCCGCGGAAAACGATAATTTTCTGGGCGCCTGCACGGGATTCATGGCATGCGGGGTCAAGAAAGAGTAAGCGATGTTGGGTAGAAGGCAATCGAAAGGAGAACACAATGAGTTGGGAAGAAAAAGAAGACGATAGAACATATTGTGTTGTGCAGAACGACGAAGAGCAATACTCCATATGGCTGGCTGACCTTAGCATTCCCAATGGCTGGCGAGTCGCCGGAAGGCAAGGAACCAAGGCGGAATGCCTCGCCCAGATTGAGGAGATCTGGACCGACATGAGGCCACTGAGTCTGAGAAAGATGATGGATGAGGCATCTGCGAACTCGTCAACTGAAAATGCACTTTAAAGCCGAGGCCGTGTGCGGGGTCCGGGGTTACCGCACGGGCTTGGTTGGCATAAGGAACCGGGAAGTTTGTACAGCTAACCGGAGCTCGGGCGTTATCGTTTCTCAAACCGAAACAGAGAGGCAGAGCGCTCAGATCGTGCAGGTGAGAATTCATGAATCGCTGGATCATTCAAGGGAATGTCAATCTTGACGCGAGAATGAGGCTGTTTTGCGCGCCGTACGCAGGAGCCGGAGCATCGATCTTCCATTCCTGGCGGAATGGGCTCCTGCGTGAGGTGGAGATATGCGCGATCCAGTTGCCCGGCAGAGAAAACCGGATCGCCGACAACCCATTTTTCCGCATGAGGCCATTGGTGGAGGAGTTGGCTGACGCAATTACGCCATGGCTGGATATGCCATTCGCGTTCTTTGGCCACAGCAACGGCGCGCTCATCTGTTTTGAACTGGCCAGGCTCCTGCGACGAAGGAATCAGCAACCGCCTTTCGCGCTCATTGTATCCGGTCACAACGCTCCCGATCTTCCCCTCGTCGGCGCGCCCATCGCCCACTTGCCGGACCCAGAGTTTCTGGACAAACTCAAGCGCTTGAATGGAATGCCGCGTGAAATAGAGTCAAACCCTGAAATCATGGAACTTTTGATTCCCACACTGCGGGCAGACATCAGCATCTCAGAGACTTATCGATATGCTCCCGAAGAGGCGCTGGACTGTCCGATTTTGGCGGTCTATGGCGTGAGCGATCCTGAGACGGACTATGAGGCAATCGTGGCCTGGCAAAGGCAGACCAGAAAAGAATTTAGTGCGCACGCGATGCCTGGCGACCACTTCTTCCTCAATACTTGCCGGCTCGACCTGCTCAGATATATTTCCAATTACCTGAACAATTCACTGAATTTTTTTCACTACCCTGAACGGAGAGCAACTCCGCCAGCGGCGCGCCACCTTTCGAGCAGTGTGTCGTCTTAAGTCGTTCCGCTTTTATTTCGACGGGAAAATTCTCCATTAAAAAAAGACAATGAGTGATCTGGCTCAAAGATTCCGGTCTCTTTCAAGGGAGCAAAGAGCGCTTCTACAGCTCAAGGTTCCCCAGCAAGAGGTAAGCAAGCAACTCCTGACCCTTACCAGGACGCACAGGAACGAAGGGGAGTGGCTCCCTTTGTCTTTCGCACAAGAGCGGCTGTGGTTTCTGCACCAGATGTCGCCTGAAGACTTCTCGTATAACACCTATCTGGCGGTCCTCATCCAAGGGGATGTTGATCTCGGCTGCCTTCAGCATAGTTTTGACGAAATTGCGAATCGGCATGAAGTCTTTCGCACCTGCTTCGCGCTGAGAGACGGTCAGCCCCGGCAAATCATCCAGCCTTCAGTGACCGTGCCATTTCATGTCATCGACCTAGATGGGACTCCCGAGGCGGAAAGAGAACGGATTGCCAGAGGAATGGCTATCGAAGAGGCGAGGCGGCCGTTCCAGTTGGAAGAAGCCCCGGTAATCCGGGTTACCGTCTATCGCCTGAGACCCGATGAACACCTGATGATTGCCGTTATCCACCATATTGCGTCCGATCGGTGGTCGATGGGCGTTTTGATGCGGGAAGTGGCTGCGCACTATGAAGGGTTCAGGAAGGGGGCAAGCACGGTTCTTCCTGCGTTGCCGATTCAGTATACCGACTACGCCATATGGCAGAGACAACTGGCGGAAGAAGGGCTGCTCGAAGAACAACTGGAGTTCTGGAAAGAGCAGATTGGAGGACAGATCGACTCGCTTCACCTGCCCCAGGAACGCACGGGGGGCGTGATCGACCGGACCAGAGGTGAGCGCTGCTGTCTTCCAATATCTCCCGAACTTACGCAGGCTCTGGCGGATCTGAGTCAAAAGATGGGCGCTACGTTATTCATGACCCTTCTGGCCGCATTTGAGGCGATGCTCTACCGTTATAGCTCTCAAGAGAGCATCGTTATCGGATGCCCCATCGCCGTGCGTCCTCACTCTGCTACCCACCATTTAATTGGCTGCTTTCTGAACACGCTGGCCTTCAAGAGTGACGTGAAGAACAATCCGACCTTTCTGGAGCTGCTGAGCAGAGTCCGAATGAGAGCATTGCGGGCTTATAGCCACCAAGATGTCCCCTTTGAACAGATCGTCGCCCATTTGCATCCTGAACGCAGTTTGAGCCGAACTCCATTGTTTCAGGTCATGTTCACCCTCAACGATCTGCATGATCCTTCGCAGGGCAGGAACATGCTTGATATAACGCTCCAGTCCAGCAACCTGAGAATGAAGCCGGTGGAACTGGAGATCAGCGCCATCCAGTGCGACCTAGCTCTGCACATTGAGCGCCTCAGGAACGGCGCCAACGCCAGGATTGAATTCGATGCTGCCCTGTTTGACATGAACACGATTCAGCAAATGCTGAACAATTGGCAGAACATGCTGCAAGGAATTGTTGGCGATCCCTCACTGCGAATCAGCGATCTCCCGCTAATGTCTGAGTCACAGACGAGAGAGTTGCTGGAGTGGGGAAGGGGGAGTAAGACTCAGGCACATGAATTCTCCGTGGTTCACGCGATGGTGCAAGCAAGAAGTACGGAGACTCCCAAAGCCATCGCCGTCAGCGACGAAAAAGGAGAGCTGACCTATGGTGAGCTTGACCGCCGAGCAAACCGGCTCGCGCGGTGCTTGCGGAGCATGAAGGTAGGGTCGGAGGTGATCATAGGAGTTTGCCTGGAGCCATCTGTGGATTTAGTGGTAGCGCTCCTGGCGATACTCAAGACCGGTGGAGCATATCTCCCCCTCGATCCCGGGTATCCACGCGAACGCCTTGCCTTCATGCTTCGGGATTCCCGTGCCGCATTGCTGATTACCCGGCAGTCCCTGCATTTGGATTTCCCGGGCGTTCCCGCGCTTCAGTTGGATCAAGATGCCGCTCGAATTTCTGCCGAGCCGGATACTCCGGTCGATTCTGTGGTCGACCAGGAGAACCTCGCCTATGTCATCTATACATCAGGATCGACAGGGCAGCCGAAAGGAGTTGGTGTTGCGCATCGTGGGTTGATGAACCTGGTCAACTGGCATGTAGAAACATATAAGGTCACTGGCAAAGACCGGGCTAGTCAGATCGCCAAGCTGGCGTTCGACGCTTCCGTCTGGGAATTGTGGCCGTACTTGGCAGCGGGAGCCAGCGTTCATTTTCCACCCGCCGGAACTTTAGATTCCCATGAGCATTTGGTGGCGTGGCTGGTGAGGAAGGAAATTACTCTTAGTTTCCTGCCGACTCCGCTGGCGGAAGCCGTGTTGCACCAGCCCTGGCCGGAACAAGGTGGAAAATTGCGCGCCCTGCTGACGGGTGGGGACAAGCTGCACTGCGGCAACCAGAACCGGATGACATTCACTCTGTATAACCACTACGGCCCAACGGAAAATTCAGTGGTGGCAACCTGGACGGAAATCGGTGCTGACAGTGAACGGAATGGCGGCGCTCCTCCGATCGGCAAACCTCTTCCTAACACTCGTGCGTATGTGCTGGATGAGCACATGAAGATGGTTCCGGCTGGGGTATCTGGAGAACTGTGTATCGGAGGTGAGAGCCTGGCGCGCGGCTACCTGCATCGACCCAGCCTCAGCGCAGAGAAATTAGTGCCTGACCCATTCAGCGCGATGCCCGGCGAGCGCATCTACAGGACCGGTGACATGGTTCGACACCGGCGCGACGGGCAACTTGAGTTCATCGGCAGAATGGACCAGCAGGTCAAGATTCGCGGCCAGCGAATCGAACTGGGCGAAGTGGAATCGGTCCTCTTGCAGTATCCAGGCGTGCTCCAGGCAGCGGTCGTGGTGTCCCAGCAGCCTCCGTCGCAGCACTTGGCAGCATATGTCAGCGGACAGAATGGAAACAAGTTTACATCGAGGGAGTTGAGAGAGTTTCTTGCACAACAGCTTCCTCAATACATGTTGCCCAGCATATTCACTTTCCTGACTGAACTCCCGCTCACACCCAATGGCAAGATTGATAAGCGCGCCCTGCCGAGTGTCAACGTTCCTGATCTCAGCAGTGGGTACACAGCGCCGCGAAACCTGTCCGAGGAACTCCTCAGCGAGATATGGGCGGCCTTGTTGAAGATCGATCGAGTGGGAACGTCCGAAAGTTTTTTTGAACTGGGAGGACATTCCCTCCTTGCGACACAACTCATGTCTCGAGTGCAAACGGTGTTCGGAGTACAGATTCCTCTTCGCCGGTTCTTTGATAAGCCCACGGTCGCAGGCCTCGCAGAAGAAATCGATCGCGAGATTCGCAATCACCAATCAGTAAAGGAGAAGATTATTTCCAGAAGGGAAGGCCGAGGGTCCATCCCCCTTTCCTTCGCGCAGCAGCGGTTGTGGTTCCTGAACCAGATGGAGCCCGGATCCGCCGCTTATAACATACCCGTGCAGATCCGGCTCAGGGGAAAACTGAATGTCGAAGCATTGCGGCGGAGTCTGAATCAGATTGTCAGTCGGCATGAAGTATTGCGGACTCACTTTGACACAACCCTCGATCAGCCATGCCAGGTTGTGGCAAGCGATTTAAACATGGATCTGCCATTGCTGGATTTGCGGAACCCGAGCAAGAAAGACAAAGCAAACGAATTGCGTAGGCTGAAAGAGCAGGAAGGCCGAACTCCTTTTGATCTGAAGCGTGGGCCGGTATTTCGAGCGAGGCTCGTACAGGTTGAGGATCTGGAGTACTTGCTTCTGTTCACCATGCATCATATTGCCAGCGATGGCTGGTCGTTTGGCATTCTGATGCGGGAGCTGAAGAGCTTATATACCAGTTATTCAGAAGGTCGGGAATCTCAGCTTGAGGAGTTGCCGATTCAGTATGCGGACTACTCTCTCTGGCAAAGGGAATGGCTGAGTGGAGAAGTAGTAGACAAACAGCTGAATTACTGGCGGAAGCAGCTTGCGGTGGTTCCTTTGGATCTCCCCACCGATTTTCCTCGGCCACCTGTACAGAGGCTTGAGGGATCTCACTACAGATTCAGGCTGGCGGCGGACCTGACCCTGAAGCTGAAGGCGCTTGGACGCCGCCAGGGTTCGACGCTATTCATGGTACTGCTTGGCACATTTCATATCTTACTTTCTCGCTATACCGGGCAAGAGGACACGGCCGTAGGCACGCCCATCGCGAACCGGACCCGTCAGGAATTCGAGAATCTTATCGGGTTCTTTGTGAATACTCTTGTGCTTCGGGTTCAAATTGAGCCCAACGACACCTTCCTCGAAGTGCTGGATAAAGTACGGGAAGTCACCTTGGGGGCTTACGCATATCAAGACGTCCCATTTGAAAAGCTCGTGGAGATGCTTGAGCCCGAGCGCGATCTCAGCCGTTCGCCACTGTTCCAGGTCATGATGGCGCTGCAGAACATGCCGCGCGTCGATGCGGAAATGCCGGATCTGCATTTGAGCATGTCGAACATAGAAACGAATACTTCGAAATTCGATTTGAGTTTCTTTGTCTCTGAGGAGGGCGAGGGTTTGGACGTATGGGTTGAGTACGCCCGCCATCTCTTCAGGCCAAGCACGATTGCCAGGCTCTGTCATAACTGGGAGGAGCTGTTGCAATGTGCCGTCGATGATCCAAAGAAGAGAGCATGGGAACTGACATTGCTCGGTCCACTGGAACAAACACTTCTGGAAAGCTCCAACTGCACCGAAAATAAATGCCCTTCGAGCCCTTGTGTGCAGGAGCTAGTCGAGAAGCAGGCCGCTCTCACACCGCAGGCGGTTGCTGTGATCTACGGGGAGCAGCAGTTTACTTATGAGGAACTGAATGTTCGGGCCAACAAGATAGCGCACTATCTGCGAGGTCTGGGTGTGGCCGCAGATTCGCTGGTGGGCATCTGCATGGACCGGAGCCTGGATCTGGTCACGGGTATTCTCGCAGTATTGAAGGCAGGAGCTGCCTATGTGCCTCTCGATCCTGGGTATCCTGAGGATCGTTTGCGGTTCATGTTGAAAGATGCCGGCGCCAAAGTGATCCTCACACACCAGCTTTTGCTGGGATCTATTCCGACAGGGGATTTCCAGTCCGTCTGTTTAGACAGAGACTGGGCCAGGATTGACTGTCAAAGTAAAGACAATCCCGTGCTCTTAACTTGCCAGGACAATTTGGCCTACGTGATGTATACATCAGGTTCAACGGGGCAGCCCAAGGGTGTAATGATGTGCCACGGCGCGCTTTCCAATCTGCTGCAATGGCAAGCACGCCATGGCGGCAGGGCGGGACGGACACTTCAATTCTCACCCCCCAGTTTTGATGTGTCTTTCCAGGAAATTTTTTCTACGTGGATGGCGGGCAAAACCTTGGTTCTGCTTTCAGAAGAACAAAGACGCAATCCAGAATCCCTGTGTGCCATCATTTCTTCACACGAAGTGGAGAGAATCTTCGTGCCCTTTGTAGTCCTTCATCTGCTCGCGGAAGCCACAATCGGGCAGAGAACCGCACCCACCTGTTTGAAAGATGTCATCACTGCGGGAGAGCGTTTGCAAATCACGGCCCCGATTGCTGAACTCTTCAAAACGCTGCCGGCGGTTACCTTGCATAACCACTACGGACCGACGGAGGCTCACGTAGTTACAGCCTTCCAGTTGCCTGAAGGCAGGGAAGGGTGGACCACCTACCCTCCAATCGGCAAGCCGATTTCGAACACGCAAATTCACGTGTTCGATCAATTCATGCAGCCGCAACCTGTCGGCGTAGTGGGTGAGATCTATATAGGAGGCGAGGCAATCGGCCGCGGATATTTGAACCGGCCCCGCCTTACGGCCGAACGATTTGTCCCTGATCGCTACGGAAAACCCGGGGCGCGTCTTTATCGCACTGGCGACTTAGGTCGCTATCTTGAAGATGGAAACTTAGAGTACGTCGGGCGCAAAGATCGGCAAATCAAAATTCTCGGTTATCGCATAGAGCTGGGCGAGATTGAATCTTCGCTTATGCAACACCCAGCCGTTCAAAAAGCCGTCGTTGACGTTGTCGAAGATGGAGCGGAGCAGAAGCGGCTTGTTGCCTATGTGGTCATGCATCCGAACATGGAAAATGCAATCACGGATCTGCGTCCGACGCTCTTGCAGAAACTGCCCGAATATATGGTCCCGGCGCTGTACGTGAGGATTGCAGAGGTGCCGCTTTCTCCCAACGGTAAAATCGACCGGGAAAAGCTAAAGCAGCATGCGTCAAGCACGAATCCTCCACAAGAAGAAGTAGTGTTGCCGCGCAATAACATCGAGGAGATGCTGTCTGAAATTTGGCGCGAATTGCTGAAAACGTCTTCGATCGGCATTCATCAGAATTTCTTCAAATCGGGCGGGCATTCACTCCTAGCGACCAGACTGGCGTCGAGGATCAGGTCGCTGTGGGGCATAGAACTACCGGTTCGCACGATTTTCGAAGCTCCGACAATCGCGGGCCAGGCAAGAGCCGTCCAACGCTTGATGATTGGAAACACAGGTTCTGAAATTCCAGTGATTACACCGGCGGTCCGCAGCGAAGAGTTGCCTCTTTCTTTTCCTCAGCAGCGGCTCTGGTTTCTGGAGCAGATGAATCCGAGCGGGAACAGTTACCTCATACCTTCCATGGTTCGTGTCAGAGGAAAGCTGGATTCAGCAGCGCTGAAGAAGAGCCTGAACCTCCTGGTTGAGCGCCATGAAGTGCTGCGCACGACGTTCGATGTTTCGAACGGCAAGCCGGTTCAGGTGATACACGACTACCTCGATGTTCCTTTTCAAGAGGTAAGCTTGGAAACCTCCAATGCCGCAGACCATAGCTGGATCCTGGCAAGGTTGATCGAGAAGGAAATCAGTTCCGGGTTCGATTTTGTTGCCGGTCCACTATTACGGGCCTGTCTCATTCGATTAGGACCGGAAGAGCACTTACTGGTTTTGGTTCTTCATCATATTATTGTCGATGGCTGGTCGATGGGGATTCTGCTAAAGGAAATGGCTGCGCTCTACGAGGCCGCGATTAAAGGGCAACAAAGCTCCCTGCAGAAGCTAGAGATACAGTATGCCGACTACGCGGCGTGGCAGCATCGCTGGCTTAAGGGAAATGAACCTGATCGCCAACTAGGTTACTGGAAGAAGAAACTTGAAGGAGCGCCGGAACTGCTCGAGTTGCCAACTGACCATCCGCGTCCCGCAGTCCAGAGCGGGAAAGGCTCAGTATGGCATGTGGAGTGCGAAGCCGGGCTGACAACAGCGTTGCGTCAGTTCGCGGAGGAACATCACGCGACATTGTTTATGGTTCTGCTGGCTAGTTTCAACGTCCTGCTGAGCCGCTATAGCGGTCAAAGCGACATCGTAGTAGGAACCCCGATCGCGGGCCGGAATCGCCAGGAGTTGGAAGAACTGATTGGTATGTTCGTGAACACGCTTGCCCTCAGGTCCAACGTGCGAAGTGAAACATGCTTCCTGGAATTACTGGTCCAGGTAAAGGCGACAACCCTTGAGGCTTACGCGCATCAGGATCTGCCTTTCGAGCGCGTAGTCGAGGAACTTGCAAAAGAGCGCGGCCTCTCCCACACACCGATTTTTCAGGTGATGTTCGCACTGCAGAATGTTCCCGAGATGAGAATTGAAATGACGGAGCTGGAGTTTCAACAAGAGCCCATCGATTCTCAAACCGCAAAATACGACATCACTCTAGCTGTCCGCGAAACAAACCAGAGCCTGGTTGCCGATTTCGAGTATCGGACAGACTTGTTTGAACCGAGCACTATTGCACAGATGGCGCAACACTGGGAAAATCTGCTTCGGAGCATCATTGCAGAGCCTAAACGGCGTGTGGAGGAACTTCAACTCCTGAGCGATCAGGAACAGCAATTGCTTCTGACCAGCTATAACGCAACGGCAATCCGATGGAGCGATACGAAGTTGCCGCTGGAAGTGCTGCGCAGGAGGGCTGAGGAAGCTCCGGAATCCCTTGCGCTACTTTACCGGGACGAAGTCTGGACGTACGGGCGGCTCCATCAAGAGACAAACCGCCTGGCCAACGGTTTGCGCCAACTGGGTGTCCGGCGAGGCTCGGTTGTGGGCATCTGCCTGGAACGCTCAGCGGGGCAAGTAGTGGCTCTATTGGCGGCGATGAAAGCTGGGGCTGCTTACATACCTCTCGATTCGGCCCACCCAGTTGAGCGCTTGATCTATATGGTGGAGCACGCCCAAGCATCGATTGTGATCGTGGATGAGAAAACTTCAGTTCCGCTCGGACCAAAGATCAAGACCATCCGCTTGGCAGATATTCCTCCAGGGTCGGATGAGAATCCCGGCGACAGCCCCTGGGGAGAGGATGTGGCCTACGTTATCTACACCTCTGGATCGACGGGGCTCCCGAAGGGAGTGATGGTCCCTCACAAGAATCTGAAGAATCTGATGGAATGGCAGCGCGCGAACCTGGAAATCTGTGCCGACGACCGTGGCATCTATGCGGCCGGGCTGGGTTTTGACGTAACGATTCTGGAACTGTGGCCATGGCTTGCCGCCGGAGCAAGCATCGCGATTCCGGATGAAGAAGTCCGCCTTGATCCCGAGACATTGCAGGAGTGGCTCATCCAGGTCAACGCAACTATTTGTTTCGTGCCAACGCCGATGGCGGAGCACTTAATTGGACTGGATTGGCCAGAGTCATGTCGACTTCGCGCACTGCTTACAGGTGGAGACAAGTTGACGAAGCGTCCACCCTCTGCGCTCAAATTTGGAGTCTGGAACAACTACGGCCCAACTGAAAGCACAGTCATTGCCACCAGTACCTTAGTGAAGCCCAGCGATCCAAGCATTCCTTCGATCGGATTGCCGATTGCCAACACGACCGGCTATATCCTCGATCGAAGATTGCAGCCCGTTCCGCAGGGCGTTATTGGGAAGTTATATTTGGGGGGCGATGGGCTCGCTGTCGGCTATGTGCGCCGACCGGCTCAGACTGCGGAGAGATTCATCCCCAATCCACATGGCGAGCCCGGGAAGCGTCTTTACGACACAGGAGATTTGGTGCGGCAGCGGGTGGACGGAGAGCTGGAGTTCATCGCTCGGGCTGACCACCAGGTGAAGCTGCGTGGCTTCCGGATTGAGCTGGGGGAGATCGAATCACTGCTGAAACGCCATGAAGGATTGCAGAACGCCGCGGTGATCCTTTGGGAGCAGGCGAATGATAAGCGACTGGTGGCCTATGTGGAGCCCCGTGAGGGCCAGAATCCAGCAGCGGAAGCATTACGCGAGTACCTGCGAGCAAAACTTCCGGGTTACATGGTTCCGTCAGTGTTCATGTTTCTGCAGAGCCTGCCGCAGACCCCCAATGGAAAGCTGGACCGCCGAGCACTCCCGGCGCCCTTGATCGGACCCGAAAGCGAGCGTGAGTTCACCGCGCCGCGTGACAAGTGGGAAACTGAACTCGCGCGCATCTGGGAACAGCTTCTCCAGAAGTCCCCAATCTCCGTCAGAGATAACTTCTTTCAAACGGGTGGCCATTCTCTCCTGGCCATCGAACTGATGCACAATATCCAGAAGACATTTGAGCGGAAGCTGCCGATTTCGACGCTGTTCAAGTCCTCGACCATTGAAGATCTCGCGAAAGTCTTGCGGTCCAACCAAGAGTTGCCCAGACCCTCGGTGCTAGTGGAAATTCGGTCCGGCTATGCGAAGCACCCCTTCTTTTGCGTGCATGGAGCTGGAGGGCAGGTTTTTCCGTACAACGAGCTCGCTAGCCTTCTCGGCGACGACCAGCCATTCTTTGGGCTTGAGGACCAGGCGGCGAACTCAAGCGACAGCGCTTATCGCAAAGTGAAAAAGATGGCGGCTTACTATCTTGAAGCTATTCGAGAAATACAACCTGAGGGCCCCTACTTTATTGGCGGATGGTCGTTTGGAGGAATAGTGGCGTTCGAAATGGCGCAAGAGATCCATCGGCAAGGAGCAGAAATAGGGTTATTGGCGCTGTTTGATACGACGGCTCCCGGAGTGCGCAACGACTGTATGGCGAACCGGGAAATTCGAGATTTCCTTGCGCGGGATTTGGAACTTCAGCAGACAACTAGTCAAGACCCGGCATTGCGCGCCCTGTTAGGGCGAGCTAAATCCGACTCATCAGTTCCCCCCAGCTTTGCGTTACCGGATGCCCAGCGCTTTCTTGCGCTGTTCGCTGAGCACGTGAAAGCGGCACAGAATTATCGGCCACGTCCATGGAAAGGCACGATTAGACTTTTCGAAGCGAAGGAACGACTCTCCAACCAGGTAGCCGATGCTTCCGTCGGCTGGACCCCCCTGTGCTCCGCGGTAGAGCGGTATGTTGTTCCCGGAAACCACTACAGCATGCTCCGAGCGCCAAACGTTCAGGCACTGGCACAATCGCTGAAACCGCACCTGGAGTGCGCTGCATATGATAAAGCAAGCTATTCGGGCCTGCTCAACCCCGAGATACTAAGATGATTGTTGCGCTGATCAATGGCATCAGTCTGCTGCCAATTCTCGCGATTGTCGTAGTTCTGACCTCTCTCCCGATCGCGTATTGGTATTTTCGTAGATCCTTGCCGCAGGTCGCCGGAACTGTGAAAGTGTCAGGTCTTCGCCACTCGGTTGAGATCATCAGGGACATTGACGCTGTCCCTCACATCTATGCTCAAGACAAGCTGGATGTTTACTTTGGGCTAGGCTACGTGCACGCTCAGGACCGGTTGTGGCAAATGGAATTTCAGCGGCGCTTTGCCTCAGGTCAAGTTGCAGCGATCCTGGGTAAGAGGGCGGTTCCTCTTGACAGGATTGTAAGAACCATAGGGATGCACCGTGCAGCATCCAGCGCCTGGGATTCTCTGTCGGCCGACGCGCAGGACATTGTCAGAGCCTATACCGCAGGAATCAACGCCTGCATTGGAAAATGCGTTCTTCCGCCGGAGTTCAAGCTGCTTCGCGTTGAGCCCGCACCTTGGGAGTGCAAGGACGTGATGGTTTGTAGCAAGCTGCTGGCCTGGAATCTCGGGTCGACGTACATCCTGAAAATGTTGCGGGAAGAACTTGTCGGCAAGCTGGGGCAGCAGAAATCCGATCAGCTGATGTCAGATGTTTCCCCGTGGATGCCAAGTTCTTCTCCGGCTTCAGGGGGTCAACGCGATGCCAGCGTCGCCCATCCTGACTCAACAGTGTTCCCAATTGAAGAAGAATCTGTCGGTGCCTTTCGGCACGGGCACGAAGGAATCGGATCGAACAACTGGGTTGTGAGCGGCGAGAAGAGCACCACCCGAAAGCCCATGCTGGCCGCTGATCCACATCTTGCTCTGGGCGTGCCTTGCACTTGGTACATGGCTCATCTTTGCGCGGACGATCTGGATGCGATTGGCTCAACCCTTCCTGGCATTCCGGGTGTGATCATGGGAAGGAATAAGAACATTTCCTGGGGTCTGACAAATGCTAACGGCGATGTTCAGGATCTGTACTATGAGCGGCTCAGCGATGACGGAACAGCGGCGGAATTTGAAGGGCGGCTGGAGTCCATTCGGGAGATCATAGAAACCATTTCAGTTCGAGGCAATCCAGATGTCGACGTGAAGGTAAGAATCACCGGGCACGGTCCGTTAATTTCAGACGCCATGAATACCAATGCTGATGACCGCCGATCCGATGGGACTGCGAAAAGACAACCGATGGCATTCCGCTGGATCGCACTCAATGGTGATGACACTACACTGGAAGCGTTTCTTGGAATAAGCACGGCCGGAACATGGGAAGAGTTTAACCGGGCTCTGAGAAAGTATGTGGTTCCTCCGGTCAATTTCGGATACGCGGACAAGCACGGCGAAATTGGCTATTGTCTCGCTGGCCATATCCCGATCCGCGACTGGGATAACAGCATCCCTGGGGAAGGCTGGACAGGAAAGCAAGAGTGGAATGGCGTTATCCCCTTTGACGAAATGCCGCGGCTGCACAATCCCGCAGAACAATATGTGGTTACAGCAAATACGCGGTTAGTTCCGGAACATTATGGGCGCGCTATCGGGCCTCATCTGGTGGAACCTTATCGCCATAATCGGATCGTTGAACTCCTGGAATCAAAGCCGCAATTGACTCTAGACGATCACGCTGCCATCCAGGGAGATGTAGTGTCACTGCACGCCAGAGAATTTCTGCCGCGCATGCTGAGCCGTGTGATTGCCCGGAATCGGGAACAACAACGGGCTATTCAGGCCCTGTCCGAGTGGGACCATGAGATGCACACCGGGAGCGTGGCTGCCTCAATCTTTGCCGCATGGTTCGCTCAACTACCCAGACTCATACTGGGCGAGGAGATGGGCGGCAAGCTATTCCGGGATTATCAAGTGTGGGGCACCTACGTTGTCCGTTTTCTGAGAGACCACAGTGATTTGTTCGCAGACCAGCGCCAGGAAAACGGCAGCGGCAATCCGTCTGAGGGAACCGAGTTCTTACAGAGGGCCTTCGAGATGGCGCTTGCCGATCTCAAAACCCAATTAGGCGGCGCCATTGAAAATTGGCAGTGGGGTCGTCTGCACAAGGCGGTTCACGCGCACCAGCCCTTCGGATCGATTCCAGGTCTCAAACAGATATTTAGCCGCAAAATGCCGCACGGCGGTGATTGGAGCACGGTCAACGCCGGCGGGACGTGGTCAAGCAAAGGTTCCTTTGAGCAGAACTACGGCGCGACCTACCGGCAGCTGGTGGATTTGGCCGATGAAGATCGAGGAAGGTTTATCGTGTCCTCAGGTCAATCCGGCCATTTCCTGTCGCCGCACTATGCGGATTGTGTGAAGGACTGGGCTTCTGTGCGATATCGGCAAATGCGCATGAGAAGAACCACCGTGGAGCGTGACGCGGCGGCCAAGCTGTGTCTGGAACCGAACGGTTAGCCTCAAATGATTATGTTCGCCATTTCAATAGGAGAAAATCAATGAACAAGAAAAGTTCCATTCCCGGCACCGAAGTCATTGACCTTTTTGTCAACTCATCTCATGGTGATTTTCCAAAGGTCAAAGAGCTTCTAAATCTTTATCCCGAGATCATCAACTGCAAGTCGAGCGCGCAGGAAACGGCATTGGGTGCGGCCGCTCACACCGGCCAGAAGGCGATTGCCGAATTTCTGCTAGAAGCCGGAGCGCCTCTGGACATTTGCACAGCGGCAATGCTGAACCGTGAGGACGAGGTCCAGAAAATGCTGAAGGGCGATCCGTCGCTTTCGGCAGCCCGGGGTTCCCATGGGATTCCGGTGATGTACTATGCAGCCTTTAGCGGCTCCGTGGAAATTGCGGAGATGCTGCTAAAGAAAGGCGCGGATGTCAATGGCGGAGATGGGGTCATCACTCCCTTGCATGGGGCAATCATAGCCAACAAGGAAGAAATGGTCGAGTGGCTGCTCGCCCAGGGAGCGTCGGTTGAAGCTAAGGATTACAGTGGGAGGAACGCACACGATTTCGCGGTCGCCTCTAAGCGCGAAGGGTTGGCAGAAAAAATCCGCAAAAGCACAGCAGGCACAGTCCTCGCCTAAAAGGAAGAAGGCCTGCATACCGGAGACATCCAGTACTCCTATTCTCTTCTACTAATCAAAAAATGCTCGCTGGCTGGCCGTCAACGGCCTGGTCTTGTCACTCTGCATAATAAGAAAGAGACCCATGAAAACAGTCTCAGAAGCGCGCAATTTTGTGGATGTGCTGCGTTACCGGGCAGCTCATCAGCAGGATAAGTGCGCGTTTGTTTACCTCGGGCAGGAGGGCCGGCAGGAACTCAGGGTCACGTATGACCAACTCGACCGGCGTGCGCGGGCGATAGCGGCAACGTTGCAAAAGGTGGCGCATCCGGGCGACCGCGCTCTGCTGCTGTACCCCTCGGGGCTTGAATATATTGAAGCCTTCATGGGGTGTCTTTATGCGGGGATCGTTGCCGTTCCTAGTTATCCTCCAAAAAAATCACAGCGCGAGAACGCCTCGACCAGAGTCCATTTGCTGGCTAGTGACGCCAAGCCAACTGTGGTGCTCACGTCATGCGAGCTGAAGTCTGAAGTTGAAGAAGCGCAGTTGGGAGTTATTGGTGGAAATTCTTGTCAGCTTTTGTTTACCGACCAGATCGCAGACGACGAATGTAATCATTGGCAGGAGGTGAGGATTCCGTCTGAGACACTTTCCTTCTTGCAATATACATCAGGGTCGACATCTGCTCCCAAAGGTGTGATGGTGAGTCACGCCAACCTGCTGCATAACCAGGAATGCATCCGTCGTGCTTTTGGACTACGCGAGCAGTCGATCATTGTCAGCTGGCTGCCTCTTTATCATGACATGGGCCTGATTGGGGGCATACTTCAGCCAATCTTTGTGGGGGCGCAGTGCATCCTGCTCTCGCCTCTTGATTTTCTCAGGCGTCCGCTCACCTGGCTGGAGACCATCAGCCGTTTTCAGGCGACGACCAGCGGCGGTCCGGACTTCTGTTATGACCTCTGTGTCAGGAAGATAAAGCCTGAGCAACGCCAGGGGCTGGATCTTCGAAGCTGGACCGTAGCGTTCAACGGTGCGGAGCCGGTTCGTCCGGATACCATGGCGATTTTTTCCAGCGAATTTGCAGAATGTGGATTCCAGCCGCAAGCCTTCCGGCCCTGCTACGGCCTCGCAGAAGCGACTCTGATGGTGACCGCCGGTGACGGTTCTTCCATCCTTCTCAAGCAAGGAGAGATTCAGCCGAAAACCCCAGAGGGCGGCAAGAAAGATACTTCCAGAGTGCTTGTTGGCTGCGGCGCAATCGAGCACCATCAGCTCGCAATCGTCAATCCTGACAATCTACAACGCTGCCCCGAAGATGAGGTCGGCGAGATATGGATTTCAAGTCCAAGCGTCGCTTGCGGTTATTGGGACCGCGGCGCGGAAACCCAGGCAACATTCGGCGCTTATATAAAAGACGAGCCCGGCGGGCCTTTTCTTAGGACCGGAGATCTGGGAAGGGAGCATAACCGGCAGTTATTCATTCTCGGGCGACTTAAAGACGTGATCATCGTGCGCGGCCGAAACTATTACCCTGAGGACCTCGAGTTGATTGCGCAGGAGTGCCACAAAGGCTTGCGCCGGGGCTGTGGTTCTGCTTTTGCTGTCGATGACCGTGGTGCTCAGCGCATCATCTTGGTGCAAGAAGTCTCACGTGCACACCGACTGGACAGTCCGCGGCAGGTCGCGGGAGCCATCAGGGAAGCCATATCAAGAGAGTTCGACCTCCGTATCGACGAAGTCGTTTTTGTCCAGGAAGGTGGCATCCCGAAAACCTCCAGCGGCAAACTACAAAGGCACGCTTGCAGAGACATGTTTGTGATGGGAGAGCTCAAGAGAATTGCTTCCGACACGCCTGTGGCGGCCCCATCCGATGGTCCGGCGGCTCCCATCATGACCCAGGTGATGAAAACTATGCCGGCCGACCAGCAGCAGAGCTGGGCGGAAGCTTATCTACGGGCTTGCATAGGGCAGATCCTGCGAGATCCGTCGTTTTGCTTGGACTCGATGGACTCCATCGCATCGGCGGGCCTTGATTCGCTGATGGTGTTGGAACTGCAAAACAAAATCGAATCTGATTTTGGCATAAGAACGGCAGTCAGCATGTTCCTTGAAGGCTGCACTCTGGCACACGCGGCATCTGTCCTGCTTGATAAGGTCGCTTCTTCAGCGTGGGAGCTAGCCGTGCCCGTCAGGATTAGGAATGTCGCCGAGACATACCCGCTATCCCAGGGACAAGCGGCACTGTGGTTTCTTTATCAGCTAGCCCCGAAGAGCGCCGCATATAACATCGCGCGCGCTGCCAAAATCCTGGGGGCGGTTGATCTTTCAGCTCTAGAGAAAGCATTTCTTGCGTTGGCGCGAAGACATCCGTGCCTCCGGACTACTTTTCACGGAGCCACCGGCACTCAGATCCAGAAAGTGCATGATGAGATTAATACGCCATTTTCTGTGGAGAAACTGCCCGCCGGTGGCCAGTGGATTGAGACAAGGCTTCTAGAAGAAGCGCATCGCCCATTCAACTTGACGGAGGGTCCAGTATTTCGCGTAAGGGTTTTCGAAACTTCAGCGAAAGAATATGTGCTTCTTCTGGTGGTTCATCACATTGTTTCCGATTTGTCCTCTCTTGTCATTATGCTGCAAGAACTGGGCGCCCTTTATGCATTCGAGCTTACCGGGAAGCCCGCCGGTCTGGTGGCACCGCAGTTGAATTATTCCGACTATGTCCAGTGGCAATCGAATCTGCTGGCCGGCGAAGACGGTGAGAGATTGGCGAACTACTGGCGGGGTGAATTCAGCCAGGCACCACCCTTATTGGATTTGCCGGTGGACCACGCTCGTCCGGCAGTCTCGAGTTTCAAGGGCGCCTCATTACGCACTAGCCTGAGCCAGCCTGTTACGAGCAAGCTCAGAGATTTGGCAGAACAAACGGGAACCACCCTTTTCATGGTTCTTCTAGCCAGCTTTCACTTGCTCTTGCACCGCTATACAAACCAGAAAAATGTATCCGTGCTGTCACCGGCAAGCGGCAGGACGAGGCCGGCCTTCCGCGATCTGGTGGGATATATGGTTAACCCGCTGCTCCTGCAAGCCAGTGTCGAAGACGAGGCGACCTTTGAGGATCTGCTGCTTCAAGTCCGACATATGGTATCGGGCGCTTTTCAGCATCAGGACTACCCGTTCAACGTTCTTGCTCAGCAGCTCAGGTCGCAGGCAGGTCCGCAGCAGAGTTCGCCAGAAATCCTGTTCACGATGCAGACGACCCTCCATCGTGACGGACCGTGGCCGTTGTTTGCCATCGGAGATGCGGGAGCAACGCTAAATCTAGGACCGCTACAACTTGAATCTGTGAGCGTGCCCCAGGCTGCTTGCCAGTTTGACTTGATGCTGGCTGCGGCGGAATGTGATGAAGGAATTGTTTTTTCCTGGCAGTACAGCACGGAATTGTTTGAGGCCGGAACGATCGCCCGCATGGCAGGCCATTTTGGGCATCTGCTTGAAGAGATCGTCGATGCGAGCACAGCGAAGATCGGAAGTTTAGGGTTGCTTCCTCCCAGCGAGCGGAAGGAAGCCCTATTCGACTGGAATGCCACGGACACGGCCTACGACTCCCGCTTTCGATTACACCAGTTGTTTGAAAACCAGGCGGCCAAAACGCCCGAGGCGCCTGCCGTGGTGTACTCAGGAAAGTCTCTTAGCTATAAGGCCCTCAACCAGGCAAGCAATCGTCTGACGCGAGAACTCATAGAGCAAGGTGTTAAGCCGGGAGATGTCGTAGGAGTTTGCGCTGAGCGCTCGCTGGGCATGGTGATTGGCCTTCTGGGAGTGCTCAAGGCGGGTGCGGCGTATCTTCCTCTTGATCCTGGCTATCCTGAGGAAAGATTGCAAGTCATGCTGCAGGACGCCGGGGTCAAGGTGGTGCTCGCCCAGACGGAGTCGCAGACGCAATTGCCCGCGAGTGTGAAAACGCTGATTCTTCCTGAAAGCGATCACGGGGCGGGCAACTCGGGTAACCCGACCTTGAATGTGCCGGCGGCTGCCCTTGCCTATGTCATCTATACTTCCGGCTCAACGGGCCGCCCCAAAGGGGTGATGATTTCACATGCAAGCATTGTGAACCGGCTCCAATGGATGCAGCAGGTTTATGAATTGAAAGCGTCGGACACAGTGCTGCAAAAAACCCCTTTTAGCTTTGATGTTTCAGTATGGGAATTCTTTTGGCCGTTGCTAACAGGGGCCAATCTCGTCTTGGCGGCGCCCGGCGAGCATCGCGACAATCGACGTCTGGTCGAAATCATCGAGGAGCACGCCATAACGACTATCCACTTTGTGCCTTCCATGTTGCAAGCGTTTCTCCAGTCACGAGACTTGTGTCGGTGCCGGTCTCTCAAGCGTGTGATCTGCAGCGGAGAAGCGCTTAGCGGAAGCCTGGCGCAGGAGTGCTTCAAAAAAATGCCATGGGTCGATATTCACAATCTCTATGGCCCCACTGAGGCTGCGGTAGACGTTACTTACTGGGCCTGTAATAGGTATGAAACGACGCAGCCAGTTCCTATCGGCCGTCCCATTGCGAATACGCAGATGTATGTTCTTGATCGCTATTTGAATCCGGTGCCCGTCGGTGTTCCGGGCGAGCTTTTCATCGGAGGGCGGGGACTTGCGCGCGGGTATACTGCGAGGCCGGGACTCACTGCAGAAAGATTCATACCTGATCCATTTGGCGTTCCTGGAGGCAAGCTCTACAGATCCGGAGATCTGGCCCGGCTCAGGAACGACGGCGTGATTGACTTCCTTGGGCGCATTGACCAGCAGGTTAAGATCCGTGGTTTCAGGATCGAACCGGCGGAAATTGAATGTGCAATCTGCGAGCATCCGCTGGTGGAAAAAGCAGCAGTACTGGCGAGGAGCTTTGAAGGGGAACCGCGCCTCATCTGCTATGTAGTTACCATGCCGGGAGGTCAACTGTCAGTTAGCGTATTGAGGGCATTCCTCAAGACTAAGCTTCCCGATCACCTGGTGCCTGCTAGCTTCATTTTTCTAGAGCATCTCCCTTTGAGTTCCAACGGCAAGCTCGACAGGAATGCTCTGCCCCTGCCCGACAACACGCGCCCCGAACTTACGGAGAAGTATGTAGCGCCTCAAACTCGGGAAGAGCAAGTTCTGACAGACATATGGACACAAGTCTTGGGACTGGACAGAGTAGGAATCCACGACAACTATTTTGACTTAGGCGGAGACTCGATAAGAAGCCTTCAAGTAGTTGCTTTGGCTCGTCAACAAGGATTGCACTTTCAACTGGCGCAACTCTTCCAATTTCCGACCGTCCATCAGTTAGCGGCCGTCGCTGAGACAGACGCTAAGGAGACTCGCGAGCGCGTGAGGCTTGCGCCTTTCGAACTGATTTCAGAGAACGATCGGTGTCGCCTGCCCGACGATGTTGTGGATGCATACCCGCTGTCTGCGCTGCAGGCGGGACTAGTGTTTCACAGCGAATACCGTTCCGACTATGTCGTGTACTGTGTGAGTGCCCATCTGCGCGCGACCCTTGATGAGATTCAGATGCAAGCTGCGCTGCAGACAATGACTGTTCGTCACGAACTCCTGCGTACCCGATATGATTTAACGACCTTTAGCCAGCCGCTGCAACTGGTACAAACCACTGCCTCTGTGCCTTTTGAGATAGTGGATATTCGTTCCTTGCTGCAGGGACAACAAGAGGAGTTGATCTTGTCCTGGCTCGAAGAGGAAAAGCGAACCAGATTTGACTGGCGCAGGGCACCCTTCCTGAGGGTGAAGATTCATCGCAGAACTGATGAATCGTTCCAATTCACGTTCACCCATCCCTTGTTCGATGGCTGGAGCACCGCGTCTCTGATCACGGAGTTTTTTGTCACATACTTCCAGCTCTTAAACAGCCGGGAGTGCCGCGAACCCAGTCTTCTTTCCAGCGCCTACAAGGAATTCGTCGCTCTGGAGTTGCAAGCGGTTCAGACAGAGGACTCTCAGAATTACTGGAAAAGGCAGTTGGAAGGCTGTCCTGGCACTGTGCTGGCGTTTTCCGCTAACGGCCATCGCGATCCTCGCATGCTGCCGGTGCGTGTGACCCGCGAGATCCCGGAATCCGTGTTGGGTGGACTGAAGCAACTGGCTAAGGATGCCGGCGTCCCAATCAAATCTGTGCTTCTGGCAGCCCATCTCCGCGCCGTCAGCTTGATGGCCGGGACTCGCGACATCACGACCGGCTTGATCTGCAATGGCAGAGAAGAGCATGTAGATGGGGAGAAAGTGCCGGGTTTGTTTTTGAACACGCTTCCCCTGCGGTTAAGCTTGGACGGCGGTACCTGGAAGGACCTGGTGCAATGTGCCTTCGAAGCAGAGAAAGAGATGCTTCCATTCCGGCGCTATCCTTTCTCGAAACTGCAGCGGGATCGTGGAGACAAGTCCCTGTTTGACACCGCGTTCAACCTCATTAATTTTCATGTCTACAGAAATATCCAATCGATCCCGGAGATGCAGTTGATTGAGCGCTATACCTCATACGATCAGACATTTTTCCCGCTAACCGCCTATTTTGAACTGGACGTGTTTTCCTCGAAGGCCCTTTTTCACATTGATCTCAGCATAGAAACAATTGACGACCTTCAGCTCAATATTCTGGCCGGATATTATCTGAAGATCATGCAAAGAATGGCGGAGGCGCCTCTTGAAAGGTATGAATCGCAATGCCTGCTGGAAGACGAGGAGATACAACGGGTCGTGGTTCAGTGGAATTCCACGGGCGCGGATATCCCAGGCGGTTACATTCAGTCAGCCGTGCAGGAATGGAATGATGACCCGAATCGCATTGCTCTCAGTGATGAGCATTGCTCCCTGACTTATCCGGAGCTGAATCGGCGCGCGAACCAGCTTGCCTCGTATCTGCAAGAAATGAATGTAGGACCGGAGGTTAAGGTTGCAGTATGTTTGGAGCCCTCCGTTGATTTAGTGGTAGCGCTGCTCGCAATTTTCAAGGCCGGGGGAGCCTACTTGCCACTGGATCCCAGCCTTCCTCAACAACGGCTAGCCTTCATGCTTCAGGACTCCAACGCAGCTGTGCTAATTACCGAACAGTCGCTGAGCTTGAATGTGTCTGGTTTGCCCGTGGTTCTGATTGACCGCGATCATGAGTGGATTGCGGCAAAGCCGGAATGCCCTCCGGAGGTTCCCATCCACCCGGATAATCTCGCCTATGTGATCTATACCTCAGGTTCTGCAGGTCGGCCCAAAGGTGTGGCGGTCACTCATCGGGGCTTGATGAATCTTGTGAACTGGCACCGGCAAGCTTACTGTCTTACTCCTGACGACAGAGCGAGCCAACTGGCGCGATTTTCATTTGATGCTTGCGTGTGGGAGTTATGGCCGTATCTGGCCGCAGGAGCGAGCGTACATTTCCCGCCCGCCGGGACTTTGGATTCTCCAGCTGACCTTATCAAGTGGCTGATCGAGAAGGAAATCACGATCAGCTTCCTGCCTACACCTCTGGCGGAAGCAGTTTTGCAGGAACCCTGGCCACCAGGCGGACGGCTGCGTGCCCTTCTGACTGGCGGCGATAAACTGCACCGGGGAGCTGACGAGCAGGCGGGCTTTACCTTGTACAACCATTACGGGCCAACCGAGAACACCGTGGTTACAACTTGGTCAGCCCTTCGCCCTGAGAGAGAGCGGGGCACGAGCGCACCGCCGATAGGGCGACCCATTCTTAACAACCGGGTCTATGTGCTGGATCCATCGCTGCAGCCAGTGCCGACAGGCGTTGTGGGCGAACTTTACATCAGCGGAGAGAGTCTGGCCCGCGGCTATCTGTCCCGGCCTGAACTGACGGCGGAACGCTTTATCCCTGATTCCTTCAGCCAACAAGGAGGGCGGCTTTTTCGGACCGGCGATCTAGTTCGCTATCAGCGCAGTGGCGATCTGGATTTTGTGGGCCGTGAGGATCATCAGGTCAAGATCCGAGGATTGCGCATAGAGCTAGGTGAGGTGGAAACGGTGCTCCTGGAATTTTCCGGTATCCGGCAGGCGGCTGTGGTTCTTCATCATCAGCCAACTCAGTATCTGGCGGGCTACCTCGTCGCGGAAAGGAAAGACGAGATATCAATCGGTTCCCTGATAGAGCATCTACGGCAACGTTTGCCGCAATACATGGTTCCCAGCTCGTTTGTCTTTCTCGCTGAGTTGCCGCTGACCCATAACGGCAAGGTGGACCGGGTGTCGCTGCTGGCCACTGCCCCGACGCAGATCATGCCGACCGCGTCTTTCGTGGCTCCTCGTACTCCTCTGGAAGAGCAAATTGCCCAGATCTGGTCACGCACGCTGGGACGTGAGGGTATAGGAGTCGAAGACAACTTCTTTGAATTGGGAGGCCATTCGCTCACGGCCACGCAGATTATTTCGCGCATCCGTGCCGACCTTGCTGTCAATATCTCCCTGAGATCCCTTTTTGAAGGGCCCACAATATCTGGACTGGCAAGGGTTATTGAGGCTGAGCGGAATGAAAGTGAGGGTGCGGACCTCGACCGGATTCTGGAAGAGATTGAAAGTCTATCCGACGAGGAAGTGCTTCAGCGGATTGCTTCGAGCGCGCCGCCGGACTACCCTATGTGACAGTGTTTCAAGTCTTGACGGGTCAAGAGAATTGACTGCAAGGAGGATCCTTAATATGCAGGAGCTGATGCAGGTCTTGCAGGCCGGCGACCTGGGACGGTTTAAAGAACTTCTGGAATCGGATCCATCCCTTGTCCATTTCAATACTCCGCAGGGAGTGTCGCTTCTGATGATGGCCGCCTATATGCGACGTGGCGAATTTGCGCAGGCGCTAATAGATCGCGGCGCAAGGCCCCAGTTTCTGGAAATGCTGGCACTGGGAAAATCCGAAGACGTGCGGCGTCAGATCAAGGAAAGTCCTGCTCTGATCAATACGCTATCAAAAGATGGGTTCACACCCCTATGCCTGGCGGCTCATTTTGGACACGAAGAAGTTGTAAAGCTGCTGCTGGCGGCAGGTGCCGATCCCAATCAGGTCTGCGAAAATCCCATGCATGTTCGTCCGCTTCATAGCGCAGTTGCGGGCGGCAATGAACAAGTTGCGTTAGGCATAGTGAAACAGCTGATTGCCCGTGGCGCCGATCCCAACCTGCGCCAGGAAGGCGGCTGGGCTCCCTTGCATGAGGCTGTTTCCCAGTCGTATAAGTCGGTGGTTCAGTTTCTTGTTACTCACGGAGCAGATCCCAATGCTCAGGGAACTGACGGAAGAAAACCTGGCGACTTTGTCAAAGAAGGACAGAAAGAAATCGCACAACTTCTGGGCAATAGTTCCGAGTCCGCATTGCAGAACTAAGAATCGGTTCTTTTGTCCGAACAATTGATCGGCAAACGAACTGAGATTCAATTCAGATTTCTAAAGAAATTGGGCTTCGATTCTCGTTTTACAGGGCAAAGCTTCCTCCCAATCGGCAGGAAGATCACTCCGCAGTTTTTTCTTAAGGCATCTTTTCTGCAAAATCCAAAACATTTTTGAAGTCTCGATCCTAAGGGATTTCCTGACCGGGCTGCTTTTCGCATGGTGACCAGCCGGGAGGCCCCATCTATAGGAAATCACTAACTTAAGGAGTCACGAACCATGACTGAAATGAAATATCCTTCGCCTGCAATTCGAGTGCGCAACTTGAGCAAAACCTATGTGGTGCACGAGCGCGAACTTGGGCTCGTGGCCGCCTTGAAAAGTCTATACAACCGCAAATTCAAAGAAGTTCATGCTGTCGAGGACGTGTCATTTGATGTCTCCCAAGGCGAGATGATTGCCTTTCTCGGGCCCAACGGGGCCGGAAAGACCACGACCATCAAGATGCTTTCCGGTCTCCTGTACCCCTCCGCCGGAGAGGTCAGCGTGCTCGGATATAAGCCCTTTGAGCGGGACAAGAGGTTGCTCAAGCAGCTCAGCCTCATCATGGGACGCCGCGATCAGCTTATCTGGGACATACCCGCGATCGAATCATTCGAGTTCTTCCGCCTGTTGTATGGCGTGCCCAAGCAGGACTATCGCCGCATCCTGGACGATCTATCAGATCTTATGGAATTGGGACCACTGCTCACCAAGCCCGTCCGTAACTTGTCTTTGGGTGAGCGCATGAAGTGCGAACTGGTCGGAGCGCTGTTGCACACTCCTAAGGTGCTATTCCTGGATGAGCCCACACTCGGGCTTGACATCCTGGCCCAGCACAAATTCCGCGACTACATCCGGGGATATAACCAACGTTACGGCGCCACGATTGTCCTCACCAGCCACTATGTGCCCGATGTTGAGGATCTGTGCGACCGAGTGGTGTTCATTGACCAGGGAAAGCTCATCTTCGACGGCTCTCTGAGCAGCCTCGTCAATCGATTGATGCCTCACAAGCTCATTACCATTTCTATCGAAGGCGGAAGCCCCCCCGGGAATGGAATCGTACGGAGAAGTGGTGTCTCGCAACAACGGCCACCTCACTCTGCAGGTCGGGAAGAAGGAGACTGTCGGGGTTACCAGCAGGCTGGTCTCGAATCTTCGAATCAAAGACCTGGTCGTCAAAGATCCGCCACTGGAAGACCTCATCAAACATGTTTACAAACACGGCTTCCACTCCGCTGAACAAGTTGAGGTCAGACATTGGCGGCGGGCCCCAAGATCTGAAATGGAAGATATCGACCGCTGAGAGTTTCCCAAAACACACTTTAAAGAGATTCAAACGGAGGAACGTGCATGAAACACTTTTTTCAAGTCTACCGGGGGCACTTCCATGTGACCATGACCCGGTATATGGAGTACCGGATAGAACTGGTCATCTGGCTGGCCTCAATGATCCTGAGACCGACGATCTTTGTGGCCATCTGGACAACCGCAGCGCGCCAGATGGGAGGCGGGATGCGCGGTTTTTCACTGCCCGATCTAGCGACCTATTTTATCGCCTCGATGCTCATTTATCACTTTACTTTTGCCTGGGTGATGTTTGAGTGGGAGCCGCGGGTAAAAAACGGATCATTGTCATACATGATCCTTCGCCCGACTCATGTCATTCATCGGGATATCGGCGAAAACATCACGTTCAAGATAGCCACCCTTCCGGTGATGCTGCTGACGGCCATCGTGCTGAGCCTGACTTTTCACCCCGCTCTGCACACCCACCCTTCACAAATCATCCCGTTCCTTGTGGTCATGGTATTGGCTTGGGCAATGCACTTCGCGATTGCCTGGACTCTGGCTATGAGCTCATTTTTCACCACACAGGTTGATGCCATCAACGTTGTGTTTTTCTTCCTGATGTTGCTTTTCTCCGGACAAATGGCACCGCTGGGGTTCATGCCTCCGGTGGTGCAGACAATCTCCCTTCACCTTCCTTTCTGGTGGTTCATGGGTTTTCCGGTCGAATTGTTGATGGGCCGGCTGAGCGATGCCCAGATCATACATGGCGTGGGAATGCAGGTGATTTGGCTGACAGCCAGCCTGGCGGTCATGTCCCTAGTCTGGAAAAAGGGACTCAAAAGCTATACGGCGGTGGGAATATGAAACAACTTCGACTGCTTGCGCTCTTCTTCAACCTCGGCACCATGAGCGAAATGGAGTACCGAGCGAATTTCTTCATCCATGCGTGGGAAGCCATCATGATTCTGGCGACAGGTGTTTCCGTGCTTTGGGTGGTGTTTTCTCAGACAAAGAAGATAGACGGTTGGACCTTCAACGAACTGTTGATGGTGCTAGGCATCTATTTTTTCTTCTACGGAATGATCAACATGACCATTTCCCCAAGCATGAAGCGATTCATGAAAGATGTTTGGAACGGGGATTTGGACTACATCCTTACCAAACCCGAAAACCATCAGCTCATGGCGAGCGCACGGCAAGTTGTAATCTGGAGCCTGGCCGAGGTCTTGATTGGCGTTGGGATCATGATCACCTCTCTCTACCGGCTCAGGGCCGCCATCGGGGTTTCGCAGGCGTTAATGTTCTTGGTGGCCGTGGGAGCCGGCGGAATCGTTATCTACTCCTTTTGGCTGGTG
>Ga0207026_1026_pt1 | contig 30890 bp, 35 predicted proteins | sample Alteio_BWMinCont_42_FD_153274 | JGI IMG/M metagenome (GOLD analysis project Ga0207026, IMG submission 153274) | Enriched cells from forest soil in Barre Woods Harvard Forest LTER site, Petersham, Massachusetts, United States -... | ecosystem: Environmental > Terrestrial > Soil > Temperate forest >...
GTCCCGACGGATTGGACTGGGGCGCGGATTGGGGAGAAGAATCGGAACAGCTGTGGGGCACGCTGAGCCGTGTGGGCGAGCCAAGTGTGAAGGTGAAGACGGAGCGGTTACGCCGCAGCAGGCGCTGCAGACCATGCGGGCGGTGATGCTGGCGCACAAAAGTAGCCGGGAGCGGCGAACAGTGGGGTGGGAAGAAGCGGTGGAGTAGGGCCAGGTTGAAGTCGGCAACAAGCGACGTCAAAGGCAACGGGCAGGAGTGCCCGTTCTACACGAGCCTCGACACAAGCGTGTCAGCCTCTACTCCCGTGATGGGCGCGGTGACCCAGCGGTTTGGTTCGTGCGCGCCGCGAATGTATAGCTTCAGGTAATTATCGGTAAGGGCTTCGGTGAACTCTTCTCGGCCCCCGTTGTGGGTAACGTTGAGCGTGATTGCTTGAAGCGGCTTGCCCATAAAAGACTTCATGAAAGCGAGTTTTTTCTCGGCGGCGAGATCACGCAAGGTTTTGTTGCGGGCGCGGGCGATGTACACCGGGACTTGATGGGACATCGTTGCCGCTGGCGTACCCGGACGCGCGGAGTACGTGAACACGTGCAGATAGGTGAATGGGAGATCTTCGATGAGGCGTCGGGTCGCTTCGAATTCGGCATCGGTTTCGCCGGGGAATCCTACCATGACGTCTGCGCCGATGGCGGCGGTGGGCATGGCGGCGCGGATCTGTTCGATCTTTTCGCGATAATGCCAGGGACGATATTTGCGATGCATACGGCGCAGCACAGCGTCACTGCCGGACTGCAGAGGCACGTGGGCATGCTTGGCAATGCGCGGCGACGAAGCCACGAGAGCGATGAGATCGGGCGTCCAATCCATGGGCTCGACCGACGAGATGCGGAGTTTCTCAAGTTTCGTCTCTTGCAGGATGGAGCGCAGGAGAGAAACAAAGTCCGGGGCTTTGCGACCAATGTTTAGATCTCGTCCCCAGCGGCCGAGGTTGATGCCGCTGATCACGACTTCGCGATAGCCTGATTCTACGAGCGCGCTTACTTCGGAAATTACTTGCGATAACTGTAGCGAGCGGCTGTGGCCGCGAACACTGGGGATCACGCAGAAAGAGCAGCGGTTGTCGCAGCCGTCCTGAACTTTAAGGTTGGGGCGAGTTCTGGAATTTTCTGCGGAGTTGGAGCTTGTCGACTCGAAAACGGGCGCAGCGAGTAGTTCGGTGTGGGCGAAGATGTCAGAAACGAAAACCCGGTTCTCGGCGCTGAGTTCTCGATCCTTGGTAAGAGCTTTTAAAGGTACAAAGGCTTGTGAACCTACCCGGTTGTCGACCTCGGCGGCTAAAGCCGCGGGCGACTTAGAGGCCTTAATCGCAGCGCTGAAAGCGCTGCGCCACCCTAAATCAGACGCGAGACCGGAAAGCATTGGTAACGATAATTCGGCAAGTTGGTGCTTGTGGGAATTGCCGATTACGGCGGTGACGCCTGGCAGGGCGGCGATCTCTTCGGGGGCACGCTGGGCGTAGCATCCGGTGACGATAATTTTGGCCAGCGGGTTTTGGCGCTGCACGCGGCGAATGGCGGCCCGCGCGTCCTGATCGGCGGAAGCGGTAACCGTGCACGAATTCAAGATGACGAGGTCGGCTTGTACCGCAGTCGCGCGGTTGAGGCCGCGAGCCTCGAACTGACGTTCGAGAGCGGCACCGTCGGCCTGCGTGGCCCGGCATCCGAAGTTTTCTACGTGGTAGGTGGCCACTCAATCATGGTAACGCAGGCGTCAGATTCTTGCGCGCTACGATGCCTGCGAGCACACTCCACCTCCAGCGCGGGAGTCTCGCGCCAAGGCGGAGAAGCCCGGAGCCGTCACGCAGTGGCGGCGGTCCTCCTCTGCGTGAAACATTCGCGGCAGAAGATAGGACGGCCTTGAGTGGGCCGGAAGGGGACGGTGGTCTCCTTGCCGCACTGAGAGCAGACTGCACGGGTTTCTACGCGAGCGTGGTGTTGTCCATTGCCGTGCGAAGTTGGTGTGGCGAGCACGGCCACGCGCCTCGATTTGCAGGCCTTGCAGCGCTTGGGTTCGTTCTTGAATTGCTTGTCGTAAAAAAACAGTTGTTCCCCGGCGGTGAACACAAAGTCGGCACCGCAGTCGATACACTTCAACATCTTGTCCTGAAATTCCATTGAGGATGGCTCCCTTATGCCCATACTTGCGCCAGCTACCGCGGGGAAGGCGGCAGTGTGGAGCAAACACAGTTCTGTAATCCCCCTCAAACACCCCTGGACTCGGCCCGCCACGCACCTAGGACGGCGCGTGGATACAGCTTTAGCAACCCATGCCGGATGAAACGGTGGCTGTGAATAAATCCCTGCTGCAGCTCAACCTAGTGGGGGCCAGATGGAGCAGGGCCACCCCGGGACGGGGCGACCCTTTACTGCGTCAGACTTCTCCTTAAACGCCTACTTTTAGAAACTCTTCAATCCTGCTCTTTGCGAACCTTTTTGCGAGCACGCTTACGAGCCAATGCGGCTTTTACGCGCTTTTTCTCGCCGGGCTTCAGATAGAAGGAGTGGCGCTTAACCTCCTTGATAATGTCTTCCTGTTGCACCTTGCGTTTGAAACGCCGTAATGCGTTCTCGAGGGATTCACCCTCTTGCAGTCGAATTTCCGCCAAACAAACACACCCCCAGACCCGTCCTGTAGGACCGAATAGTTATTACAAGGATTTGACTGGAAGTCAAGTAGGGGGTGAAAAAAGTTGCATGAGTTGGGGACAGCCGGGACCGTTCTCCTGCCTCTTTCCTAAAGACTGCTGCTGATTCGTATCAGGGCGCGCATTCATGCGCGCCGCAAGCGACGCATGATCAACTCGCCTTCAGGCGCTGGGATGCCGTTCATTTGCTAGTCCATTTTCCGGTATTCTTGATTTCCTACGGTTTTGAACTTCCTACGGTTTTGAACTTCGATAGTCGTGCATTGGGCTTACGCGCCATGCCAGTCAAGCGCGAGATCCCTTCGACTTCGTTCAGGGCAGGCTCTTCGCTTCGCCTGAAAAACGGATACGCTCAGGAAGACGCCAAAGTATAAGAAGCCAAACTACACCCTCCATAAGGACGTGAGAAGTTTGATTTTATAGAACGTGCTTTTTCCTAGGGCAATGCCTTGCTAAAACTAATGATTTTCTAAGGCGATGCTTTTTCGTGGGGCGGGGCATCCATTTTCGTGGTAACGGATGGACCAGCTCCCAGCGAAGTTTGAGGTTTGGCAGGGCGTATCTAACCTAGTGACGGCTCGCTCTCAAAACCCCTAGGAAGGACGGCACCGTGGAATCCCACCCTTCGGCAAGCTCAGGGCAGGCTGTTTCGCAAAGAACGCGAAACATGGGGCACCCGCGGAAGCCACTAAAGGCCCTCTGTTTCTGGCCGATGAAAACTAGAGGACTGTCCGCCCCCGGAAGCTATGACCTTCTCCAGCAAAGTGATTGCGGCCTTAGTACTGAGCGCGATGGCTGGGGTAGGCTTGCTCTCCTATTGGGGCGAAGTCCGGAACGAGGAAGACCGGCAATGGGTAACCCATACGATGGCTGTGGTGGAAAAGCTGCAGGCGATTCGAATTGACATCACGCGGGCTGAAGCCGGGCAACGGGGTTATCTGCTTACCGGAGAGGAGAGCTATCTGGAAACCTACCAAGCCGGCCTCGACGAGCTTCACGGGGACATGGAAGAACTGCGGCAGCTGACCTCGGATAATCCCGTTCGACAGGAAGCGATCCTGCGGCTCGATCCGCTCATCGCTGCCAGAGAGGCAGAGTTGAGCGGTGGAATTATAGGTCGACAGAAGAGCGGGCTGTCGGCCGGGGTAGAAGTGGCCTACCGCGATACCGGTGGAAAGTGGATGCAGCAGATCGGGGAGCAGATCGGCGAGATGCGAGAAAAGGAAGGGCAATTATTAAGCAGGCGATTAGAGACGGCTGCGTCCAGCACGCGGAAGATGAAAGTGGTCATTATTGGTGGAAACGCCTTAACCATTCTTATCCTTTTGGTGAAAGGCTTTGTGATTCATTGGGAAATCCGCGCCCGCAAACTGGCGGAGCAGCACCTGAAGGAGGTGAATAGAGACCTGACGCGCCGCACGATGGAGCTGTCCGAGACAAATGTTGAGCTGGAGAGTTTCTCTTATTCGGTGGCGCACGATCTGCGCGCGCCGCTGCGGCAGATTGCAGGTTTTTCCAGGGTCCTCGTTCAAGATCATGGGCCGCGCCTGGATGCTGAAGCGCAACGCTGCCTAGAGAAAGTTGATGATGGCGCGAGAAAAATGGGACGCCTGGTGGACGATTTGCTGAGTTTGTCGAAGATCGGGCGGCAGGAACTGGAGGTGCGGCTCACGCCGCTGGACGCTCTGCTGCGGCAAGTGGTGGAGGAACTGGAGCCTCAGTGTTCGGGCAGGGAGGTGGAGTGGAGGATCGGCGAACTGCCCAGCGCGGAATGCGATCCCGGCTTGATGAAACAGGTGTTCGTGAACCTGTTGTCGAATGCCGTGAAGTATACGGGGAAGCGGGAGCGAGCTGTCATTCAAGTCGGGCAGGCGTGGCAAGACGATCGGCGCGTGATCTTTGTCCGCGACAACGGGGTAGGTTTTGAGATGCAGTACGTCGGCAAGCTCTTCGGAGTTTTTCAGCGGCTGCACAAGGCACGCGATTTCGAAGGAACAGGGGTGGGTCTGGCCATTGTTCAACGCATTATCCGCAAACACGGTGGGCGGATTTGGGCGGAAGCGAAAGTCGATGAGGGAGCGACGTTTTTTTTTACCCTGGGATCGCCTGAAACCAGCACGAGCCAGGAAATGGAACTACCGATCAAGGATGAGGTGATGCATGTCTAACGAAGTTGAGATTTTGCTGGTCGATGACAGCCCTGAAGATGTGGAGCTGACTATTCGCGCATTGCGCCGTAACAAAATCGCCAACGAGATTCAAGTCGCGGAAGATGGAGCGGAGGCGCTGGACTTCCTGTTTTGCCGCGGTCCCCACAAAGATCGATCGTTTTCCCATCCTCCGAAGCTGGTTCTGCTGGACTTGAAACTCCCCAAAGTCGATGGACTGGAAGTGCTGCAGGCTATCCGGGCCGACGAGCGAACGAAGGCGATCCCAGTTGTGATTCTCACCTCTTCCAAGCAGCAAAAAGATGTGCTCAGGGGTTACGACTTGGGAGTGAACGCTTTCGTTCAGAAGCCGGTGGACTTCGAGCAGTTCGGCGAGGCCATCCGGCAGATCGGGATGTTTTGGATGCTGATCAATCAGGCGCCTCCGCCTGGAGCGTTCCTAGCGCATAAACAGAGGGGGGCCTAAATTGAATCCAGAACGGGGGGTTATGACTATGAGCACAACTATTATTGCCAGAGAAGTTCCGCTAGTCATCGCGGACCGGAGGAAGTTTCCCCGGTATCGGCTTAGCGCACCGATTACTGTCCGATCCGAGGGTCTGCCGGAGATGAGAGGGATGAGCATAGAAATCAGCGAGGGTGGGATGTCGGCCGCGGTTGGCGTCGGCTTGAAGGTAGGCGACACGGTTGAGCTGGAGCCCGTTGGAGGTGCGGCTGCCGCGGCCGTGGTGCGACGCATTCTCGGAAGACTCTGCGGCTTCGAGTTTCTCAACCTTAGTCCAGAGCAAGCAGGGAAAGTCAGGGAAATGTCGGGAATGTTTCCGTTGTATCGTCCCAGAACGCTAGACCTTTGGAAGCGGTGAGTTCCTCGACTGTCCGCTAACCCCCATTTCCCGCGCAAAAAAAACGTGTGAGACATTGATTGGATAAGAGCGAAGGCTCGATTCGAAACCCGGTAGTCTTTGTTTGAGGACGAAGACGCTGGGAAAGAAAGGAGCCTTCGATGATGATTATAGAGTGTGATTTTCATCCCAGCTGGCAACAAGTTTCCTGGCTGGATACGGAGACGGGAGAGACCGGGGAACGAAAGCTGGTGCAAGCCTCGGGCGATGCCGAGCGGTTCTATCGGCAGCTGCCAGCGCCGGCGCTGATCGGGATGGAAGCGACGGGAAACTGTCATTGGCTGGTGGATCTGCTGGCGGAGTTGGGCCACGAGTTGTGGGTGGGGGATGCGGCGCAGATCCGGGCCAGCTGCGTGCGGCAACAGAAGAGGGACCGGCGGGACGCAGAGCACATTCGCATTCTGCTGCAGGAGGGACGGTTTCCGCGCATCTGGATGCCGTCGAGCGAGGTGCGAGATTTGCGGCAGTTGCTGCTGCATCGCTACAAGCTGGTGACGATCCGGGCGCGGGTGAAGAACGAGTTGCAGCATCTGTGCCTGAATCAGGGAGTGCAGCGCAAGCACAAGCTGTGGAGCCAGGCGGGACAGAAGGTGCTGCGCGAGTTGCCGTTGAAGCCGTGGGCGGGGCGCCGGCGGGAAGACTTGCTGGCATTGCTGGCCATGCTGGATCAGCAGATCGATCCGCTGGACCGGGCGGTGAAAGAAGAAGCGCAACGAGACAAAATGGCGCTTCTTCTACAAACTCAGCCGGGAGTGGGGGCGGTGACGGCGCTGGCCTAGGTGCTGACCATGGGCGACGTAAGCCGATTCCAGCGCGGCAAGCAGGTGGCCAGCTACCTGGGACTGATTCCCCGCGAGCACTCTTCGGGCGGGCGGCAGAAGCTGGGCGCGATCACCAAACAAGGCAACCGCATGTTGCGAATGCTGCTGGTGGAAGCGGCACAGATTGCCGTGCGCTTTGATCCGGACTCCGAAAAGAATATTTGCATCGCTGCCATCAGAAGCCGAAAGCGGTGGCCAAGGTGGCGGCGGCGCGCAAGTTGGCCGTACGAATGTACTGGATGCTGCGCACGCAGAAGCCGTATCCGGAAGTCGTTCGCATCGAGAGCAGCCCGCGGGTGCCCCTGGTCGGCGCAAGCTAGACTGCGAGATTGATTGGGCGCTCTCGCATCCCGTACAGACGGGATGTTCGCATAGAAGAATCATGGCCGACGAGCAAGGTCGAATCGATGGTTGGTGGAACGAGTTCCGCCGCGGGTGATTTAGCGTGAGATTTCCAGAGTCTTGGTCCTCAACCCTCTCTGGCAAAAAAGCGGTGCCAAAAACACCGACAGGATATTTTTGTCCTTGACACCGCCTTCGCTCTTATCGAGGGCCACCCAGCTTTGTTAACTCCTGCGCAACAAAACGCCGTTAGGCTCCCATGTACATCACGTGGACGTAGGTGCCGAGGCGAACGTTGTAGGCAAGGTACCAGCCGTCGTGGTCGGGATCTTCGTAAATGACGATATCGTCGCTGTCCCAAAGCCAGTCGCCGCAGAAGCCGATGTCGTAGGGAGCAACGCTAAAATAAAAGCCGCCGAACCAGAAACGGTTGGGACCGCCTCCCGCTAGGTGCCAGACGTGGCCGCGCCCGAAGCCGCCGGTAAAGTGGCCGTGCTCCCAGGGATGGTCGAGATGGTAGTGAACGTCGTCGCGGCCGGTGTCGTGGCCGATCCATTTGCCGTTGGAGTGAACGTGAGGCGCGTTGGGGTGGCCAGCCTTGTCGTTGAAGTGCGGAGTCTCCAGCGCTGGATGAGGTGCGCGCGCAGGTTCGGGACCGTGGGCAGGAATGTGGGCGGGTCCTCCGCCGACCTCGCCGCGATGTTGAGCGAGGGCTAAGAACGTAAATAAAAAGCAAACTGCGAGCAGTGCAAGTAGTTTCCTCATAGTGTTTCTTTGATCTTTCTCCGAGCGCCCCGAGAGGAATTTTACTTTTGGGTGGGGCGAGGGCGCAATTGGGGTGGCGAGAGGATGAGAAAAGCAGGTTCCTCACCGGGCTTACGCCCGGTTCGGAATGACAATAAACATTATGACAATAACCATGGGCCGCCCGACTGCCGATGGTGGCTTTACCCACATTGCTCTGGTGGCTTCCATTCGAGAGATTCCGGCATCAGAGTGGCATGCCGAATTCATCATCGTCGATCTTATTGCAATCCGAAGCGCCGCTGGCGATTGCGTACTATCTTCGCAAGCCCGCCGAGCCGATGCCGCCGCCGATTAAGGAACCACCGAATCCTCCGGAGAATCCGGACGCGCCGGTGCGGGAGCCTGATCCGGAGGAGCCGGAGCAGATCTCACGACTCCCAGAGAATGGCAGAAAGAAAGGCGTCAAAAGAATTCAAACGTTTCCGCCTTGCGCAGAATTTTTCTAGCGAGCCCGGTGAGAGCAACCTCGCGCAGGCTCTGCACTGCAATCCATTTCCCTCGCACGCGGGATGGTAAACGGTTCCGCCAAACTCGCACCGTGTAGTCGGTCACGGTGATCGAATGGCGGATTGAAAACAACGGATTGCCTCCGTTCGAGGTTTCGAGTTCCGGCAGTTCCCACATTCCTGGCATGAGCGATAGATCCGGTGACCTTTGCACGAGAAAAACTTCGCGGCTTCCGCGATCTCCGTTTCGGAAATGCAGGGCACAATGAATTTCGCGTTTCGTTTGCGGCACAGGCTTTGCAGTCGCCGCTAATTCTCCGCGGGTGGCGCACAATTCCACGATTGGACACATTAGACACGACGGCGCACGCGGAGTGCACACCGTCGCGCCCAATTCCATCATGGCTTGATTGAAGTCGCCGGGACGCTTCGCATCCAGCAGGTGAGTTGCAGCCCGCCACAATTCTTCACCAGCCAGTCGCGTCCCTGAGACACGTTGCAGCACCCGTTCGACGTTGCCATCGACGACTGCAATTGGCTCATCGAAGGCGATGCTCGCGATCGCTGCTGCAGTGTAGCGTCCGATTCCCGGCAACGATCGCAATTCTTCCGCGGTATTGGGAAACTTGCCAGCGTGTTCGCGAACCACGACCTTCGCCGCAGCGTGCAACATACGGGCGCGGCGGTAGTATCCCAAGCCGCTCCACGCGGCGAGCACGCTGTCCTCGCGTGCTGCCGCCAGTTTTTTTACTGTAGGGAAACGGCGAAGGAATTCGTGGTAGTGCTCGAGCACTGCCGCCACCCGTGTCTGCTGCAACATGATTTCGGAGAGCCACACGCGATAGGGATCGCGGCTTGCGCGCCATGGCAGATCGCGCGCGTGCGCGTCGTACCAGACGAGCAGGCTCTCGCGAAAACATCGCTGCGGAGGGGCGGAACGCGAACTGAAGATTGGCCGCGACTTTTTCACGTTCTTGACGCTACGCCGGGTCAGCAAGAACCAGCGGATTTCTTACACGTACCGTGCCATAGCTCCGACCGTGTTCAAAGTCTTCTGAGAGAAGCTCGGGAATACCGTGGTGCGCCGCGTACGCCCAGAGGTGCGCGTCAAACCAGGGGAGTCGATACGTCGCCATGCCGAGCAGCGCCGTCCGGAAGATGCGCTCATTGGGATAGAGCACCTGGAAATCGGCCATGAAGCCTTCCGCCTGACGGATGGCTTCCTCCTCTGGAAGCATGGGAGTTCCGTAGCCTTTGCGGCGCGTAACGACCGATACAAACTCGACCAATGCCTGGTGGGGAATTTGGATGCTATTTTCGGCGGCTCCCCTCCGCAACAGTTCACGCGCTCGTGCCCGCTTCACCAATTCGCGGGAATCGAAGCAGTAGACGAGGATGTTCGTGTCAACGAGGGAAACCACGGTCTTCGTAAAGCTCCTCACGCGTCCAGCCGCGTTTCTCGCGCATAGACGGCATGTTGTTTTTCCTAGCTTCTTCCAGTTGGTCTGCCTGAAGCCTGTCGATTCGCTCCATGTTGGCATCGAACAGCGCGAGCTTCTCTTCGACGGTCAGATCGTGCCCCGCTTTGGCTTTGCGGCGGACTAGCTCGACGCGAATGCTGTCGCCGGCTGGAATCCATTCGAGTTCGTCGCCCGGGCGGATGCCGTACTGGTCGGCGATGGCCTTGGGCACCGTCAACTGGAGCTTGGAGGTAACCTTGGGCATATCCTTACTTTATCAAGGATGGAATCCTTGCTGCAAGACTTGTGTAGTCGCGGCAGTCGGTTTGATTCTCTAGGGGTGGGCTCCAGTCAAGTCTGTTCTCAACGTCAGAACCCCCGACCGATAAGCAACGCGGCTTGATGCAGTCAAGTGACACGCTGCGTTACAGAAAGCGGACAAGACACGGTGTTGATCGCCCCTGGTAGGATTTCACCGCTTTGATTCCAAAATACTTCTTTCGTAGGTGTTCGAGAAAACGAAATTTAATTTCTACAACACTCAATCCCGCCGGCGCGTCATATAATGCGCCAACCCGCCACCGAAATACTTCTCCCTTCGGTAACGTGTACGCCTAGCAAAGGCGAAGTTGCACCGCTCACTAGAAAATCGATTGGAGAAAAGTATGCGAATCGCAGACTCGTCGAAGTGTCGCTTGCTCGTCTACGTCGCGGCAGGGATCGCACTCGCCCTGTCACTCAGCTTCCCCACCCAAATGCACGCGCAAAAAGGATACAATGCGGTGTGTACATCCAACACGCCGCCGACTAACGCCGCCTGTTCCCTCACCACAATCGACGCTAGCCAACTCAGTGGTACCACGATTTGCGAGAAAATCTACAGCGCCCTGGGCGTCCTGAACGTCTTGATTCCAGGCCACACCAATCCAGGCGGCGTGATCGATGCACGCAGTATCACGTCTGGCTTGACGTGCGCCGCAAACGAAACTCCATGGACGAGCGGGAACAGCGCCATAACGACTCCCGCCATAATTTTGCTGCCGGCCGGCGAGATCACCATCAGCACCGGATGGATCATTCCGGATCGCACCCGGGTCTTCGGAGAGGGCGAACGGAGTAATCCCAGCTCAGCCTATGCTCCAGGGACTCAGATTGTGGCAGCCTCAACCCTTACCGGGACGATGATTTCCCTGGGAAGCGCTAGTAGCTATCCGAACACCAGCCCAACAGTTTATCCTTGCGGCACACCCGGGGTGGTAAATGGTGTCTGTTTTGGCGTTTCCATTTCCGATGTAATGCTGGAGGGAAATTCTGACGCCACCCTCGTGGGCATCGCCAATACCAGTTCCCAGGAGTTGAGTTATGTAAACAACGTCAACCTCTACGGCATTGTAGGGACAGGACTCTCGATTACCACCTCACAGGCTCAAAACTCGGGGCCCTATTCAAACATAGTTTGCAATCCAGCCGCCAGCTATGCCACCGCGTCCGTGTGCATAAATATCAACGGGGTCGAAGACACGCGAGGCGTACACGGGCTCACCGCCACCGTCCCGTCGTCGGGATCGACCGGTCCCACCGCGGCGGTTCTGTTGGATTCGACCAACAACACGATCGAAGACGCGCACTTTGAAGGCTTCCAGAATGGCATCCTCGTCGGTGCCAACGCAACCGCGCGCAGTAATGTCCTGTTCAACATTACAGGCGGCACCGGTGCGGGTCCCATGACCAACGTAGTTAAAATTTCGAACGCCAACACTGTAAGCAATCTCAGCATTATGGGGGTGTCGAGCAGCGGCGCGACGAACAGCATCGAAGACGATGATTATGCTTCTTCGGCCTTGTTGATCACCGACCCTTACGTCGGCCTCTACGTAGTTGGAGATCAAATCATCTCCTCGGTTTATTCACGATTCAACACGAGCAGACAGGCGCCCTCCTTGCTGTCAGGCGCCGTTACCGTCTCTGGCTCATGCTCCGGGGTCGCCAATGGAACGCTTTATTCCAACAGCGGCGGAGCTGCGGGAAGCACTCTGTACGTTTGTGTTGGTGGAACCTGGAAAAACATCGAGTAGGTCGATAACTTGTATCTTAGCAACCGGGTCCGGCTCACGCTGGACCTGGTTTTTGTGACTCCCTGCATCTTCCGCCATTGACCCGCGCTCTCAACCACGAAATAATACTTGAGCCTGGCATCCGCAACATCCGCGTGGGTTCATTCACGCTTAGCCGTATCGAGGAGTGTTATGAACGACTTCAACCGCAAGGTGGAAGACGCGTCGGCGCGCGTCAGCAAGACTGTCGCCGAGGCCGCCGAACGGATCGAGAAAGAGATCCCCGAGTTCATCAAGTACCTGAACGACGAGGTGGTACCAGCCGTGCGGCAACACTCGACCAAGGCCTTGCGCACGGCCAGCGAAAAGCTCACCGAGCTGGCCGACTACATGGAGCAGCACCGTCCGGCTCCGAAGTAAGCGGGAGCGGCATAATCTTCTACAGCTTTGCGCGGGTTGTTTTCTCACACGTCAGTTCTACGCAGATTGGCTCTGAATACATCAGTCTTACGCAGACTAGTTTTACGCCGATCGGTCTTACCAACATCAGTCTTATCAAGATCGGGCGTTCGCAGGTCGGTTTGTTGCAGATCGCTTCTCGCATGACGATTCTGATCCTCTTAATTGCGTTACTGTTCTCCTCAGCTTGCGGCCATCCCAAACAGGCGCGGGTCGATGTACCTCCGCCACCACAGCAACCGCCGGCGGCAGAAGCGCCGACTCCAGGGGCAGGAACTTCTTCTGGCCAGTCTGCCAAGCACTCCACAACAACGGAAAAAAACGACGCTGATCTGATCGAGCCTACGCTTCCCGCCGGCACGATTCCGCTGGCTACGGAAACCGGGCGGGCAAGCTGGTACGGTCCGCCGTATCACAATCGCGTGGGATCGAACGGCGAAGTTTACAACATGCATGCCATGACCGCGGCGCATCGCACGCTGCCGCTGGGCACGATCGTGCGCGTTACGAATTTGAAGACGGGGCACAGCGCGCTGGTGCGCATCACGGACCGCGGGCCATTCATCCCGGGGCGGATGCTGGATCTGTCGCTGGCCGCGGCGCGCAAGCTGGACGTTTACCTGCCCGGGGTTGCGGAAGTGAAAATGGAAGTGATGCAGACTCCGTCGCCGCTCGAAACCGGCGGAAAGTGGGCGGTACAGATCGGCGGCTTTCCCGATAGAGACGAAGCCATGAAACTCGCCGACTATCTGACCCGCCGTTATCGGACGGCGAATGTGAAACGCTTTAGTAGTCCGGCGGGCGATTGGTGGGTGCGGGTGCGCGTAGTCGACGATAATCGCGATCGTGCCACGCAGTTAGCTGCAGAAACCCAAACGACTGAGGGCGCGGTTTTTCTGGTGCGGCTGGACTAGCGTGGATTTCCCAATAACGCCCTCTTAACGGGGGGGCGCCCCTTGCAGGGCGCCCTCACGGAGACGAGGATGGCGTACGGAAGTGGCGAATTCCCTCCTGGTTGCTATTCCGAGATAACGTTCACTACGTACGTTCCCGTGTTGTAATCCAGTCCGGCGGTATAAGCCAACTTGGTGACCGGATTGACGTCGATGTAGCCGCTGCCGACAACGGCAACAGTTGCCTTCACGCTATTCGTAGTCCCGTTGACCACGGCCACGTTTCCGTTGTCGAGGGTTACGAAAATAACGTTCGAAATGTAATCCACACAATCGGCAAACGGAGGAGCGGAAAGAGCGACATTTCCCGTTACCTTTTGAGTGGCCAAATTAACGACAGGAAGATTATTGGAGGTCCCCTGATTCGTCACATAAACTCGACCGGTGAAGGAGTTTACCGCCGCGCTCTGGTTGAGCCCTCCCGGCCCTACCACGATTTGCGTTACTTTTTTGTTCGCACTGTTGATGACATCGATCACATCGCCACTCGGCACTCCAACAATTTGACCGGTGACAAAGTCAACGGCCAGCGCCAGGGTCTCTGCATTGTGGGTGTTGATGTAACCGAGGGCTGTATTGGTGTAACCGTCGATCACTTCGACCTGGTAGTTGTCATCGTCAGCCACATAAATTCGGTTCGTGACTGGATCGACGGCGATGCCCTGCACTCCTATCCCAGACGTGCCTGCGACGGGGATGGTCGCGATGATTGCATTGCTCGTACCGTCGATCACGGTGACTCCGCATGCGGGAGTCTGGCTTGAGTTGCAACCTGCCGTATATACGCGGCCAGTGACCAAGTTCGCCGCAATAAATCCTGCTCCCTGCGAGACCGACATCGTATCGATCACAGTGTTTGTGGCCCCATCGATTACGACGACTGAAGGACCTCCGATGCTTACGTAGATGCGATTATTGGCGGGATTCACCGCAATCCCTTCCGGATTGTTGGGAATTGTTATGCTGGCTACGACTGATTGAGCGTTGGAGGGGAGAACACAAGCGCAGGACAAGACGACGAGTAGCAAACCAATGCGACGCGACATACAGGAACCTTCCTGGAATTTGGGATTGCACTTCAGGGCGGGCTGAGGTGGTGCGCTTTAGACATCACAGCAAGTGAAAAGGGTTGCCAAAGCTCGGTAGTCGGGGGGCGTTGGTGGGTAGGTGACCCGAGCGCTGACAAACCTGGCGGCCAAATGGTATCGTTGGGCCGAGGTGCCGAGTGACTACCGAAGCCAGCAAAAATTGCCTTTTCTGCCGCATTCTTCGCGGCGAGATTCCCTCAAAGAAGGTTTATGAAGACGATCACGTCTACGCCTTTGACGACATCGACCCGAAAGCTCCGACGCATGTGCTGATTATTCCCAAGAAACATTTTGCGGATTTGAAAGAGGCGCAGGCTGAAGATGCCGAAGTGATTGGCCGCTGCCACCTGGCGGCTGCCGAGATCGCGCGCCGGCGCAACATCGAAAACGGATACCGCACGGTCTCGAACGTGGGGCCGGAAGCAGGGCAGTCAGTGTTTCACCTCCACGTGCATCTGTTGGGAGGACGGTCGTTGAGCTGGCCTCCGGGGTAGGAGTGTTGCTTAAGTTTTCGCGCTTTGCCTTCCGGCTCTACCGGGGGGGATCTTCCTGCTGACCGAAGTTTCTTTTTACGCGGTCGGACTTCGTGTGGCTGCGGCGAACTGCAATGCCTTCGGCAACTTTGAAGAGGGACTTCGTTCCTTCTTCAAAGTTTCGCGTTGCTTCCGGTCCCTCGATATATTCAGTCTTCATTTTTCCCATATTAGATGACACTGCCTAAGTTTCTTACCACTCAAATCGATACTTGCTCCTGTGCGAAACCCACCCTCAGGAAGACCTTGTTCGTCGTTGACATCAATCGTGCTCGTATCGCCCTGTAAATCGGAAATCGTGATTCGCAATGGCCCTCGAATGTCATAGTTCAAATCTTGGGACATCATCATCCATCCGCCAACAGTCTCTCCCGGTTGGATATTCCTTCCTAGGGCCTGGAGCATGAAGTATTTTCCGTCCACCGGGTCAAACTTTTGAACGTTTGTCCATTCCTTGCCGACATAAATCTTTGGGTCTGGACCTAAATACACTATTCCGAGCCTACGCCATTCACCTCCCAAATCCTTGGCTTCGATTTTTAGGTTCGTAATAGTCGTCCATCTCTGTTGATTATTAGTTATATAGAGTTCCATCAATGTAGTTATGCGACAAAACTGATCTGGCTCTAAGGCATTGTCGTCTAACCACCATAATGGTATCGCCCCATTAGTGACCATTGAAGTTGCGTGCGCCGCGAAGGCTGGGTTTTGATGGTTTCTGTTCCATACGTGTCTATCCCACAATAAAGACGAAATGAAGAGCAGAGTGCCAACGCCGAGAATTAAGATCGCCACTCCGCGAGGGCTCCGACTTCGTGACAATTCAGTGGTCGTGAGGCACTTCGCACACAACAAACCCAGCCCCGCGAAGAACAATGCAGCCGCCACGATGTAGTCGTTTGAATACATCGCATTTACGCCTGCGGCGAGGCAGAAGGCTGAAAGAAAACCAACTCCCCACCAAGTCCACAAATAATGGAAAACGAAGCGCAGCGCCGTAGGCTTAGTCTCTGTTGTAGGCGTTCGTGATTCTTCAGGGCTAGGCGCGGGATGCTTTCGCCAATATCGAGGACTGTGCCCCTCTGGATTCCTTTTAGGCATACTCGGCGGCTCGCAGAAGATAATAACCGCCAAGCAGGAAAGCCAGTCTTTCCAATCGCCGTATTCCATAATTCACGTCGCAAGTGTGACGGACCTTGCAACGTGCGGCAAGTATACAATTCCCCTTATCCGCAACCGGTCCCCCAACGAGCAACGCTTCCTCGCCCTACTGCACCGTCGGATTCTCGTCCTCGGGCGCGCCGTGGCGGCGCAAAAGTTGCGGCAGGTTCTGGGAGAAGGCTGACCTCGGAAGAACCATGTCGCAGCCTACCTCGTGGGCCTTCTGCTTCAGATCGCCCTGCACGTGCGAGAGAAATCCGATAATCGACGTTCCCTTCTTCAGCTTTGCTTTTAGCTTAGGAATCAAGGTGAGTGGTTTGGCGTTGGCGTTGTTGAGGTCGAAGATAATCAGCGACGGCTTCTCTTCGCCGTTTTGCAGCATGCGCTCAGCCAAGTCTTTGTCGCTCTTGGCAAATTCGACTTTCACGTTGAGCTTGCGCGCGGTCTCCTGAATCTTGGCGGCGAAAAAGAGGTCGTCGACGAAGGCAAAGATGCGCGAGTTGGAATCCTCTCGCAAAGCGGGCAGGGGCTCGGGGTCGGCGGGCGCAAAGGCCGCTCCGAAGCCGGGGCGAGCGCCCCGCCGCGACCCCTGGCCGTTGTTGCCGTTACCGGACATGGTGGCGCGGTAACTGTGGTCCATGGGAGCGGTGTAGATGCCGTCCTGATTGTGCCGCGACTGGCTGGGACCGGCTGCGCGAGGGCCTCGTTGATTACTGGGGCGGCGTCCGCGCCGCCTGCGATTCCTGCCTCCACCACCGGAGGGTCTTCCTGGTCCTGCGTTCATAGTCCTCTCAGAGCTGCTTGCCGGGTTTCAACCCGGCGCAGAATTACAGAAAAATCAGGCGATTTCCGAATTTCCTATGGATGCTGCCGCCTCGCCAAAGGCTGCGCACTATGCATTATTGCCAAAGAGACCGAGGCCCAAACACACGGACCACCCCCGCCTACAGCACCCGCTGGCTCAGAAATACTCTTCCTCACCCAAGTCTACAAAGCGTTCGAGGAGCATGGCCCACTCTCCATGCCGATTCCGGGTTGGGCTGGAACACAATCGCGACTTTAATAGCGCGATCTACTGCCATTTGGTGAAACAAACTTCGCACTGGCGAAACAATCTAATGTTTGCGTATCGGTTATCCGTCTTCGGATCCGTCGCGCCGCCGGGAACGGCCTGGGACGCGGAGGGCCTACGCGGGAACGTGGCCAATGAGAACAAGATAATCGTACTCGTCCGGGCGATAACTGGCAAGTGGCAAAGTAAGCCAGTTTTGCACAGGAGGCCAGCGCCGGAAGTTCGAGGCTGCTTCCGGGCTGCTTTCGGAGACTGACGGTTACGCTCCGCTAGAAACTTCCCGAGCCCATTGCTGCGCCTGCCAATAGCAACTGGCGCCCACGTCAGGATCGAGTTTTAAGGTTTCGGTGATGGCCTGGACGGCGGACCACTCTCCACTCTCGTGCGCCAGCAGAAGTTGGTAAATAGAACGCAAAGGGCTGGGCTTTCCCAACAGCACGGCTTTCGTTTCGGAGTCCAGGGGAATCTTTTCGAGGATGTCAGGCATTGGCATGGCCAACATGACATCGAGCATGGACAGCAATCCCAGGAGGAACAGGTCCGCCTCGCCGTGCGGCACATGTGGCGCCAGTAACTCGCCGAAGCGCGCCCGAACCAGGGCACAGAGTACGAGGTCGCTGGTTTTGTCCTGACCGGCGCCGACGATGGCAACCAGGCGCACCCAGCGGCGCACCTCCTGGTCTCCTAAAATCGAGAGCGCGTGGCGAACGGAATGTATCTCGCTCTTGAATCCGAAGCGGGCCGAGTTCATGTAACGCAGTAACCGGTAGCAGATGGACGCTTCAGTCTTGATCAATTTTTCGATTCCCGGCACGTCGAGATCTTTCTGGGAAACGGCCTGCAACATGCGCACGTAATTGATGCGGTTGGCCGGCACGTCGCGCGTGGTCATCATCTCGGGCCGGCGCAGGAAGTAGCCCTGGAAATAGACGAAGCCTTGATCGCGGGCAGCGATGAATTCTTCGTTGGTCTCGACCTTTTCGGCGAGCATGCGGCAGCGCCAAGGGCCGTGCTGTTTCACCAAAGCGGCGCGCTGTTCGTGCGTGGTAAGCCTGACATCCACCTTCAGAATATCTGCGATCTCGGCTAGAGGCTCGCGAGGATCGCCGGCAACGTAGTCATCGAGTGCGATCACGTAGCCGGCTTCTTTCAATTGCTGGCAAGCGGCAATCACTTCGGGATCGGGAGGGACGCTTTCGAGAATCTCGACTACGGTGGAGTTTGAGGGCAGCAAGGTAATCAGGCCGCGAATCAGGGTATCGCGGGTGCAATTCAAAAATGCGCGGCGGCCGTCGCACAGCACGTCAAGACCGACAAGCAGCGAACTATCCAGCGTGGAGCGAGAAGCCGTGTCAGGATCTACCGCATGAAAAACGTTCTCCATATCGTCGCGGAAGAGAAGTTCGTAGCCGAATACTTTTTTCTCCCGGTCGAAGATCGGCTGGCGGGCGACGTAGCGCAGATTAGGATTTTCAGGGCTCTCACGGGCGAGGTCAGTCCCGGCAGAAGATGGGTTCGGCACAATTAGATCATCGGCATTGAGAAGAAAAACTCCAGCCTGTGCCAAGCCCTCGCCTAAGTCTCAACGCGCCAGAGGTTTCTGCGGAATAAGCGGTATCTAATTGCCGCGTCGATTCATCGGCCAAACTCACTTGGCGTCGGTCACTTCTTCCCTTTTCTCGTTGTAGACACCGAACTTCTTCGCAATCGGCTTAAGCGTGGGATAGAACTGCACAAAGCTGTGCTCGACCGCGGCGTGCTCGTCGTGGCAGGACCAGCAGCCGTTTCCCTTGGGCATGGCTTCGGCGGTCTTGCCTTCGGCATCGAAGCCGTAGTACGCCCATTTGTCGGGGTTGCGAGTCGAGTCTTTGACCTCGACTGCCAGGCCCATCAGATCGGTCTGAAAGTGACCGGTCTTGTTGATCGAGCCTTTTCTCTGCGCGTTTCGCTCGTCGATCACGAACATAGTTTGCTCGGGCCACTTGCCGGAATTGACAAATTCCTGATAGGCCCAGCGTTGCACAAAAACGTTGGTGAACATTTCATGACTGCCCGGGCTGGGACTGTAATTCATGCCGTAGCCCGCGGAGAGGAACATCCACTGGCGATAGTCGTCGGGACGAAGGAGTTGGCCTTTGGCGTCATATTGCGGCCTGGGGGATTTTTCCTCGGGAGCGGCTGCGAGCAGCAGGCCACAGACGACAAGCAAAAGGACGGCTGGAAAAATGCGCTTCATGGAGCCTCCAGTGAATCTCGGGGTCAATGCTACATGGCAATCGGAGGGCGGTCTTGTACAAATTAAACATGCTGCGATAACCGTTTCACGACAGGGTCGTCTGAATTGACATGCCAGAAAGCCGGGACAACACATTGTTGCGCGGAGGCGAGTTTTATTCGCCTGTAGAGGCACGGCTGCGCACGGAAGATGTGCTGCTCTCCGCGTTGCGGCAACCTTGTTCGCGCGCAGTTCCGAGGCACCAGCATGAACTGGCTTATGTGACGGTGGTGCTTCAAGGCGATTATCTGGAAGGGGATCGGGGAAAGTTGGAGGAGTTGGCGCCCTTTACTGCCGTATTCAATCCCTCGGGAGTGCAGCATGCAACGCTGATCGGACCGGCAGGGGCCTCGTTCTTCACCATTGAATTGTGCGACGAAAACCTCCAACGGTTAGGCTTGCACCTGCCGCGGCAAACGGGTTTCGACCGCGGCGCTGGGGAGATGCTGTGGCCGGGGCTTCGGCTCTACTCGGCCTTCAAGAATCAAACGGCGGATGCGCTATTGGCGGATGCGCTATTGATCGATAGCTACGTGCTGGAATTGCTGGGAGCGATTGCGGGAACGGCTTCCGGGGAAAAATCTGAGCCGCGGTGGCTTCACCGCGTGAAAGAACGGTTGCACGAAGAGTTCCGCGAGAATCTCCGCATGACTGACTTGGCGGTCGAAGCCGGAGTGCATCCGGTGCATCTCGCGCGAGTCTTTCGCGCTTATGAAAAACGCACGCCGGGAGATTACTTGCAACGTTTGCGCGTGCGTGCGGCTTGTTCTTTGCTGCGCGACCGCGATTATCCTCTGGCTTTAATCGCGGTCGAATGCGGCTTCGCCGATCAGAGTCACCTTACCCGCGTCTTCCGGAAGTTTACGGCAAGCACTCCAGCGCAGTTCCGGCGGACGCTTACCTGAAATCAGAGATCAATTCCTTCTCAGATCGACCCCTGCCGCACCGCGACACATCGAGCCATCCGGCGATCAGTTCACCGTGAGCGTAATGGTTAGCGGTGTACCGGTGTTGGAGATAGGCAGCGAGCCGCCGGTTGTCGCGTTGACGGTAACGGTGTAGCTTCCCGCTGGCGTACCTGGATTCTTCTGGCTGCTGTTGCTGCCGCCGCCGCATGCGCCCAGCCACAGCGTTGAGAAGCCGAGAACGACGATCAGGCTGAGAAGGCGCACGCCTCGGCTTCGCGATCCTCCAAGAAGAACGATGCCGAACAGGCTGGGGAGCAGCAGCGCATAAAAGAAGTGGCTCGCGCGTCCGAGCGGTGGGCGCGACTGCGATGTGGCGGCGGTGGTCACCAAGTTGAGCGTCACCGCGGTCTGCGAGATGGCTTGGCCATTGCCGGGAGTGAAATTGCACGCAATTTCAGCCGTCGCTGGGATGCCAGAGCAACTATAGGTGACCGGCACAGCGGTGGTGTTGTTGCTGGTGTTAATGAAGCCAGTGCTGCTGCTAACGGCAATCGAGACTGAGGCCGTTCCTCCGGGTGAGATCTGGAAAGTAGAAGCGTTGGTAGAGATGGAGAACGTCTCGGTGGTCTTGGTGACTGTGAGGCTAACGCTAGTGGAAACGTTCGATGGGTTAACCGGGGTGATGGTAACGTTCTTCGCACTCGCGGGCACGGTCATGGTGGGCAGAGTAGAAATTGTGAGCGTCGTGGTTGGGGTATTTGCACCGGTAAAATTCACGCTCGTTGGATTAAAGCTGCAACTCGCACCCGTTGGCAGACCAGCACAACTGCTCGGGCTGAAGTTGATCACCGCTGGACTGGAGCCGCTGATGGGAGCAATCGTTAGAACAACTGCTGCGGATGCTCCCGCGGCGACAGTAACAGCCTGGGGACTAGGCGGCGGCGAAAATTGGAAGTCCGGAGTTAGTGAGGCCTTCCACGCAACGGCTAAAGCGTTAGCATCCACCGACCCGAGACCGGTGACTAGGTTAAAGCCAGTGGTGGCGTCGGCATTGGCAGCGGAGGCGCTGAAGCCGAAAACCCCGGCAGTCGGGCAGATCACGTCGGTGGGCTGTCCGGATGGCATATTCTCCTGGCAATAGACATTGCTGTCGCCGCTATCCACCTTATGAAAAACTCCATTCGTTGGAGTCGCGGCCAAATCGTAAAGCGTCGGATTGATGTTGCCGAGTCCGGAGTTGTGGGGCCCGTCGAGACCGAAGCTGGCGAGATACTGATTCATGAGAGCAATAATGCCAGCGAATACTGGGGTGGAGGCCGAGGTTCCGCCCACAATAGACGGGTTGATTACGAATTTGCCGCTGACGATTGTGCCATCCGCGGCTGTCGCGATGTTGTTAGCGCAACTGCTGGTGGTCTCCGTTTTATAAGGCGCGGTAGTCGATAGCTCCTCCACTGGCGTGCAAAAAATGTAGCCGGGATAGTTTGGCGATGCCAGGAGCGAAACATCCGGTACCAGCCGATAGGTGCTCTGCGGACTGCCCAAGACGGGGATGGTGATCGCCTGCTGCCAAGTGGGCCGCGGGAATCCGGCGGTACATGTCGCAAGCAGTGAGGGATTGTAGCAATTGCTTACGCCGCCGCCACCGATTGAAATCCAATAATCTTCCTGGTAGGTCTGTGCCGATGTGACCTTCACGCCCGGGCTGGGATTGCAAAATGAATTAGTAGGATTTGCCACGCAGAAATCAGCCAGCGCCTCATCGTCGTTCCAAGAGACCTCTTGGCCAATCAGCGTGGCGAGCGCTGATCCGCCATCGGTTCCGTTCGTCGGTCCCCAGAATGCACTGGTGTAATCGTTGGGGCTGAAGGCGGGGATTGAGGTGCCGCCGACGCCTGTGACCTCCGGGCTACTAGACGGATATCCTACCGCCAAACCCCCATCCGCGAGGGCGAATGGCGGAGGAGGGGTGGTCGTATTCGTCGAACCTGGAGGATTGAAGTCACACTCCGCCGAGCCGGTGTCGCCGGCCGAGTTCAGGATCGTGATGCCTTCCGAGTTCGCCTGTTGCAGCTCAGTTTCCAATGTGCCCGCTTCGCGCTCGCAGGCGCCATAGCTCATGCTGATGACCGGCGCAGTCGTGTTACTGATAGCGTAGGCAAGAGCGTCGTTCACTCCGTTGGTAGTTTCGGCATTGATAAAGATAATCTGGGCATTGCGAGCCACTGCACCGGACCATTCCACATCGAGGTCGGACTCGAAAAGATCTCCCAAAGATGGCGAACCGGGGTCCGTACCGAGGAGCACGTAGGCGAAATTCGTGGTGTTGCAGCTTGTGATGAGGCCGCTGCTGGCGGTGGTGCAGGTGAATGAAGGCAGGTTGAACCCGGTGCGGAAATCGACAAGATCGGCGAGATAAATATCCGTTTGACCAACGATTGCCAGCTTTTGACCGGTGCCGTCGATGGGTGTCGTGGCGTTATAAAGCGGGGAAAGATCGTACAGCGTGGTAATGTCACCGGGCGCGATGAAATACGTAGTGTTGCCCTGAATCGTGGTTGTGTAGTGAGGATGTGGACCATCCGCGTCGCCAGAAACAGGGCGGACATACATTGGCTTCAGGCGGAAATCATGCAGTCCGCGAACGCCGGTGACAACGCCGCTCAACGTCGCCGGCAATGAAAGCGGACTTGAATTGGCAATGTGCTTTTCGCCATTGACCTCGTAACGGTGAATCTCGGTGTTGAAAGCGGCTTGAATCTGCGCCGTTGTGCCGCTGAAGATCACGGAATTTCGGCCTCGAGGCACCTGCAGCACGGTGAAGCCCTGCGATTCCAGCCATCCGGTAATTTTGGCGACATCGCTCTGGCTCATTCCGAAGCGGTCGGCATATTGTTCGGGAGTGAGCCACTTGTGAAAGTTGGCGGAAGAGCGCTCCTGTTGTTGCGCGAGAAGCTGATCCAGCGCCGCTTGCTGGCTCGGCGAAGGCGCCACGATCAGAGTGACGTAGTCGAGCTGGTAGGACGGGTCGACCGGCCCCTGGTCGAACTGCGGTTGAGCTTTGGGATGCACGCTTCCCGGCAAGGTAACCATCTGCCGGGACTCAATGGAGCCCATGATACGGTCGGGCTGGGCCGCTAAACACAAGGTTGGGGCGAGGACTAAAAGAAGAAGCTTCCAGGATCGCATGATTAAAGGACTCCATCCGCAGGTTGGGGGCTGATTATTGTGTTTCTTAGCTTATACGGCTTTATCCAATGTCAGATCAAGTTTGACGGATCGAAGGTTGTATTGAGGAGAATAAAGTTACGAACCCTGATTACGAAAGATTCGGGCCAAATTCGGACCCTGGGCAGGCTGGGGACGGGCTTCTCAAGCTCTCGCTCACAAGCTTGAATGTACGTGGCTTGACCAAGGCTGGGGCCACGAAGAGAACATCCTAGCCCTTTCTTGCACAATCCCAGCGTCATCCAACTGCATCCAAAGTCTCGTGTAATATCCATCTGATCAAAATTTTCTTGAGAGGATCCATGCGCTCGCTCCCTCGCCCGCACACCGTTATCGGGGCGTTTCTGTTGCCCTCACTGCTTTTCGCAGCCCCGGTCGACACGAAGTTCCACAACGCTCCGGATTCGACTAAGCAGATGAAGAATCCTTATGAAGGGCAGGATGCAGCCGCGCAAGCCGGAAAACCGCTCTACGCGAAGAATTGCCTGTCGTGCCATGGGAAGCAGGGAAAAGGCACGGGCAATGTGCCGTCGCTGGTGGGCGGGAAGCTCGATTCCGTTCCGCCAGGTGAAATATTTTGGTTCATCACGCAAGGCGACAAAGACAATGGGATGCCTTCATGGGCACAGTTACCCACGAAGCAGCGTTGGCAGATCATTACATTTATCACCTCTGCCTTGCCGGCGCTAAGCGCGCAGCCGGTGGCAGCGACTGCTGCGCCTGCTGATACGGGCGTGTCGAAGTTGAAGGCTCCGCCGCCTACGCCACCGTTTACGGACTTCCGTTATGAGAAGCCGGGAACGGTTCGCAAGATTACGGCGAAAGATCTTCCAGAACCTTATACGACGCGTTCATCGGACAACGGTCCGGAACTGGTGGCGCGGCCGCAGAATGTATGGCCGGTGGCGCCAGCCGGATTTAAGGTGGAGTTGTTTGCCAGTGCGCTGGAGAATCCCCGCACACTGCGCACCGCCCCCAACGGCGATATTTTTCTCGCGGAGAGCGACCCTGGACACATCCGTGTGTTTCGCGGGCTAACCAGCGATGGCAAGCCCGAGCAGGCAGCCCTTTTCGCCAGCGGCCTGAAGCGTCCTTATGGCCTGGCCTTCTATCCTCCCGGGCCTGACCCGCAGTGGCTCTATGTGGGAAGCGAGGACGAAGTGGTTCGGTTCGCTTATCACAATGGCGATTTGAAGGCAGGCGGCGCTCCCCAGCACATCGCCGATCTGCCGGCCCCGGGCGGTCACTGGACGCGCTCATTGGCATTTTCTGAAGATGGCAAGAAGTTGTTTGTGGCAGTCGGGTCGGGCTCAAACATCGATGACCCTGACACCACCCCCCGAGAGAAAAATCGCGCGGATATTCTGGTTTGCGATCCAGAGAATTGCGTGCTCAAAGTTTATGCCTATGGCATTCGCAACGCAGGCGGCGGAATTGCAGTGAGTCCAAAGACTGGCGAACTGTGGTGCTCGGTCAATGAACGCGATGCCCTGGGAGACAACCTCGTTCCGGATTACATTACGCACGTACAGGAAGGCGGCTTTTACGGCTGGCCCTGGTGGTATATCGGAGGGCATCAGGATCCGCGGCACAAGGGTAAGCATCCCGAGTTAAAGGACAAGGCCATCGTGCCGGATGTCCTATTGCAGCCGCACAACGCGTCGCTGGAGTTTACTTTCTACCAGGGCAACCAATTCCCTGCCGAATATTCTGGGGATATTTTCGCCTCGGAGCACGGATCGTGGAATAAGGCGGTGCGCGTGGGCTATGAAGTGATTCGCGTGCCGTTGCATCAGAGCGGCGACGCCAGCGGCGAGTATGAAGACTTCCTCACTGGCTTCGTGCTGCCGGATGGCAATGTCTGGGGTCGGCCCGTGGGCATCACCGTAGCTTCCGACGGATCGCTGCTGGTAAGCGACGACGGTTCGAACTCAATCTGGCGAGTGAGCTACGCAGAGAAATGACGAAAAATGGCACGGAACGATTCGGTTCGAACGAAAACCTGCCATGAGGCTGGCGCAGACTGTCACTTGAGCCTATGCTGCAAATAGACGATTTCAGACAGCAACCGAAACGCATGTGGCTGCCTCCAACATCTCCATGTCTACCCCCGCAACTGCGCCGCTTACTAAGCCTCACACGCGGCCCAGCGTGCGGAGGCCTTCCCGTCTCATTCTCCTGATCGTCGCTGCGGTGGGAGTTCTCGTTTGCGCGATTGCTTTCGGAATGATCCGATGGTGGCCGTTCGGGCAGGCTTCGGTTCTGCAGAATCTGCGGGAGGCCAGCGACAGCCAGGTACAGGTGCGGTCGTTTCGCGAGACGTATTTTCCCTTACCCGGTTGCGTTCTTGAGGGAGTGGTTTTCATCCATGGCCCCGCCAATTCCACGCCACTCATTACCATCGACAGGCTGACCATCCGAGGAAGCTACAGTGGCCTTCTCTCGCAGCACATCAGCCAAATTAGAGCTGAGGGTATGCGCGTATTGATCCCGCCTTTTGGCACTGGCGCAGCCATTCACACAAACCGGTCGAAAATCACAATCGATGAAATTATTGCGGATGGATCTGCGATCGAGTTTGCCTTGCACGATCCCAGCAAAGAGCCTTTGCGCTTCGACGTGCATCATGCGCTTTTGAAAGATGTCGGATGGTCCGGACCTCTCAGCTACCAGGTGAGCGTTCACAATCCCGAACCGCCGGGCGAAGTCACTGCCCAAGGGAAGTTCGGAGTATGGAATGAAAGTGACCCGGGGGAAACGCCGATCTCCGGCAATTACAAATTCGCGCAGGCGGACCTGAGCGTGTACGGAGGAATCGCGGGCACCTTGTCTTCGACTGGCAAGTTTGAGGGCAAACTCGCGCACATCGATATCGCGGGCAAAACTGACACGCCTGATTTTGAAGTGAAGTCGGGCGGACACACGATGCGTTTGACGTCAGAGTTCAGCGCGTATGTCGATGCAACGCGGGGCGATACATTCCTGCAGCGTGTGACCGCGGATTTTTGGAAAACGCACGTCGTCGCCAAAGGCAGCATTGCCACGTCGCCAGATGACAACGGAAAAACTGCTCTCATCGATCTTAATTTGAGCCATGCGCGCATTGAAGATCTTCTGAAGTTGTTTGTTCAATCGAATCACGCGCCAATGTCTGGCGGCGTGACACTGCAGGCTAAAGCGGAGATCCCCTCCGGGGACGAATCGTTCCTAGAAAAGCTGAAGATGAGCGGAGAGTTTGGAGTTGACGACGGAACGTTTTCCGACTCATCGACCCAGCAGGATGTGGACAAACTAAGTGCAGGGGCGCGCGGAGAAAAAAATCGTGAAGACCCGGAAACCGTCCTCACGGCCTTGAAAGGGCAGGTCAACCTTGTGGGCGGTAAGGCGAGCTTCGCGGAATTATCTTTTGGTGTTCCCGGCGCGGCGGCCCGCATGCACGGTACGTATAGCCTGATCACTCACAAAGTCGATCTCCACGGTCACATGCGAGTGGATACTAAAATCTCGAACACCACCGATGGCACCAAAGCATTTCTGTTGAAAGTGATGAATCCGTTTTTCAAGAAGAAACCCAAAGGCGAAATTATCCCGGTAAAAATCTCCGGAACTTACGAGCATCCAAGTTTTGGCCTCGATCTGCTCGACGATAAGAATTCGGAAGATAAGAAGTTGCGAAAGGCGCCGCCGCACTAATCGTACGGCGGCACTCCCTGTTACTCCCCCCAGAGACCTTAACCGAGCAAATTCAGATGCCAGTGCCCTTAACCACGTGTCGGATAGGCTCCCTGCAACGCGATGACGAACGTTATGGTCAAGTTGGGAGGCATGTTGTTATGGGGCTGGTTTCCTCCGTTGTTTTGCACCGCCGCCGCGTTCATGCGCACGAGGGTTGCAGCCGCGCCATAAAGCGGCGGGGGCACTCTTTGTGTTCCCTCGCTGGCCCATACGGTGTTCCCCGGCACGTTCGGCGAATCCAAACTTCCCGCGCCGCTGATGCAGGCGACCCCGTGATTGTGCGCAGCCATTTGGGTTTGCTGCAACGTGACGGAATATTCGCCGCCCGTTTCACCCCAGGTTCGCGGCGTCAAGCCCGCGCCGTTTCCATATCCCATTGGGGCCACCGCCTGCAGATTAGGCAGGCCAAAGGTGCTCTTGCCGTCACCGCCAAAGGTTGTGCCTAAGAGCGAAAACAACGCCGTGTTCTGGGAAATAGAAAGCAATTGGCCATTGCACACCGCCCAACCGGTCGGCGCAAAGCTGAACCCTACCATCCGGATCTCGCCAAGATACTGATCGGACATACTGAACCCTCCTGCGGATTCTCCGCTTAGTTTCGCGAGGGGAAAATTCCCGTCAACGCGATGATGAAATTGAGTACCAGGTAAGGCGAACGGTTTTCATGTGGCTGGCTTCCGCCGGCAGGGGCAATTGCATTTCCCGCCATCGCCGTGTTGATTGGAGAAGCGGCGTATTGCGCGGGTCCAGTCGCCCAAAAATTCCCCGACGGACTGCCTAGAGTGTTGCTCGCGCTGCTGCCCATGGCGATGTGCGAATGAATCGGCATCTCCGCCACGAGCAGTGTGTGCTGCTCCTCACCGGTTGACTGGCCCGGAGTATATGCCGGAGAACCCTGTTGCGAGCCAGCGTGCATGGGTGTGCGCCCGCGGAAATCGGGCAGCATGAAAGTATTTATTCCGTTGCCGCCAAAGGTAGTTCCCAGCAGCGAAAAGAGCGCCTGGTTCTGGTTAATCGGCATGGTTTGCCCATTGCATAATGCCCAGCCCTTGGGCGCAAATGAAAATGAGACGATACGAATCTCGCCAAGATACTGTAAACTCATAGCTTTTTTCTCCCACAAGTAGTCTTGCCGCTTTCATTCGAGTTACTGTGTTGGGTAAATTCCGGTCAACGCAATGATGAAAGTGAGCACCAGAAATGGCATTAGATTATCGTGCGGTTGATTGCCACCAGTCTGGGCTATCGACGCGTTATTCATTGTGTTATTCGCCGAGGTGCCGGGCCCAAAAGACTTGTTCTGAATCTGACTGTTCCCCCAAGTATTGTTCGAGGGAGTAGTCGCGGCGCTACCGGTGGCGCTGCCCATCGCGACGTGCGGATGCGAGGGCAACTGGCTGGTGGTCAGTGTCACCGTCTCCGACCCTGCTTTCTGGCCCAGCACATAAGTAGAGAGTCCGTTTCCCTGTCCCTGGTGGATGGGAATGCGGCCCTGCAGGTCGGGCAGTGCAAAAGTCTGTTGACCGTCACCGCCATAGGTGGTTCCGATCAGATTAAATAGCACATCGTTTTGCGAGATACTTTGTATCGCACCGTTACAAAAAGCCCATCCGTAGGGTGCGAAGTTTCCCCCGAACATTCTGATTTCCCCGACATACGGTTGCGTCATCTTTCCCCCTCTTTCTTCTACTCAGGATTGCGTTTGAGTCTTAGCCTCGATCAGGCGATTAAATACCGCTTCGTAAAACGTGCCGGTTTCGTCCTGGCCGACTGGAACCAAGAACAAATCGAAGTCGCCGATGGAATCGTGTTTCATCGGATAGATACGCTGCGGACACACCCGGGTACGATCGCCACGGAAGCGCAGCGAAAACTGTTCCTGTCGGGGCGCGGTATGCCCATTGCTCAGTTCAACCAAGTCCATCGCATACGGCTCAGACCCCTCATCCATGAGCCAAAATCTCGTGTTAACGTTCTGCTCGAACATAGCCTTAGTCAGATAAATTGACATAACCCATTACCGTATCTGGTGTAACTTCGTCGTTGTCTTTCTCGGTGACGACCGGAGTCTTAGATTGCGGCCGCCAGACCATTTCGAGATAGATCGGACCAGAACTAATCACGGTGAATCCTAACCGCTCATACCAGCGCAAAGCTGGATTGAAGCGCTCAACGTGCAGGCCGACGGACTTACTGGCGAGCGAAGCCTCATGCATGATCGCTTCCATCAGGCTCGAACCTATCCCCAAAGCCCGAAACTCGGGAATGAGGGCGATATCCACGACGTAAATTTTTTCTGATGTGCGATGAAGAATCAGCCGGCCTGCCGCCATTTCATCGCGCCGGATGATCCAATACTGGGCGTCGGGCATTTGCATCAGGTACGAACTGCGTTGAGCCTCGTACTGCATGCGCAGAAAAAGTTCTTGTTGCTGGGCATTCCATCCAGTAAGTGCCATCTCATCGCTGCGAGTGCTGGCAAAAGTCTGATAAAGAAATGGTTCGTCGGCTGGACCGACAGGGTCGAGTCTGATTAGTGGGGAAGTTACATTCGAGCTTGGCCGATCTTCGGCTTGAGTAGTTACTGTCAAACCGTGACCATCAAGATTCGGCACAAGATACTTACGCTCGAACATGCAAGCCACACCACCTGAAGTAATTTGGAGAAACGGGGCCCGAACTGATTAGTTAATGAGAGGGGCGAATGGTCCAACATCTACGCCGGTTTGTCAAGTCATTATTTGTAAAAAATGGCTATCCCTTCCCAAGTAGCTGAAAATTAACATGTCGCAAGTTCTTTCATCTTGACTTATTTATTAGATCATTAGACCATGCCTACCGCGATCTTTCGAGATCACCATCCCCCAGCTATCACGATCTCGATGAACCCAGGGAATTCTAAATAGACGCCGGCAAAGATTATCTGTGTCTGCCGCGACCGACCTGCGGGCTGTACAGAAATTAATTTTCCGGCGTGGAGATTTTCATGATGCTGCGCCTTCGTCTAAGCCGCACCTGCGGTTTTGCCTTGCTTGCTATTGCCACCCTCCTTGTCGTTTCGTATTTTCCATTTGCCGGCACCCACGCGGCGACGACGGGCGCAACCATCCTTCCCAGTGCCGGGAAGCCTCTGGTTAACCTGAAGAATCCCCAGACTTTAAAGGTCACTTACACCGGGTCTGCCGATGCCACGGTGGCGCTGCAGAATGGCTCTGCGATCCCTACTGCTATGGCGGCGGCTGATTTTGACGCCGACGGCGCCACGGACGTGGTGGCTGGTTACTCTACTAAAAATGGCGGCGTAGTCGCCCTTATGCGTGGCAATCCCGACGCTTACGCTCCCACCGACTTAACTCTCTATGGCAAAGCGGCGAAGGGCAATGTTCCAGCTACCTTCTTGCCGCAAGCTGCGGCCTTCGCCGTCCCCGGATCCCCGGATCTGCTGGCGACCGGCGATTTCAATCGTGACGGTTCCAAAGACCTATTGGTTGCCTCGCGGGGCGGCGCGCTTTACTTGCTAGCCGGCGATGGACACGGAAATCTGCTCGCTCCCCAAGTGGTAACTCTTCCCGGCCAAGTAACGGCGTTGGCCGTCACCGCCGATAGCCATGTCGGAGTGAGCACGGACGGTCCGAACGGCCCGCAGCTGGCCATTCTCGCCCCCAGCGCGGAGGGGCTCACCTCCGGTGGAATTTATCCGCTGCCAGCGCGCGGCGATGCTATGTCTTGGGGAAACCTGGGCAGCGGAGCTGACTTGGCGGTCGGCGCAGGCT